>FWPU01008153.1_pt1 | contig 18226 bp, 18 predicted proteins | sample 2228361 | NCBI WGS metagenome assembly FWPU01 (sample SAMEA103939777, study PRJEB20133) | metagenome
CCAGGGCGGCGCCGAGCGGCCCGGCCGCGTCGAACCAGAGCCCGAGCGCCGCGAGGGCCGCGAGCACCAGGAGCCCGATCCCCGCGGCCTCGTCGGCCCAGGGCGCCAGGTGCTCGAGGGCCGAGGGCCGCCTCGCCCGCCGGCGCGACGAGCGGCTCGCGGGCCGCCGCTTCGCCTTCGCCACCTACACCTCCATGATCACCGGGAGGATCACCGGCTTGCGCTGCGTGGCCTCCCAGAAGTACCGGCCCAGCACGCGCCGGATGTGCTGCTGGATCACGGTCCGGTCCGTGACCTCCTCGCGCGCGCTCTCCTCGAGGGAGAGCATGACGCGTTCCCGGGCCTCTTCAAGGATGTCCCCGGAGGCGCCGTCGTAGACGAACCCCCGGCTCACGATGTCGGGGCCCGCCACCACCTCCCCGTGGTGGGCGTCGATCGCCACCACGACCACCACGACGCCCTCCCCCGAGAGCTTCCGCCGGTCCCGGAGGACCTCGCCGCCCACGTCCCCGATCCCCAGGCCGTCCACGAACGTCATCCCGGCCGGGACCCGCTCGGCGACCTTCACCTCCTCCCCCACCTCGAGCACGTCCCCGTCGTCGCAGATCAGGATCCGCTCGGCGGGGATCCCCACCTCCATCGCCAGCCTGGCGTGGTGGGCGAGGTGGCGCCGCTCGCCGTGGACCGGGACGAACCAGCGGGGGCGGACCAGCGAGAGCATCAGCCGGAGCTCCTCGGCCGCGGCGTGGCCCGAGGCGTGCACCGGGTGGGCCGGCACGTGGAACACGTCCGCGCCCGTCCGGTACAGGCCGTCGACGACCCGGTGGATCGCGGGCTCGTTCCCAGGGATCAGCGAGGAGGAGAGCACCACGGCGTCCCCCTCCCGCAGCCGCACCCACCGGTGCTCCCGCGCCGCCATCAGCGAGAGCGCGGAGTACGGCTCGCCCTGGGAGCCGGTGCTCACCACCACGACCCGCCCCGGGTCGAAGCGGTCCAGCTCCTCGATGGGGATCACGTCCTCGTCGGGGACCTTGAGGAGCCCGAGGCGCCGGGCCACGGCCACGCTCTGGTGCATCGAGCGGCCGAGGAAGGCCACCATCCGCTCGTTCGCCCGGGCCGCGTTCACCACCTGCTGGATCCGGTGGATGTGGGAGGAGAAGCAGGCCACGACCACGAGCCGGCGGGCCCCGGCCACGATCTGGTGGAGGACCGGGCCCACGCTCCGCTCGCTCGCCGTGTAGCCCGCCTCCTCGGCGTTGGTGGAGTCCGAGAGCAAGAGGTGGACCCCCCGCCCCGCTTCCTCGGCCAGGCCGTGGAGGTCGGTGGGCTTCCCGTCGAGCGGGGTCTGGTCGATCTTGAAGTCGCCGGTGTGGAGGATCGACCCGAACGGCGTGTCGATCGCGACCGCCATCCCCTCGGGGATCGAGTGCGTGACCCGGAGGAACCGCATCGAGAACGGCCCGACCGTGGCCTCCCCCGGCACCTCCACCGGGCGGAGGTCGGCCCGGTCGAGCACGCCGTGCTCGGCGAGCTTCCCCTCGAGGAGCCCGAGGGTGAAGGCCGTCCCGTAGACCGGGAGCGGCCACAGCTCGCGGAGGAGGTAGGGCAGGGCGCCGATGTGGTCCTCGTGGCCGTGGGTGAGGACCACGGCCTCCACCCGCCCCGCGTTCTGGCGGACGTACTCGAAGTCCGGGAGCACGAGGTCGACCCCGGGCATGTCCTCGGTGGGGAACGAGAGCCCGACGTCGAGCACGAGGATCCTGCCCCCCAGCTCGACGCAGGCCATGTTCCGCCCGACCTCGCCCACCCCGCCCAGGAACACCACCCGGGCGGGCCCGGAGCCGCCCCGCGGGCCGCCGGGTCCCCCCCTAGAGGAGCCCGGCATCCTCCAGGGCCTTCCTGATCCGCTCGCGCTCCTCGGGGGTCGCGGGCACGAGCGGGAGCCGGGGCGGGCCGGCGGGACGGCCGACCATCTCCAGGGCGGCCTTCACCGGGATCGGGTTGCTCGTGATGAACAGGGCGTTGAAGAGGGGCGACAGCTCCCGGTGGATCTTCCTGGCCGCCGGGTGGTCGCCGGCCTCGATCAGGTCGATCATCTGGCGGATCCGTTCCCCCACGAGGTGGGAGGCGACCGAGACCACCCCCACGGCCCCCAGGCACACGTAGCCGAAGGTCGCCCAGTCGTCGCCCGAGTAGACCTCGAACTCCGGCGGCGCCTCCTGCATCAGCCGGGAGATCCCCTGGAAGTCGCCGGTGGAGTCCTTCACCCCCACGATGTTCGGGACCTCCGCCATCCGGAGCAGGGTCTCGTGCTCGATCCGCACGCCCGTGCGCCCGGGGATGTTGTAGGCGAGGATCGGGAGGTCCGTGGCGTCGGCGATCCGCTGGAAGTGGGCGAGGAGGCCGCGCTGGGGCGGGCGGTTGTAGTAGGGGGCCACCACGAGGAGCCCGTCGGCCCCGGCCGCCTCGGCGGCCCGGGTGAGCTCGATCGACTCGGCGGTGGAGTAGGTCCCGGTCCCGCAGATCACCTTCCCCCGCCCCCGGGCCGCCTCGCAGACCGCCCGGAACAGCTCCGCCTTCTCGTGGTGGGTGAGGGTCGGCGACTCGCCGGTGGACCCCGCCACGACGATCCCGTCGGATCCGTGGTCGAGCAGCCAGCTCGCGAGCTCCTGCGCCGTGTCGAGGTCCAGCGCGTGGTCGTCCCGGAACGGCGTGACCATGGCGGTGATCACCGCCCCGAACCTACCGGCCATGTCCTCGCTCCTTCCTCCCGCGTGCGGGCGTGCCGGGCGCGGCGGCGGGTCCGCGCGGGCGAGGTCGGCGGGCGCCCGGGCCCGGTGCGCCGCTCCCTCGCGGCCGACCCTCGAGTCGGGCCCCGGAGCCTCCCACCGGCGTCTCCCGTCGCACAAGCGTAACAGGAACCACATGTTGCACGGGAGCAACCCGAGCTGCCCGTGCCGCGGGCGCACGGGCCGAGGGCCTCCCGGCAACGGGGCTAGGATAGCCCCCGCCGTGCGCATCTACACCCGCACCGGGGACGACGGGACCACCGGCCTGCTCTACGGGGGACGGATCTCCAAGGCCGACCCCGCGGCCGAGGCCTACGGCACCACCGACGAGGCCGTCGCCGCCCTCGGCCTGGCCCGCGCCCTGGCCGCCGCCCCCGGGCTCCGCGAGGAGCTCCTCGCGCTCCAGCGGGAGCTGTTCGTCGTGGGCGCCGACCTCGCCACGAACCCCGACGCCCGGGGGAAGCTCCGGCCGGGGGTCTCGCTCGTCACCGGCGAGATGGTCTCCTCGCTCGAGGCGCGGATCGACGCCATCGCCGCGGACCACCCGCTCCCCCGCGCGTTCGTGGTCCCCGGCGCCAACCCGGTCTCTGCCGCCCTCGACCTGGCGCGGGCGGTGGTCCGGCGGGCCGAGCGGCGCGCGGTCGAGCTCCGGGCGGGCGGGCGCGAGGTGAACCCGGAGGTGATCCGGTACCTCAACCGCCTCTCGGACCTGCTGTTCGTGATGGCGCGCCGGGAGGCGGGCGAGGCCGAGCCCGGCACCCGCCCCGAGGAGGGTCAGCGCGGCACGAACGCGCCGTAGTTGTCCCCGCCCAGCACGAGGATCGCCAGGCCGATCTGGTCCACCTCCAGCTCGGGCGGGAACCGCACCGTGAACGTGGCCCGGGCCCCCTCGGGGATCGGCGCCGCGTCGGGGATCCGCCCGTCGATCTGGTGCCCGTCCCGGGCGTCCAGGACGTACACGAAGGGCTCCCCGAGGTCGCGGCCGGTGCCGTTCTGGACCTCGAGGGTCGCCGTCCTGCCGGCCTCGTCGAAGTCGAGGACCGCGACCAGGCCGGCGTTCCGGTACTCGTAGAGGCCGGGGGTGGTTCCGATCCTCGTCGGCGTCTGGGCGGGCGGGCTGGTCGGCCCGGACGTGGGCCCGCTCCCCCCGCCGCCCGAGCAGCCGGCCACGAGGAGGGAGGCGGCGACGAGGGCGGCGGCGAGCGGCGCGGGCAGGCCGGAGCGGCGGAGGCTCGTCACGGTCGCGGCATGATACGCGAACGGCCCGGGGTGGCGGCGGGCCCGCTCCCCCGCCATCATGGCCGCGATGCGCGCGCTCGAGCTCCGCCGCCACGGCACGCGCGATCCCCAGGCCGACCGGCTCTCGCCGGAGGGCCGGGCCGAGGCCGAGGACCTGGGCCGGCGCCTCGGCGCCCGCTGGGACGTCGTGTTCGTCTCCCACGCGGAGCGCGCGGCCGAGACCGCCGCCTGCATCCTGCGGGGCGCCGGGGTCGAGGGCCCGGCGCCGGAGGTGGCCCCGGGGCTCCTCGGCGAGCGCGAGGAGGACCGGACGCCGGAACGGCTCGCCGCCGTGGTGTCCGGGCTCCTCGCGAAGGTCCCCGCGGGCGGCCGCGGCCTGGCGGTCGGCCACACGCCGCTGATCGAGCGGGCGGTCCTCGGGCTCACCGGGAGGGAGGTCGCGCCCCTCCGCGAGCTCGAGGGCGTGCTCCTCGTGGAGGAGGACGACGGCGCCCTCCGCGTCGAGGAGCTCCGCGAGCGGTAGTCGGAGGACTTCGACGGACCCCTCCCCGAGGCGCTGCTCGCGGCCTTCGAGGGCGGATGAGGATCCTGCTGGACACGCGGTGCTGGCTATGGATGGAGAGCGCCCCGGAGCGGCTCGGTCCGGGAGCGGTCCGGCTGGTCGAGGACCCCGGGAACGACCTCCTCCTGTCGGCGGCGAGCGCCTGGGAGATCGCGATCAAGCACGCGCTGGGCAAGCTCCGTCTCCCCCTGCCCCCCCACCGCTACGTGCCGAGCCGGCTCACGCGGAGCGGCGTGGTCGCGCTCCCGATCCAGGTCGAGCACGCCCTCCACGCGGGACGCTTGCCCCCCCATCACCGCGACCCCTTCGACCGGATGCTCGTGGCACAGGCGCAGGTGGAGCGGCTCACGATCCTCACGGCCGACCCGGCCCTCGAGGCCTGCGACGTCCCGCTGATCCGCGTCTGATCAGAACTCCCCCGGGCACCAGGGCGCCGGCCGGTGGAGGAACATCCGGTCGGCGCGGGCCGCCGCGCCCGCCCGGCCCTCCTGGACCTCGCCCGCCCGGAGCATCGCGCCGAACGACGCGTCGCCGAGGAAGGCCGCGGCCAGGTGCTCGGCGGCGACCACGAGGTCCGCTGCGGCGCGGGTCGGCGCGCAGGCCGCGCCCCCGGGCCCGCCCGCGAGCCGGAGACGGTCCTCGTTCCACGGGAGCACCGGGTCCCGGACCTCGAACACCACCTCGCCCTCCACCCCGTACCGGCGGCCGGCCAGCGCGGCCCGGACGTCCACCAGCCGCAGCCAGAGACCGTCCCGGACCTGGACCCCGGCCCGGCGGGGGTCGGCGAGGAGGGCGAACAGAGGGTCGTCGGGCGGCCGGAGCCAGGCCCGCACCGTGCCGACGAGGTCGAGGTCGAGCACGAACCGCCAGGTCCCCGCCCATCCCTCGGGGGTCGTCGCCAGGAGCTCCTCGACCTCGGCGACGTGGCGCGCCACCCCCTCCGACCAGTCGGGGCGCACCCGGTAGGCCACGTACCCGTCCGGGCCGTCGCCGCCCTCGTGCAGGGCGTAGACGAGCGGGGGGTCGCCCGGCCCCTCGTCCTGGTGGAACCGGAGCGGCCACACGACGCCGGGGCGGGCGGGCATCCCGGGCTGGGACGCACGGAGGGAGTCGTAGAGCGGGGCGAACGCCTCGAAGGCCTGCTCCTCACCGAGGAGGCGGACCGAGCCGCCCGCCGGCGCCGGGCGGGCGAAGGCCGCGTGCGCGGTGTCCAGCTCGAGTCGGCACGCGCGCGTCGCGACGCCGAAGCCGAACCGTCGGTAGATCCGGCTCTCGGAGGCCCAGAGGCCGGCCAGCGGCTCCCCCCGCTCCCTGGCCTGCTCCAGGCACCGCGCGAGGAGGGCCGCGCCGATCCCGCGCCGGCGGTGGCTCGGGCTCACCCCGAGGCTCGTGATCCCGCACATGGGGACGTCGGCGTCGGGGACGCTGATCCGCATCGAGGCGGCGGTCGCGCCCCCCACGATCCGGCCGGCGTCGAGGGCCGCCCAGGCCCGTTCCAGCTCGGTCGCCGGGAGCCAGCGCTCGATCGTCCGCTCGTCCGGAACCTCGCCGAAGCCCATGCCGACCGCCCGGCAGAGGTCGGGGAACTCCTCCGCGCCGATCGTGCGGACCTCCGCCGCGGCGCGCCCCTCCCCTCGCGCAGCGCCGCTCAACGCCGGACCCTCACGCCGGGAGCCCCTCGAACACGTCCCGGAGCACGGGGGCGCCGGCGGCCCGCGCCGGCCAGGCCTGCGCGAAGTGCTCGAACCGGAGCACCGTCCCCCACAGGTCCTCGGGGACGTCCTCGAGCTCGGCCTGGGTCCGGTGCTCCCGGATCGCCGCGAGCTTGCGTTCCAGGACCGGGGCGCAGTCGACCGAGACCGCGACCTCGGGGTCGGGCACGCCCCGGGGCTGGAACGGCTGGGTGGGGTCGGGGGGCTCGATCCCCCGCTCCCGGAGCAGCTCCCCGAACCGCTCGAGGAGGGAGGAGGGCAGGCACACGTGGAGGAGCCGGGCGAAGCCCCCGCCGCCCCGCTCGCGGGCCAGGTGGAAGGCCCGGTCCGCGGCGGCGCCCACCGCCACGTGGTCGGGGTGGCCGGTCACGCCCTCCGGCCCGAACGTGACCACCACGTCCGGGCGGACCTCGACCAGGAGCCCGGCGAGCCGCTCCGCGAGCTCCTCCCGGGGGACCTCGGCCAGGCGCCCGTCGGGGTAGCGGAGGAACGCGAGGAGCTCGGGCCGGACCCCGAGCGCCTCCCACGACGCCCGGTCCTCGGCCTCCCGCACGGCGCCGAGCGTCTCCGGGGTGGCGAGGGAGGCGTCCGCGATCCGCCCGGCCTCCCCGCTCGTGGCGAGCACCACGGCGAACGAGAACCCGGGCTCGTCCGCGTGGAGCGCGACCGTGCCGGCGATCCCGAAGGTGTCGTCGTCGGGGTGGGCGAAGACGGCGGCGAGCCTCGGGCTCACGCGAGCCCCGCGTCGGCGAGGAGCGGCTCGAGCCCCACCGTGAGGCCGCGCCGGGTGGACACGGCCTTGATCGCGAGCAGGATCCCCGGGATGAACGAGCTCCGGTCGAGCGCGTCGTGGCGGATCGAGAGGACCTGGCCCGGCCCCCCGAGGATCACCTCCTGGTGGGCCACGAGCCCCGGCAGGCGCACCGAGTGCACCCGGATCCCCTCGACCTCGCCCCCCCGGACCCCCGGCACGTTCTCCGCGGCCGGGCCCCGGTAGGGGTCGCGGCGGGCCGCCGCCAGGCCCCGGGCCGTCGCCAGGGCGGTCCCCGAGGGGGCGTCGGCCTTGCCCTCGTGGTGGAGCTCGATCACCTCCACCGCGGGGAAGAAGCGGGCGGCCTCGGCCGCGAACCGCTGCATCAGCACCGCCCCGATCGCGAAGTTGGGCGCCACGATCGCGTTCACGTCGGTGCCGGCCCGGCCCACCTCCTCCTCGAGCCATCGCAGGTCCTCCTCGGTGAGCCCGGTGGTCCCCACCACGAGGTGGATCGAGTGGTCCACCACCCAGCGGACGTTGTCGCGGACCGCGGCGGGCGTCGTGAAGTCCACGGCGACCTCGGCCTCCGCCTCGAGCAGCCGGTCCAGCTCGTCGGCGAGGATGACCCCCGCGAGCTCGGGGTGGCCGATCCGCGGCCCGATCGGCTCCCCGGCGTGCGAGCGGCAGATCGCGGCCACGAGCGCCAGGTCGGGGTCCTCGGCCACCGCCCGGCACACGAGCTGGCCCATCCGCCCGCAGGCGCCGATCACGCCGACCCGGATCACGCCCCGGCCTCCGCCGCCCCGGCGAACGCCCGCCGGCCGAAGGGGCCGATCACGGTGAGCGTGAGCGGCTGGGAGAGCACGCGCTTGGCCGCCCGCCGCGCGTCGTCCAGCGTGACGTCCTCGATCCGCCGGAGCACCTGGCTCACGGTGAGGATCTCCCCGTGGGAGATCTCGGACTTCCCCAGGCGCGACATCCGGCTCGCGGGGTCCTCGAGCGAGAGCACGAGCGATCCCTTCACGTGGCCCTTGGCCCGCTCGAACTCCTCCTCGGTGAGCCCCCCGGCCGCCACGTCCTCGAGCTCGGCCCGCATCAGCGCGATCACGTCCGGGGCCCGGCCCGGCGTGGTCCCCGCGTAGGCCGCGAACACCCCGGCCTCCGTGTACATCGTGTGGTAGCTGTAGACCGAGTAGGCGAGGCCCCGCTCCTCCCGGATCCGCTGGAACAGCCGGGACGACATCCCGCCCCCCACCGCCCCGTTCACGATCCCGAACGCGAACCGGTCGGGGTCGGTGCGCGCCAGGCCGTTCGTCCCCAGCACGATGTGGGCCTGCTCGGTCTTCCGCCGCACCACGACGGTCCGGCCCGATGGCCCCGGCGCGCGGCCCGCGGCCCGGAGGTTCCACCCGGTCGGCTCGCCGTCGGTGCGGACCGAGCCCACCGCCATCGACGCCTCGAGGAGCTCGAGGAGCCGGTCGTGGTCGACGCTCCCCGTGGCCACCACGACCAGGTTCCCCGGCACGTAGTGGCGCCGGTAGAACCGGCGGATCCGTTCCCGGGTCGCGGCCTGCACCGAGGCCCGGGTGCCGAGGACCGGCCGCCCGAGGGGGTGGCCCGGCCACAGGGCCTCGTTGAACACGTCGTGGATCAGCTCGTCGGGGGTGTCCTCGTGCATGTGGATCTCCTCGAGGATCACCCGCCGCTCCGACTCCACGTCCTCCGGGCGCAGGAGCGAGTGCTCGAGCATGTCGCAGAGGTGGTCCACCGCCATCGGGAGGTCGCGGTCCAGGACCCGGGCGTAGAAGCACGTGTACTCCTTCGCGGTGAAGGCGTTCAGGTCCCCGCCCACCGCGTCGAAGGCCTCGGCGATGTCGCGGGCCGACCGCCGGCGGGTCCCCTTGAACAGCAGGTGCTCGAGGAAGTGGGAGGCGCCCGAGATCCTCGGGCGCTCGTCCCGCGAGCCGGCCAGCACCCAGAACCCGAGCGCCACCGAGCGGACGCCGGGCATCCGCTCCGTGACGACCCGCAGCCCCGACGCGAACTCGGTCCTGCGGAGCCTCACCGGCGGCTACCCTCGGGGCGCCTCGCGCTCCCGCTCGCGGGGGGGCCGGCGGCGGCGCGGCCGTCCCGGCCGGGGGCGGCCCTCGCCCCCCTCCCGCGGCGCCCCCTCCCGGGGCCTGGCCTCCCGGGGCCCGGCTTCCTCGGCCTCGCCCTCGGGGACCTCCCACTCCGGGCCCACCGGTCGGAGCGAGATCTTCCCCATCGGGTCTACCTCCTGGACCTCGACCTCGATCCGGTCCCCGACGTTCACCGCGTCCTCGACGCGGGCGAGCCGTCGGCCGCGCCCCAGCTTGGAGATGTGCACGAGCCCGTCGCGGCCGGGGAGGATGTTCACGAAGGCCCCGAACGTCGTGATCTTCACCACGGTGCCCTGGAACCGCTCCCCGACCTGCGGGAGGCGGGGGTTCACGATCTCCTCGATCATCCGCGCCGCCTCCTCCGCGCCGGCGCCCTCGCGGGAGCCGATGAACACGGTGCCGTCGTCCTGGATGTCGATGTCGGCGCCGGTGAGCGCGATGATCTCGTTGATCCGCTTGCCCTTGGGCCCGATCACCTCGCCGATCTTGTCCACGGGGATCTGGATCGTCATCACCCGCGGCGCCTTGGCCGAGAGGACCGGCCGCGGCTCGGGGATCGTCCGGAGCATCTCCTCGAGGATGAAGAGCCGCGCCTCCCGGGCCTGCTTCAGGGCCTGGGAGAGGGCCTCGGCGGGGAGCCCCGTGACCTTCATGTCGAGCTGGATCGCCGTCACCCAGTCCCGGGTCCCGGCGACCTTGAAGTCCATGTCGCCGAGCGCGTCCTCGGCCCCCAGGATGTCGGTGAGCGTCACGTACCGCTCGCCCTCGGCGATCAGCCCCATCGCGATGCCGGCGACCGGCGCCCGGATCGGGACCCCGGCGTCCATCAGCGACAGGGTGGAGGCGCAGACCGAGGCCATCGAGGTCGAGCCGTTGGACTCGAGCACGTCGGAGACCAGCCGGATCGTGTAGGGGAACTCGTCCTCGGGGGGCACCACCGGCACGAGGGCCCGCTCGGCGAGGGCCCCGTGGCCGATCTCGCGCCGCCGGGGCGACCCGATCCGCCCGACCTCCCCGGTCGAGAACGGCGGGAAGTTGTAGTGGTGGATGTACCGCTTGGACTCCTCGGGGTCGAGGGTGTCGATCATCTGGGTCATCCGGAGCATCCCCAGGGTCGTGACGTTCAGGACCTGGGTCTCCCCGCGCTGGAACAGCGCCGAGCCGTGGGCCCGCGGGATCAGCCCCACCTCGCAGTGGATCGGACGGATCTCATCGGGGCGGCGGCCGTCCAGCCGAACCCCCTCGTCCAGGATCCGGGCCCGCATCACGCGCTTCTGCAGCTCCTTGAACGCCGCCGACACCTGCCCCCCGAGCTCCGCGTACCGCTCCTCGCCCCAGGAGGTCCGCAGGTGGCCCGCGAGCTCCTCCTTGAGCGCGTCGAGGGCCGCCTCGCGCTCCTGCTTCGAGCGGACCAGGGCCCCGGGGAGGCGGGGACCGGCGAAGGCCTCCACGGCCCGGTACACCTCGTCCGTGTAGGGCGGGGCGGGCTCGAAGGGCGGCGGCGCGGCGCCGGCCTCGGCGAGGAACGCGAGCTGGAAGTCGATCACCTCCGCGATCGCGCGCTTCGCCTCCTCGAGCCCCTCCGCGACCACCTCCTCGGTGGGGGCCACCGAGCCCCCGCCGTTCTGGAGGAGCGACCACGTGTTGTCCGGGGCCTCGCCCTCGATCATGAGGATGTCGATGCCGCCCTCGTCGTTCCGGCGTCCGGCCACGACGACGTCGAACGTGGCGAGCTCGACCTCCTGGTAGGTGGGGTTCACCTTCCACTCCCTGCCGATCAGGCCCATCCGCACCGCGCCGACCGGGCCGTCGAAGGGCAGCCCGGCGAGCATCACGGCCAGGCTCGCGCCGTTGATCCCGGGGATGTCGTAGGGGTTGGCCTGGTCCGCCGAGAGGACCGTGATCACCACCTGGACCTCGTCGCGGTAGCCCTCCTTGAACGTGGGCCGGAGCGGGCGGTCGATCAGCCGGGCGGTGAGGACCGCGGTCTCCGAGGGCCGTCCCTCCCGCCGGAAGAAGCCGCCCGGGATCTTGCCGGCCGCGTACATCCGCTCCTCGACGTCCACCGTGAGCGGGAAGAAGTCGATCCCCTCCCGGGGCGCCGCCGTGGTGCAGGTCGCGAGGACCTGGGTCTCGCCGAGCGTCACGACGGCCGACCCGTGGGCCTGCTTCGCGAGCTTGCCGGTCTCGAACGTGAGCTCCGTGCCCCCGATCGCTCGGGAACGCCTGATGGTGTTCATCCGCCTCTCCTCCTCCGGTCGCGCGGGGCCCGCCCCGTGGGCGCCCCGTCCGTCCCTCCCGGGGAGGCGGCGCCAGTTGTCAGTGGTGAGCCACCGGCCGTGGTCGGGAGCTCGCGACTGATAACTGACCCGTTCCCTCCCCGGGTCCTGGGTCCTCCGTGCTTCCTCCGCATCCCCCCTCGAGACGACGGGGCGGCCCCGCCGCCCCGTCCGCTAGCGCCTGAGCCCCAGGCGCGAGATCAACTCCCGGTAGCGCTCGATGTCCTCCCGCTTGAGGTACTCGAGCAGCCGCCGCCGCCGTCCCACCATCTGGAGCAGCCCGCGCCGGGAGTGGTGGTCCTTCCGGTGGGTCTTGAGGTGTTCGGTGAGCTCCTGGATCCGGTGGGTGAGGACGGCGACCTGGACCTCCGTCGAGCCCGTGTCGTCGTCGGACCGGCGGAAGTCCCGGATGATCTGCGACTTCCGTTTCTTGGTGAGCGCCATCCCTCGAGGCCCAGGCTACCACAGCGCCGGGGCCGCCCCGGGGGACGCCCCGCGGCGTCGAACCGGCCCCCGTCGCCTCAGCGGAGGACCGGGTGGCCGTGGTCCTCGATGGAGGCGGGGAGCAGCCGGCCCCGGATCCGGCCCTCGGGGGTGACCACCACCCTCGCCACCGCGGTGGTCGCGCCCTCCGTGGAGAGGGCGGGCCACACGAAGTTCCCGAGGCCCCAGAAGATCGGGCGGCCGCGGTAGACGCCCACCGGCTGCAGGCGGTGGGCGTGGTGCCCGAAGATCACGTCGGCCCCGGCCCGGACGAACCGGTGGCCCAGCGCGACCTGCTCGGCGCGTGGCTCGGTGTCGAGCTCCACGCCCCAGTGGATCGTCACCACCACCAGGTCGGAGCGGGCGGCGGCCCGGCGGATCGCCCCGAGCATCGCGCCCACGTCGTGGCCGGCCGCGGTTCCCCGGTCGGCCGGCCCGGCCACGGCCTCCGGGTAGGGATCCACGACCATGTCGAGCCCGACCACGGCCACCCGCCACCCCCCGACCGTGAGGTCGTCCCGCCGGAAGAGGCCGCCGAGGCCGCTCCACGCGTAGCCGTATCCGTGCACCGCGAACGCCGGGATGTAGCCCGGGTCCAGGGAGACGTCCCCGGTCCCGTGGATCACGATCCGCTCCCGCCGGACCTCCTCCGAGGCGGTCCCGGCGGGGCGGGGGGACGCCGCTCCCTCGGATGGCCCCGGCGCGCCACCCGCGCTCCGCTCGCCCGGCGGAGCGACGCCGCCCCCTCCCCCTTCCGGGGCGGTCCGGGCCACGAGCGCCGCCGCGGTGGCGACGGCCAGGACGGGGACGACGGCCGCGAGGGGGACCCGGCGGCGGGCGTGCCGGCCCCTCACCGGCCCGCACCGTCCCGGGCCGCGCTCCCCCGCGCCTCCACCGCCTCCGCGAGCGGCACGAGCTCCCGGGTGCGCCGGACGTCCTCGGCGATGGCCCGCGAGAGGTCCTGGGGCGAGGCGAACCGTTCCTCGTCCCGGAGCCGGGCCCAGAACTCCAGGGCGAGGGGGCGCCCGACCAGGTCGAGGCCCTCGTAGTCGAGGAGGTACGCCTCCGCGTGGAGCGGCTCCTCGCCGAACGTGGGGTTCGTGCCCACGCTGATCGCCGCGACCCACCGCCCGTCCTCGGCCTCGGCCACCCCCGCGTAGATCCCGCGCGCCGGGAGGAGCAACCGGGGGTCGGTGGCGAGGTTCGCGGTCGGGTACCCGAGCCCGCGCCCCCGCCCCGCGCCGCGCACCACGACGCCGTCCACCGCGAACCGCCGGCCCAGGGCCCGCGTCGGCCACGAGAGGTCCCCGGCCGCCAGGGCGTCGCGGACGCTCGAGGACGAGACCCGCCGCCCGTCGAGCTCGACGAGCGACACGCCCTCGGCGGTGAAGCCGTGGGCGAGCCCGAGCTCCTCGAGGGTCCGGAGCGTCCCGGCGGCGCGGTGCCCGAACGTGAAGTTCCCCCCCACCACCACGTGGGCAGCCCGCAGCCCCTCCACGAGCACCCGCTCCACGAACCGCTCGGGCGGCCAGCGGGAGAACCCCTCGGTGAACGGCAGCACGAGCAGCAGGTCGGCGCCGAGCGCCTCGACCAGGCGGGCCTTCCGGTGGGTCGTCGTGAGGAGCCGGGGGGCGCTCCCCGGGGAGAGGACCTCCCGGGGGTGTCGGTCGAACGTGACCACCGCGGCCGGCAGCTCCCGCCCCCGGGCCGCCCGCACGGTCCGCTCGATCACCTCCCGGTGGCCGAGGTGCACCCCGTCGAAGAACCCGACGGTGACGACCGACGGGCCGAACCCCTCCGGGACCTCCTCGATGCCGCGGGCGATCTCCACGCCGGGCAGCGTAGCGGACGCCGTCCCCGCCGCCCGCCGGCTCAGGCCGGCGCGAGGATCACCTCGGGGCGCGCCCGCGCCCCCTCGTCCCGGTACACGCCGACCAGCCGCCCCTCGGGGTCGAACACGCCGTAGGGGCCGGCCAGGCCCGCGGGGCCGAGCGGGCGGCCGTGCCTGGCGGCCTCCGCCTCGTCCGGGGAGAGCTCCACCCGCGGGAGGTGGCGGACGGCGGCCTCGGGCGGGAGCGGCGGCCCCACGGCCTCGGGCGGGACGGCCTCCTCGAGGCGGAAGGGGCCGATCGCGGTCCGCACCAGCCGCACGAGGTGCGCCCCGCAGCCGAGCGCCCGCCCCACGTCCGCCACCAGGACCCGCACGTAGGTCCCCCCGGAGCAGGTCACGCGGAAGTCGAAGTCGCGCCCGTCGAAGTTGAGCAGCTCGAAGGCGTCGACCCGGACCGGCCGGGGCTGCGCCTCGAGCGCCTCGCCCCGGCGGGCGGCCTCGTAGAGCCGCCGGCCCCCGACCCGCGCCGCCGAGTAGGCCGGCGGGCGCTGGAGCGACTCCCCCTCGAGGGCTCGCATCGCCCGCTCGAGCTCCCCGCGGGCGACCCGCACCTCGGCGGTCCGCACGAGCCGCCCCTCGGCGTCGAGCGTGTCGGTCTCCTCCCCGAGCCGCCCGGTCCCCTCGTAGGTCTTGGGCAGGTCCCCGAGGAACCGCAGCAGCCTGGTCGCCCGGCCCACGCCCACGACCAGGAGCCCGGTGGCCATGGGGTCGAGGGTCCCCGCGTGGCCCACCCGCCGCGTGCGGAGCGCGCGCCGGACGGCGTCCACCACGTCGTGGGAGGTGACGCCCGCGGGCTTGTCGACGAGGAGGATCCCGTCCGGCCCCTCGCCCGCGCGCCGCCCGCCGGCCCGGCTCACGGCTCGACCGGCTCGCCCCGGAGGGCCCGCTTCAGCCGCTCCACGGTCTCCACCAGGCCGCGGCGCGAGGTGTAGCCGGCGGCGAGCCGGTGGCCCCCGCCGCCGAAGGCCGCCGCCACCCGGGAGAGGTCGTGGCCCCCGCGGCTCCGCGCGCTCACCTTGAACCGGCCGTCGCGCTGTTGCTTCAGCACCGCCGCCACGTCGGCCTCCCGGGCGGTGCGGAGGACGTCGATCAGGTCGTCGGTCTCGGGGGCGGCCACCCCCGCCTCCTGGAGGTCGGCCTGGGTGAGGTAGGTCCAGACCAGGTCGGCGTCGGGCTCGAGCACGGCGCGCCGGAGCGCGACGCCCAGGAGCTTCAGGTAGGCGAACCGGTTGTCCTCGTACAGCGCCTGCGCCAGCCGGGCGTGGTCGAAGGGGTGCTCCCGGAGCTCGGCCGCCAGGCGGAGGGTCTCCGGGGTCGTGGCCTCGTACTGGAACCTCCCGGTGTCGGTGACGATCCCCGCGTACAGGCAGGCCGCCGCCTCGGGGGGGACCGGGCCGCCGATCCGCCGGATCAGCCGGTACACGATCTCCGCCGTGGAGGAGGCCCGGTGGTCGACGAGCGGGATCGTGCCGAGGCCGTCGTTGCTCACGTGGTGGTCTATCCAGATCAGCTCCCCCGCCTTCCGGGCCGGGCCCGCGAGGGGCCCGAGCCGGTCCAGGGAGGCGCAGTCGAACGTCACCATCACCGCGGGGGCCTTCGGGAACCGCCGGTGCTCGACGATCCGCTCCGCGCCCGGGAGCGCCGCCGCCCACCGGGGCAGCTCGAGCGGGTCGTTGCCGTAGGAGGTGACGACCTCGGCCCCGCGGGCGCGGAGGAACGCGGCGAGCCCGAGCATCGAGCCGAGCGCGTCGGCGTCGGGGTTCACGTGGCAGGCCAGGGCCGCCGACCGCGCCCCGCGGAGCACGCGGGCGGCCCGCTCGAGGGCCTCCTCCAGGCCGGCCGGACGGCCCGCGGCGGGCTCAGCCACCCCACCCCTCCCCGGCCGTCCCTCCCCCGGCGCGCTCCTCCTCGATCCGCCGGAACAGCTCCCCCAGCCGCTCCGCCTGCGCCGGGCCCTCGTCCTCCCGGAACTCGAGCTCGGGGAGGAACTTGAGCCGCACCTGGTGGCCGATCACCTGGCGGAGGTGGGCGCGGGCCGACCGCAGCCCGGCCGCCGTCGCCCGCCGGGCCCGCTCGTCCCCCATCGCCGTGTAGTAGACGCGCGCCAGGCGGAGGTCGGGCGTCACCTTCACCCGGGTCACGGTGACGAAGCCGATCCGGGGGTCCTTGAGCCGGGGGATCTCCTCGGCGAGGATCTCCCGGAACTCCTCCGACACGCGGCTCGGTCGCGTCCCCTCGGGCACCCTAGTCCTCCGGCGAGTGGAGCGAGACGCTCGCCTCGATGATCTCGACCGAGGGGAACCGCTCGATGAACCGCTCCACCTCGTGCAGGACCCGCTTCGCGTGGTAGCGCTCCCCGGCCACCGCCGACACGGCGAGCGTCGTGCGCTGCCACAGGTCGTGGTGGTCCACCTCGGCCACCGAGACGTTGTACCGGGCGCGGATCTGGGCCGTGAGCGTCTTCACCACGTGGCGCTTCTCCTTGAGCGAGCCGCACCCGGGGATGCGCAGGTCGAACCGCTCGAGCGCCACGAACATCTCGTCCTCACCGGCCCGCGGGCCGCCTCAGATCCGGCGCGCCACCTCGCGCACCTCGAAGGCCTCGATGACGTCGCCTTCCTTCACATCCTGGAAGTTCTCGAGGCCGACGCCGCACTCGTAGCCCTCGGCCACCTCCCGCACGTCCTCCTTGAACCGGCGGAGCGAGGCGATGCGGCCCTGCCAGACCACCACGCCGTCGCGGACCAGGCGGGCCCGGGCGTTCCGCTCGATCTTCCCCGAGAGGACGTAGCACCCGGCGACCACGCCGACCCGCGGGATCCGGAACGTGGCCCGGACCTCGGCCCGCCCCAGCTCGACCTCCTCCTCCCGCGGCTTGAGGAGGCCCGAGAGCGCCGCCTTCACGTCGTCGATCGCCTCGTAGATCACCCGGTACAGGCGGACGTCGACCCCCTCACGCTCGGCGAGCTCCCTGGCCTGGGCGTCGGGGCGGACGTTGAACCCGATCACGATGGCCCGCGAAGCGATGGCCAGCTGGATGTCGCTCTCGGTGATCGCCCCCACCGCCCCGCGGATGATGTTCACCTTCACCTCGTCCTGGGGCAGCTTGAGGAACTGGTCCTCGAGGGCCTGGAGCGAGCCCTGGGCGTCGGCCTTGATGATGAGCGGGAGCTCGCGCACCTCCTCGGCGGTGGCCCGGGCCAGGAGCTCCTGGAGCGACGGGGGTCGCTGCGCGACCAGCTCGGCGGCGCGGGCCCGCGCCTCCCGCTCCTGGGCGATATGACGGGCCTGGCGTTCGTCCTCGACCTCCCGGAACTCGTCGCCGGGCTCGGGGACCGTGGACCAGCCCAGGACCTGCACCGGCTTGCTGGGGCCCGCCTCCTTCACCGGCTTGCCGTTCTCGTCGAGCATGGCCCGCACCTTCGCCCACGCGGTCCCCGCGACCAGGGCGTCCCCGACCTCCAGGCGGCCCCGCTGGACGAGGCAGGTCGCCACCGGGCCCCGCCCGCGGTCCAGGTGGGCCTCGATCACGGTCCCCCTCGCGGGCCCGTCGGGGACCGCCTTCAGGTCCTCGATCTCGGCGACCAGGAGGATCGTCTCCAGGAGCTTGTCGAGGCCCTCCCCGGTCTTCGCCGAGACGTCCACGAACTCGTACGCGCCGCCCCACTCGACCGGCACGACCTCGTGCTCCACGAGCTGCTGGCGGACCCGCTGGGGGTCGGCCTCGGGCTTGTCGATCTTGTTCACGGCGACCACGATGGGCACCCCGGCCGCCCGCGCGTGGTCCAGGGCCTCGAGCGTCTGGGGCATCACGCCGTCGTCGGCGGCCACCACGAGCACCGCGATGTCGGTGACCTTCGCCCCCCGGGCCCGCATCGCCGTGAACGCCTCGTGGCCCGGCGTGTCGATGAACGTGATCTCCCGGCCGTCCAGGTGGACCTGGTAGGCGCCGATGTGCTGGGTGATCCCTCCGTACTCGCGGGCGGCGACGTCGGTCTTCCGGATCGCGTCGAGCAGGAGCGTCTTCCCGTGGTCCACGTGGCCCATCACGGTCACGACCGGCGGGCGCGGCCGCAGCCGGGACTCGTCGACCTCCTCCTCGACCTCCGCGCCCTCCTCCTCGATGCCCACGATCTCGGCCTCGTAGCCGAGCTCCGCGGCCACGAGCTGGATCGCCTCGTCGGTGAGGGAGGTGGTGGCCGTGGCCATCTCGCCCAGCCCGAAAAGGATCTTCACGACCTCGGCGGGCGACCGCCCGGTCTTCTCGGCGATCTCCTGCGGGGTCGACCCCCGGACCAGCTTGAGGGTGGGGAGCGCCGGGGCGGGGGCGCCGGGAGGCGCCGCCGGGGCCGCCGCGGGGGCCGGGGCCGGCGCCG
>FWPU01006044.1_pt1 | contig 18213 bp, 22 predicted proteins | sample 2228361 | NCBI WGS metagenome assembly FWPU01 (sample SAMEA103939777, study PRJEB20133) | metagenome
TTTCAGGATATGTTACAGGTAAAGAATATAATTTTAATAATATAATATATGCAATCACTCAAACCATTTTTAAATTAATGTTATCTCTTAAGTACACCCTTTTACTTCAAAAGAATATTAGAGAAATGTAAGGAAATCTTGATGAATATTCTACTTTTCTTGCTAGACTTCCTCAAGCTAAGCAAGAGTTAGAAGAGTGGGAGTTTATTCAATCATTTTGGCAAGATAATCCATCTATGTTTGACGCATTTGTTCGCGGAATAACATATTATGGAAGAATGCCATACGAAGTATTAAGCGACGCTATGGTTGAGGAAGAGCACATGACAGCCAAATTTCCTCGTCCATATAGTCATCTCTCAATGAAGCCTACTTTTCAGGTACTATCTTCTCTTCCACAAGTGGTTGAAGAATATCTTGCCGACTCCCATACACCAAAAGAGTAATTAATTTTTTCTACTTAAGAATTTATCCGTACGTAATTCTTGGGCAGGATTGAATTTTCTCTACAAAGCTGTGTACTATAAATATAATGTCAGCAAAAAATAGATTAATTCAGAAAATAAAAATTCCTCTTTTAAAACCTCCTTCAGTGCTGGTAATCATAGCGTTTTTTTTCGTACTTATTATCGCTGCAGACGTCATTATTCTTCTTGCAATCTCTCAAAAACGTCAAGTGTTTAAAGATAAGTCAACAGAACAAGCAGTTGAGAAAGAGTCTCAATCTCTTCTTAAGCAATGCAAGTCAACTGATCAGTGGAATGGTTGTTATTCTGATATGTTTGCCAAGCTTGCAAAAGAGTATGATCTTACTTTTACGCTCAAGCTTCTTGAAGCAATTGATACTAAGGATCAGCGCATAACAGATTGCCATGTTATAGCTCATAAAATAATGACTGAGGAAGTAGCGAAACACCCTGATAAATGGCAGCAGCTTTTAAAGCTAGTTGATCCCAATATCTGTAATTATGGATTTATTCATGGAATTATTGAAGGAAAAATGCGAGTTGATCCTACATTTACCTTGGACTCGAAAACTATTCCTAGTTTTTGTGAAGCTATGTTAAATGAAAAAGGTTCACGTGGTGTTGATCAAACATGTGCGCATATTGTCGGGCATGTACTTCTAGTACAGACACACGGAGATATTGCTAAAGCAGTAAAGATTTGTGGGAATGTACCAAATTATTTACAGAAAGAATGTGCTAGCGGAATATTCATGGAAAACTTTACTAGGGAAAATCTTGTGGCGCATGGAATTGCGGATTTTATACCGTGGGATAATCAGACTATTGCCGAAATAGAGAATATTTGCAGAAAGTACGATGGGAATATAGCGTATGGTTGTTGGCAGGAAATTTCTCATCTATATAACCATAGGGAGCGTCTCAATCCTGATCTAGTTTTACAAGACTGTAAAAATGCTCCTACAGAGATTCTGCAGAAAGCATGTTTCCTGCATGGAGTAGCTACCTTTATTCAAAATCCTAAAGCGAATAATGAATATTTTGCATCTGTATGTACAGCTTTTTCTGATAACAGCTTTGTTGGACAATGTATGTCAATCGCTGTAAAGAGTCTTTTGAACTCTTCGATTGAGCCACGCAAAGCAGCAATCTCTTTTTGTCTGGAGCAGAAGAAAAGAAATAGTGAATGCTTTTATATGATTAATGATTTTCTTTCCATGAAATTTGGTAAAGAAGAAATACAAAATTATTGTTTACATGTTCCTAGAGATTATCGTCCCTATTGTTTAGGAGATAAAGTACCTCAATGAAAAGAAGAAGTTTAATTCTACTTTGTAGTTTTTTAATATTAGTTATCATAGCAGATCTTGCTATCTTCTTTTCTCTAGATTTTTTAAAAAAAAATTTGAGTTCTATCCAAGAAAGAACAGATCTTACTAAGACTAGTAATGACTTTTTTAAGACCTGTGCGATGCGTGATAATAGGACAACTTGTTACCAAGATCTGTTTGCATCATTTACTGCCAATCATTCGCTTTATGAAGCAGTAAATTTGCTTCAGAGGCTATCACAACTTGACCCAATCGTTAAGTATTGTCATCCATATGCGCATAAAATCGCACAAGAGGAAGTAAGAAAGAATCCTGATAAATGGCTTGCAGTACTTGCAAATGTTGATTCTTTTGCTTGTACCCGCGGTTTTTTCCATGGAGTTATTGAAGCACATTTAGGATCAAATCCTGATTTTAGATTAGATGGGCAGACAATTACAAAAATGTGTGAGTCTGTTACAAAAACAAATATATCGGCTGATTCAACTTGTGCTCATGCAACAGGACATCTTCTTTTGGTTCAAACTAGAGGTAATATCACTGAGGCCATAAATATTTGTTCTTCATTATCTGGTTCAAATCAATATGGATGTGCGGAGGGAGTATTTATGGAGGATAGTAACAGGGAAAACCTTATAGAGCATGGCATTTCCGAAAAAAAGAAATGGGATAAAGAGTTTATAGCAGAGAGAGAGACTTACTGTAGAAAATATAAAGGTAAGATAGCAACAGCTTGTTATGTGACACTTGCTGATATGTATGCCACAGTTTATGAAGGTGATAAAGTACGTCTTTTCACTCTCTGTCAACACGCTCCAACTAAATCAGATCAAAAACGATGTTTTTTTGAGGCAGCGGCATTCTCAACTTTTCTTTCTGTTAGTAGAGGACAGAAAAGAAACGATCTTTGTAACATCTTGAAAGATGATGAATATGAAAAGTGTATAAATTTTATCTCTACCTATCTTGAGCGATCTCTGCTTTAGTCTTCCTAGGAGAGAAAATCAGTATGATTTTCTTTATATATTGGTTAAAGTTTTTTTTAGCAATATGAGACTAAACACATCAGGGGATATAAATATAACCCGATAAATTATCTTTTTGATCACAAGTATAAGGAATCAATTTATTTTTTTCTAACTTTTTGAGTTCTATTAAATAAGGTATTTCAGGTTTCAGAGTAAATGATGACCTTCCAGAGATGGTAACCGTATGTTCAACCTCGTCTTCATTTATAAATTTCATTATTTCAACACCAACAATTTTGGCAACTGTAGGTGAAGAATCACAACCTCTATTGATAAAAACAATCGCAGTCTCTCTTGCATTCTTTCTAAGAAAATCTTCATGTTTTTCACGTTCACTTTTTGATATATCAGGTGGCAGAACGCGAAGAAGCTCTATCTTTGGAGCCTCTGGGCCTACTGCTCCTACATTAGTAGTACTCAATTTTTCCTCAGTCGTTTTTTCATTTTCGATCTTTTTATTGGGAGTATCTTCTTGGGAAGAAAAGACGTTAAATAGTTGATATGCAACAAAAATAGTTAAATTTAACGCAATAATGCCCAGAATAAAGACTAGAGCTACTGACTTGTTTATTGCAAATCTCATCGCACATCTATTGTACCATAGGTGGTTGGATAAAGATGATCATGAAAACTCCATTTACCTTTCTTCTCAAAGACAAATGACCAATTTTCGCCAGGTTCCAGTGCTCTTTTGGGATCAAATTCAGGATAAATGCCATGAGTTGGATGAAAATCTGATGCCGGCCAGTGAGGAGTATTATCATTGTTAATAAAAGTGACTTTAGTGCATTGTTTGATTGCGAGAGTAGTGGGTGAGTATTGATTGTTGGAGATGATTATTGTTTTTTCATCAAGAACTTTTTTGCAGATATTTTTTTGTTTGATTGTTAGGGATAAATTCTTATCTTCTTTTGTCTTAGATTGAGTATAGATAACAAATATCCAAGAAAGAAGAAAGCCTGTAAGGCCAATAATTAAAATACTAAAAATAATTCTGTTCATACATGACATATTGTATTATAGTTGTCTTTCTTGTATAATGCCATCTATCACGCACATCTAGCTGATGTCCTTGACCTATTTAGCTAGATGGAGGAATAAAGGACAGATATGAGAAATATTACTCTTGAAGAATTATTAGAAGCAGGATGCCATTTCGGACATCAGGTTACACGACAAAACCCCAAAGCTCGTGACTACATCTTTGAAGCTCGCGATAATATCCATATCATTGATCTTGCAAAGACAAAGGAAGGCCTAGATGAGGCAGCTTCTTATGTGCTCAACCTCGCAAAAAAAGGAGGTACTATGATCATCCTGGGTACAAAACGTCAGGCAGAACCAGTTGTACGCGAAAATGCAAAGAGGGTGAAAGAGGCAGGGGTTAATGGTTTGTACTTTGTCACTAATCGATGGGTAGGAGGGCTTCTAACTAATTTCCAAGAAGTCTCCAAGAACTTCAAGCGACTTAAAGAACTTAATGAGTTAATGAATAACCCTTCTGAAAAATCTCGGTTTACAAAAAAAGAACTATCTCTTTTGGAAAAAGAAAGAGCAAAGCTGGAGAGTCTCTATTGGGGTGTGATGGATATGAGTAAAATTCCGGATGCTGTTTTTATTATCGATACCCATCTTGAACAGTTAGCAGTTAAGGAAGCTCGTGCAATGGGTGTCACAACAATTGGGATTACTGATACTAATGCTGATCCAACTATTATTGATTACCCAATTCCTGCCAATGATGATGCTGTAGGATCGATAAAGCTTATTGTAGATCATATTGTTGATGCTTGGATCGAAGGCAAGGCAGGAAAAGAACATGTTGGGAAAGAGAAGAAGAACGAAGAACAGGAACAAGAAGTAAAGCAAAAAGCAGAACAAAAGGAAAAAAGTAAAGAAGAAACATCGGGAGTAACAGAGAGTGCAGATAGTAATATTGATGAGAAAACTGAGGGCAAGAAGGAAACAAAACTTGCTGAGAAAGAAAATGAGAGAAAGACACGTGAAGAAGTTAAGAGTCAAAATCAAAAATCAAAAGGTAAAAGAACAACTAGAAAGTCAAAAATTAAGACAACAGAGAGCGATTTAAAATAAACTATTTTCTAATTTTTAAAGTATGGCACAGGCAAATATAGAACTTCTTAAAAAACTTCGATCAGAAACATCGGCATCTATTGCTGATTGTAGGATGGCACTTGAAGAGACAGATAATGATTATGAGAAAGCTAAGGAATGGCTTAAAAAACGTGGACTTGAGAAAGCTGAGAAGAAAGCAGATCGCGCGACATCTCAAGGTATTGTGGATTGCTATATTCATCAAGGAGGAAAAGTTGGTGTTCTTCTAGTGCTACTCTGTGAAACCGATTTTGTGGCAAAGACAGATGAGTTTAAGCATCTTGCAAAAGAGCTTGGTATGCAGATTGCTGCGATGAATCCTAAAACTGTTGAGGAACTGTACAGCCAAGAATATATTCGTGATTCATCCATGACGGTTTCAGAACTTATAAAAAGTGTTATTGGTAAGTTGGGAGAGAATATCACTCTGAGAGAATTTACTCGTTATGAGATTTAATCAGATGAGTTTAAATAAGATATTGAAATAATATGATTGAGAGATTTTCAAGATATCGCCAACAGGAAGCAGAATTCTATACAAGGCATGTTGAGACAATAGGTCGCAATCTCTTCAAAGAGGCTTTTGGTTTAACCTTAGGAACAGAAAAACCCAATGGTGAGACGGTAGGCAAAGGAAGCAGAGAACGCATAGCGACTGCATTTTTTTCCTTCGATGCACAAGATAAAGAGGGTAGAAAAATTCAAAATGATGTTCCTTCTGATTTGCAGATAAGTGGTATTATGGTAGATCGAATGACTGGTGCTGCTACAATCACATTCAGATGGGATTTCCAAGAAGAAGATCATGGTCGCTCTTTTAACCATCTTGCGGTAGATGCACTTGTTAGAACACGAGAAGTTGTTATTCGTACAGGAGAGGAAGTCATTTTCCGTAGCGAGCCTCCTTTATCTTCAAATGGCGAAAATCCGTTTATTTCCGCTATAAGAAAAGGTATTCTTTCTCCAATAAGAGGAGTTGAGCCTCTAAGTGATAATGATTAAGTTGCATCTGTGATGAGCTAGTGTATAATATTTTAGTTACAATATGCAGGACGTTTTGAAAAATCTCAAAGAACAAATTCAGAAAGTCCTTGATGTAATAAAGACAGATCTTAGTACTATCCGCACGGGTCGAGCTACTCCGAGTCTTGTTGAGAATATCCCAATTGTCACTTATGGAGGATCAACAAAACTGAAAGTTCTTGAGCTAGCAACCATATCAGCATCTGATCCTCAGACGCTAGTTATTACTCCCTTTGATCAATCCACACGCGAAGATATTCGCAAGGGTATATTAGAATCAGGAGCAGGTTTAAATCCAGTTGATGATGGCCGTGTCATTCGTATTACTATTCCGCCTCTTTCTCAAGAGAGACGTGAAGAGCTTACTAAGCTTATGCGTCATAAATTAGAAAATGGCAGAATTATGATTCGTCAAGCTCGTCATGAAGCAATGGCTGAGATTAAAAGAATGCATGAGGAAAAGATGATTTCAGATGATGATATGCATCGTCTTGAAAAAGAAGTGCAGAAAATAATTGATGAGACAATGGAAACAATTGATTCTATGGGCAAACAGAAAGAAGAAGAAATAATGCAAATATAGCTAAAATTCCCACACGAATTAAAAGATTAATTAATTTGGTATTCAGTTCTTTCTGTGAGATTTGCGTTCTATCTTATTTTCCTGTTATAATTTAACTCTTATTATGCTTCTTACTGCAATTGTTTTTTTGCTTATACTCTCCGTGCTTGTCCTCATTCATGAATTTGGTCATTTTCTCATGGCAAAGAAGTTCAATATTAAGGTTGAAGAATTTGGTTATGGACTTCCACCCAGATTATGGGGAAAAAAGATAGGCGAGACTATTTACTCTATTAACTGGCTTCCTATAGGCGGGTTTGTGAAGCTTTATGGCGAAGATGATGCAGGTGCTGGTGCAGTGAGACTTCCTAAATCCAAACTTCCTAAAAAGGATCTTAATAGAGCTTTTTTTACACGTCCAGTAAGACAACGTTTTGCAGTAGTGGTAGCAGGAGTAGTCATGAATGTCTTACTGGCAATTTTAATTTATTATATTTTTCTAGGTATTTCGGGTTTTAAAACAAACGTTCCTCTTTTTCCTGGTACAAAAGATTTTATCTTTGTTGGTGCCACTCAAGAAACAAGAGTCAAAAGTCTTATAATCAACAATGTAGCGCCAGATTCTCCAGCAGAAAAAGCAGGTCTAACAGGGTGTTCTGAAAAAAAATGTTTAGCAATAACAAAGGTGAACGGAGAATCAATAAAAGATGTTAAGTTTTTTACCGATTTCATCAATAAACACAGAGGAGAAAAATTACGTTTTGAGTTTACTGATTTAATCACAGGGAAGAGGATTGAGAAAATTATAACTCCGCGTGAGAATCCTCCCAAGGATCAAGGGGCTTTAGGAATTCAATTTAGCGCAGATGAATATTTAGTAGTAAGTTATGATACTTTTCCTCAACGTGTGATTTCCGGTATAGTACATCCTTTAAGCCTTTTTATTTATCAATTTGATTTACTAAAAAAGCTTGTGGCAATCTCGATTCAAGAAAGAACTGCAGAGCCTTTGGGTACGGCTGTCTCTGGGCCTGTGGGTATTATTAGCGTTGTAGGAGATATTGGTAAGCTCCCTGATGTTAAGGAAAGAGTGTTAGGGTGGTTAAATTTAGCTGGTATGCTCTCACTTTCACTTGCTTTTTTCAATATTCTACCTATCCCTGCTCTTGATGGCGGACGACTCTTCTTTATTTTGATTGAGGGGATAAGCGGTAGAAAGATTAACCCAAAGTACGAGGCTATAGCACATACTGTAGGAATGGCTTTACTTTTAACTCTAATTCTTCTCGTTACATTTAAAGATATTTTTCAATTTTTACTCTAATAGAAGAGAAAGTTTTGTTTTAGAAAAGAGCATATCCCTCTAGGATTAAAACAATTTATATGTTATAACCAATTCTGAGATGATTGATTCCATTAAAAATTTTATTCACGAAAATAATATTATTTTTACGCAACGAGACGGAATTACTATCTTTAAAGTCTCTATGATGTATGAAGGCTTCAAGCTTGCTCGTGAGTTTTTGTATTCTGTTGTTGATAAAAAGACAGTTCTTTATCTTTCTGGGGGAAGAACTCCAAAAGATCTGTATGCAAATTTAGCAAATGATAGAAAAATTATTCCTGGCGCAGTTGCTTTGATTGATGAAAGATATGGTAAAAAATTACATAATAACAGTAATGAAAAAATGATCCAGGATTCAGGATTGCTTTTTTACCTTGAAGAGAGGAATATTCCATTTTATCCGATTTTGCAGGAAGAGCATCTTGACTTGAAAGCAACTGCAGACAATTATGATATCACTGTCAGATATCTTTTTTCTGGTTTTCCTAAAAGTGTAGGCATCTTGGGAATAGGCGTTGATGGACACATAGCCGGTATTGCTGGTAATCGTTCCGTGCAGTATTCTCAAAGTAGCAGAGGAGAAGTAGAATTTTCCAATCCCATGTTCAATCTTGATCAGAAAAGTTTGTTTGTCTCTTTTTTTGCTGATTTAAATGGTCCTTTTAAAGAAAGAGTGAGTATGACATTTCTAGGTCTGTCAATGCTTGATATCATTCTTGTTTTAGTTTTTGGAGATGAGAAGCAAAATGCAATTGATCTGATGTTTGTAGAAGGGAGAGAGGAGGAAGTTCCTTCTCGTTTTCTGAAAAGGCCAGAAATAGCTGAAAAAACAATTATCATCACCGATAGAAGAGTGTAAAATAAAATCTATGAATCCGTTTATACTGGTAATTTTTGGGGCAACAGGGGATCTTGCAAGGCGTAAATTAATCCCAGCTCTTTTTTCACTTTTTATGCAGGGGCTTCTTCCAGAGGATTTTTTTGTTTTTGGATTTTCTCGGCGTGATTTAACAGATGAGTCCTTCCGTAATCTATTCTCTCTTCACTCTAATGATACGTATCATCGTAGTAAATGGGATGAGTTTCTTAATCATTTGTATTACCAGCGTGGGATGTTTGATGAAGATGAGGGTTATCGTGAATTAATTGAGAAATTGAATGCGATAGATAAAAATAAAGTTTGTGCAACAAGGATTTTTTATTTGGCTACACCTCCTGATAATTATGAGACAATTCTTGATCATCTTAAAGCAACAAAACTTGCAGAAGGATGTACTTTTCATTTTCCCACACGTAAGTTGCAAGAAGACGGCAGACAATATACACGGATTGCCATCGAAAAACCTTTTGGCAAAGATCTTGAGACAGCAAAGATGCTCGATCGTAAACTTGCTGAAATATTCGAAGAACGACAAATTTTTCGTGTTGATCACTATTTGGGAAAAGAAAATGTCCAGAATATGCTGGCATTTCGTTTTGCCAACGGTATTTTTGAGCCTGTTTGGAACGGACGCTATATAGATCACATTCAAGTAATACTTAGTGAGCAAAACGGCATTGGAGAACGGGGCAAATTTTATGATGGCGTTGGCAATCTTCGCGATGTAGCTCAGAACCACCTTCTTCAGTTGGTTGCTGCTGTGACTATGGAACAGCCGAGATCTTTTACGAAAGAAGACGTTCGTGATGCCCGCGCTAAAGCGATAGAATCAATTGAATGTATTGATCCTGAAAAAGTTGGAGAAATGGTGGTAAGAGGACAATATAAAAGCTATAGGCAAGAAAAAGATGTTGATCCTCATTCAAAAACTGAGACTTTTGTTGCAATGAAGTTTTTTATGAATACTGAACGTATGAAAGGGATTCCTATATATGCTAAGGCGGGTAAGAAATTAGATAGGGATCTTGTACAGATTAGTATTGTTTTTACCCAAACCTGTCATATCCTTTTTAAGGAATATGGTTGTCCAGAAATAGGAAATGTCATCACTATCCGTATTCAACCTGATGAAGGAATAAGCATGCGTTTTATTGTAAAAAAACCGCAAGTGGCTCTAGCCCTTGAGCCTGTACAAATGAATTTTAGCTATAAAGAATATTTTGGTGGAGATGGTAAAAATGCATACGAGAAGCTTCTTCTTGATATTTTTTCAGGTGAGCAAATGCTTTTTAACAGGACAGATGAATTATTGAGTTCCTGGCAGTTTATTACCAATATCCTTAAAGGATGGGAAGATTATAATCCTCCACTTTTTATTTATGATGATAACTCTCCCGGTCCAAAAGAAGCAGATGAGCTAATTAGAAGGGACGGAAGATATTGGCTCTAAAGGTAAGTTCAAGATCAAAATTTAGGTAAAATTACACTTAGAAGTTCTTGAGCTTAAAAGTAAAGAATGCTAGCATATTTGTATGAAGCTTGGTTTTATAGGATTAGGAAAAATGGGTCAAGGGATGGTTCAGAAGCTACTTTTAGATGGGCATACTACTATCGTATGGAACAGAACTAAAAGTGTAGTAGATGATTTCCGTCTTCGTATAAACGATAAAAAACTTGCTAATAAATTTATATCTGTAGAGAATATCAAAAATTTGGTCTTTAACTTAGAATCTCCTCGTATTATTTGGTTAATGCTTCCTGCTGGTGAGGCAACAGAAACTATACTTAAAGAACTAGATAAATATTTAGCAGAAGGAGATGTTCTTATTGATGGAGGTAATGCCTATTATCAAGATACAGAAAGGCGATTCAAATATTTTAAAAAAAAAGGTATTAGATACCTTGGTATAGGAGTAAGTGGAGGAATAAAAGCAGCAAAGAATGGATATCCTCTTATGATAGGTGGAGACAGATCAGGATTTGATGAGATAAAGCCTTTATTAGAGACTTTGATAAAACCTTATGGAGGATACGAGTATTTTGGAGAAGGTGGGGCAGGACATTTTGTGAAAATGGTTCATAACGGTATTGAATATGGAATGATGCAAGCCATAGGTGAAGGATTTGGTGTATTAGAAAAATCTTCTTACAATCTTGATCTTGTCAAAGTAGCAAAGCTCTGGCAGAGAGGAACAATAATTACAAGTTTTTTAATGGAATGTGCAAAGAATGCTTTGGAAAAAGACTCGAAATTGTCACACATTGATGGGGTTATAGATGCAACAGGTGAGGCAGAGTGGACAGTTGCAGAAGCTAAAAAAGAGGGAGTGCCTATTGAAAATATCGAACAAGCGCTTAATTTTAGGAAGCGATCGAAGATAGAAAATGAGGTTCGTACATCACTTGCGGCACGTATGGTAGCTGCTCTTCGACATGAATTTGGAGGGCATACAGTTTCGAAAAAATAATTTTACCTATTTAGTTGTTTTCTTACTATTAACTCGCTACTTACTTCTAACTTATTGTTTTGAAATCCTTTGATAAATGGTTCAAGATGCGATGTAAGATTGTGTTTTGTCATAAGATAGGGGACAAAAGTACTGGTATCTATTATTCTTCCGGAAGTTGCATCGCGTATGATCCGTTGTACTTCAATATAAGGATTGCGACTTTGTTCATTCAGAATGCGTATTACTTCATAAGAGTAAGGATTTTTAACTCTAATGAATTCTTTATATGCAAGTTGGGATGTGGTAGGCCGCTTTTCCACAGAGAATATAGAATATTTTCTATCAAATTTATTTTATATTTTAATTAGAAAAATTCAACAATTCAACAACTTATGATAGAAATAGAGGTGAAACCTCTATTTCTATCTAATTTACAATCTTTCTTTTAAAATCTCTCTTTAGAGGTTTCACCTCTAAAAAAAAGGCAAATAATGCTTGAGTAATAGATAAAACATGCTATAGTATTAATCATGAGATATTCACAGTTATTTCCCAAAACACTTAAAGAAGCTCCTAAAGACGAAGTTGCTATCAATGCTAAGCTTTTGATTCGTGCTGGATTTATTGATAAGTTAATGGCAGGATCTTACAGCCTTCTGCCTCTGGGTCGTCGTGTTGAGCGTAAAATTGAGCAAATTATTCGTGAGGAGATGAATAAGACCGGAGCGCAGGAGATACTTATGCCACTTCTTCATCCCAAAGAGATTTGGAATGAGACCGGAAGATGGGAGAAAGCAAGAGAGGTGATGTATCAGTTTGAAAAAGACAATCGAGAGTATGCACTTTCATTTACTCATGAAGAGATCGTTATGGATCTTATCCGCAAACACGTTACTTCTTACAAAGATCTTCCAGTAAAAGTTTATCATTTTTCAACTAAGTTTAGAAATGAACCCCGTGCCAGATCAGGTATTCTTAGAGGTCGGGAGTTTCTGATGAAAGATCTTTATAGCGCACATACCAGCAGAGAAGACTTAATGAAATACTATTGGGAGGTAGCTGATGCATATGTCATAGCATTTAAGAGAATGGGTCTTGATGTAAAAATTACCGAAGCATCAGGAGGAGTTTTTACTACTGATCATACCCATGAGTTTCAAGTCCTTTGTCCACAAGGGGAGGATACAATCTATTGGAAAGATGAATGGAAGTTTGCCAAGAATAAGGAAGTTATTACAGAGCAAGAACTTCAGGATCCATCCATAAACTCTGCTCAATCAATCGAGGTGGGCAATATTTTTCCTCTCGGTACGTTCTACTCAGAGAAAATGGGAGCGTATTTCACAGATCGTGATGGTACAAAAAAACCGATATGGTTTGGCAGCTATGGTATAGGTCCAACACGTGTTTTGGGGACAATTGTCGAGGTATCGCATGATGAGAAAGGGATTATTTGGCCTGCAACTGTGGCACCCTATCAGGTTCACTTAATTGGACTATTAAATAATGAGCAGTTGGTGAGACAGACAGCAGAAGAAGTGTATCAAAGCTTAGAAAAAGCAGGTATTGAGGTATTGTATGATGATAGAGAAGATATAGGAGCAGGTCAGAAATTTGCTGATTCTGATCTTATTGGTATTCCCCTTCGGCTTGTAGTTAGTAATAAGACTATTTCCGAAGGGTTAAGAAAAGTTAAACAATATTTTATTGAGTGGAAAAAACGTTCTGAACAAAAAACTGAACTAGTGACTCTAGAGGAAGTAATCAAACGCTTATTAACTTAAGATAACTGAAAAATATCTGCTTCGCGTTATTTAAAGTTTTTTATTTGGGAGAAAGAAGACCCATCACATCAACTCCAAAGATTATAATCCATACAAAAGTGTAGGCGATAAGAAATAAAGGTATTAAGATTAGTAATAATATCGTCTTTATTGTAGAATTCTTTTTTTCCGTATCAGCTTCCGGTTTAGATTTGGCATTTCCAGCATTGACTACGCCAAACGAGGCAGTTTCTGATCCAGAGGGTTTAAAAATTTTAGGTGTCGGTGTAGTAGAAGGAGTGGGCTTTGCACTTATTGCTGCGTAATCAATCACAGGCTTTTCAGGGATGTGAGGTGGAGGAGGTGGTGGTGTTTTTGTATTGTCTATAGAAGGTGTTGGGGAAGGCATTGCTGCTTGTCCAGGTGGAGAAAAAGATGAAGAAGAAGGAGGAGATTGTTTAGTTGATGTTTGAGGAGATGAGTTTAGGGGAATACTTGTTCCCATAACTCTTTCATAGACTTCTTTCAGTTTTGGATCAAGCGTATTTAGATTTTTAGGATCCATAATTCTATTTTTATAATCCAGGATATTAGAGTGTTTGTCAAGGTGAGAATTGTACAACATTGTCATTTTCTCTTGTCAGATTGATGGGATTGAAGTAATCGAAAGAGTCAGCTATACTTCAAGCATGAAAATTATTGTCACTCATACAGCTCCTGATTGGGATGCTATAGGAAGCGTATGGTTGATAAAAAAGTACCTAGCAGGATGGCAAGATGCAAAAGTTGAGTTTGTTCCAGCAGGGGAGAGAAGCCCTCGACTGAGAAAACTTAAAGAAGTTCCCAATCTGCCTATTGTAACTGTTGGAGAAGATGAGCTAATTCATGTAGATACAGGTCTTCTTCCCCTTGATCACCATCAAACGGCAGAAAAAACTGTTTGTGCAGCAAGTCTGACTTGGGACTATATTAAAAATCATTTCCAACAAACAGGAACCAAGATGACACCTGAGCATATTCAAGCTGTAGATAGGATAGTTAAGGTCATTGTCCAGATAGATCATTTTAGAGAGGTTTTTTGGGATAATCCCACAGCAGATTATCATGAGTTCTCTCTCATTGGTGTACTGGAGGGGCTTAAGATTGAATATCCTGATGCAGATGATCTCTATATATCATTTGGTATCCAGTGTTTGGATGCTCTTATTCATGAATTTGAAAATCGTATTTGGGCAGAAAAAGAAATAGCTGAGAAGGGAATTCAATTTACTCTAAAAAGCGGAAAGGGTATAGCCTTTGAGACAATCAATGACTCTGTACTTAAACTTGCACAAAAGATGGGATATCTGCTTGTAGTTAGGAAGGATCCGCGAAAGGGGTATGTAAGAATAAAGGTCAGGCCCGCATCAAGCGAAAAAGACGATATTGATCTTACACTTGCTTATGAAAAACTTTCTAAGATAGATCCTGATGCCACGTGGTATCTTCATATATCAAAAAAAATGCTTCTCAATGGAACACCTAAAAATCCCAATATGATTCCAACGAAATTGACACTTTCTCAGATAGTTGATGTTTTAAAAAGTTTGTACTAAGATTAGGTAGACCAAGTTTAAAAGTTAAAGTAGATTTTAGAAATGTAAATTTTGAATTATGGATAACTGCATTTTTTGTAAAATAGCACGAGGCGAAGTAAAAACGGATTTTCTCTATAATGATGAGGAGATAATGGCTTTTAAGGATATAAATCCTGTAAAACCTGTTCATGTGTTGATTGTACCCAAGCGTCATATTCCTGAGCTTATAGCAGTTGATGATGTTTTATTGCTTGGAAAACTTTTGAAGGTTACTCAGCAATTGATCAGCAAATTTGAGATTTCGGATAAAGGATATCGGGTTGTTATTAATGGGGGTGGCGCTCAAGAGATCGATCATCTTCATATACATCTTATGGGTCCAATGGGATCCAAGGCTACTCTGTAAATTAGTTTACAGTTTTTCTGATTTGGTGTAAAATAAAGCCCACATAAATTTAATATTTTGAGCATTCAAAGCTCAAGATACAAAAAATAAAGATTTTTCAAATATAGTATTTTGAAATTACTTATTAAAGGAGGTGTTTTTTTTATGGTATTCGTTAAAAAGCAACCAGGCGAGACTGATGAGACGCTTATTCGCAAATTTTCAAGAAAAGTTATTGACGCTGGAATTATCAATGAAGCAAAAAGACGACAGTTCTATCTCAAGCCTTCTCTTGCCAAAAAACTTAAGCAGGAAGAAAGCAGGAGACGTCGACGCTTAATAGTGTAATACAGATGGCTAATGTTAGAGTTCTTATCTTCGTGGAAAGCCGCTATAAAGTCAATAGGCGGAAAATAAAACAGACAGTAAATGAGGTACTCGATGAAAAAGGAGTATCAAGTCCTACTGAAGTTTCGCTTGCCTTTGTTGGCGATCGAAAGATGAGAGCCCTCAACAAAAAATTTAGAAATATTGATAAAACAACAAATATTCTTTCATTCCCTTTGATGGAAGGTGAGTCAACAGTTCTTCCGGGTAGCACTCTACGACTGGGAGATATTATTATCTCCTATCCTCAGGTAATTAAAGAAGCAGCAGAGGAAGAGGTACTAGTTGATGATAAAATAAATCAATTAGTACGGCATGGAATGCTTCATTTGTTAGGTGAGCATCATTAGTTCGCCATCTTTAGTGCAAGAAATTGTTACTCTGATGATCTTTTAAATTGTCATTTCGAGGAACCTTTAACTTGTCATTTCGACGAGCGAAGCGAGGAGAAATCCCCTGAAGATCTTTTTCAGGAGTGAAGGGGATCTCTCGCTGCGTTTCAGAGGACAAAGATAAAGTCTGAAATGACCAAAAAGAAGACCGAGATGAGATAACAGAAGATTAATTAAGTGACAAAGAAAAAAACCTCAAGATGACAGGTAAATAATCAAAATGATAGATTATAAAGAGAGAAAATCGAAGTAAGAAAGATCAGGGAATATGGTTTATTACAGGAAATATCGCCCACAAACAATAGAGGAATTAGATAGCGAGGAAGTAAGAAGAAAGCTAAAAGCAGTTCTGCAAGCGAGTGCTCCTACTTTTCTTCAAGTACCTCATGCATTTTTGTTCACTGGACCAAAAGGATTGGGTAAAACATCAACGGCTCGTATTGTTGCAAAAGTTATTAACTGTACAGGACGCACAGATGCCAGCGGAGGAGATATTGAACCTTGTAATTTATGTGATCAATGCCAGAGTATTACCAACGGTACCAATATGGATGTATTAGAAATTGATGCTGCTTCGAATAGGGGAATTGATGAAATAAGAGAGCTGAAAGAAAAAGTCCGTCTTACCCCTTTTTCTGCTAAAAAGAAGATCTATATTATCGATGAAGTGCACATGTTGACAACAGAAGCTTTTAACGCACTTTTGAAAACTCTTGAGGAGCCACCATTTCATGCTGTTTTTATTCTCTGTACTACAGAAGCGCATAAAATCCCTCCCACAATCCTTTCTCGATGTTTTCATATAGCATTTAAACTTGCAACAGAGGATGAATTGGTGAGAGCTTTTAAGAGAATTGTTAAAGGTGAGGAATTAAATATTGATGAGGAAGTGCTTTATCAAATAGCAAGACTGGCTGATGGGGGGTTTAGAGATGGTACGAAAATTCTTGAAGAATTAGTTGCGCTATCGGGTGGCAGTAAGATAACTTCTGATATTCTTGAGGGCAAGTACCATCTCGTAAGTATAGAAAGATTCATACAAAAGCTTCTTGAAGCAATTGAAAATAGGGATATTAATCGTTCTTTAAATGTAATATCGGAGATGGTGCAGGGAGGTATAGATATAAAATACTTTCTTTCTCAATTTGTAGAGGAACTACATACTCATCTTTTGGTAAAAACTGGAGTAATCCAGGAAGAAAAAGTTACCAGTCTATCACTTGATGAGATAAAACAATTAATTTATCTTTTTTCACAAGCAATTGTTGAGACTAGGTATGCAGTTATACCGCAACTTCCTCTTGAGTTAGCAGTTATAGATTGGTGTCAGAATGAATATCCAAAAGAGAGCAAAGATATAACAGAAAAGAATAACTTTTCAAAAGAGCAAAAAGTTACTGTACACAAACTGAGAAAAGATTTGGGAGATAAAGCAAAAGAACGAGCGGTTAATGGTGAGCAGAAAAAGGAGAAAAAAGAAACAGTGAGTCCGACTCCAGTGAGTATTCTTACTTATACTGCGACAGGGAAACCTTCAGATGAGTGGTTGAGTGCATTTTGGAGGAGTTTAATAGCCAGTGTTAAAGTACATAATCATACCGTTGCAGGAGTACTTAATAGTTGTTCAATTAAACATTATGATAGAGAGACACTCATCATAGAGGCAGCTTATCAATTTCATAAGGAAAAATTAGAAGAGACCAAGAATCAAACTCTTCTTCAAAAACTCTGTGAAGAGCTTGTTGGCAATCCGGTCAAGATTAGTATAGAATTAAAAAGATAATTCACATTTTTTTATTTCGCAATTTTTTGTATAATTTCAAAGTATAGATCCTCAAAATAAACACGATTTTATTGGAAACTGATTGCCAATAATGAAATTAAACTGTAAATTAAAATAATTGATTAAGCGTGAGTCAAGAATAAAAGGAGGTGAATTTTACAATATGATTAATCCATTTGGACAACTTGGAGAACTTAAAAAAATGCGTGATCAGGCTCTTCAAATTCAACGACAGCTTCAAGCAGAAGAGATAACAATTGAAAAGAAAGGTATTTTAGTTGTTATTACAGGAGATCAAAAACTTAAAGAGATTAGAACTAACGGCAAATCAGATAAAGACATAGTTGAAGCTGTGAACGAAGCCATTAAAAAATCTCAAGAGGTCGCAGCAAAGAAATTGCAACAAATGACTGGTGGTCTGGGAGGATTATTGGGCGGTTTGAAGTAAAATAAGTCAATATTCCGATAAGCACCTCGGCGTATGGGGTAGGTGTTATAAATCTTACATTTTTTTCCTCTTAGGGATGGTATAAGTAAACATTCCTTCAGAAGATAAATGTTCTTATCCATCCTATGTCAAAAGAATCTGAAAAAGTATCTGAAGAAGATAAAATTATATTCGATATATTAGAAAAAGATATCTTTGTCAAAAAAGATGTTTGTTCAGTGGAAATTCCTTCTTTTCCAATATTTCCTTATGAGGAGTTAAGAGAAGAATCTGAAAC
>FWPU01008157.1_pt1 | contig 18211 bp, 13 predicted proteins | sample 2228361 | NCBI WGS metagenome assembly FWPU01 (sample SAMEA103939777, study PRJEB20133) | metagenome
CCTCGCGCGCACCCGACGTCGAGCTGCCCACCGAGGGCCTCGGGCTCGGCGGCCAGTGGGAGGTCAGCTTGAGCGACGGGTTCAACGCCGTGCGTCGCGTGTACAGCCGCTAGACACAACGCGGCTGTCGCTCCGCGCGATAATCGCGGTAGCCTCGCGTGCACGTATGGCCGACAACGAGAACAAGATCGATCCCGTCGACCGCAAGCCGATGACCCCGGCGGACCGGGTGCGGCAATACCAGAAGCTCCTGGAGCAGCAGGCGCTCCAGACGCCGCAAGCGCCCCAGGTTCCGGCGCGCAAGACCCTGGAGACCCCGGCGGCGAAGCCGACCCAGGCCAGCCAGATCGGCAACGCCTACGTGGGCGAGGTTCGACAGGTGGACGGAAGCCAGCTCAACGGAGCGCGGCCCGTCGGCGAGGGCATGGGCGTCATCGGCGCCCGCCAGGCCAACGAGTCGAACCTGTGGGGCGGGGGCAAACCGACCGAGATCGAGATCGTCGGGAACCCCTGGAAGATCATCCCCTTCTCCACCGCCGCCGAGCGCGCCGCATCGCTCGCTCCGCAAAAGGGGCAGAAGCTCGAGGGCATCTCCAGGCAGGCGGCGACCTTCGGCGACCTCACCTTCATCAAGGCCACGTTCCAGGAAGCCGGCAGCCGGCGAGCTGCCGAGCCGCGCGTGCTGGTGCTCGACCGCTCCGGCGCTCCGGTGGGGGCAGAGTGCAAATCGCCCGAGGAGATGCGGGCCATGCTCGACCGGCTCCCGTCGGTCACCCGCCAGCTCGCCTGCGATGCGTTCGGCATCGAGGCCGACAAGCTTCAGGCGAAGCTGGCCGACGTGGCGTTCGTGCCCTTCTCCACGGCGTTCGACCTGACGTTCACGCGCGAGAACGGCGACAAGGCCGAGCTCCGGGTCAACAAGTTCGGGTTGCCGCAGGGCAAGCTGTCGGCGCTCGACCTCGAGCGCATCATCAAGCACGTCGACACGTTCGAGATCGGCTGAGCCCCGGCGCGCCACGCAGCCGTCAGCGCGCTTCGGCGCCCGGGGGCTCGAGTGGCCTGACGTTGCTCGCCTGCAGGCCCTTGGGGCCCTTCACCACGTCGAACTCGACGCGCTGGCCCTCGCTCAGGGTGCGGTAGCCGGTCGCCTGGATTGCTGTCTGGTGGCAGAACACGTCCGGCCCCCCGCCATCCTGGGTGATGAAGCCGTAGCCCTTCGCGTCGTTGAACCACTTCACTGTGCCGGTTGCCATCTGGGTGCCGCTCCTCGCAAGAGCCTAGTCATCGCGAAAGCGGCAGGTGCCCCAGTAGCTCTTGACGCCGACGAAGCGGATGCGCGTCTGGTCCGACAGCGCGGCCTGGAGCGCCTGGCGAGCTGGGCATCGCGCTCGCCGCCTCGGGCTGGTCGCCGAGATGCTGCTTCCGCTCTCGCGGCTCCGGCAGGTGGTGGCGGCGCAGATCGCGGGGGATTTGCTCTTCTTCGCCCATGCTCGTCTTGCCGCGCGAGCTACCTGAGCCGCTCAAGGCCGGCGTCGCGGTCGAGGAGCTGCACCACGAGGCCACGCCGGCCCCGGGCACGGCTCCGGATCGAGCCGGGCCGCCCAGTCGGCCCCTCGCCGGGGCGTAACGCTTCGCCGTGGCCGCGCCGCTCGGCACTGCCTGGTGCAGGTGCTCGAGGTGCCACACGAGAGCTCCCTACATTGGCCCCGCTGCCGGTGCAGCGAGTGGTGCATGGGCCGCCGCTCCATGAGACTTGCGCACGGCTCTTCCACCTCGTTGAGGGGCAGCCTCGACCGGTATGGGGACGCACATCGCCTGGTGGCTCGGCGCCACCACCGACCGCCGAGATGGTGGTAGAATGCGGGCGCGCGGCGGCCGACCCCCTCCCCGCTCGCGCACGGCGCGGAGGCGGCCAAGCCCGCCGGCTCCGCGCTTCTTTTCTTGGCGACTCTTGGCGCCGGCCCAAGCGAGCCTCGCGCCGTCAGGTTGGGCTCGCCGCTTGGCCGCCGACGACCCGAACGTCTATCGTCGCGTCGTGCGGAAGCGGACCAGAGGACGGGCGAAAACGCGCCGCGAGACTGCCGAGCGCTGCAGGAACCTGTACCGGTTCATCCGGCTACGCGTGGGCGATTCGCCGTCCGATCGCGAGTTGGCCCGCCGTTGGGGCATCGACTGGAAGAGCTTCGTCGCCCTGAAGCACGGGCGGCGGCAAGTTCCCCGGCTCGACGAGCTCGAGGCACTCGCCGCGTGCCTCGGGGTCGACCCGGCCTACGTCTTCCAGGTCGGCGGCGGGGGAAAACCGGAAGCAGTGGCCGCGCTCCTCGCGCGGGACGACCGGCTGCGCGCCGTCCTCGACCGTGTGGCCGACGCCATCTTCACCATCGACGCCAACGGGCGCATCCAGGACTTGAACCGAAGCTTCGCCCAGCTCGTCGGGCGGCCTCCGGACAAGCTGGCCGGCGTGCCACTGCTCGACTTCGCCGTGCCCGACTCGGCACCGCGGCTCGTCGCCGCCCTGGCCACGGCCTCCCGAGACGGGGACGCTCGGCGCGCGGAAGTCGTCTTGCGCCGGGCCGACGGGCAACAACGGGTGGTCGAGCTCGACCTGATGCGAATCCTCGACGCGAACGGCGCAGCCATCGGAGCGCAGGGCGTCGCGCGCGACGTCACCGAGGAGCGCCAGCTGACGAGGGAGCTCGACGCCCAAAGGCGGCTGGTGCAGTCCATCTACGAGCACGTCCCTGCGGCCTGCATCTTGTTCGACCGCGACGGCACCATCCTCGCGGCCAACCCCCTCGCCGAGAACGTCTGCCCGGCTTCCGCCGCCGAGATGGTGGGGCGCAGCGCTTTCGACGTCTTCGGAAACCCGGGGCCCCAGGGCTGTCCGGTGACACGCAGCTTCCTGACCGGCCGAACGGAGCACCAGGTGTCCCTGGTGAGGAACCGCGCCGGCCACCCGGTGTACGTGTACCGCACGGCAGGCCCCATCATCCGGGACGGGCAGGTGGAAAAGGTCATCGAGATGCTGGTGGATGTCACGGACCAGCTCCAGCGGGGAGACGTGCGCATTCTCGCGCTGCTCCGCCCGCAACCGGAGGTCGAATCACCGCCGTGGGTGCCGGAGCGCCGGTCGCTGCCGCGCGCGAGGACGTTCTTCACCGCCCGGTGCAGCTACCGCGGCCGCCAGGTGAATGCGACCGTGACGAGCCTCGGCGCGGGAGGCGGCTTCATTCAGCTAGAGCCCTCGGACATCGCCATCGGCGAGGAGCTCGAGCTGGAGTGGGCATTGCCCGGCGACGGCACGCCGGTGCAAGCCCGGGGCACCGTGCTCTGGAAGCGGTCCGACGACGACGAGGGCCCGCCGGGGGTGGGCGTTCGGTTCTCCGAGGTCACGCCTCCCTTCGCAGCGGCCGCTCGCGGCGCCAGGAACGCTTCGTGACGCGGCAGCCGCCCCGACCGCGGCCGCCGTCGCGTTCTCGTCGCGTTCGACTTGACCCGGGACCAGTCGCTGGTGGAAATTAGCCACCAACGCCCCGATTGGGCGAGCGCGGTGAGGTATCGATGGCCGAACGGCAGCGGCGGCTCGCAGTCGAGGAGGGAGCGAAGCCGCCGCCGCCTCCTCCTTGGGCCGTCGACGCGGCCTGCGTGCATGGGCGCCGGCCGGCCTGGGGCGGGGAGTGCCATCGACGGAGCGCGGTGCCGGCCATGCGACGCTTTGACGGAGAACGGCACGGCCGGCGCATGGAGCGCGCCGCGTGGCCTGCGGGGCCTGATGACTCGGCGCGGTTCGGTGGAGGCTCCATGGCGGCGCTGGCAGGTTCGGACGACTACGAGTACATCTGCGCGCGGTGCTGGCACGGTACGCCGGGCGAGGAGTTGGTTCCGGCGGGCGTTCCCGGTGCTCGGGCGGCACTCCGAGCGGCGCCTGTTGCGCCGGTATCTGTGCCCCGAGTGCGCTGCGGGCTTCGACGACGACTCGGCACGGGTCGCGTTTCTCGTGGGCACGCTGCCCAGCAATTTCACCCGGCTTCCCCTTCCGCGGGAGGAATAGGTCGGCGTGCCCGGCAGGCGAAGCGCCGGATGGGTCTCCTCCCCTCCAGCCTGCCGGGCACGCGCAGTCTCGGACACGCGCCGCATGCCTCGCAATCGCCTCCGGAAGCTGATGGACGACTACGCTGCCCTGGCGGCCGCCGCGGAACGGGGGCGCCTGGGGGAAGGCGACCGCGCCCGGCTCGAGCTGCTCCAGGACGTTCTGCTCGAAGCGGGCGTCAGGCTCGATGCGCTGCCCGGCAGGTCGGTGCGGCGCCAGCCGCGCGCCGTCGCTTCGGTTCGGGTGTCCTTCCACACGGCCGGCGAGATGGCGACCGCGATCTCCCGCGACATCGGCGGTGGCGGGCTGGCCGTCGTCACGAAGGATGCCCCGCCCGTGGGCACCGTCGTACCGCTGGAAATCCACGTCGACGAATGGGCCGAGCCCTTGCGCGTTCGGGCGGAAGTCGTCTGGGAGCGCGCCGGCGCGATGGGCGTCGCCTTCCGGGACCTGAGCCCCGAGGACCGGCGCCGGCTCGAGAGCTTCGTGGTGAAGCGCGCGTCGCTCCTCGAGCGGGTACGTGCGGCGCTCAGCAAGCGGCCGGCCGCTCCGGTGCAGGCCGAAGTCACCACCCGTCCGCTCGTGATTCTGGCTCTCTCCGATGCCACCCTGGCGGCGGCGAGCGCCGAAGTGCTGGAGCTGGAGGGGTTCGCGGCGCAGGAGCTCCCCGGCCCACCGGACGGCGTCGCGCTGGTCGCCGACGCCGAGCGTGCGCTGGCGGCGCAGGAGAAGCTCCTCGGGGTGCCGCTGGTGCTGGTGAACATCAGCGGCCCCGACGCGCTCGCAGGGAGGCTCACCAGCTTGAAGGTAGCCGCCTTCGTGAAGAGGCCGGCGACGCCTCGGGCCGTGCTCGACGCCGTGGCTCGGGTCGCCCTCGAACGGCCCTCGAGCGCCCGGCCCGGAGCCGGCGACGGTGTTCGATGAGCGAGCGGGCCCAAAGCGGCGGTGGGTGGCGCTGAATCGTTTCGTAGCGGCGGGTTCACGCGCGTCTCGCTCGGGGTGGAAGGATTCTCGGATGAGCCCATCGTCCTGCCGGCGGCCGTCGTGCACGCGCAGCATCGCGAGGAGAGTCACTACAGGTCGGGCTTCGCCTCCAGCCGCTCTTGGTGAGCCGATGCGCCGCACCCTCCGCTGCCACGCGAATCGACGCGGAACCCCGGTATTCCTACCGGGGCCCCGCTTCGAGAGAGTTGTTTCGCGCTGCACCTCCTTTCGGTGTTCCGTGCGTTCCGGCTCCCCTGCGAAGCAACCGCTGATCCAAGCCAAGAGGCCCTCGGAAACCGCGCTGTTGGGCCTTGGGAGGGTGGGTGGGCCAGAAGAGCCATGGCGCAGGCGACCCAGCTTTCGGCCCGGCCGGTCGGCTCACGCTGCGGTGCGCTACGCTCGGGCAGCGGGCGGCTTTTCCGTTTCCAGGCGCAGCCGTGTCCATTTCTGCGAGCCCGCCAGGGGGCTTCAACCCACCTGACCGACCGAGGAGAGAGACATGAAGCGCCAGCTGATCGTCGCCACTGCCGTGCTGCTTTGGGCGTGCGGCCGCGACAAGGCCGACACCTTCCGCGAGGGCGTGCCCCAAGCGCAGGACGTGCGGGTGGACTTCCCTGCCAACGGCTCGGGCCTGTCGGGCACCGCGCAGCGCCAGGACGGCCTCGAGGGCGACCGCTCGATGTTCTACCTGATGACGCGCGCGGTGACCGGCACCATCAACGGGGCCACCGTGGCCGTGCTCGGCCTGGTGAAGGGCATCACCGACCATGCGCCCACCACGCTCAAGGACGACGTGGCGGTCTGGGGCCCGCACACCGACGCGCTCTCGCCCAACACCTGGAAGCTGACCGTCACCAAGGTCGGCCCCAAGGACTACACGTACGTGCTCGAGGGCAAGGGCAAGAACGAGCCCGACAGCGCGTTCAAGGTCGTCCTCTCCGGCTCGCACCACGCGGTCGGGCCGCACCTCGGCAAGGGCACCTTCCTCATCGACTGGAACGAGGCCCAGAAGCTGCCCGAGCACGACGACAACGTGGGCACCGCCGAGTTCACCTACTCGCGCATGTCGCCCAGCGCGGACGCGACGATCGACGTCGTCTTCGAGCAGGTGCGCGACGAGGAGACCGGCCAGCGCGTCGACGCCTTCTACCAGTACGTGGCCACGCCGAACCAGGGCGGCGCCTTCGAGTTCACCATCGTGAAGAACCTCGACCCGGCCTCGGCCAACAAGCCCAACCTCGAGACCGCCAGCATCAAGAGCCGCTGGAAGCAGAGCGGCGCCGGCCGGTCCGACGTGATGGCCAAGGGCGGCGATCTGGGCACCATGCAGGCCACCGCCAGCGAGTGCTGGGACGAGAACTTCGCCAGCCGGTACCTGAACGTCTCGTTCGCGCCCGAGCTGAGCTACGGCAAGGAGAGCGCCTGCGCCTTCGCCTCCGCCGAGTACTCGGACCTGAAGATCTGACCCGGATGAACGGCGTTCGCGCCAGAGCCCGTCGACTCGCCCACGAGCGCTCCTCGTGGGCGGGTTTCGTGCGGGGAGGGAACAACCGATGAGCCGGCCCGCGCTCGAGGTCATCCCCGGCGGCAAATCGCGCGACGACCGCGCCGCCCTCGAGCAGCTGTACGCCACCTACGGCGGGAGCGTCTTCGGCCGCTGCCTCTACCTGCTCAAGGACCGCACCGCCGCCGAGGACGCCATGCAGGACGTGTTCGCCAAGGCGCTCACCCACTGGCCCGAGTTCCGGGCCCAGGCCTCGCCGCTGACCTGGCTCATGAAGATCGCCACCAATCACTGCCTGAACCTCATCCGCGGCGAACGGGCAAGCTGGCGCGACCGGTTCGAGGCCGAGGCGAAAGGCCGTACCGAGGCCCACGGCGGACCGCAGGTCTTCGAGCTGCGCGACGCCATCCGCAAGCTGCTCCACCGCTTCGACGCCGAGACGCAGGCCGCGGTGGTCCACTACCACGTCGACGAGATGACGCTGGAAGAGGTCGCCGAGCTTCTGGGCCGCTCGGTGCCCACCATTCGCAAGCGCCTGCAGCAATTCGCCGCCCAAAGCGGCCAGGAGCTGTCGCCATGACGCAGAGCCACCTCGGAGAGTTGAAGCTGCGCCGGGTCTTCGCCAGAGAGCTGGCCGGCGATGACGCCGCGCACGCGCACGCCTGCCCCACCTGCAAGGCGAAGCTCAAGGCCATCGAGGACGAGCAGAAGCGGTTTCAAGCCGAGATTCCATTCGAGCGCTTCGCCGCCGGCGTCCAGCGGGCCGCCCGGTCGGCGAAGGCAGCTCCGAGCCGACAGAAGTGGGTGGCGCCCCTCTTGGCGCTCGCGGCCTCGTTGCTCGTCGTCATGGGCGTCAAGGTCGCGCCGGTCGTCGAAGCCGACCTCTCGAGCCGAGCCACCAACCGCATCAAGGGCTCGGCGTCCATCGAAGTGCGCATCGGCTCGGTGACGAACGGGCCCCAGCGCGAGGCGGCGGCGAACGCTCCCGAGGCGCTCGGGCCGGGCGAGCGCGTGCGCATCAGGTACCAGGCCGGGCCGTACCGCTACCTCACCACGCTGGCCATCGACGATCTGGGCGTGGTGACGCCCCTCTACCCCGAGGCCGGAAAGAGCCTTCCGGTGCAGGGCAAGGGCGAGTTGCCCGACAGCGTCGAGTTCACCGGCAAGGGGCACGAGCGGCTCATCGTCGTGCTGTCGGACGAGCCGTTCGACGTCGACGAGATGGCGCGAAAGGCCCGCGAGGCCTTCACCCGGGCCGGCGGGCTGACGAACATGGGGCCGCTGGAGGTGCCCGGAGAGCAGTTCCACAGGACGTTCCTCAAACCCTGAGGTAGCCCTCTCGGCCACGAGAGGGAGAAGGTGCGTGGCGTGAAGACGGTCTTCACCACCCTCCTCTTCATCGCGACGGCCGCGTCGGCCGAGGGACGGTTGCGCCGTTTCGCCGTCATCGCGGGGAACGACCACGGTGGCGACGGCACGCGGCCGTTGGTCTACGCCAAGGACGACGCGCGGAAGATCCACGACATCGTCACCACCGTCGGCGGAGTGGCCCCCGTCGACGCCTTCTTGCTGCTCGACGCCGACGCGGGCGAATTCCTCACCGCGCTGGCCGAGATGGAGCGCCGCTCGCGCGACGCCCGGGCCCGCGGCGAGCGCACCGCCCTGTTCGTCTACTATTCCGGCCACGCGAAGGACGGGGCGCTCAGGCTCGGCGACACGCAGATTCCCTTCGAGTCGGTGAAGAGCCGGCTGGCCCAGGCACCCGCCGACGTGCGCATCGCGGTGTTCGACGCCTGCCGGTCGGGCTCGATGATCCGCACCAAGGGCGCGCGGCGGGCCCCGGCGTTCGAGATCGAATCCGACGCCACGCGGGCCGCGAAGGGGCTGGTCATCCTCACCTCCAGCGCCGCCGACGAGGACTCGCAGGAGTCGGACCTCATCGGCGGCAGCTACTTCTCGCACCATCTGGCCTCGGGGCTCCGCGGCGACGCCGACAAATCGGGCGACGGGCGCGTGACGCTGGCCGAGGCGTATGCCTACGCGTACGAGCGCACGGTGGCCGACACCGCCGAGAGCGCCGCCGGCGCGCAGCACCCGACCTTCAGCTACGAGCTGGCCGGAAACGGCGACCTGGTGCTCACCGACGTGAAGCAGCGGCGCGAGGGGCTTCTGTTCCCCGCGAGCGCTCCGGCCGGGCGGTACTACCTGGTCGACGCGAACGGCTTCGTGGCCGCCGAGGTGGTGAAGGCCGAGGGCATCGAGCGCCGCATCGCGCTCGCTCCGGGGCGCTACCGGGTGAAGCGGCGGCTCGCCGACCGGCTGCGCATCGGCGAGCTGACCATCGCCGAGGGGCAGGTGGCGATGTTGAACGAGGCCACGCTGCGCGACGCGCCGTTCTCCGACGACCCGGTGAAGGGCCCCGGCCGGGCCTCGCTGCACGGCCAGCACTACGGCTTCGCGGTGGCCGGCACGTACCAGTCGGTGTTCGACGCTCCGACGACCCAGGGCGGCTACTTTCCGTCCGCGCAGCTTCTGGGGCTCGAGCTCACCTCGCACAACTTCTTCGGCCGCGGCTGGACGCTGAGCTTCGACCTGATGCTGGGCGGCGGAAGCGGCACCGTCAGCACCGGGCTGCTCCGCGACGTGCCGTTCCGCTCGAGCGAGCTGTCCTTCGGAGCCACCGGCATCCGCGAATGGCCCGACGGCCGCTGGGTGCCCTTCGTCGGAGCCCGGCTCGGCGTCTTCCTGGTGTCGCGCGAGTTCCCCGGCACGCAGGTGCCGAAGCAGTTCTTCTATTACCTGCCGACGCCGGGCCTGGTGGCCGGCCTCAAGCTGCGGCTGACCCGGCACTTCAGCGTGTCCGCGCGCGGGCGGCTCCACTACGTGCTCTACAACATCGACGAGACGAGGCACTTCGGTTACCTCGAGCTCGCCACGCTGCTCGGCTACGAGATGTGAGGGAGTCATGAACGCGCCGAAGCACCTGGTCATCGCGCTGCTCGTCGCCGGCTGCGGCGGCGGCAGCTGGTCGAACAAGGACCTCGAGTTCCTCGCGGCGCTGCCCGACAAGGAGGAGCTCCGCTCGAAGCTGCCCGAGAGCGGCTCGAGCCAGAGCGGCCTCCGCCGCGACGGGCTGCACGGCGACCCTGCCGTCGGCCACCCCTCGAAGCTCTACGCCGACACCAAACGGGGCGCGACCGACTTGAACCGGCTCCTCGACGCCATTCTCACCATCATCGAGCACGTGAAGAACCTGCCGCCCACCCGGCGCGAGGGAGATCACCGGCGCGTCTGGGGACCGTGGCCGGACAGGAACAACCCCGGCTTCGACGTGCGGCTTCTGATGGACCGGGCTGCCGACAGGTACGAGTACCGCATCGAGCTCACTCCCTCGGGGAAGGACGAGTGGTTCTCGGTGCTCGACGGCAGCTACCAGGCCAGCAAGGAGATCAAGAAGGGCGCGGGCACCGTCACCTTCAAGGCAGCCGAATCGCGCGAGCGCGGGCTCAACGAGCAGAGCGATCTCGACTTCATCACCATCACGTACAACACCGACTCGGATCCGATCGTGGTGCTGGTCACCGCGAGAAACGTGCTCGGCGGGACGCTCGACTTCGAGTCGCGCACCTACCCCGACGGCCGCGGGTGGATTCGCTTCGAGGCCAGCGGGATCGACCCTGGCTCGCTGCAGCGCTTCACCTTCGACGCCCGCAGCAGCTGGCTGCCGAGCGGCGAAGGCCGGGGCCATTTCCGGGTGGTCGAGCCGGCCGCGTACGCCAGCGCCCGCCACGCGGAGTGCTGGGACCGCCAGTTCCTCACCACCTGGTTCGAGCAGACCTGGAACGGCAAGCAGGGCGGAACGCCCTCCGAGGCCTGCGCGGCGCTCGAGTCCCTGCTGCGGTAGCGCCCGGCCCCGGCGTTCGCCCGGACGGGCCTTCTGCCGTCGCCACCTTGGTCGGGGAGCCCCCGGCTCCGATGTGCTGGCGCGGCAGGCCGCCACGCTCACCCGCGCAGGCCCGGCACCTCGCCGCTCACCTCGCCGAGCGAATTGCCGGTATGGCCCACCGCGCGCATCGCGGTGACGAGCACGTTCGCCGGGTGCAGCCCGGGGGCCGGCAGGTGGATGCCCGTCTTGAGCCCGCCCGCGCGCCCGGCCAAGAGCACCACCATGTTCTCGGTCGAGTGCGAGCTGTTCTGCTTGTTGCCGCCGGGGTCGAACCCGTGGCCGCCCTCGAGCAGGTACACGATGGCGGTGTTGTCGAGCATCGAGCCGCCTCCCTCGGGCGTGTCGCGGAACTTCGACACCAGGTAGGCGAAGTGCTTCATGTGCCAGGCGATGCCGCGGCTGACGGCCTCGGTGCCGCCCGGCGAGCCGCCGTGCCCCAGCTCGTGCACGTCGCACCGGTCGCCCGTGAGCGCGTACATGTTCATGTGCGACTGGGCCATCGTCATCTGCAGCGAGGCCACGCGGGTCAAATCGCACGCCATCGCCATGTGGATGAGGTCGATGAACGCCCGCGCGCGCGTGTCCTCGTCCGAGTAGCCCAGGTTCTGCGAGTAGGTGTTGTTGCCGTTGCCGTCGGTGAGCTGCGCTCCGCCGAGGGCCGGGTCGGCGCCCGGGTCCGCCGGCTTCTTGCAGGTCGACGTCTGCGGCGGGGGAATGGCCGCCACCCTTCGCTCGAGGTCGCGGATCTCGTCCAGGTGCCGCTGCATGCGGATGCGGTCGGCCGAGCCCAGCTTCGACATGAGCCGCTCGGTGTTGCCGCGCACCAGGTCGAGAATGCTCTTCCGCTGCCTGAGCTCGAGCTCCATCTTCGCGGCGGCGGCCGGGTCGACGCCGGGCGGAGTGAAATTCCCGAACAGCGCGCTGAACGCCGCCCGGGGGCTGGTCTGCGACGGAATGGCCACGGGGTTTCCGCTCTGGTCCGTGCGGTACGAGATGATGTCCCGGCCGTACGGAGCGGACACCGACAGGTACCAGTCGGCCTGTACGCGGTAGACGAGCGACTTGAACGTGGTGTTGCCCGCGAGGAAGTTGGCCACCACCTGGTCCGACGACGGGCCGCTCGGGCGGTAGCCCGTCACCACGCGCGTGCCGGTGAGGAGCGGCGAGAGCGACGAGATGTGGAAGTCGTTGTGCCGGCCGCCCGCGGGCACGGTGCCGCCGTTGTCGAAAGCGGTGGGAATCTTCAGGCCCGAGACGATGGTGACGTCCTTGCGCACGTCGCCGAACATCGACAGCGGCTGCGACGCCAGCTTGAGGTCGTAGCTTTGGCCGACCGTGTCGGGCACCAGCAGGTTGTGCCGGGTGTCGTTGTCGGCTCCGGTCGACTGGCCGTCGAAGAAGACCAGGTAGCGCTTGGGCGGAGATGTCTGCGCATACGCCTCGTTGTCCACCATCGCCTCGAGGAAGGGCAGCGCGATGGTGACTCCCGACAGCCCCTTGAGAACGGTGCGGCGCGGAAGCTTGATGGCTTTCACGGTCGTCACTCCTCGGCGCGGAAGGCGAAGGTCTCGCCCGAGACGAAGTCCACCAGCAGCTCGGCGAACGGCCGGTTCTTCTGCTTGAAGCGCTCCGAGAGCTCGTCGATCAGGTTCAGGTCTCCCGGGAGCTCCCGGCGGCCCATGGTGAAGCGGAACACCTGCGTCACCACGCAGCGATCGAGGTTGGTCTGGCTCACCAGCAGGTCCGACAACCCCGCCGGGCCCTTGAACGGGCCGACCTCGGCGATCTGCCCGTCGCCCGAGATGAGGCAGCCCGGCTCGTTCAAGTCGTGCGCGCGGTAACGGCCGGCCCGGTCGTAGTTCTCGAGCCCGAAGCCGATGGGGTCGAAGTTCTGGTGGCAGCTCTTGCAGTTGCCCACCGACGCGTGCGCGGCGTAGCGGTCGACCTTGCAGTTCGAGGTCGGGTTGGTCGGTTTCTCGTCGACGTTGACGTTGGGCGGCGGCGGCGGGACCTCCTGGCAGAGGAGCCGGTTGCGCACGAAGATGCCGCGCTGCGTGGGGCTGGTGTCGTCGAACTTGGCACCGGCCGACAGCACCGCTCCGTGGCTCAAGATGCCCTGGCGAGCCGTGCTGCCGTAGGCGACCCAACCCGGGGCCGCCGGCGAAGGCAGCCCGTAGTGCTCGGCCAGCAGGCGGTCGACGTACGTCTCGGTCGAGCGGAACAGGTCGAAGTAGTCGCCCCTTTCGTCGAAGACGACCCGTTCGACGAGCGCGTCGCTCTCGGCCTGGAGCGCAATGGTCAGCTCGAGCGGGTGCGGCAGCTTGTGGTAGCCGAGCCACAGCGCGTGGAAGCGGCGGACGCGCGCCCGGGCGCGATGGTCGGCCAGAAGCCGCTCGGCGGCGGCGCGGATCTGCGCCTTCTACGAGAGCTGCCCCCGTTCGGCCGCGTCGAAGAGCCAGTCGGGCGGCATCGAGCCCCACAGCGTGTACGACAGCCGCGAGGCCAGCTCGAACGGCGTCAGCCGGTAGATGCCCGGGCGGTCGGTCGGGGTGCCGATCTCCACCCGGTAGAGGAACTCGGGGTCCTGCAGCATCGCGCGGACGACGAGCTGGGCCCCGACGTAGAAGTCGTTGGCCTCGACCGAGTACGCGCCCAGCGCGAGGTAGCGCTGCACCTCCTCCTCGGTGAGCGGCCGGCGGAGCGCCCTCCGTCCGAACGTGCTCACGAAGCGGCGCAGGCAGTCGGCGTCGTTGGGCCCGGTCGGAACACAGCCGACCAGGGCCAATCGTCGAGCGGGGTCGGCGAACGCGCGCGCGGCGGCGTCGGTGGCGAGCTTCTCGGCCGCGTCGATGAGCATCGCCGACGCCTGCTGCGTCCGGTAATCGTTGTCGAACGGGTCGGTCGAGTCGGCGGGAAGGAGCGTCGACCCGGCGCTCGTGGGCTCGCCGAGCAGATCGCCCAGGGTGGCGTCGTACTCCACCCGCGTGAGCCGGCGGATGCCGGAGACGCCCGGCGAGGCGTTCGACGGCAGCTCGATGGGCTCGGGGGAAAGTTCGGGCAGTTGCAGGTCTGCGCTGCCCGTGCACCCCGCCGCGATCACAGCGGCCCAAAGTCGCGTGCGCATGGCGGCCGGGCAGCTTATCAAGCGGCAGACCAGCCACTACCCTCGTTGTTTCAAGGGCTTGCCTGCCTGCTCGGAGGACGTGGCGTAGACAGTTCCCCTCAGGTGTCGCGGGGAGGTGTCACCCGTTCTCCCCCCGCCAACGCTCCCGCTCCCGCTCCCGCTCCCGTCGGTTGAGCCTGCCGGGCACCATGTCCAACGGCCGGGAGTGGGAGCGGGAGCGTTCGCGGGTCGATTACTGCGGCGGCATCGGCTGAATGAACGCGCAGCTCTCGTCGGCCAGGCACTTGTCCATCGGCAGCTCGCGCCCGTTCGTGGCCAGGTAGCGACCCACCATGTGGACCATGAACGAGCCGAGGTTCCACTTGTCGGCCGGGTTCGGCAGGTCGAAGCCGTGCTTGCCGGTGGGCTTCGACATCGGGAAGAGCACGCCGGTGATGCCGCCCACGCGCATCGAGGGCTTCACCAGCCGCAGCGGAGGATTGAGCCGCGGCACGTCGAACCCGTCGTCGACCGGGACGAGCGACGAGAAGTGCTCGACGTCCATCAGCACCGGCTGCCCCTTCGAGTTGAAGTAGCGGCCGGTGCGCTCGACCGCCTCGATCGCGCCGGTGTCGATGAGCACGCGGTTGGGCGTCTTGCCGTAGCGCGGGTCCTTCTGATGGAGCTCGATGAAGCCCGCCGCCCGGCCGATGGCGGCCCCGGTGGCCATCGGGACGTTCATGTCGCCGATGGTGTTGATGACCAGCGCCCGCGTGCGGACCTCCTCGCCCGTGCCGAAGCGGACGAGCCGGCTCTCGAAGTTCGGCGCGTAGTTCACCGGGTCGGCCGGCTCGAGGATGAGCTGGGCGATGGACATGAAGCGGCGAATCTCGGGCGTGCCGCGCCGCAGGCCGAAGCCGTCGCCGAACGCGATGAGCGGGCCGCCCGCCGGGTAGGCATCGCCCTGCCACTTCACCTCGAACGCGAGCTGGTTCAGGGTGAAGTACCGCCGCGCGTTCTCGGGCACGCGGCAGCCCTCGGGCGTCTGCGGCGGCAGCGGGCCGCCGTACAGCTCGAGCTGCAGCGCGTCTCCCTCGTCGGACGAGACCGCCACCCGGAAGAGCCCGTTCTGCTGCACCCGGCCGCACCGGTACCTGCCGGTGTCGAGGTTCCGGACGATGACGGTGTCGCCCTCCTTGGGCTCGGGACCGTCGATGGGGCCGATCTTGATCTTCCCCAGCCCGTTCAGGTCCGGCAGGTACTGCCAGAGCTCGAGCTTGCCCTGCTCGCTGCGCAGCGACAGGAGCAAGGGCCCCATCATGCGCAGGTTGACCGCCTCGCCCACGCCGCCCTGAATCGACCGCACGCCGATGTCGGCCAGGCCCGCGCCTCCGGCGACCGGCACCGCCACCTCGAGGTGGGGCTCGATGCCGCCGGTGACGGTGCTCATGATGCCGCCCAGCGAGCCGCCGGTCATCGAGATGGGGGCCACTCCGCCGACGTCCACCCGGCCGTCCGCGTCGAAGTCGCCGGCCAGCTCGGGCTTGCCGTCGCCGTTGACGTCGAACTTCCAGGTGCGCGCGCCGTCGAACGACTTGAGAATGCTGATCAGCCGCATGTAGTCGACGGCCGACTGCCGCACCACGTCGCGGGTGTGGAAGACGTAGGCCGTCCAGAAGTCGGCGGCCGAGTCCTCCTGCCCGTCCTTGTCCCAGTCGTAGCCGCGGTCCGTGTTCAGCGCGGTGAACATCGGGCCCAGCTCCTTGCGGGTGAAGAGCGCCTGGGCCAGCTCCTCCTCGACGCGGCCCAGCCCCACCGAGTGGCTCACGCACTCGACGCCGATGGTGGCGATGCCGTGCCGCGCGAAGTAGCCGCCGAAGGCCAGCGGGTCGAGCTTGTTGCCCGTGTAGCCGTGCCCGAGGATGACCACCGGCGCCGGCCCGTTCCGGTTCTTCGGCACCGTCACCCAGAAGGTCACCGTCTCGTTGCGGACGTACGCCTCGCCGCTCACCGGGTCGACCTTCCAGACCTGCTGGTACAAAGGCAGCACGCGCTTGCACTTGCCCCCGTCGCAGATCTCGCCCTTGCCGCAGGCCACCGTCCTGCTGCAGGTCTGGTTCGAGCTGTTCTCCTCGTCGAAGCGCGGGAAGAACTGGGGCGACTCGAACTGCGCCACCACGTGGAAGTCGATGAACTTGTGCGAGTCGAGCAGGCTCTGCACGGTCGGGTCGAGCCCGCCGAACAAAGACGGCACGATGTCGAGCGCCGCCTGGCGGAACACCTCGCCGGGCACGATCTTCACGTTGGTCAGGCCCGCCGCCTTCGGCCGCAGGTCGAAGATGCGCGACAGCTCGATCGGGTACTGCTCCTTCAGCCACGCCATCGGGCCCACCCCGTACAGCCCGTCGCGGATGACGCGGAAGTCGCGCGTGACGCTCATGGTGGTGAACGACCAGGTGAACGCCACGTCGTCGAGCGCGAGATTGTAGCCGGGCAGGCACTTGACGAGCGGCTCGAGCTGCTTCGTCTGGGCCGCGTGGTTGATCCACTTGAACGGCGAGCGCACCGGCCGGCCGGTGGCGTCGAGGAGCCTTCTGGTGAGCACCACCGCGTACGTGGTGTTCTCGCGCATCGGCATCACGGGCTTCAAGATGAGCGTGTTCGTCTCGCGCTCGTAGAAGCTCATCACCTCGAAGCGGTTGGCGTCGGGGTGCCGGTAGTTGGGGTGGTCGAGGACGCCGTCCATGTCGGTGTCCTCGCCCGGGTCGAGCTGGCCGTTGCCGTTCACGTCCTCCTCGACCTCTTCGAAGACGAGCTGCTCGGTGAAGTTGCGCGGATCGTTGGGGAAGTACTCGCGGCGCTCGAGCACCAGCGGGAAGTTGCCCTCGCCGAAGTCCAGCGGCACCGCCCGGCAGAAGTCGGGCGAGTCGGGGCTCACGTCGAGCAGGTACACCGCGTCGTTGGAGAAGTCGTAGTCGTCGCCGACGTGCCGCCGGTAGATGACCTCGGGGTCGAGCGGCGCGGTGAAGGCCACCGACAAGGCCGAGTAGGTGCCCCAGCCGTCGAGCTGGTCGAGCTGCTCGCGCGTGTGGCGCTCCCAGTCGGTCTCGGCCACCACGCTGGCGTTGATGCGGCGCTTGGTGGGCGACGACGGGTCGAACCGCGTGGCGATGTCGTTGGGCAGCGGAATCTCCGGGAGCGGCCTGTGGAACAAATCCCACTTCACCGTGGCGCCGCTCCCCTCGTCCGAGAGCCTGAGGCCCTCGGCCTGCGGAGACGGCGGAGCACACGCGATGACGGCCAGGGCGAAGGCGGGGGCGAAAAGCTTTCTGTCAGGCTTGCGCATGGCCGACCTCACAGGTTGACGGACAGCCGCAGCCGCCCGAGCGCCACCGGCGGCATCGGATCGCCGCCGGGCTGGTTGAACGCGTCGCCGGGGAGGAAGTAGCCGCCCTCGAGCGTGCCCACGATTCTCAGCGCCGGGTGTGGCGCAAGACGCGCCTGCACGCCGACGTCGATCTCGGTGCCCAAATACGTCCCCGGGCGGCCGCCCAGCGAGTTGAGGACCTCGCCGCCGCCGAACGCGCGCGTGTTGAACGGGTCGACGAGCCTCGCGGTGGAGAACGCCAGAAGCGGGCCGCCGTAGATGTCGAGCCAATCGGCGGCGCCGTAGCGCGCCCGGGGGAAGAGGTACCAGGCGTTGGCGACGGCTCCGCGCGTGGGCAGAAGCTCGACGCCCTCGGGCGGGCGGCCCACCAGCATCGGGTCGGCGGCGCGCGAGGCGCTCCGCGCCGACTGCCAGGCCAGCACCTGGTCGAAGAGCAACAGGCCGACGTTGTAGTCCGGGTCGAAGCGGAAGCCCTCGAGCCGGTCGTCGAACGGGTTGTGGTCGCCCGAGGCGTAGCCCCAGTCGAAATGGGCCCAGAAGCTCTTCACGCGCATGGCCACCTTCGCGGCGGCGCCGAGCTGCGCGATGGTGTGCCGCGAGGCGGTGTCGCTGCGGGCCTGCGTGGTGGTGCCCTGAATGCTCACCACCTCGAAGCCCACCTTGAGGTCGGTGTGGCGGCGCTCGAAGAGCTTCCACTTGCCGGCCACGTCGAGCACGAAGGCGTCGGTCTGCTTGCCGCCGTCGCCGATCACCGCCGGCCGCTGGCGGCGCAGCACGGTGTAGACGCCGATGTTCCGGTCGGCGTCGACGGCGAATCGCAGGGCCAGAATGCCCTGCATCGCTCGGTCTCCCGCCCAGTAGTCGGCGGTGTCGTCGCGCACCACCATGTCGACGCCCACCGCGGGCTCGATGGCCCGGAACGCTCCGCCGAGGCCGAACAGCGGGCGGCCCGCCGCCAGGAGCCGGTACGAGAGGTCTCCGAAGTGGGCCTCGCCGAACTCACCGGGCTCGGCGTCCGACTTGCCCCCGTTGGCGATGAGACCCAGCCCCCACATCGCGGCCTGCTGGCCGGCGCGCACCACCCACGGCTGGTCGCGGTACTTCACCTCGACGAAGAGCTGCCGCAGCTCGAGCGCCGAGAAACCCGGGCTCGACAGCCGCGGCGAAACGCGCGCCGTGGACCGCCGCGGCGACGC
>FWPU01008158.1_pt1 | contig 18209 bp, 11 predicted proteins | sample 2228361 | NCBI WGS metagenome assembly FWPU01 (sample SAMEA103939777, study PRJEB20133) | metagenome
CATGAAAATGACGGCATGGGATGCCGTCGTGGTCGGCGCGATAGACCAGTTCGGCATCCTATGCCGACGATTTTCGAGGGAGATGAACATCATGGCAAAGAGCAACAAAACCAAGAGCGCGAAGAAGCGCGTGAAAGTTGAAGACCTTTCGGCTCCGCAGAAAGAGATGACGAAAGAGGAAATCAAGAGAGTGCGGGGCGGTGTGCGGTCGGACCGAGGCGCGGGCGGTTGTGGCGCGGGCGGCTCTAAAGGAAAGAAACCTCGCAAGGTCGGTAGAAGGAAGGGAGACCGGGAGATTATCGTTCCCATCGGTCCGTAAATGAAAGTGAAATGACCACTGACCACTGAACGGCTCGGAGTCAATTGGTCAATTGCTCAATTGGTCAATTAGTCAGTGGTCAGTGGTCATTGAGATGGATTCCTTGCGAATCGTGAAAGGCAACGTTAAACGACGAGACGCGATGTCGGTGGCGCTCGTCTCCATGCCCTTCGTGTTGCATGGTCGTCCTTCGCTGCAATTGGGGCTTCTCAAGTCCATCGCGGCGGCGCACGGATTCCCCGCAACGACGTTCCATCTGCATCTGGACTTCGCGCAGCGGATGGGGTTGCCTCTTTACGAGGCTCTGTGTTTGAGCCGTTCCCGCGAGTGTCTGTTGGGCGATTGGCTTTTCTCCATCGCCGCTTTCGGGGACGATGCGCCCGACCCCGATGACCGCTTGCTCGATGATTTCGGCGCGGATGTGGACAGCCTGCTCGCCAGCCTCGACATGACCCGCGACCAACTGCGCGCCATTCGTCACGAAGAAGTCCCGAAATATCTCGACGCGATGTTCGACACGATTGCGTGGGAGCAGTTCCGCGTGGTCGGCTTCACCGCGACCTTTCAACAGAACGCTGCTTCGTTCGCGCTGGCGGGACGGATAAAGCGCAAGTTTCCCGACGTGACCCTGCTGTTCGGCGGGGCGAATTTTGAGGGGGAGATGGGGCTGGAACTCGCGCGCTCCGTCGGCTGCGTTGACTACGCCGTGATTGGCGAGGGCGACCAAACGTTCCCCGAATTTCTCATCGCTTTATCGGAAGGGCGCGACCCCGCCGAAGTGCCGGGTGTGGTCTGTCGTCGCAACGGCGCGGTGACGCCGCTGCAAACGCGCCCGCCATTTGAGCGGATGGACGACCTGCCCGTGCCTGATTACGATGAATTCTTTGAACGCGCCGAGTCGTTGGGGCTTCTCGCGGACGCGCCCCGCCGCGACGTGGACATTCCCTTCGAGCGCGCGCGCGGCTGCTGGTGGGGGCAGAAACATCACTGCACGTTCTGCGGACTCAACGGCGGCAGCATGGCGTTTCGCGCCAAGTCGCCGCAGCGCGTCCGCGACGAGTTGGCGGAACTCGCCCGCCGCTATCGCTGCTTTCAGTTTCAGGCGGTGGACAACATCATGGACACAGCGTATTTGCGGGATTTTTTCTCCCTCCTCGTTGAGTCAGGCGATGATTATGAATTCTTCTACGAGGTGAAGTCCAATCTCACCCGCGAGCAAATCAAAACCCTCCGCGAGGGCGGCGTTCGACGGATACAGCCGGGCATCGAATCCCTCAACTCGCACGTTCTGAAACTCATGCGCAAGGGCGTCACCGCCATTCAAAACGTCAACACACTGCGCTGGTCGCTTTACTACGACATCGAAGCCGCATGGAACTTGCTCTACGGATTTCCCGGCGAGACGGAGGAGGATTACCGCCAACTGTCCGCCCTGCTGCGGCACGTCGTTCACCTTCAACCTCCCAGCGGCGCGGGGCGCATCTGGATGGAGCGGTTCAGCCCGATTTTCTTCGACCGCGAATCCTTTCCCGCGCGGTTCGTGCGCCCCGAAGCGCGATACGCTTACGTCTATCCAAAGCGCGTCAACATCGTCAACGTTGCCTACTTCTTTGAATACGAACTGGAGAACACGCTGCCGGACGCGGCTTACGAGGAGACCTGTCGGCAAGTGAAGGCTTGGCAGAAGGCGTGGGAAGGCGAGACGCCGCCGACGCTCACGTTCTGGCGCGCGCCCGGATTTCTCCAGATTGAGGACGTGCGTGACCCCGCCTCGCCCACCACTTACACCCTCACCGACGACTTCGCTTCCCTCTACGCCGCGTGCAGCGACCGCCCGCAGTCGGTCAGGACAGCGCGAGACGCTCTCAGATTGGAAGCGTCGGCAGACGAGATAGAGGAAATCTTTGACGACCTCTGCGCGCGCGGGTTGATGATGCGCGACGGGGATTTGTTCCTCAGCCTCGCGCTGCCCGCGACGCCGGGGCGATAACGACCTTGAGGAGAAGGCGGACGGGCGGAGAATTAAACTTTCTTTATGACAGAAGTCAAAAACGCGGGAATCCCCACATATAGTTGTGCGCCACGTTGTGTCAAAAAAGAATACATAGAGCAAGGCAGACGTTTTGAGGAAAAAACTGAACCCAACGGCGCACGGCGTTATCGGGAATCCCCGCATGTTGCCTGCGATGATGAACTGCTGACCTTTCGCGGCGTCCGATAGCGCGGCGCACCGTCCAAGGGGGGGATGTGGTCCAGTCATTTGCAGGGAGCCATTCGTCAACATGCCCAAAATTATTCATTGAGAGCACCTCAAAACCCCAGTGAGATGGTAGCCGCTGCTCTGTAAGTGTGCCCCCGCACAAGTGCAGAGTGAGCGGCTACCAGCAATTATTTAGGAATTAGAGGGATACCCATGCAAGAGAAATTAGAACTGACGCGGCGGATGTTTCTGAAAGTGTCGGGGCTGGTGGCGGCAGGGATTACGTCGCCGGGACTGCTCAGGCTGCATAAGGCATTGGCGCAGCGGGCGAATCCCCGCCGGGCGAACTTTGACCATTACGTGATACTGGTCGCGTTTGCGGGCGGCGTGCGCAACAAGGAGACGATTCTCAAGCCGCAGAACGTCCCGAACATTATGCGCATCGCGCAGGAGGGCGTGGTCATTCCCAACGTGACCGTGAAGGGCGCGGGACACTTCGGCTGCACCTACACCATCTTTACGGGTTGCCCCGAAGTGGAGGGCATCCGCTCCATGAACCGTTCGCCGAACCCGACGGTGTTTGAGGAAGTCCGCAAAGCGACGGATTTGGGGGCGGACAAGGTGTGGTTGTCCACCGTCGGCGGGCAGCAGGAAAACCGCCTTGCTTACGGGATGCATAAGGACTTCGGCGCCGCCTACGGCGCGAACCAAATCAGCAGCGAAGGTATCTTTAACAAAGAATTCAAAACCGTTTTAGACAACCTCGGTCGCCCGTCTATGCCGACGGAGCGCGAGGCATCCGCTATCTCACAGGTGCGCGACGCGGTGCGGAAGGTGTCCACGCCGCGCATCACCGACCAGGGGACTGTGACCAACGACCCGCGCCGCACGGCGGAGTTGGAGCGGTTCATCCTCGACGAAATTGCCAAAGACTCAGCGCAAGTGACCGCGCCCGGCGGCGGCGACGCGCAGGCGATTCGCATGGCGTGGCAAATCACGCGCATCTTCCAGCCGAACCTGCTGGGTATTCGCCTCGCGCAAGCGGACGTAGGGCACGGCTCCTACAATGCCTACGTGGACGTGCTGCGGCGCAACGACGCCGAAATCGGCAAACTCTGGGATCAAGTGCAAGCCGACCCGGTCATGCGCGGCAAGACCTCGCTGCTGCTCGTTCCTGAATTCGGGCGCGACCGCGACCTCAACAAGCAAGGCGGTCTTGACCACGGCGACGGCACGGACGACCTGCGCAAAATCACTCTCATTGCTGTCGGTCCCCGATTCAAGCGAGGCAAAGTCTTGCGCACCGAATGTGACCTGTGCGATGTGAAGCCGACGGTGACACATCTGTTCGGCGTGGAGGCGCAGGTGACGGATGGGCGGGTGTTGTATGAGGCGCTTGCATAAACGCCTGAGGATAAGGGATGAGGGATGAGAGATGACGACATCGTCTCTCCGCTCTCATTCCTTATCCCCTATCCCTCATCCAATCATCAGAAGCATGTCTCCTCAAAAAGCCGCAACTTGTTGGATTCTGTCCGCCCTTGCCGTCGGACTGGCGTGGGGTATCGCCATTGCGGGCGCAGGGGGGGGGCAGAAGAAACCAGCCGACAGCAAGCCCAAGCCGACTCAGCCAACTCAGCCAATCGGCAAGCCTCCCGCCACGCCGGGGGATTTGTCGCGTCTGAGCGGCATCGTGGACGTGACGCGCAGCAAGGTGGACGAGAAACTGCTGGGCAACATGTTTGGCGGGATTGACAAGGCGCGGCAGAAGATGGCAGAGGACTCCAAAGGCTGCTTGAGTTGTCATCAGGGCATTGAGGAAATGCACGTCGGCTACCCGCTGGGCTGCGTGTTCTGTCACGGCGGCAATGCGAAGGTGAGTTTGCCTGCGGGCGAACGCAAGACGAAACCTTATTCCGCCGTATACGAAGAAACGAAAAAAAAGGCTCACGTTCAGCCGACGCAGCCCATCATCCGCGATAGGCGCGTGCTGCCGATGGACTACGACCTGCCGTATCAGCGATTCCTCAACCCCAGCAACATGCGGCTGTGGGACAAGGTGTGCGGCAAGTGCCACGTTCAAATCGCCAAAGACTTCCCGCGTTCGCTGCACGCCACCAGCGCGGGGCACTATCACGGCGGGTTGTATTTGAATGGAGTTGTCCCGACGAAAGTGCCGCGCTACGGCGTGTTCGCGGCTGAGGACAACGAACACAAAGACCCACTGCCCAAAGGCGCGGTGCGGAAGATTGAGCAACTCCCCCCGATTGACCCCGACAAGGAGGACATCACCGACGACAAGGTAATTTACAAGGACGTGCCACGCAAGGAGTGCACCGCCTGTCACATCTGGTCGCGGGGCAGCGCGTCGCGGGGGCAGATGGGCGGCGAGGGCGCGTATCGCGCCGACGGCTGCGCGGCGTGTCACATCATTTACGAAGAGAACGGATTGTATCAGGGCAAAGACCCGACGATTGACAAATTCGAGCCGGGGCATCCGACCTTCCACCGCTTCACCTCGCAGATTCCGACGTTCCAGTGTGGGCACTGCCATTTTCGGGGGGCGCGCATCGGGCTGAGTTTTCGCGGCTACGCGCAGATGGCGCCGGGCGCGCCGGGCGGTCCGACGGTGCCGGGCACGAGTCCCTATCAATTACACGGAGGTTTCTACCTGAAAGACGAAGCCGTGAACCCGCCCGACATTCACCACAAGGCGGGGATGCATTGCATTGACTGCCACACGCTGACCGACGTGATGGGCGACGGCTACATGTATGGCGAGAAACTTTGGGCGGTGGAAATCCGCTGCGAGACCTGTCACGGCACGCCCACCCAAAAAGCCACCTTCTTCGGCACGCGCGGCACCCTGCTACGCAACCTGACGATGGACAAAGACGGAACGGTCTGGCTCACCTCCAAAGTCACCCAGAAACGCCACCGCGTCAAGCAGGCGATGGACGTGGTGAACCCCAACCATCCCGACTACAACTCCAACGCGGTCAAAGCCATGACCAAAGACCACCTCAAAGAAGAAGGTGGATTGCAGTGTTATTCCTGCCACAACGCTTGGGCGCCGATGTGCTTCGGCTGCCACTACCAGTGGAACGGGCAGTTCACGCAACTGGACATGATTGCGGGCAAGCGCACGAAGGGACGGACGCAACTCAACGAGTTCGTTTACACGAATTACCGTCCTTACTACATCGGCTGGGACTCGCGGGGCAAGGTGTCGCCCTACACGATGGGCTGCAACCTGATGTTCACGGTGCAGAACGACAAGGGCGAAATTCTGACTGACCTCAAGTTGCCCAAAACGGCGGCGGGATTGAGCGGCTTGGGGATGAACCCCCGCCAGCCGCACACGGTCACGAACAAACCGCGCCAGTGCGCCGAGTGTCACCGCTCCTCGCAGGCGTTAGGGATGGGCGGCGAAAACTTCCGCGTTTTCCGCCGCTATGCCTTCATCACGAGCGACCGAGGTTTGAGCGTCTATGACGTGGGACGCGAACAGCGCAAGTTCCTGAATCAAGCGCGGGTGGTGGCAAACCTGCCGCTGCCGGACGCGCGCGGGATTCGCGTGGAGAGCAATTTCGTTTCCGCCCATGCCGAGTGGGCATACGTTGCCGACGGTCAGCGCGGCTTAGTCATCGTCGACGTTCACGACCCCACAAAGCCGAAGGTGGCCGCCACCCTTGAACTCAAGGGGGCGAAGGATGTGGAAGTGACGGGGAGGTATGCCTTCGTCGCGTGCGGCACCGAGGGCGTGAAGGTCGTTGACATCGCAGACCGCCTGAAGCCGCGTCTCGTCGCCACCATGCCCACCAGCGACGCGCGCGTGGTGAAGTTGGGTGGTATCTACGCATACGTAGCTGATGGCATGGGCGGTTTAAGAATTTTCGACGTCGCCGACCCGACTCAACCGCACTACGTCGGCGGCACGCGATTGAACGATGCGGCGATTCCTGACGACGCGCACGACGTTGTGGTGCAGTTCAGTTTCAGCCGTCCCGACGTCGTCACGGGCAACCGCACGCCCGCGCGGCTTTGCGCTTACGTTGCGAATGGGGCGCAAGGGCTGAAAGTCGTGGACGTGACCGAGCCGACCAAACCACTGGTGATTGCCACTCTCCCTGTCGGCGCGGGCAGTTACGCGAAGGGCGTGGACTACGTTACGATGTACGAACTCGGTTCATTCGGCGGAAAAATTCCGAACTACGAGCGCGATTACATCGTGATGACGACGCACCAGCGCGTCGCGCCCTATTACAACGGCAGCGTCATTGGCGTGGACGTGACCGACCCAATGCAGCCACGCAACGTCGCCAACCGCTTTCAAGGGCGCAGCACGTTCAACCGCGTGAAGGTTGCGCCGATGTTTCTCGCGCCGTTCCTCTACTACTACGCCTTCGTGTGCAAAGAGAACGGCAATGTGACGGTGGTGGACATCACCGACCGCCGCGCGTGGGACAACGCCGCCATCATCGGTGTCGGTTCCGCCCGCGACGTGGCGTTCGAGGAGATGCCGCTCGACCGCTGGATTGACGAGGAAGGACGGCAACTCAAAGACACCTCTCACGAAGGCGCGGGTCCGCTCACGAAAGAGCAGATTGTCCGCCTGATGCGTTCGAAGATAGATTATCCGTGGAGTTGGGACAAGCAAAAGCCCAAAGTCACCACACCGCTTGCAGCGTCTCCGGCGGAGCAGAAGCCGAGCGTGACGGCAAGCGATGGAACGGCGCAGGGTCCGTTCCTTACCAAACCTACCTCTAACGCCCCCTCCTCTGCGGCGGGGAAAAACGGGACTGGTTCATCCCTCACTCAAAAAAGGACCTCCGCTTCCCCTCCTGTGCGTGAGGCGCCTCGTCGCAGAGAGGGGGCGCGGAGGATATAGAGTCACACAGCCGTTGCAGATGAAGCGGTCGGATGATACTCTGACTGTTTCGCGCAGCCTGCTCAAAATCGTCGTCGTTCTCGTCCTCGTCGTCGTCCCGACATGGCGCAAACTGGCAGTTTGCGTTACGTTTCATCGGGACGAGCGCGACGACAAGGATGACGGCGATTATTTTTTAGTCCTACTTTGTCCCTTGAGCATAGGATGGGGCAAACAGGGGAGATGGGGAGGGCGAAGTTCCCACTGAGCCGTTGGTTGACAGTTCGGCAGGAGCCTCACCCTCCCGTCCTAACCCACAAGTGACAAAGTAGGAGGAGTTATTCATGCTCTTTCAGAGCACCACGACCCATGAAAATTATGGAGCGACGTGCTATACTATACCCACCACATCTCTGCCCAAAGGTTGGGGTTTCCTTGGTGCTATGAAGCCCGCAGAGGAGGGACTTCCCGTGGCGGCGTAATTGCCGTGACGGGGGTTATTTTCAGAGGAGGGACTGTCTTTTGAAAAGGTTTGCACTCATCTCAACCTTTCTGTTGTGCGTCCTTCAATCCACTGCGCGCGCGCAGGTGAAGTGAGCCGCGCCCAGCATCCCGGTCGGGATTGCCGGCGAAGGGCGCGTCTTCTCGGAAGTCGGCGTTCTGTCGTTCGACCTCGCCACCATCTTCGAAAACAACAAGCGACCGATTTTGGGGAGTAGTTTGGGTCCCAACGCTGAACACGAAAGTTCGCTCATCCGCTCCACTCTCCTCACGGCGCGCTACGCGACCAACCCGCGACTATCGCTGATACTGTCCATTCCCTACCGCGAGATTACTTCCCCCAAAGAGGTCGGCGGGTCCACCGCCAAGCGCATTGAACGCAGTTTCAGCGGGTTAGGCGACGCCATCGCGCTGGCGCGGTATCAACTCAACACGCCGAAAGCGTCAAACGCGGCGACGTTTCACGCGCTCGTCGGTCTGCGGATGCCCACCGGCGAAGCCAACCCCAATCATACGTGGACGGCGGCGGACGGCTCGCAGATTCTCTCCCGCGACCCTGTGCTGCAGCCGGACTTCGGCACGTGGGACCCCCTCATCGGCTTCCAGTGGACGAAGCCGCAGCCGAAAGGTCGCTCCTTTTTCGTCGGCACGATTTACCGGCACACGGGCGGGACGAACGAATACGGCTACCGCTACGGCAGCGAGTTTCAGTTCACAGCGGGCGCGGCGCTGCCGATGGGACAAAAGGTCACATTCGTCCCCCAACTGATGGGGCAGTTCTCCGGCTACGACCACGACTGGCAGCCGCTGCCCGGCAAGACGGCGGGGCGCGTCGGGAACACCGGCGGCAAGTGGCTTTACTTCCTGCCCAACGTGCGCTACGGCAACGTGGAGTTGAACGTTCAGATTCCCGTGTATCGCAAAACCAACGGCAATATCCTCAACCCCAGCATCGTCGTCGGGGTGCGCACGAACTTCGATCTCGCCCTGACGAAAGCCGCCCGCGCCCAGCGCGCTCTGCGCGGCGGCATTGTGCCGCTGTCGGGCGATTTCAAAGTCATCTCGCGTGGTGAGTCGGTGGACTTGGCGCAACATGCGGTATCGCAAAAGATTACAGTGTTTGAATTCGTTTCGCGCAAGTGCGGCGTATGTCAGTCGCTCACGCCCAAACTGAACGCGATGTTGATGCAGCGCCCCGACGTAGCGGTGCAACTGGTGGACATCACCGCGTCATCGGCTCCTGCCCGCGCACAGCACAAGGTTGAAACGACGCCGGCGTTCTTCGTGGTCGACAAAAACGGCGCGAAACTCAGCGACAAAGCGATGAGTTTCGACGAAGTGCGCGGCTGGCTGGACGCGCAAAACGGGGCATGTGAGAAGGAGTTGGCGGGGGCGGTTCCCGTCATCTCGCGCGGCGAGAAGGTGGAAATGAAAGAGCACCTCACGCCAGGCAAAGTGACGGTGTTCCAGTTCTTCACGCCGATGTGCGTTTCCTGTCGCACCCTCGCGCCGGGGCTGCGGCAGATAGTGGAGGACGCAGGCGTGTCCGTCAAGCGCATTGACGTCAGCGACAACCAGAGCGCCGTCGTAAAGCAATATCGAATCAAGACGACGCCGACGTTCTACGTTTTCTCGGCGGGGGGGCAACTGGTCGGACAGATGGCGTCAGCGGACTACGGGCGGCTGGCGCAGTTGGTGGAGCAAGCCAAGAGAAAAAGGTAAACAGCGTCTGGCATGGAGGGGGCAAATTCATGCGAAGTTTACTGCGATTTCTACCGCTGCTGATAGTGGCGGGGATTGTTTGGGTGATCGGGCGCGATGGCGATTCCGTCGCCGCGCAAAGCAACCCGCCGACGTTCTACAAAGACATCCTTCCCCTCTTCGGGCAGGCGTGTATCAAATGCCACAACCGCGACACGAATCAGGGGCGATACCGCGTCGACAACTATGACAGCGTGATGACCGGCGGCAAAAAGGGCGCGGCGGTGGTGCCCGGCAAAAGCGCGGACAGCCTGCTTTACAAAATGCTCACCGGCGCGGCGCAGCCGCTCATGCCCGTCGGGGGCAAGTTGAAGCCGGAGGAGATTGACCTCGTTAAAAAGTGGATTGACGCCGGCGCGCCCGAAGGCGTGCGCCCGAAAATTCCGCCCAAACGACAACTCACCGATTTGGAACAGGACGCGCTCAAGGACTTGGAGGAAACCATCACCCACACGCTGAAGAAGTTGGACTTTGAGAACGCGACCGGTCCGCTCAACGACGCGCTGAAAATCGTCCCGTGGGACTACGACAAACGCGCTCAACTCGCCGACATCTACGGACGTTTGGGCAGTTGGATGAACGCCATCCGCCACTGGGAATTAGCGATGGAGGTTGACCGCGCCAAAGCGACGCCGCGCCTGCTGGACGCCTACAAGACCTACGCCAATCAATTGTTGGAAGACGCCGATTTTGAGCGGGCGATGGAGTTTTATCAGAAGGCTCTGTCGCTCGCACCGAACGATGCCGAAGTCCGCGCCAAACTCACGCCCGATGCGAAGGACGTCAAACGCGACATCAAACTGCGCGCCCTGCTCAACGCGGGCGGTCAGGCGTTGGCGAGGCGTCGTTACGGCTCCGCCGCGCCACTGTTTGAAAGCGCGCTGAAAATCGTTCCCGACCATCCGACGACGATGGTGCGACTCGCCGAAGCCAACATGGGCATGCGCCACTGGGACGCGGCGATTCCGCTCCTGGAAAAAGTCAACGGGATGCGCACCGCGCCGGGCACGTTCAAACTGCCGCTCTACAACTGGAAGATGCTGGGCGTCTTTCCCAATCAGAACGATCAGGGCATCAACTCGGCGAATCCGCCGGAGTCGGAAATTCAACTCGTCACCTTCGATGCGGACATTTACCCCGTGTTGCGGCAGTACTGCGTCGGCTGTCACACGCAGCAAACGGCATCGGGGGGAGTCGTGCTCACCTCCGCCGAAACCGTTCTGCGCGGTCACGCGAAAGGTGCGCTCGTCACGCCCGGCAAGAGCGGCAACAGCCAACTGCTGAAAATCCTGACCGGACAGGCGCAGCCCAAAATGCCGCCGGGCGGGCAGTTGCCGCAGGGGATGATTGACCTGATTCGCCGCTGGATTGACGCCGGCGCGCACGCCAACGAAGCCGCCGCCAAAGCCGCGACCGGCGGCAAGGCGGGCGAGGTGGACGTGGCGCGGAAATACAACATCGGGGGGCGGCAAACCGGCTGGATCGACGTGCGCTCCGGCGACGGCGTGATGGTTCCGCTGCCCGCGAACGTCAAGGGCATCCTTTACGCTTTCACCGCGTTTGACGCGCCCGCCGAGCGTCCCGCCACCGCGCTCATGGTTGGCAGCAGCGGCGGCGTCAAGGTCTGGCTCAACAGCCGACTCGTGTTGGAAAGCCATTCGCATCGCACGTTCAAGCCCGACCAAGACGCCGCCGTCGTAGACTTGCGCCAAGGGCGCAACACGCTGCTGGTGAAGGTGGAGAACGACAACGCCACCGCCTTCACCGTGCGCCTCAGCGACGTGCCCAACCCCGAAACGCAACTGCTCGCCGCCTATCGCGGACAGGCGGACGATGCGATGTCGGACAAAAAGTTCGACGTTGCCATCAACGCCTACAACAAGGTGCTGGAAGCCGAGCCGCGCCACTACGTCTATCGCCTGAATCTCTCCGAAGCCTACGCCCGCCAAGCGCAGTGGGACGAGGCGATTCGGGCGTGTCAGAAGGCAATTGACCTTGAGCCGAACAACGGTCTGGGGCATCTGCTCCTCGCCGAGATTTATCGTCGGCAGAAAGACTACCCGAAAGCCATCGCCCAATACAAAAAGACCGCCGAAATTGCCGCGAACGAACGTTCCCGCAACCCGCGTGAGTTGGGCGTCATGTTGGAGTGCGCCGAGGGTAAGTCCTCCCTGCTGGTCGCGGCGCAAGCCGCCGCCGGCATGGCGCAGGTCGCCCGCGAACAGAACTCGCTGGACTCCGCGTTTGAGGCGCACTGGACGGCGGGCAAGGTTTACGCGAGTCAGGGCATGTTGACGGAAGCGTTGGAGGAGATGAACAAAGCCCTCGCCATCAAACCGCAGCACGCGGGGCTTCTCACGGAAATCGGTTTGACCTACCGCAAGCGGGGCGGTCTTTACGAGGCGGTGCGGACGTTTGACCAGGCGTTGAAAGCCGACCCGCAATACGTGCCCGCCCTCGTGAGCGCCGCCGAAACCTATCTCGTTTTCAACTCCGAATCGCGCACCCGCGACGCCCTCAAAACTTATGACCGCGCCGTGACGCTGGAGTCGAAAAACGTCGACCTGTGGATCGCCTACGGCAACGCCTGTTTGCGCGAGGAGCGTTTTGCGAAAGCGTTCCGCTGCTATGAGGAGGCGCTGAAGGTTGACCCCCAGCACGTCGGCGCGTTCACGGCGTACGCCAACGCACTGCGTCAGGGCCTGTGGCTGGACCGCGCCATAGACTTCTTAGAAAAGCGCGCCCTGCCTGTGACGCAAACTATCAGTTTGCGTAATTTACTCGCGCAGATTCGCCAGCAGCGTCAAGGGATGGGCTGGGGCAACGAGAAGCGTCTGGAGCGCGAGAAGGTCGTCCTCGTTGTGTTCGGCAAGGCTCCCCCCGCGCTGGAAACGGTGCATCATCCGACGCGAGAAACCATCCCGCACCTCTGGCAGGACCTGCGCCCGCAAGGGACGATGCAGGTGGACGCCTCGCTCAACGGCTACCTCAACCCGCTGGATGTGATGACCGCGCTCGTCACAGGCAGATGGGGGAGGGGCGGCGCGTCTCCAGTAGGGGCAGGTGTCTCTGCCAGCCCGTCGTTTCCGACTGTATTTGAACGCTTCCGCAAGTGGAACAATCTTCCCGCCAAAGAAACGCATTTCGTCACGGCGAGCGCGGAGGAAAAACCGCTGGTGTGCAGCAGCGATGCCGAACACGGCGCGAACTTCGCAGGAACCGTTGACGCGGCGCAGGACGACGACGGCGTGTTCCAACAGGCGAAGCAAATCATGGCGTCCGACGCTCCCTCTCTGCTCGTCATCAGTTTCCAACAGCCCGACGCCAGCGACGGCAAAAAGGTCGCGCCCGAAATCATCAAGAAAATTGACGGCTACGTGCGCGAACTTTTCACGGCGACGCAGAACAATCCCAGATACGCGGGCAAAACTAACTTCATCGTCGTCCTGCCGCACCCCGAATACGGCTGCGCCACCACGCTCGTCATCGGTCCGCGTGTGCCCAAAGGTCAGACGCTCACCAATGAATACCGCCGCGCCGCCGACCCGCGATACCTGACGGATTTGATGGTGCAAATCGCGCGGATGTTGGAATTTGATTACGAGGTCGCGCCGGAGGAGTTGCAGCCGATTTAACACCCGCCGATGGCGACGGAGTGCAACTCTGTCGCCATCCCTCCTTACCAGAAAGCGCGGACGAGTTCGTTCAGTTGCGCGAGTTTGTGGGGAAGGTTTCTTGGCGTGTGCTCTTGCAGCACGAGCACGCCTTTGCGAAAGTTGAGGAACAGGTTGAAGTGACGGAGGAAGTTGAGACCCAGCACACCGTCAATCTGAATACCTGCTGGGAGGTTCATGCAGAGCACGTCAAGGTTGGACACGGAGACACCTGCGATTTCAAGGCGGTTGATGGTAAGCAGCGGGACTTGATGAACCGCGCTCGCGCTGGTGACTTGGACAGTCCTTGCGGCTTGGGTCGGGTCCAAGCCCGCGTCAATCATCGCGTCTATGTCCAGAGTCGTGCGGGTCGCGCCCGTGTCCAGCACCAGTGTCACGCGCGTGACCATTGTGCCTTCAACGTCGGCAACGAGTTGGATGGAGTTGGCGTTAGGATTAAACCGTAGCACCGCCATAAAGCAACATCTCCATTCCTGGGGGCACGGGCGGACCGCCGAAGCAGATTAGGATGTCGCCTTCGACCTCACGCCGATGCTTGGAAATTTCTTGACGACTGGGGCTATGAAATAGCACAACTCCCTCCAGCGGATAATTCTGGCGGTCGGTCTTGGTGACGCGAATGAGTAACCATTCGTCAGGAAACTCTTTATACAACTCTTCCAGAGGTTTGGGTTGCATCGGACTTCACCTCGCTTTCAACCCTATTCTACCCCTTTTTTGCGGGGCTGTCAACAAGGAGGCTGTTGCTGATGAAATCTTCTAAGTTCATTCTTATCATTGTGCTGGTAGCCAACGCCATCGCCGCCCACGCGCAGTATCGCACGCAGGGCAAGGCGATTCTGGACACGCAGCGCGTGTCGCCGCAGCAGTGGCAAGTCAATCGCAAAGTTTGCGACAAACTTTACTTTGAGGATTACATTCAGCCCTACCTCGGTCAGACCTGCGCCCTCGCGGCGTGTCACGGCGGCGAGCGCGCCGGGCAGAACCGCTTGCAGCGCCCGAATCTGGAGAACAAATTCACCCGCGAGCAGACCCAGCACAACTACGAAATCATCCTCTGGTTCGTCGTCGCCAAACAGCCGATGAAGAGCCGCTTTTTGCTCAAGCCGTTGGAGGGCGTCATGCCGCACAGCGGCGGCGACAAGTTGCAGAAGAACAGCGCGATGTATAAGCACTTCGTCAACTTCATTAACGGCGTGCGCGTGGGCAACGTCGCGCCCGTCGCGGAAGCGGGCGAAGACCAGCGGGTGCAGGTCGGCACGGAATGTCACCTCGACGGCACGCAGAGTTACGACCGCAACGAAGAGGATGAGGGCAAAATCAAGTATCGCTGGCGGTTCCTGATGAAGCCGCCAGGCAGCGCGGCGGAACTCGTGGACGGGAACACGCCGATGCCGACGTTCGTGCCTGACAAGGAAGGCAAGTATCTCTTGGAGCTAGTCTGCGCCGACAGCAAATTGCAGAGCAAACCCGACACGATGGTTGTCACCGCGTTCGGCTTGTTGGGAAACATGCTCCTCATTGAAGGCGAGTCCGGCAAGTTCACCGGCGGCATGAAGAAGATACGCGACGTCAGCGCGTCGGGTTTACACTATGCAGCCGTCCCCGCTACGCCCCCCCCCACCCCTTACCCCTCATCTCTCACCAAACGGCAGGAAGTGTTAGGCACCGCCACCTACAAAGTCACTGTCCCCGCCGATGGTCACTACGGCTTGTGGGTGCGGGTGCAGGTGAAATCGGACGACCCGGCGGCGCGGCGCGCGCTGTCGCTGTCGGTGGACGGTGGACCGGAGTGGCTGTGGATGCCGGAGAAAAGCGACCGCGATTGGGTGTTTGATAGATTGAGTCAGGAGCGTTTGCCCATTTCGGGAACGTGGAAGGCAGAGCGAGGGGTTTACGTCGGCACGGCTATTGAGTCGCATCAAAACGCGCTCATGCGATTCGGGCAACCGCTCACCGATGGAACGGTCATCGCCACGCTGCGCACGCGGCGACTGGTGCGCACGGGCGGTTATTTGCCCGACATTGCGCCACGCAACAGCCTGATTCTGTTTGACTACCGCGACCCAAACAACTTCAAGTTCGCGGGCGTGTTCGATGATCCTGCCGAGTTCAAAGCCATCACCGATTGGCACGTCATCGCGCCGTTCGACAACCGCAACCACACGGGTTTCGCGCGCGCCTACCCGCCCGAATCGGAGATGAAATTAGATGCCACTTAAGCGGGCGCGGGCGCCTCGCGGGTGAAATGGCAGAAAGCCGCAGTGGAAGACGGTTACTTCGTGAAGATGCCGCCCGCCGATGCCGCCATCGGTTACGCGGTGACATTCGTGGACTGCGACCAGCCGCGCACAGCGGTGGAGTTTCGCTTGGGGCACGTGGGCGGTGTGCGGGTGTGGGTCAACGGACAGTCGGTGCTGTCGGTTCACGCCCACGCGCCGCTGGTGCGCGACCAGCGGCGGTTTGCCGCCAACTTGCAGCGCGGGCGCAACACGATTCTCGTCAAAGTTGACCAGGACTTCGGACCGTGGGGTTTCGGGCTGACGATGGGAGATGAAGGCAACAACGCCTTCGTCATCGGTCAGAGCCGCGACGGTCACGGAGCGATCCTCGCCAAGCAACCTGCGCTCATTCAGGTTGAGCAACCGTATCCCGCGCGGCTGGAACTCAAAGGCGATGTGGCGACTTTCATCACTCCAGCACTCCAACGCTCCAATACTCCAATACTCCAACACTCCTTCGGCGCGCCGTTCAACGGCTTCGTCGGCTTGGGCTGCTTTGGCGGCGAGTCGGCGTTCGACGACTTTGAAATTCGCGGCGTAGATAACAAGGTTCTGTTCGCCGACAACTTTGAGGACGCGCGCGGCAAAATCGTCACGCTGAATCTGACGAAGGGCGAACACTCCTTGCGCGTGACTGCTCTTGACCCTGACGTGCGCGTTGACCAGTTCTTTCTTGCCGCCGCTGACGCCGAGAAGAAGTTAGACTTGCCCAACCGCAAATACGTCAAGCGGCTGTTCCTTGATTTGTTCCAGCGTTCGCCGTCTGAAGCGGAACTGCTCTTCGCCGCCAGCGTTGACCGCCAGCAACTCGTGGAGTTGATGTTCGCCTCCTACGAGTATCACGAACGCTGGTATAACGACCAGCTCTACTACCTGTTCCTGCTGCGGCAGTTCGACCCGCGCGCGCCGTGGCTGTTGGAGATTCCCGCGAAGTTGCATCAGGGGCAAATGTCGCAGCGCGACGCGCTGCTCGCGTTGGCGTGCTCGCAGTATTTCCACCTGCGCAACCTCGGACCGGACAACTACGTGAACGTGGCGATTGAGCAACTGTTGGGACGCCTGCCGACGCAGGAAGAACTGGACGCAGGCAAGCGCATGTATGACGGCAACCCTGAAAAATTCTTGGGCGTCGCGGGCACCAGTCAGTTCCACGTCGCCCGCATCATCGTTGAACAGGACGAGTCCTACGCGCACATCCTCAACCGTATGTGGAAACGCTACTTCGTCGACCCCGCGCCGACCGAGGAAATGGCAAAGTGGGTCGAACGCGCCAAAGCCGATCCCCACGCCCTCCTTGCCATTCAGAAGGAATGGATTCTGTCCGACCGCTACCAGAAAACGGTGGACAAGTTGCGCCCGAAGACGGACATTCAGTTCATCCGCACGCTCTACATGGATTTGCTCAACCGCGAGCCGACGCAGGACGAATTCGACTACGTGCAAAACGCGCTGCAAGCCATCGCCGACCCCATCCCGCTCCGCAGCGTCCTCGTGCGCATCTTCCTCGACTCCGGCAAAATCACCCTGCCCGACAAATCGCGCCTCACCGACCCGAAGGCGTGGGTGGTAGACCAATACATCCGCTTCCTCAGCCGCGTCCCCACTCCCGAAGAACTGCGGGCGTGCATGGAGACGCTCAACCAAACCAACACGCGGACGGTCGTGCAGGCGATTCTGTCGAGTCAAGAGTATCAGTATTACTAAAGACCCAAATCTTGCCCGGCGTCGGTTCGCGCTGCCAGCGCCAGCCAAAATTGCCGCGTTCACCGGTGCGATACAAGCCCGCTGTTTTGACCCCGATACATCGAGAGCGATTTGCTTTTTCCATCCGTGGGTGTTATATGTCGTAGAGGACACATAGCAGAAGTGACGCGGATGGAGGAACATCTAAACAAGCCATTGGAGAAGTTTCAAGACCTTTTGTGGCGCGAACTTTTTCAGTTCGACTGCGCCGATTGGGACTTCGGCATCTACCGCATCATAAACCACTTCGCGCCGGTGGAGGGATAAAGATGAGTCAAAAGCAGAACGAGGGCGGCATCATCTTCCCGCACGGCGGCTATCGCCAGTTGAAATCTTATCAGATGGCGGAGATCGTGTATGATGCCACGGTCGCTTTCTGCGACCGCTTCATTGACAAACATTCGCGGACGCATGACCAGATGGTGCAGGCAGCACGCAGCGGCAAGCAGAACATCGCAGAGGGCAGCATGGCTTCGGGCACATCCCGCAAGATGGAATTGAAATTAGTGGGCGTCGCTCAGGCAAGCCTGGAAGAGTTGCTCCTGAACTTTCAGGACTATCTGCGCCAGCACGGTCTCGCGCTCTGGGGCAAAAATCATCCCAAGACGCTCGCCGTGCGGAAACTGGCTTATGTGAAGGATAGGTCGTATTTGACGTATAGGACGTATGTTGAAGATGAGCCTGCGGAAGTCGCGGCGAATACGATTATCTGCGTGATTCATCAGGCGAATTACTGCTGCGTCAAGGTAGGTTTGACAGGTTCATCCCGATACATCGGGATACATCGGGATTCATCTGAACGTAGCCGCAGGCTTTACGCCTGCGATGGGGCGCCCCGATTTATCGGGGCGGCTACCCG
>FWPU01008165.1_pt1 | contig 18197 bp, 17 predicted proteins | sample 2228361 | NCBI WGS metagenome assembly FWPU01 (sample SAMEA103939777, study PRJEB20133) | metagenome
ACTGCTTTCAAACAAAAGGCGCTTTAGAAAAAACCCAGCCTGCCGTGACCGCTCCGGCGGAACAGCCCACATCCTCCACACAAGCCCCGGAAAAACCGGCTTCGAACCCGTCATCAAAACCCGCGGCATCTTCCAAGACCGACTGAAGATTGACAAAAACTTCGAGGAGAAAAGGCAGGGCCGAAGGCGACATCGCCTTCGGCCCTGCTTTCTCAACATTGCCATGAATCTTTAAATGTTAATTCAGTCGGTTCTGGAACGGCACTCCACGACCCCTTTTACCACACCTTCAAGAGCACGGGCTTACAGGCGGAAGAGCTCGCGAAAGACCTGACGCACCTGATCCGGAGTCCACAGGGTTGTGCCACGCGCTGAAGGATCTCGTAGAGTGTCCAGAATATTCAGGGCTTCGTGGCGATCTTCGACGGATAGCTCCATGGATTTTGATGTCCTTTCCGGTACCGACTCATTCACATCTCCGGAAATGCCCAGAATAGGCCCAAGGGTTTCCAGCATGCCGGCCAAAGGACGCCCTCGCACTCGGCCATCCCCGTCCAGGTCCACGAAGGGATCTTTCGCGGCAATGTCGTTCAGCATGGATTCACTAAGCTTTGGCACATTCCAACCATATCGGATCTTCAACGTGGAAAGAAACTCGTTGGCAATCAAGGCGTGACCGATGTTGGATGGGTGCACACCATCGAGGCTGAAAAGCCCGCCCAGGTAACGCGGCGTTATGGGAACTCCTGCGTAGGAGGGCGGATTTTCTGCAATCTTTTTAAATTCTTCGGAAATGTTGACCACCGGAAAACCGTATTTTTCTGCTGTGTCATAGATGATCCGGTTTAAGGCGTTCGTCCGTTCCTGAATGAGAGCAGTCTCATCCGAGTCCAGCACATAGTTAGGGTCTTGCAAAATACTCAAGTCGGCCAGACCGAGTCGGATTGAAAACAAAGCGGCCACCGTTGTTCTGGAACCTTCAGCAAGGTAATTCCCGGGCCCCAAGAATCGATTAAGGTCGTTGTTGTCGAGAAAAAAGCCGATGTGAGTCACATCGGGAATGTCGGCCAGAACCACTTGCTGTGCGCTGGCGCCCAAGCGTGATAGCAACGTCTCAAAGTTAGTCCTAAAATCCTCAGGGGTGGTCATGAGCAGCGGGATTTGCTCCGAATTCAACTGGTCGAAAGCGAGAACAGCGGACAACACGTCGTTACTTCCGATCCAACAAAGGACTGTGGTGGGTTTTAAAGCTTCAACGATCTCGATCTGACTGCCGGTTCTGGGAAAGAGCACCAGTTCCGTCTCGCTTGAAATAGCTCGAGGAGATAAAGCCAAGGCTCGATCGTTTAGAACAGACCAGGAATCTGCTCCCGAAACCGCCAGATTGCTGGATCTCGTATAGGGGAAGAGCCGGTACCGAACGGAGGTATCCCCCACCACGCCTAAAGGGCCGCTGATAATATAAGGCAGCACTAAATTCAAACCCGCCTGGCGCGCCACCCAAACGCCGTAGCTATAGGGTTGGGTTCGTAGATTGGCGTCCGCGGACTGCACGCCTTCTCCCAGGCTATCCCCAACAATCAGCAAAGGAGGTCCCGCCCAGGTCCATGGAAAAGCTTTCGAGGCCGTTGCCAATATTCCCAGCACACATACAAAAAGAACGAAGAATCCTACCGTCTTTTTCATACTCTTTTTCTCCTTTTTAAGCCTAAGCCCGTCAGGCTGCCAAATGACAAGCGTGCGGCAAACGCGCATCAAAAGGTTCCGGCCCTCCCAATGGAACGGTTTCAAGAGCCTTAGCCAGTCCTATCAGAAGACCTCGAAAGATGCGCTTGTGAAAAGGAGCCAACAAAGCCCAATAGGCTATGCCGGTGAGACCTCGAGGAAGAAAACGAGCAATGACTTGAACTTCCGTGCGCTGGGAATCCAGAGGCGCCAGGCGAAAATCCAGAACGGCCTCGCCGGGCATTTTCATTTCAGCCAGGAGCAAGAGACGTCGTTCAGGAAGGATTTCCAAGACGCGCCAATAATCTACCGTACCACCTACGTACAATCGGCTGGGATCACGGCGTCCGCGCATATGGCCGAAACCGCCCACAAGCCGATCCAACCACCCACGAACACGCCAGAGCACATCCCCAAAGAACCATCCATGATCTCCACCGATCCGTTCCACCTCCTGCCAAATCCTTGATGGATTGGCGGAAACCGTCATGCGGAAGGCACATTCCTTCACGGTTCCCCCCGCATAGGGAGCATCTCCGCACTGAACCCATTCGGGTGGCACGGACCAGCCCGCATCAGACCAACAGGTTTCCACTTGAGCCTGCTGAATTTTTTGAAGCGCTTCGCGAATCGCCTCACGACAGCTTAGAAGTTTTTGAGGTATCCAATGGCGGATGCGAAAATCTTCGCACACGACGGCGTTTCGCAGTCCTTCCGCAAGGGGCTTCGCCAAAGCCATCGGAACGGGTGTGATGAGATTCAGCCAATAGGAGCTCAACCGAGGTGTCAGCACTGGTACAGGAATTATCCATCGCCGTGGCAGACCCGCTTCCTCCGCATAAATACGCATGAGATCCTCGTAGGTCAAAACGTCCGGACCACCGATGTCCAGGGTCTGTCCCAACACATGAGGAGATTCCAGACAGCCTTCAAGGTAGTGAAGAACATTGCTGATAGCGATGGGCTGGCATGGTGTGCGCACCCAACGTGGCGTGATCATGATGGGAAGCCGATCCACGAGATATCGAAGAATTTCAAAGGAAGCGCTGCCGGATCCGAGAATCATGGCCGCTCTAAGGAACGTGGTGGGGGTCGGCCCCGATTGAAGGATATGAGCCACCTCCATTCTCGACCGCAAATGCTTGCTAAGATCTTTATCCTCACGCCCCAGGCCGCCCAAGTAGATGATTCGTTCCATACGGGCTTTGCCCGCTGCAATGACCATGTTTTCCGCCGCTATGCGGTCGGCGTGGGCAAAATCTTTTTTCCCAGGGGCCATGGAATGCACCAGGTAGTACGCGGCTCGGCATCCTTGAGCGGCCCGTATGAGAGAATCACGATCCATGACGTCGGCTCGAAAGACTTCCAGGTTCGAATGATGACCCCAAGGACGGCATCGCACCTTGGAAATGGATCGAGCTATGACCCGAACCTTGTAACCCGCGGCCAAAAGCCTTGGGGTGAGTCGTCCACCTACGTATCCTGTGGCTCCGGTGACTAAAATAGGCTTGGCAAATGGATCCTCTGCATGCATCGGCACACTCCTTTCGAGAAAAGCGGCCATCGAGGCAGGCTACGTTCCCTTTGAGGCGGATCGGCCTGTCCGCCGCACGATTTTCTGTAGGGTTTTTAAAACAATCCAAGCGCCGAATGGGGTGTCTCCCTTTAACGATGGTCATGGGACCTTCCATTTGCGCCGCGTTAAAGAAACGGCGCCACATTCCGGGAGGGCCACATCGTGGTGGTCCGCAGAATCATTGCATAAGTTTTCCCCGCTGTGCCTCATTTCAAGTGTCTTGAAATTGCTTGGTTGATTCATATCCATTTTGTCATGCGGCACGCAAGAAAAACCGAAACAGGCGATCCAGCGTGTGCTGAAACCGAGAGTCGTCTTTGGGCGGACACATGGGTCCACTCTTTATTTCACGCTCTTTTTTAAAGCAGAACAAGCTGACCTTGGCTTTGCCTTACTTGGGCTTGACTCTTTGGAATCCTCTCGGTTAAGGGATGGTTTTCTGAACACGGCACCATTTTCCGACTCTCACATGCCGCGGGGTTTGTTCATGCACACGCAGACGCTCAAAGCCGACCTGCTTCTTTTGACAACGGCCATTCTCTGGGGCGTGGCTTTCGTGGCCCAGCGCAAAGGGATGGAATCCATCGGGCCCATGGCTTTCAACGGCATACGGTTCGCCTTGGGAAGTCTCTCCCTCGTGCCCCTGATTCTCATGATGGATAGACGAAAAAACGGCCGGAAGCTTTTGCCCCATTCCGACACAAGGTGGCGCGCGGCGTGGCGATCCGGCCTTCCCGTTGGCCTGGTGCTTTTCGGTGGCGCCACGCTGCAACAGGTCGGTATTGTTTTCACCACCGCAGGGAAAGCGGGGTTCATCACGGGGCTTTATGTGGTCATGGTCCCTCTCTTCGGTTTGTTTTGGAAACAACGCCCTTCCTTGGGAACCTGGGCCGGAGCTGTTCTGGCCGCCGTAGGGCTTTATTTCTTGAGTATCACCCAGGAATTTACCATGGAATTCGGTGATTTTCTTGTCCTTCTTGGAGCTTTTTTTTGGACTGCTCATGTCTTGCTGTTAGGCTGGCTATCCCCCCAACGGGATCCCGTGAAATTGGCATGCTGTCAATTTGCCGTATGCTCGGCCTTTAGCTTACTTTCGGCCCTGTTTTTTGAAAACTTCTCGTGGCAGGCGGTTCACAATGCCGCCATTCCCATTCTTTATGGGGGATTTGTTTCCGTCGGCATTGCCTATACCTTGCAAGTGGTGGGACAAAAAAATGCCCCTCCTGCTCATGCCGCCATTCTTTTGAGTATGGAATGTCCCATCGCCGCTCTAGCCGGATGGATCCTTCTCGGAGAAACTCTCTCCCTCAGAAGTCTTCTGGGTTGCGCCTTGATGCTTGCCGGCATGCTGCTCTCTCAGCTTGCCACCATTTTTCGACCCGCTCCGCAGTACCTCAAAATGCGAGCCTCCTCGGCTTCCCACAAGTGATGTCTTCTGGCCACGCAGGTCATAAAAAAAGCGAGGGCACGGCCTGCGTGCCCTCGCCTACAAAAACGGCGGGTGGAACGACTCTTATTTCAAGAGTTCTCGAGCGATGATGAGTCGCTGGATTTCACTGGTCCCTTCGTAGATGCTGGTCACCCGGACATCCCGGTAATAGCGTTCCACGGGAAAATCTTGAGTGTATCCATAGCCGCCCAGAATCTGAATGGCGTCATAGCAGGCCTTGTTGGCCGCTTCCGTCGCGTAAAGTTTTCCCATGGAGGCTTCTTTGGAATAGGGACGCTTCTTTTCCTTGAGATAAGCCGCTCGAAGCAGCAACAATCTGGCCGCTTCCAACCTTGTGTAGTTGTCCGCGATCATCCACTGAATGGCCTGATGCTTGGCAATAGGCACACCGAACTGAATACGTTCCTTAGCATAGTTGGTGGCAAAATCCATGGCGGCCAACCCTATCCCCAGAGCCATGGAGCCGATCCCGATACGACCTCCGGCCAATTCTGAGACCGCGATGCGAAATCCATCATTCACTTTACCCAGGACGGCAGTTTCCGGCACGCGGCAGTCTTCAAAGAGGAGTTCGTTGGTGGAAGAACCATGCTGGCCGAGTTTCTTCTCATCCTTACCGATCGTAAAACCCGGGGTTCCCGGTTCCACTAAAAAACAGGTGATCCCTTTGCCCTTTGGAGCCTCCTTGTCGGTCACGGCCCACACCACAAAAATGCCTGCGTATTCTCCACTGGTAATCCACAGCTTGGTCCCGTTAATGACCCAGTGGTCTCCGTCCTTGACGGCACTGGTGCGAATGCTTGAAGGATCCGAACCCGCACCCGGCTCCGAAAGCGCGAAGCTTCCGGCAGCGTATTCGCCGCTACACAAGGGAGGAATATAGCGCCGCTTTTGTTCTTCTGTGCCCATGGCTTGAATGACTTCGGCCACCATGTTGGTCACAGACGTCGTCACGGTGGTGGCGGCGCAGGCACGTCCCAATTCGGTCATGGCCAGAGAAAAGGCGACAACCCCGGCCCCTGTGCCCCCGTATTCCGGGTCCACATTCAAACCCATGAAGCCAAGTTCCGCCAATTTCTTAAGGTTTCTTTTCAGAATCTCTCGGTTCTTGGTACGATCCAGCTCGGCCGCCACAGGTTCCAGTTCATTCTTGGCAAACTTGGCGGCGGTATCCTGGATGATTTTTTGCTCTTCGGTCAGCTCAAAATGCATCGAAGCTCCCCTCCGTTTCAGCTGTACTCGTAAAATCCTCGACCCGTCTTACGGCCCAGCCAGCCGGCTTCCACGTATTTACGCAAAAGCGGACACGGCCTGTACTTGGAATCGCAGAATCCCTGGTAGAGTGTTTCCATGATGGCGAGGCAGGTATCCAGGCCGATGAGGTCGGCAAGGGCGAGAGGGCCCATGGGATGGTTCATGCCAAGCTTCATGACCGTATCGATGTCTTCTCGTGTGCCCACGCCGTGGTACAGGCAGTAGACGGCTTCGTTGATCATGGGCATGAGGATACGGTTGGCGATAAAGCCCGGATAATCCTGGGCCAGAGCCGGCGTTTTGCCCATTTTTTCCGCAAGCTGCCAGGTAAGCTGAAAAGTTTCATCGGATGTGGCGATGCCGCGAATGATTTCCACCAGTTTCATCACCGGAACCGGATTCATGAAATGCATGCCGATAACCTTTTCCGGCCTCTTGGTCTTTCCGGCAATACGTCCGATGGGTATCGAGGAGGTGTTGGTGGCCAGCACGGCATGGGCCGGACAAAGGCTGTCCAGATCCTGAAAAATCTTGAACTTGATCTGTTCATTTTCCGTAGCCGCTTCCACCACGAAATCAGCGGCAGCCATGTCCTTAAGATCCACACTGGTGCGAATCCGCCCCAGCACCGCGTCCATTTCTTCCTGACTCATCTTTCCTTTTTCCACACTACGAGCCAGGTTTTTCTTGATGGTATTAAGGCCTCTTTGGACAAACTCTTCCTGAATATCGTTCATGATCACCGCAAGGCCGCTCATGGCCGCCACTTGCGCAATCCCGTTTCCCATCTGGCCGGCACCGATCACGCCAAAGGTTTTCACTTCCATGGTTTTCCTCCTTCTGCTTTATCGCTTCACCACAAGCGCCACCGCTTCACCGCCGCCAAGGCACAGGGAAGCCAGGCCTGTTTTCTTGTCCTGTCGAATCATTTCATGAATCAGAGTAACCAGAACACGCGCTCCGCTGGCTCCAATGGGATGCCCCAGAGAAACACTGCCACCGTTGACATTAACCTTGGCCGGGTCCAGCTTCAGTTCCCTCAACACGGCCACGGTCGAGCCGCTAAACGCTTCGTTGACTTCGTAGAGATCCACATCCTCGAGACCAAGGCCTTCTTTTTTGAGGCACTTGGGGATCGCCCAAATGGGAGCGACCAGCACGTACTTCATGTCAATACCGGCAGAAGCTTGGGCTCCAATGGTGGCCATAATACGGCACCCCATAGCTTCCGCTTTTTCCCTGGCCATGACCACCAGCGCCGCGGCCCCGTCGGAAATGACCGACGCATTACCCGCCGTAGTCACCCCGCCTTCCTTAAAAGCCGGCTTCATCTTGGAAAGGGCTTCATAGGTGGTATCTCGAGGACATTCATCCTTGGCAAAGAGAACCGGATCCCCTTTGCGTTGAGGAATGGGCACCGGCACGATTTCATCCTGAAACTTACCGGCGGCGATCGCCGCCAAAGAGCGCCGATAAGATTCCTCCGCATACCGATCCTGGTCTTCTCGGCTCACCCCGTAGCGTTCACTGCATAATTCATTGGAAATGCCCATATGGAAATCGTTGACGATGTCCCACAGACCGTCGTGGATCATATGATCCTTAAGCTGCCCATGGCCCATGCGGTAGCCCGTGCGAGCCTTGTCCAGAAAATACGGGGCCATGCTCATGTTTTCCATGCCACCGGCCACCACCACATCGGCGTCACCCGTCTGAACGGCTTGAGCGGCCAGCATGACGGCCTTCAAGCCCGAGCCACAGACCTTGTTCACCGTCAAGCATTCCACTTCCCAAGGCATACCCGCCTTAGCGGCTGCTTGTTTGGCCGGATTTTGTCCGTAACCACAAGGAAGGACCTGCCCCATGATCACTTCGTTCACGTCTTGTTTTTGGATGCCTGCGCGTCTCACGGCCTCTTCGATGACATGGGCGCCCAGAGTTGTGGCTCCGATGCTCGAAAGAGATCCGTTGAAGCTTCCCAGCGGCGTTCTTACCGCACTGACAATAACCGCTTCCCGCATGATTCCGTCCTCCTTCTCAGCTTCCGTTGGATGTGGGCGAAGGCCGCTCTTCGCCGTACCCGAGCGCTTCAAAGATTTCCGCAAGCCGCTCGGCCTTGGTTCCCTGAATCAAGATCACCTTTTTTCGGCTTTTGTCCCCGTAAAGCAAACGGACTCGGTTTTTAGCCGTTCCCGTCAAATCCGCCAAAAAACGAATACATTCCCTATTGGCGGCTCCTTCCACCGGTGGTGCACACAGTTTAATCTTGAGCTCTCCATGGTGAACGCCCACAACCTCGGTTCGACGCGCCTTCGGTTGCACAGACACCGACACGGTCGCCCCATCGGGGTGATTCTGCAAAAAAGATGGAAGCTCTTCCTGTGTGGAGCTGAAACCCTCTTTTTGTTCCCGATTCATGGACGCCCTCGAAAGACCTTTAGAAGCACCATGCCGGCAAGAAATCCGCCGATATGAGCCCACCAGGCCACGCCACCCACCTGAGCCCCGCCGCCCATGAGGGAAAAGGTGCCGCTGAAGAATTGCATAATAAACCACACCCCGAGAAACACATAAGCCGGCAGTTCCACAATGCTGAAATAGAAAAAGATCGGCACCAGGGTAAGCACCCTGGCTCGAGGGTAAAGCAGAAAATAGGCTCCCATCACCCCGGCAATGGCCCCACTGGCTCCGATCGTCGGCACCGAGGAAGCGGGGTTCGTGATAATGTGCAAAAGAGACGCTGCAAGGCCGCATAACAGGTAGAAAAACAGATAAAGGCCATGTCCCAGAGCACTTTCCACGTTGTCTCCAAATATATACAAGATCCACATGTTGCCGATGAGATGCATCCAACCACCGTGCAAGAACATGGTGGTCAGGAAGGGGATCGCTTGTTCCAAAGTGCTGAAGCGCGCCGCCACTTGCGGATGTGTGTAGCGAATAGGGACAATGCCATACTGGTAAATCCACACCCGCAGACTCGGGCCCAAAGCCAATTCATAAAAGAAAGCCAGAACACAGATCCCTATGATCCCGTAAGTCACCGCAGGAAAACGCCTGGAAGGATTGGCATCTCGCAGGGGTATCATCGGCTCGGCGCCCTTGTCGTGTCAAAGGACTTCTGATGCTCACTAAATCGGTGCACGATAGCCTCTTTTGCATTTGTTGTAAAGCAATGGTTGTTTGCTGTTTCGAAAGCAGAAACGGTTCATTGACAGAGCAACGGCTTTTGACTAGCATCTTCAATGTTTGCAGGACCTTGTTCACGAGGCGCGGCGTGAGCCTTTTCGATGTCTTAGACGACTTCCAAAGGCGATTTCATGCGACATCGGGAATTCCCCAGAGACTTCGAGGTTAGTCATGATCATAGGACTGGATGTGGGCGGCACGCACACCGATGTGGTCTTGTTGGGCGAGCAGGGCATCGAATGTCAAGCCAAGGTTCCCACGACCCATGACGATTTGCTGGCTTGTGTCTGGAAAGGTTTGGAAGCGGTGACTTTGGGCGTGGCGCCTCATGAGGTGGAACGCCTCGTGTTGAGTACCACCCTGACCACCAATGCCATTGCTGAAGCAAAGCTTCCCCCGGTAGGCATGATCGTGGCGGCCGGACCCGGCTTGGATCCTGAAGCTTTCCGTACCGGCGAACACTATTATTCGGTTTCCGGCTCCATCGATCATCGAGGCCGAGAAATTCAACCCATTGAACCCATGGAGATTGAGGCTATCGCTTCCAAGCTGCGCAAGGAAGGTGTCCGTCACGTGGGGGTGGTGGGAAAATTTTCCGTACGCAATCCAAAACATGAAACCCAGATTCAGCAGCTCCTTGGCGATCATTTTGACTACGTGATTCTGGGGCATCGGCTTTCGGGACATCTGAATTTTCCCCGCCGTATCGCCACAGCCTATCTCAATGCGGCCGTCTATTCCATCCACAAGAAATTCTTCGACGCCGTGCGCCGCTCTTTAAAAAGAAACGGCCTGGCCATTCCTATTCATATCTTAAAGGCGGACGGCGGGACCATGAGTTTTGACGCCTCCCTAGACCTTCCCGGACAGACCATTTTGTCGGGTCCGGCAGCCAGTGTGATGGGCTCCCTGCCTTACGCCACAGAAAACCTGGACACGCTTGTTTTGGATATCGGTGGCACCACAACGGATATGGCCATCCTCGTAGGTACCGTGCCGCTTCTGGCAGCTCAGGGTGCTGAAGTAGGTCAATTCCGAACACTTATTCGCGCCCTGAGAAGCCACTCCCTGGCTCTGGGAGGCGACACTGCGGTGCGGGTCAAGAACGGACGTCTCCAACTGGGACCGGATCGAGAGGGGCCGGCTATGGCTTTCGGCGGTCCCACACCCACCCCCACCGATGCCATCATTGTCCTGGGTGAGGATCTGAAGGGAAACCGGGAGGCTTCCGAACGCGGTATGGCTCAGGTGGCCCAGGCTTTGGGGTTGCCTTTGCACGAAGCCGCCCAAAGGGTTTTTGATGAGGCATGCCGAGGCATTCTTCAGGCCGCCGAAGATATGGTTCAAGCCATCAACGCCAAACCGGTCTATACCGTGCGTCAACTTCTGGAAGGCTACCAGGCAGAACCCAAAGAAATCCTCGTGCTGGGAGGTCCGGCCCCGTACTTTGCCAAACGAATGCAGGAAATTTCGCCTTATTCCGTACGTGTCGTGCCCCAGTGGGATGTGGCCAACGCCGTGGGAGCCGCCCTCGCCCGCACCACATGTGAACTGACCCTGTTTGTGGATACGGAACGAGGGATCGCCACCGCGCCTGAAGAAGCTTTTCATCACCCGGTGAAACGCGATTTCACCATGGAAAAGGCGGTGTCCTTGGCCTTGGAATTACTTACGGAAAAAGCTGTTCGAGAAGGGGCAAGCCGCGACGATTTGGAAACGGAAGTATTAGAGAAATTGCAGTTCAACATGGTTCGAGGTTTCTACACCACAGGCAAGTATTACCGCGTCCGTGTCCAGGTGAAACCGGGCCTCATCAGCCATTACCAATCTCTGGTTCAAAAAATGCAAAGCACCTCTGCCAGTGCACCCTGCGGCTCTGCACGGTCTTCCTAAGGAGAACGGGTCATGCTTCGTGCTGCTTATAAAACCGGTTTGGTGATCTTTCCTGCTTTTGACTGGGCCATCAGTCCTACACATCCGGAGCGGGAAGAAAGGCTTCTCTACACACAAGATCAGATTTTTGAGGAAGGTCTTCTAGACATTCAAGGTATCCTGGAATTCAAACCGGACCTGGCCACCATCGAAGATGTGCAACGGGTGCATTTTTGCGCGCCCGACGAACGCAGTGTGCTCACCGAAAGTCATCTCATCAGCGCCGGGGGCGCCATGACCATCGCCAAAGCCCTTATGGCCCGTAAGATCGACCGAGGATTCGCCCTGGTTCGCCCGCCGGGTCATCATGCCATGAGGGTTGTGCACGGGGCCCGAGGGTTCTGTAATATCAACATTGAAGCCATCATGATCGAGCACCTGCGTGATGTGTACGGGGTGGATCGGATCGCCATCGTGGACACCGATTGCCATCACGGGGACGGCACCCAGGATATCTATTGGCACGATCCGGACACTCTATTTATCTCCATCCATCAAGACGGCCGCACCCTGTATCCTGGATCGGGCTTTCATCACGAACTGGGGGGTCCCACGGCCATGGGGGCGACCATCAACATTCCCTTGCCACCCAAGACCTCGGAAGAAGGCTTTCTTCGAGCCATGGAAAAGATCGTCCTGCCCATTCTGCAAGAATACCAGCCGGAACTTATCATTAATTCCGCGGGTCAGGACAATCATTACACGGACCCCATCACCAACATGAACTTTTCAGCCCAAGGCTACGCCACCTTGACCAGTATGCTGCAACCTCATATCGCTGTTTTGGAAGGAGGTTATTCCATCGAGGGGGCCTTGCCTTATGTGAATGTGGGTATCATTTTGGCTTTGGCCGGATTGGATTACAGCAAGATCAAGGAACCGGATTACGACCCGAAACGCATTCAGCAACCGGAAGAAACCAACGCTTACATCGACCGCCTGGCTGAAGAAATTTTAAACTATTGGCGTCGATGCCCGGAATTCATCGCCAAAAACCGTGCAACCAAGGAATTTGCTCAAAGGGAACGCACGATTTATTATGACACGGACAACATTTTGGAAAACCAGAAAGAACGCCTTCGTGTGTGCCCTGTGTGCAGCGGCGTTTTGTCCATTGATTCCTTGACCGACCGAGGCTACCACATCTTCGCCGTGCATATTCCCAGAAAAGCCTGTCCGGATTGTGTAACCTTGGGTTATGAATGGTTCGATGCCGTGCATGTCCGATCGTATGATCGAATCTTTCTGCAGGATCGCACCACCAATCGGTACTTGGTTCGAAAGGCTTAACCTGTCCATGGTCCAGGATCGTGTTTTTATCAAGGACTTTCCCCAGGAAGACTTAGAAGCTTGGGTTGTGAGCCTTGGGGAACGGGCTTTTCGAGCACGCCAAATCTTTCGGCACCTTTACGGACGACTGATCCGGTCCTGGGAGGAATGTTCGGATCTGCCCAAAACCTTTCGCACCCAACTGGAATACGGCACCTTTTTGAATGCCCTCAGCCTCGTTGCTACCGAAGAGGCCCAAGATGGAACCCGTAAGTTTGTCTTTCGCCTGCATGATCATCATCTCATTGAAAGTGTCCTTATTCCTGATCCTCCGCGGCTGACCGCATGCATCTCCAGCCAGGTGGGTTGTGCTCTAGGTTGTCGGTTTTGCCTGACGGGAACCATGGGGCTCAAAAGACAGTTGCGAACCGCGGAGATCGTCGACCAATTGATTCAGATGCAGCATGCAGTCGGGTCGGAGCAGCGGATCACCAACATCGTGTTCATGGGCATGGGAGAACCTTTGGCCAACGAAGAGGCTGTGCTGCGAGCCCTCAAGATTCTTCTGGACCCCGGAGGACTCGGGTTTTCGCATCGACGCGTCACGGTTTCCACGGTAGGGTTGGTGCCCGCCATGGAACGCCTTGGACGAGAAAGTCCCGTGAATTTAGCCGTCAGTCTTCATGCAGCCGATGATGAGACACGAAGCCGCCTTATGCCCATTAATCAGAAATACCCTTTGGCCGCTCTTATGGAAGCCTGTCGAACCTACCCGATGCCGTCCCGAAAAAGGATCACCTTTGAGTATCTTCTTCTGAAGGGTGTGAATGACCGGCCGGAAGATGCTCGACGTCTGGTAAAACTTCTTTCGCATGTGCGATGCAAAGTGAACTTGATTCCTTTCAACCCGCATCCTGCCTTACCCTTTGAACGACCATTCGAAGAAAGTGTTTTAGCTTTTCAGGATATTCTGCAGCAGGCCCATTTTACCGCGACCATTCGTCAGAGTCGCGGTGCCGACATTCGAGCCGCCTGTGGACAGCTGGCCGCTCGAATGGTATCTCCATAATGTTTCTCGCAACATCTGAAGTTTATGACCCAAAGCCTCCGTCACCAGGCGCAAGGTGGCACATAGATGATCAAAACACAGGAGACGACGTTGACAGAAAAACCTGATTTCGCTAAAGGGAACGGTCTGCTTCCCGTTATTGTGCAAGAGGCCTTCAGCCGTCGCGTCCTTATGCTGGCCTACATGAATGAAACAGCCTGGATCAAGACCGTGGAAACCGGGCTGGCACATTATTGGAGCCGATCTCGAAACAAGTTGTGGCTCAAGGGAGAAAGCTCGGGCCACGTGCAAAAGGTTCGAGCCATGTATGTGGATTGCGATGCGGACACTCTTCTCATTGAGGTGGAACAGACTGGAGCCGCCTGCCATGAAGGGTACGCCTCGTGCTTTTTCCGCCGTTTGGAAAACGGCGCGTTTGTCATCACGGAAGAACGTGTGTTTGATCCCAAGGAGGTTTACAAGGCGTGAGACAGCTGATTCTCGGTATTCCCAAAGGTAGTCTGCAGGAAGCGACCATTGAATTGTTTCGAAAGTCCGGTTGGAAGATTTCGCTGACGAACCGCAATTATTTTCCGGAAATCAACGACCCGGAAATTCAATGCAGTATCTGTCGAGCTCAGGAAATGAGCCGCTATGTGGAAAGCGGCACCTTTGATGCGGGTCTGACCGGCAAGGACTGGATTCTGGAAAACGACTCAGATGTTCATGTGGTGGCGGACCTGATCTATTCCAAAGTCAGTCAGCGTCCGGCTCGATGGGTTTTGGCTGTTCCCTATGATTCACCTGTCAAGGACGTGGCCGACCTGGAAGGCAAGAAGATTGCCACGGAACTGGTTAATTTCACGCGGCGCTATTTCGCGCAAGCCGGAGTGAACGTCCATGTTGAATTCTCCTGGGGCGCCACCGAAGCCAAGGTGATCGCCGGGTTGTGTGATGCCATCGTGGAAGTCACGGAAACCGGGGCCACCATGAGAGCCAACGGGCTGCGAATCGTCAAGGAACTGATGCTCACGAACACCCAGCTGATCGCCAACAAATCCGCCTGGAACGACCCGTGGAAACGGGAAAAAATCGAGCAGATCAGTCTGCTGCTTCAGGCCGCTCTTCGCGCCGAAGACCTGGTGGGTCTGAAAATGAATGTGCCCAAAGGAAAACTTAACGACATCATCGAAATCCTACCCAGCCTCACCTCGCCCACCACGGCCCATCTCTATCAGTCCGACTGGCTGAGTGTGGAAGTGGTGGTGTCCAAACATACGGTGCGAGAACTGATTCCGCAATTGCTCAAACGGGGAGCGGAAGGGATCATCGAGTACAGTTTGAACAAGGTCATCTGAGCGGCGGCAAAGCGCCGGGGGAACTCTTTATGAAGCGACAAAGGGCCAAGGCACACAACATGGTCCGGACCAGAAACAGGCTCCGGCATCTGGGGTTCGCTGCCCTGATGCTGGCTTTCAGTCTGACCGGCTGTGCCCCTTTGCCTTCTTCAGAACAGGATCCCACGGTGTGGATGAGCGGGGAAGAACTGCAAGCTCTTGGGGATAAGTTTCTCGCTGCCGGAGACACGGGACAAGCCCTTCAGTATCTGGTGGCCGCAGAAAAAAAGAATCCCAGAAACCCTCGGATTCACTATAGCTTGGCTTTGGCCTACGCGGCACGTCGATTGCCTGACCAGGCTTTGGCGCACTTTCTCAAGGCTTTGGAACTGAAACCCGATTATTCTGAAGCCCATAACGCTTTGGGAGCCTTTTATGCGGAGCAAGGGTTCAAGGACAAGGCTATGGAACATTTCCAAAAGGCTCTGGCAAACCCCTTCTATCGGACTCCTGAAAAGCCTCTGTACAACTTGGGACGTCTCATGATGGATCAGGGGCGTTATGCGGAGGCTGTGGCCTATTTTGATGAGGCTCTCCATTTTCACAACGCTTACGCCGAAGCCCATCTTTATCGAGCCAGGTCTTTGGAAGCCCTAGGAAGACGTGCCGAAGCACGCCACGCTTACAAGGCGGCCGTGACTTACGGACCTCAGTCGGCGGACGCTCAATTTCACTATGGCCGCATCTGCGCCGCCGAAGGCCGTAACGAGGAGGCTATTGTCGCTTTTCGCCGTGTTTTGCAGATCGCGCCGGGAACGCCGCTGGCCGATGCCGCCGGTATTTATCTTCGCAAGCTTGAAAACGAGAGGCAGACACCATGATTTGCCGTCGAGTGCGTGACGTCAAGCCGTTCCTGGTGATGGATGTTTTGGAGAAGGCTCAGGCCATGGAACGGGCCGGAGAAAAGGTTATCCATTTGGAAGTGGGCGAGCCTGATTTTCCGGCTCCCAAAGCCGTTCTGGAAGCCGCCGTCGAAGCTTTGCAGCGCGGAGAAACCCATTACACACACAGCTTGGGGCTCTGGCACCTGCGGGAAGCTCTCTGTACCTACTATGCAGAAACTTACGGTGTGACCGACCTGGAACCCGATCAGTTCTTGGTCACTTCCGGATCTTCTCCAGCTTTTCTCGTGGCTCTGAGCACCTTGGTCGACTACGGTGACGAGGTCATTCTTTCTAACCCTCATTATGCATGTTATCCCAGCTTTGTGACCTTTCTTGACGCGGTTCCCAAGCTGGTTTCCGTAGAAGAAGAGGACGGCTTTCAGCTAAGAGCCGATGCGGTCCGCAAAGCCATCGGACCTCGAACCCGTGCGGTGCTTATCAACTCACCGGCAAACCCCACGGGAACCCTCATGGACAAGGAACATCTGGAAGCATTGGCCGATTTGGACCTCTGGATTCTCAGTGACGAAATCTATCACGGGCTTGTTTATGAAGGCCGAGCCCATTCCATCCTGGAATTTACTCGAAAGGCCATTGTCCTCAACGGGTTTTCCAAACTCTTTGCCATGACCGGACTGCGGCTCGGTTACCTGGTGGTGCCCAAAGACTTAGTCCGCCCCATGCAAGCCTTGATGCAAAATTTTTTCATTTCCGCCAACTCCGTTTCTCAATGGGCCGGACTGGCCGCTTTGACGGTGCCCGAAGTGCGGGACGATGTGGCTCGCATGGTGCGCACCTACGATGAACGACGTCGTTTCATGATCCAAAGACTCCGTGCCATGGGTTTCGGCATTGCGGTGGAGCCTACCGGAGCTTTTTACGTTTTTGCCAACGCAAAAAAGTTTTCTACCAATTCCCTGGCATTGGCCTTCGAGATTTTGGAAAAGGCCCGTGTCGGGGTCACTCCTGGCGTGGATTTCGGAAGTCGCGGGGAAGGATACCTGCGTTTCAGTTATGCCAATTCCTTGGAAAACATCGCCGAAGCCATGGATCGCCTCGACCATTTTCTTGCTCAGCGCAGCTCATGATGTGCCCGCAGCCTGTGATTCGATCCGCGGTATTTGTCACATCTGCCGTATCCCCTCAGGGGTATCCTCAGGAAGGAATGCCGGAAGTGGCCTTTGCAGGTCGGTCTAACGTGGGAAAATCATCACTCATCAACACCTTGCTCGGGAGAAGAAAACTGGTGCATACCAGCTCCACGCCGGGCCGTACGCAAACCATAAACTTTTTCCGTATCAATGACGCCTTTTTCTTCGTCGATCTTCCAGGATACGGCTACGCCAAAGTTCCACAACACATTCGGGAACAATGGGGACCCATGGTGGAAAAATATCTCACATCACGCCGAGAACTCGTCGGCTTGGTGCACATCATGGATCTTAGGCATCCGCCCACTCCCGATGACCTGCAACTCTGGAACTGGCTGCAAACCCAGGGACGGCACGCTGTGCCCGTGCTGACCAAGGCGGACAAGGTTCCTCGAGGTAAACGTCAGCAGCAGGCGCAGACCGCGGCCCGGTTGCTTGGGCTTCCTGCAACGGAAATTGTCCTCTTTTCGGCAACCACTCGAGAAGGCCTTGAGACCTTATGGACCAAGATCCTGCCCTGGGTTTCGCGGCCTGTCTGAACAAACGCCAGAGGCTCTGTTGCATCAATCCCATTCGAAGCTTTGGATCACCAGAATTCCGTCTTCGCGGGCCTTTTCCAGAACTTTGGGCTTTGCGTAGTGGGTGACGATGACGGGAATTAGGTCGTCCGCCATCAAAGCACGCACTTTGTCCAGTTTACGGCGCAGGCTTTTGAGCTTGGACGCATCATCCAGGCGCAGCACAGATTCGCCCACCAAAATGACAATCTTGCCGTCCTTTTGTGCCCGGGCGAAAAAGTTGATCTCTTCGTCTGCCACATCCGCTCGAATAATGCGGTCCTGCACTTGGATTCCATGGACAGAGGCCAAGTGGGCCGGAAGTTTCCGGTAAGCCTCGTTTTCCAAGGCATAGGCCACGCTTCGGGCAAGGCCTCCCACCTGCTCCCGGGTTTCTTTGAGGCCCCGAGCCAAGGCGGCCACCTCTTTTTCGGTCCTTTTTTGAGCCTCGGCAAGCTCTTCCACCTTGGCCGTTAGACTGTCTAAACGGGCTTCGGTCTTTTTCTGAGCCTCCGCAAGTTCTTCCAGGCGAAGCTCCGTTCGCTTTTGAGCCTCGGCAAGCTCCTCCACCCTGGCCGCGGTCCGTTTTTGAGCTTCGGCAAGTTCTTCCAGCCTGGCTTCGGTCCGTTTTTGAGCTTCGGCAAGCTCTTCAACCCGAGCTTCGGTTCGTTTTTGAGCTTCGGCAAGCTCCTCCACCTTGGCCGTTAGACTGTCTAAACGGGCTTCGGTCTTTTTCTGAGCCTCCGCAAGTTCTTCCAGTCGAAG
>FWPU01008168.1_pt1 | contig 18195 bp, 18 predicted proteins | sample 2228361 | NCBI WGS metagenome assembly FWPU01 (sample SAMEA103939777, study PRJEB20133) | metagenome
GCGGGGCGAGTTGTTCTTTCCGGTGGTCGCGTTAGAGTTGAGCTTGGCAAGGATCGCTCCGGACTCAATTCGACGCCGCCGGCGCGATCCGCCTGAGGAGGACACCATGACCGTAATCAACCGGCGCACTTTGCTCGCATCTGCTGCGGCCGGTGCCGCCGCAGCAGCTTCGACGTCGCGAACCGTCATCGCCCAGGCGCCGGCTGCGCCCGCCGGCCCGTTTCGCCAACCGCCGTTGCCGTTCCTGGAGGCGCAACTCGCGCCTACGATCTCCAATCGCACGGTCACGCTGCATTATGCGCGGCACCACGCGGCCTATTTCACCGCGCTGAACGCCCTTACCAAGGACACCAAATACGCCGCGATGTCGCTCGAACAGGTCTGCATCGAGAGCGACAAAGAAGCCGATCGCCGCATCTACAATAATGCGACCCAGGCGTGGAACCACAACCTTTACTGGGAGCAGTTCAAGCCGGGCGGCGCCAAGGCGCCGAGCGGAAAACTGCTGGACATGATCAACGCTTCGTTCGGCTCGTTCGACCAGATGAAAATCAAGCTCAAAGCGGAGGCGGTGGCGGTGTTCGGCTCGGGCTGGGGTTGGCTCGCTCAGGAGGGCGACAAGCTCGTTACCGTCGGCACTCAGGGCGGAGCGAACCTGCTGACGCGGCCGGCCATGACCACCCTGATCGGCATCGACGTGTGGGAACACGCCTATTACCTCGATTACGAAAATCGTCGCGCCGATCATATCCAGGCAGTGCTCGACAACATCATCAACTGGGACGTGGTGGCGAGCCGACTGAGAACCTGAAACATGTCAGAGCGCAGTTGGGCGGGAGCGGGCCGACGAAGCATCGCGAGTGCTTGCCGGCCTACGCCGATTTGGCCGACGCTTGCGGCGGGGGCGCTCGCGGCGGGCCTTTCTGCCTGCGGCACAGCCTACGAGGATCCGCAGCCGTGGTGCACGATCACCTCGCTGACGGCGTCAACTCAGTGTTTCTACCGAACCCGCGAGCAATGCGAGGCCACGATTTCCGGATTGGGCGGCATATGCGTGCCGAATCCGGATTTCATCATGTCGGAGCCGCCGCGCAGATCACGCTCGCGGGCGCGGTAGCTGCATCCGCGGCCAATATGCGCAGGAAAAATGGGGCGGCCTTGCAGCCGCCCCAAGTATGATACGCCACGCGGGAGGAACCCCAGCCGGTTAGCCCATGATTGCTCAGCGGCAGCCGCGAACAAATGTCTCATTGTCAGGGGAATCTGATTCGCGGCGAGTCGTCATGCGCATTTTTTGCGGGGCAGTTGATTTCGCGCAGCGTTGTGTCATCTGCGCCACACCACAAGCGTTACGTCCTGTTCCGCGTCGAGCACCTGCACGGGCGAGGGTCGGAGACCGCGGCTCGTGAGCAGCTCCTCCGGTGTGCGGGCCGGAACTTCGGGAAACAGCGGACGGCCGCCCGGGAGGCGGACGCGGCCGGCGCGCGTGAGGTAAAAGGTGTCAAAGCCGAGCACGAGAAAGTGACCATATACCTCGGTACCGCCAATGACCGTCAGCGTGCCGCTCCCGGGCGCAAGCGCCGACCAGGCCTCCTCGAGTGAGGCCCCCGCAGGATTCCAGAGCACGGCGTTCGGATTTCGTGGATCACGACCCAAGGCGGCGATACGGCGCGTCAAGATCAAGCGTCGGCGGCTTGCCGCGCACGGCCCGCCTTCTTGGGAATTGCGGCCGTGTACCACTGCAGCGGACCGCGCCAGCGCCTGATGAAAGAACTTCTGATCCGCCTCGATCCGCAGCGCATCGGGCTGCATGCCGTTTGCATCGGCAATCATGCCGTCGGCGGAGACAATGGCGTAGCCTTCGATGCGGTCGGGACCGGCCATCGCGCCAATTTGGGCCCAAAAACGCTGCGGCGCCCGGAAGGGCGCCGCAGAACGAAGCTCATTCGACCGTGCGTACCACGGCGGACGTCGGCCGCTGGCTGGTGGGCGGCAGCTTTTGATCCTTGCGCACCAATTCGTCGTACTGGGCCAGCGTCGTCACCGCAAACTTCGGCCGCATATGAACAACCTTGTAGCCGTTCGCCTTGAGCTGGCTGAGCAGCTCCGGCACCGCGGCCGCGGTGTGCTTCTGGAAATCGTGCATCAGGACGATGCCTTTCCCGTGCTTCTTCAGCCGCGCCATCACGGAAGCAATGACTTTGTCCGGTGTGCGGAACTTGAAGTCGAAGGCGTCCATGTCGGTGGAGAATATTCCGATGTTGCGCTCGCCGAGATACTTCACCAGTTCCGGCGGATGGCGCAGCGCGGGGAATCGGAAAAACGGCGCCTGGACGCCGGGACCGAGCGCCAAGGCAACGGCGCTGATGCCCTTCTCGATTTCCTCCTTGGGGTCGTACTCCCAGGGCACGACCTTGCCGTAGAAGGCGCAAGTGCCCTTGGTGAGCGTCAAATCCTTATGGCAGTAGGTGTGCGAGCCCACGGTGTGGCCCGCCGCGGCCACTTGCTTGATGATGGCCGGCTCGTACATGGCGTGCAGGCCGATGGGAAAGAACGTGGCCTTGACGCAGTGATCGGCCAGCGCCTTCAACACCTGCTGCGTGGTCACCGGCCAGGGGCCGTCATCGAAGGTAAGGACAACCTCGCCTTCACGCAGGAAGTCGTGCTGCTTGAAATGCTCGAACCCAAAACCCGGCCCGCCGGTGGTGTCGATCTCTACCGTCCGGCTGACGCCAAGCGCATTCGGGTTGGCACAGGTGGTGGTCGCTCCGCCGCGGAACTCGGGTTGCGCTTGCGCGAGTCGGAGCCGCTGCGGCTGAGCTGCAGCCGGAGCCTCCGGTGGCGCCTCCTGCACGAAGCTCGCGCGCGCCGGGGTATCGGTCGAGGTGCCGGAGTTTGCCCACACAAGTGTGAGGACGGATGCGGCTGCCGAAAACGCGATTGTGCAAACAACTGCTGTTCGCATCTTGAATTCTCCATTCCGTGTGTCGCCAGACAACGCCGGGCGCCGCATCAGGCCCGGAATTCGCCACAGGCATGGAACTATTCGGGAGCGAAGTCAACTGGAACTGCCCCGAGGGCATCCACCGCAAGGGAACGTTAACCTTGGCGATCAATGCATTGAAGCGCGTCGCCATTCCTAATGCGACGGGATGCGATGGGTGTTGCCACAATTGCCGGTCGCCGCAGGTTGCGGCGCTGCCCCAAGGACCATCGATTCGAACAGAGGGCAATAGCCGCGGAAGCGGCTCGAGCGATACCTTCGGCAGGCTCAAACCGCCGGCAGCTCTCGCTCGATGGCGGCAATCAGATCGGCATCCAGCGGGTCGACCGAGGCAGGAAAACTCGCCACGATGCGGCCCTCCCGACCGATCAGGAACTTGTGGAAGTTCCAGCGCGGCGCGCCCGGCCGCTGCAGCGAGGCCCACTTGTAGAACGGGTGCGCATTCTCTCCCCGCACCGCTACCTTGGCCGCCAGCGGGAAGGTGATGCCGTAGTGCCCGCTCGCCGTCTGCAAGATTTCGCTCGGTCCGCCCGGCTCCTGATTGCCGAAGTCGTTGGAAGGCACGCCGATGATCAGCAATCCACGGGAGCGGTAGCGCTCCCACAGCTTCTGCAGTCCGGCGTACTGGTGGGTGTAGCCGCATTGGGAGGCGGTATTGACCACGAGGATTGGTTTGCCGGCATGCTTCGCCAAGCGGATGGGCTGACCGTCGATCCCCACGAAGGAGAAGGCGAAGGCGGTCGTTCGGCTCAGCTCCTGAGCAAGCGCCAACGTTGGTGCAGCCAGGGCGGCGGTCATCAGCGCCAACACGCTTCTACGATTCATACGCTTACCTCGCCTCATTCACCGTCACGCCTCGAAACACTGCGCAACGACGAATATTGCACTCAAATGATACCGCACTTTTGTCGCGGGCCATAGGCGCGACGCTGGCGCCGACTTCGCGCGGTAACAGGATGCCGCCGCGCGAAGGGCTCGCGACGGGCTCATCATTTCGCGGAAAGGAAGTTCAGAACCAATTCCGTGTAGATAGCGGCCTGCTCGATGTTGGCGAGATGCGAGGCGTCCAGGATGCTGACGAATTTCGCGCCCGGGATCTGCTTGGCGATGGCTTCGCCCCATGAGGGCGGCGTTGCAATGTCCTTGGCGGCGCCGATCACCAGCGTGGGCGCAACGATGCGCCTGTTCGATTCGCGGAAATCCATGTCTCGCACCGCCTGCGCGCAGCCGATGAAGCCGTCGGCGGGGGTGGCCACAAACATGGCGCGTATACGCGCCACCTTCTCCGGGGCGCGGGCGCGGAACGGCGCGGTAAACCAGCGCTCCATCATGATGTCTGCGAGCGCGGTCAGGCCCTTCTCGCTCACGAGTTTGATGCGCTCGTTCCAGGGTGCCTTGTCCTCATAATAGAAATGGGTGTTGGAGATCACGAGCCGGTCGACGCGCTCCGGCGCGTTGGCACCGAGCCATTGTCCGACCATGCCGCCCATGGACAGGCCGCACCAATTGAACTTTCGTGCGCCAACGGCATCGGCAACGGCAAGCGCGTCGCGGCCGAGCTGGTCCATGGTGTAGGGCCCCTTGGGCACGCCGGAGCGACCGTGGCCGCGACGGTCGTACCGCACCAGCCGGAAGCGCCGGGCAAATTCGGGCGCTTGGTCGTCCCACATGTGCAAATTGGTGCCGATGGAGTTGCACAGAATGAGCACGGGGGCGTCGGGCGGGCCCTCGACCTGATAGTTGATCGGGCAGCCGTCAGATTGGGCGAATGGCATGGGAAAGCGACCGTGGCGGAAATTATGGTTGGAACCGCACACTTAGCGGGCCGGCGCCGCGGTGTCCAACCCCCAACAGGCGTCGGCCATGCGGATTTGCTCTTTCCAGCCGTCGGGCCGCAGCGTAATTCGTGGACTCCAATGCGTTGCGGGTAATGGAGACAATGCGATGGCAATGACCATGGTGGGCGAGCAGCTTCTGGCCGCCCCGCGGGAGAAGGTCTGGGCTGCGCTCAACGACGTGGAGGTGCTCAAGCAGTGCATACCGGGCTGCGAAAGCCTCGAGAAGCTGTCGGATACCGAGTTTCAGGCGATCGCTACCAACAAGATTGGACCGGTGAAGGCGCGCTTCAAAGGAAAGGTGAAGTTATCCGACCTTGACCCACCAAACGGTTACAAAATCTCCGGCGAAGGTGACGGCGGGATCGCCGGCTTTGCCAAGGGCGGCGCCACGGTGACGTTGACCGAGAAGGACGGCGGCACGCTCTTGAGCTACACGGTGGAGGCACAGATCGGCGGCAAGCTGGCTCAGCTCGGACAGCGCCTGATCAACGGCGTGGCAAAGAAACTTGCCGACGACTTCTTCGCCAAGTTCGCAGAGACGGTGAAATAGCCGGCGGCCCACCGGGCGGGTCGTTGCGGCGAGGGAATTGCGCTCGAAGCCGAGATTTGGTCTTGTTCGAAATCCGGAATTGGGCGAAAAACAACCAGTTTCGGGTGGTTTTGGGTGCCGGTTTCCCAGGCCGGCGTGAAAATAAGGGCGATTTGCCCAATAACGAGGAGGAGTTCATGCCTGCCGTTTCAATGACGGTGAACGGGAAAGCCGTCACCGCGGATGTCGATCCACGCACGCTCCTGGTGCAATTTTTGCGCGAAAATCTGCGGCTGACCGGCACGCATGTGGGGTGCGACACCTCCCAGTGCGGCGCGTGCGTGGTGCATCTCGACGGTATCGCGGTGAAGTCCTGCACCACGCTCGCCGTGCAGGCCGACGGCTGCAACGTGCTGACCATCGAAGGCCTGGCGCCGCCGGACGGCCCGCTGCACCCCATGCAAGAGGCTTTCCGCGAACATCACGGGCTGCAGTGCGGCTTCTGCACCCCGGGCATGGTGATGACCGCGATCGACATCGTGCGGCGCAAGGGCCACGATCTCGACGAGAAGACCATCCGGCACGAGCTCGACGGCAATCTGTGCCGCTGCACCGGTTACCACAACATCGTCAAGGCGATTGCCGCCGGCGCGCGTGCAATGAAAGGCGCGTAAGGCCGATCGCTCAGGGAGGCCACCATGAGTGCGACCGGAATCGGGATGCCGGTGCGGCGCAGGGAGGACATCCGCTTTGTCACCGGCAGAGGCCAATATACCGATGACATCAGCCGGCCGGGCGAGACGCGCGCGGTGTTCCTGCGCTCGCCGCATGCGCACGCCAAGATCAGGCGCATCGACACCGCGGAGGCCGCCGCGATGCCCGGCGTTGTCGCGGTGTTAACCGGCGCGGATCTCGCGGCCGACAAGATCGGAAATCTGATCTGCGGATGGATGATCCATTCCAAGGACGGCTCGCCGATGAAAATGGCGCCGCATCCGGCGCTCGCCGTCGGCAAGGTCTGCTACGTCGGCGATCCGGTGGCGGTGGTGATCGCGCAGACGCTCGCGGAGGCGAGGGACGCGGCCGAGAAAATCAAAGTGGACTACGAGGTGCTGCCCGCGGTGGTCGATCCCGCCAAGGCGCAGAGCGCGCCGGCCATTCACGAGGTGGCACCCAGGAACACGATCTATCAGTGGCATCTCGGCGATGCCACGGCGGTGGACGCCGCGTTCAAGAGCGCAAAGCACGTCACCAAGCTCGATATCGTCAACAACCGGCTGGTGCCGAACGCGATGGAGCCGCGCGTGGCGATCGGCGAATTCGATCCGGGCACCGGCAATCTCACGCTGTGGAACACCACGCAAAATCCGCACGTGGCGCGACTCGTCATCTCGGCGTTCGTCGGCATGGCGCCGGAGCACAAGCTGAGGGTGATCGCGCCGGACGTGGGCGGCGGCTTCGGCTCCAAGATCTTCATCTATCCGGAGGAGGTGGTGTGCCTGTGGGCGGCACGCCGCGTCGGCCGGCCGGTGAAATGGACGGCGGACCGTTCCGAGGCCTTTGTCGCCGATGCGCACGGCCGCGACCACGTCACGCATGCGGAGATGGCGTTCGGCGAGGGCGGCAAGATCACCGCCATCAAGGTGAAGACCATCGCCAACCTCGGCGCCTACATGTCCACGTTCTCCTCGTCGATTCCGACCTACCTTTATGCGCCGCTATTGTCGGGACAGTACGACATTCCGGCGATCTATTGCGAAGTCGATGCGGTGTACACCAATACGGTGCCGGTGGATGCCTACCGCGGCGCCGGACGGCCGGAGGCGACTTTCGTCGTGGAGCGGCTGGTGGAGGTCGGCGCGCGCGAACTCGGCATGGATCCGGCCGAGCTGCGCAAAAAGAATTTCATCAAATCGTTCCCGCATCAGACGCCGGTGATCATGAACTACGACGTCGGCGACTACCACGCCTCGCTGAAGAAGGCGGTGGAACTTGCCGACGTCAAAGGCTTCGGCAAGCGCAAGCGCGAGTCGGAACGCAGGGGCAAGCTGCGCGGCCTCGGCTATTCCACCTACATCGAGGCGTGCGGGATCGCGCCAAGCCAGGCGGTCGGTTCGCTCGGCTGCGGCGTGGGCTTATGGGAGTCGGCGGAAGTGCGGGTCAACCCCACCGGAACGGTGGAGGTGCTCACCGGCTGCCATCAGCACGGCCAAGGCCACGAGACCACGTTCGCGCAACTCGTGTCCGACCGGCTCGGCATCCCGATCGAGAACGTGAGCGTCGTGCACGGCGATACCGACAAGGTGCAGTTCGGGATGGGCACCTACGGCTCGCGCTCGGGCGCGGTCGGATTGACCGCGGTCGCCATGGCGCTCGACAAGGTGGTGGCCAAGGCCAAGAAGGTGGCGGCCTTCATGATGGAGGCGGCCGAGGGCGACATCGTGTTCAAGGACGGCAAGTTCACGGTCGCGGGCACGGACAAGTCGGTGGCCTGGGGCGAGGTGGCGCTCAATGCCTACATCGCGCACAAATTCGCCGGCAGTCAGCTCGAGCCCGGGCTCAAGGAGGGCGCGTTCTACGACCCGACGAACTTTACGTTCCCGGCGGGCTGCCACATCTGCGAGGTGGAAGTGGACCCCGAAACCGGCAACACGGAAATCGTGGCCTGGACCGCCGTGGACGACTTCGGCACGGTCATCAATCCCCTGATCGTCGAAGGACAGGTGCATGGCGGGGTCGCGCAGGGCGTCGGCCAGGCGCTCTTGGAGCAGGCGATCTACGACCGCAACGGCCAACTTATGAGCGGCTCGCTGATGGACTACACCGTGCCGCGCGCCGAGCACCTGCCGTCGCTCAAGGTCGACATGACGGTGACCAAGTGTCCCTCGAACCCGCTTGGGATCAAGGGCTGCGGCGAGGCCGGCGCAATCGCGGCGCCGGCTGCGGTGGTCAACGCCATTACAGACGCAATCGGAACGGAGGATCTGCACATGCCGGCGACGCCGGCGGCGGTGTGGGCGGCGCTGCGGAAGTCCGGGCACTTCCAGAAGGCCGCGGAATGAAAACTCACTCCCCGCCTGCGGGGAGGTGAAGCGGACATAAGTTTTTGGAGGACTGAGCCATGTATGCATTCACTTATCACCGGCCGACCACGGTGCGGCAGGCGGGCAATCTGCTCGCCAAGGATTCGGAAGCGAAGCTGCTGGCCGGCGGTCACTCGATCATCCCGGTGATGAAGCTCAGGCTGGCCAAGCCGAGCGCGCTCATCGACCTCAACCGCGTCGAGGGCCTCTCGGGCATCGAGCTCAAGGGGCGCTCGCTCGTGATCGGCGCGATGACGCGGCATGTGGAGGTGGCCACCTCCCCGGTGGTGCGCGAGGCGCTGCCGGCGCTGGCCGACTTGGCGGGCCTGATCGGCGATCCGGCGGTGCGGCACCGCGGGACGCTCGGCGGCTCGCTCGCGCACAACGATCCGAACGCCGACTATCCTGCGGCGGTGTTGGGGCTCGGTGCCACCATCATCACCAACAAACGGCGGATTGCGGCCGACGATTTCTTCAAAGGTCTGTTCGAGACCGCGCTCGAGCCGGATGAGATCATCACCAAGGTGAGCTTCCCGCTGGCGAAGAAGGCGGCCTACCAGAAATTCAAGCAGCCGGCGTCCGGCTTCGCGCTGGTCGGGGTGTTTGTGTCCAAGCGCGGCTCGGACATCCGCGTGGCGGTGACCGGCGCGGGGGCGAACGGCGTGTTCCGCGTCAAGGCGTTCGAGGAGGCGTTGAAGAAGCGGTTTTCGCCGAAGTCGATCGAAGGGATCACGATTCCGCCGGACGGGCTCAACAGCGACATTCACGGCAGCGCCGAATATCGCGCGCATCTGATCGGGGTCCTGGCGCGGCGGGCGCTCGCGGCGGCTTAAGGGACATTAACGTTTGCGTCATCGCCGCACGCGGCGCGCGGCGTCGCGTCCGGTGATCCCGTTGGCGATGGGAGGCATGCGTCAGGATTATCGGGATGGCCGGGACAAGCCCGGCCATGACGGGATAAATTGGCGGCGATGAAACAATCCTCGGTGACAACAGCCCTGCCCGAGTCGATCGACGCGACGCTCGAACTGCTCGCCAAGGCAAATTATCTCGCGGACCGCTCGCTGGCGACGGTGCTGTTTCTCGCGCTCAGAATGGGCCGGCCGATCTTTTTGGAGGGGGAGGCCGGTGTCGGCAAGACGGAGATCGGCAAGGTGCTGGCGAGCACGCTCGGCCGCCGGCTGATCCGGCTGCAGTGCTACGAGGGGCTCGATGTGGCGTCGGCGGTGTACGAATGGAACTACGCCGCGCAGATGATCGCGATCCGCATCGCGGAGGCGGAGGGGGAGGGCGACCGCGAGCGGCTCACGCACGATGTGTTCTCCGAGCGATTCTTGATCAAACGGCCGCTGCTGCAGGCGCTCGAGCCGGATCCGGCGGGCCCGCCCGTGCTGTTGATCGACGAACTCGACCGCAGCGACGAGGCGTTCGAGGCGTATCTCTTGGAGGTGCTGGCTGATTTCCAGGTGACGATCCCGGAGCTCGGCACCGTGAAGGCGGCGCGCCCGCCCATCGTGGTGATCACCTCGAACCGCACGCGCGAGATTCACGACGCGCTCAAGCGGCGCTGCCTCTATCATTGGGTCGGCTATCCGAGCGCCGCGCGCGAGCTGGAAATCGTGCGCCGCAAGGTGCCGGGCATCGGCGAGAAACTGTCGGCACAGGTGGTGGGCTTCGTACAGGCGCTGCGCAAGCAGGATCTGTTCAAGGCGCCGGGCGTGGCAGAGACGCTCGACTGGGCGCAGGCGCTGGCGGAGCTCGATGCGGTGGCGCTCGACCCGGCGACGGTATCGGACACGCTCGGCGTGCTGCTCAAGTACCAGGACGATATCGCGCGGCTCGAAGGCGGCAAGGTGAAGGAAATTCTGGACCAAGTGCAGGCGGAGCTGCGCGCGGCGGAGTAAAACCCCCGCCGAGAGCCGCCGCACTTTTGCTTGACAATAACGTTTTTCGCTCTATTTAGTTAGGATAGCGGACGCGGCGGCAGCCTTTCGCGAAAGGAGCTTATTATGGCGCAAGATATTGAAATTAAAGGAAAAAAGGCGAGGCGAGGTGAGCGCATGACCGGAGGAAACGGTTGGCGCCTTGTGAAGATTAAAGGTCGGAAAAGGGTGTTTGTCGGCACCCTAATTGGCACCATTAATCGCGAACAAACGCGCCTCGCAATTTTTAGCGTACCTAAGTAAAGCAATCGCCTTTCGGGTTGCCAAGCCTCCCCGGCAGCCCGAAGGAGAATCCTTGTTTACCACAAACGGGGTCTTGTTATGAATAAGCATAGTTCTGGCGGTCTCAAAGATGATCTGCATAACCTTTACAATAACGATGACGTAGCGCGAGCTTTCTTTGATTGGGCTGCCGAGAGGAAAAACGACGTAGCGGAAACAAGCGTAGATCGCATTTCACAAGTTATTCAAAAACGTTATTCTGAGGCCCGGGAACTCGCGAAACATCTATGTCAAGCCGGCGCGAGCGATTTCATTGTTGGTCGGAAAGGTTGGAAATCGCGGGTTCGTTGGAAGTTCAGTTTGCGAAGCTTGGGCCGGGCTGCTCGAGGAGACGACGTCGAACTTGAGGAAGTAGATCAGGACTTGCTCGCTGAGACACGCGATCAGGCTGAGATTGTGCCTTCGGTGGACAGTCAGACTTCAAGGAAGCTTACAATCCCAGAGGCAAAGAGGCTCTTGGCTGAAAGTCTAGGAGTTTCTTCGGCGTCAATTGAGATCGTCATAAAGGCGTAACCAAGGGTTTCGTGGCAGAGATTGAACAAGGCCGCCTCGCCGAAAACATCCTCTACTTTGCGCGGGCGCTGCGGGCGGCGGGGATTCCGGTGGGGCCCGGCGCGGTGCTCGATGCATTGGCGGCGGTCGAAGCCGCGCGCGTGGGCAGGCGCGAGGATTTCTATTGGGTCCTGCACGCCACTTTCGTGAAGCGGCGCGAGCACTCGACGCTGTTCGACCAGGCGTTCCGCATTTTCTTCCGCAGACGGGGTTATCTCGAACGGCTGTTGGCAATGATGTCGCCGCCGGCGCCGGGCGCGCCTCCCTCGCCGCCCGCGGCCTCGCAGCGCGTGCTCGAGGCGCTGTTCGCAGGCGGCGACAAGCCCGGGCGCGACAAACCAGAGACCGAGACGGACGCGCGCTTCACCGTGTCCGACCGGGAAGTGCTGGCGAAGAAGGACTTTGCGCAGATGACGGCGGCGGAAGCGGCCGCCGCCAAGGACGCGATCAAGCAGCTCGTGCTGCCGTTCGAAGAGCGCATGACGCGGCGGCTGGCGCCGCATGCGCACGGTCACATCGTCGATTTGCGCCGCACGCTGCGGGCAAGCCTGAAAGCGGGCGGCGCGATCATCGATCTCAAATATCTCGGCCGGCGGTTTCAGCCGCCGCCGATCGTGGCGCTGTTGGATATTTCCGGCTCGATGAGCCAGTACACGCGCATGTTCCTGCATTTCCTGCATGCGCTCACCGCCTCGCGCAAGCATGTGTCCACGTTCCTGTTCGGCACGCGGCTGACCAACGTGACGCGCGCGATCGCGGAGCGCGATCCGGACGAGGCGCTGGCGGCATGCTCGGCGGCCGTGCCCGACTGGTCGGGCGGCACGCGGATCGCCACTTCGTTGCGCACGTTCAACCGGCTGTGGTCGCGGCGCGTCTTGGCGCAGGGCGCGGTGGTGCTTCTGTTCAGCGACGGTCTCGAACGCGATGCCGACGAGCGGCTCGGGTTCGAGATCGACCGGCTGCACCGCTCGTGCCGGCGGCTGATCTGGCTGAACCCGCTCCTGCGCTTCGAGGGGTTCGAGGCGAAGGCACGCGGCATCAGGGTCATGCTGCCGCACGTGGATGAGTTTCGGCCGATCCACAATCTGGAGTCCATGCGCGCGCTCGCCCGCGCGCTGTCCACCGGCAGCACCGCGACCATCGATCCCAAGCAGTGGTTGAGGCGCGTGGCGTAGCCATGATCCGAAGCAGTGGTTGAGGCGCGTGGCGTAGCCATATAATGCGTCGTGGCTGGGCTTGTTCCGGCCATCCCGATCGCCGGAGCACGGCCGTGCCTCGATGTTCGGGACCCACGGGACAAGCCCGCGGGTGACGCATCAGACGTGGAGAGAAACATGCTCGCGCGCGACGAGGACATCCTCAAGGCCGCCGAGGAATGGCGCAAGGCGGGGCGCGGGGTGGCGCTTGCCACCGTGGTGGAGACCTGGGGTTCGGCACCGCGGCCGGTCGGCGCCAATCTCGTGATTGACGACCAGGGTAATTTTCTCGGCTCGGTGTCCGGCGGCTGCGTCGAGGGCGCGGTGGTCACCGAGGCGCTCGACGTGATCGAAACCGGCAAGCCGAAGATGCTCGAATTCGGCGTCGCGGACGAGACCGCGTGGAAGGTCGGTCTTTCCTGTGGCGGTACGATCCGGGTGTACGTCGAGAAGGTGGATTAATGGCGTCGTCCTGAGGCGGGCGCCGAAGGCGGCCCTCGAAGCATGACGCCATCGTCATCCTTTCGAGGCTCGCTGCGCGCGCGCCTCAGGGTGACGATGCCAATAGGGATTGAGAATGAAACTCGATATCCTCTCGGTGCTGAACGAGGAGCGGGCGGCGCGGCGCGCGGCGATCGTCGTCACCGACATGGCGACCGGCGCGCAGCGCCTGGTCAAGGCGGCCGACATCGCCCGCGATCCGCTGAAGGAAGTGCTGGAGAGACGGCTGCGCTCGGGCAAGAGCGGCATGGAGGAGACGCCGCAAGGCAAGGTGTTTCTCACCGTGCACGTGCCGGCCAACAAGATGGTGATCACCGGCGCGGTGCACATCAGCCAGGCGCTGGCGCCGATCGCGCGGCTCGTCGGTTACGACGTCACCATCGTCGATCCGCGCACGGCCTTCGCCAGCATCGAGCGGTTTCCCGATGTGAAGGTAATTGCCGAGTGGCCGGACAAGGCGCTGCCGCCGCTCAACATCGACCGCTATACCGCGTTCGTGGCGCTCACCCACGACCCGAAGATCGACGATCCGGCGCTCATGCATGCGTTGTCACGCAATTGCTTCTACATCGGCGCGCTCGGCTCGAAGAAGACGCACGCGCGGCGCGTCGAGCGGCTGAAGGCGCAGGGGCTCACGGACTCCGACATTGCGCGCATCCATGCGCCCATCGGGCTGGAAATCGGCGCGGTGACGCCGGCCGAAATTGCGGTCGCGATCATGGCCGAGATCACCGCAACGCTGCGGCGCGCGGAGGCAGCATGAAGTTCGGGCCGGTGAGACCTGCGGAGGCGCTCGGGGCGACAGCGGTGCACACCATTCGCCAGGGCACGTTGGTGCTCAAGAAAGGCACCGTGATCGGCCCGGCGGAAGTGGCGGCGTTGGAGGCGGCCGGCATCGAGCAAATTACCGTGGCGCGCATCGAAGCGGGCGATGTGTCCGAGGACCAGGCCGCAGCGGAGATCGCCGCCGCGGTGGCGGGAGAGGGAGTGCGCGTCGATCCGGCCTTTACCGGGCGTGCCAATCTGTTCGCGAGAAACGCCGGTGTGCTCGTGGTGGACCGCGAGGCGATCGACGCGCTCAACCGGGTGGACGAAGCGATTACCTTGGCGACGCTGCCGGCGTTCAAGCCGGTGGCGGCCGGAGAGATGATCGCGACGGTGAAGATCATTCCGTTTGCGGTGAGCCGCGAGGCGCAGCAGAAGGCGCTGACGGTCGCGGCAAGGCCGCTGGTGCGGGTTGCGCCTTACAGGATCAAGAAGGTCGGCGTGGTGTCGACACTCTTGCCCGGGCTGGCGACGAAGGTGGTCGAGAAGACCATCAAGGTCACGCAGGACCGGCTTGCGCCGGCCGGCGCCAACATCGTGGCCGAACGGCGGGTGCCGCACGAGCAGGCCGCGCTCGCGAAGGCGATCGAGGAGGTGCTGAAGGCGGGCGCGGAGCTCGTGGTGGTGTTCGGCGCTTCAGCGATCGCGGATCGGCGCGACGTGATCCCGGCGGCGCTCGAATCGGTCGGCGGCCGGGTCGAGCATTTCGGCATGCCGGTCGATCCCGGCAACCTGATGATGATCGGCAGCGCGCGCGGGCTGCCGGTGCTCGGCGCGCCGGGCTGCGCGCGCTCGCCGAAGGAGAACGGATTCGACTGGGTGCTGATGCGGCTCCTGGCCGGGCTGCCGGTGACGCGCGCGGACATCACCGGCATGGGCGTCGGCGGCCTGTTGATGGAAATCGTCACGCGGCCGCAGCCGCGCGAGGAGTCGAAACCGGACGGTCGCCGCATCGCCGCGATCATCCTTGCCGCGGGTCGCTCGACCCGCATGGGCGGGCCAAACAAGCTGCTCGCCGAGATCGCCGGGAAGCCGCTGGTGCGCATTGCTGCGGAAGAAGCGTTGGCGTCGCGCGCGAGGCCGGTCATCGTAGTGACCGGACACGAGCGCGAGCGGGTGGAGGCGGCGCTGAAAGACCTCGACGTGCGCCGCGTCCACAATCCGAATTTTGCTCAGGGGCTTTCCACGTCGCTGCGCGTGGGAATTGCGGCGCTGCCCGCTGAGGTGGACGGGGCCATCGTGTGCCTCGGCGACATGCCGCAGGTGCGCGCCGCGCTGATCGACCGGCTGATCGCGGCATTCGATCCGGAACGCGGGGCGCTCGTGGTGGTGCCGACGATCGAAGGCAGACGCGGCAATCCGGTGGTGTGGTCGCGCCGTTTCTTTCCCGAGCTGACGGCGCTCGAAGGCGACGTGGGGGCGCGGCACCTGATCGGCCGCTATCAGGAGGCGGTGGTGGAGGTGCCGGTCGAGGACAAGGCGGCGCTGGTCGATGTGGACACGCCGGAGGCGCTGAGCGCGGTGAAGGCGGAAATCGAAGGCGGCTGAGGTCAAATAAGCCTTGTCCGGCAGCAGGTTAGAGAGAGCGGCGGCCGCCGCATAACAACGGATTTCAACCCGCGGCCAAGTCCTCTTGCCAGGGCGCTCGCGCCAGCGTATTTGATGACTGACTAGTCAGTCATAATCTGCGAGCCGAGATGGCGAAAGTTCAGCCAAGACGCAGGCCGGCGCTTCGCAAGCGCGCATCGGCGCCAAGCGGGCGCGATGCGCGCGGGAATTCCGCCGTATTCGATCGCAACGCCGCACGCGGCCGCCGCCCAAAGGCCGGGGCGGCGCGCCGCGCCGCCATTCTGCGGGCGGCGCTCGAAGAATTTTCCGCGCACGGATTCGAGGCGGCGCGGCTCGACGACGTGGCGCGGCGCGCCGGCATCGCCAAGGGCACGATCTACCTCTACTTCAGGGACAAGGAGGCGCTGTTTCAGGAGCTGGTACGGTCGGAGATGACGCCCGTGGTCGGCACGCTGGAGCGGGTCGCCCATGTGGATGCACCGATCCGGACGGTTGCCGAGCAATTCATCGAGCTGTTCGTGCGCGAGATCGTGGAGACCCACCGCAAGGACGTCATGCGACTCGTGCTGAGCGAGGGTCCAAGGTTTCCCAAGCTTGCCGAGTTCTACTATCGTGAAGTGTTGTCGCGGGCGCTGGTCGCGGTGCGCGGGCTGCTGCAAAGAGCCGTCGCTCGGGGCGAAATCGGCAACGACGTGCTGTTGCGTTTTCCGCAACTGGTGGCGGCGCCGGCGGTCGTCGCCATTCTCTGGCGCGCGTTGTTCGATCGCTTCGAGCCGCTCGACGTGCGTGCGATGCTGCGCGCGCATTTCGATCTCATTTTTGGCGGGGAGCGCAAGCCATGAAGAGGTTTCGCGTCCTCGTCATTTTCGCCGCGGCGGTCGGGCTTGCGGCCTGCAGCGGGCCGAACGACCGCACGTTCCAGGGGTGGGTCGAAGCGGATCTGATCTTCGTCAGTCCTTACGAGATGGGCCGCATCGAAACGCTCTTGGTCCGCGAGGGTGACACGGTCTCGACGGGTGCCGCGCTGTTCACGCTTGATGCCGACCTGCAGCAGGCAGACGTCGCGGTTCAGCAGGCCACGGTGATCAACGCGCAGCACGACTACGAGCGCGCCAAAGCACTGCGCGAAAGCGCGACCGGCACGCAAAAGGCACTGGATGACGCGATCGCGGCCTTGCGTTCGGCGGAGGCGCGCCTTGCATCGGCGCAAGCGCGGCTGGCGCGGCGCCAAGTGTTCAGCCCGGTTTCGGGCGTGGTGCAGCAGATCTATTTCCGGGCGGGCGAGACCGTGCTGGCGGGCCGGCCAGTGTTGGCGTTATTGCCACCGGGAAACATCAAGCTCAGGTTCTTCGTGCCGGAACCGATGTTGCCGAAGATCGCGCTCGGGCAGTCGGTGCGCATCAACTGTGACGGCTGTCCCAAGGATATCGTCGCGCAGGTGAGCTTCATCGCCCGCAGCTCGGAATTTACGCCGCCGGTGATCTACAGCCTCGAGGAGCGCAGCAAGCTCGTCTACATGATCGAAGCGCGCACGGAAAAAACCGAAAACCTGCGCGTCGGCCAGCCGGTGACGGTGACGCTGGAGGAGAGACCGTGAACGGCGCGCCGGACATCGTCATCGACGTCTCCGGCCTGACCAAGCGATTCAACGGCCGGGTGGCGGTGCGCAATCTATCGCTGAAGGTCAGACGCGGCACGATCTACGGATTTTTGGGGCCGAACGGCTCGGGCAAGACCACGACAATTCGCATGCTGTGCGGCCTGCTCACCCCGGACGAAGGGAGCGGCACGACGCTCGGCTTCGACATCCGCACCGAGACGGAAAAGATCAAGCGGCGCGTCGGGTACATGACGCAGCGGTTCAGCCTGTACGACGATCTTTCGGTGCGCGAGAACCTGGAGTTCGTCGGTCGCATCTACGGCATGCCGGATCCGGCGGGCGCGGCGCGCAGGATGATCGCCCATCTCGGCCTCGAGGGACGCGAAAACCAACTTGCGGGCACGCTGTCGGGCGGCTGGAAGCAGCGGCTTGCGCTCGGCGCGTGCACCCTGCCGGAGCCGGAATTGCTGCTGCTCGACGAGCCGACCGCGGGCGTCGATCCGCGCGCGCGGCGGGAGTTCTGGAACGAAATCCATGCGCTGGCGGCGCAGGGGCTGACTGCGCTCGTGTCCACCCATTACATGGACGAGGCGGAGCGGTGTCACGAAATCGCCTACATCGCCTTCGGCGAATTGCTGGCGCACGGCACGGTCGATGAGGTTTTGCGCGCGGCGCATCTCACCACCTACAGCGTGAGCGGCGAAAACCTGATGGAGCTTTCCGCAGCGCTTGAGAAGACGTCGGGCGTGGATACGGTCGCGCCGTTCGGCGCCAGCCTGCACGTTTCGGGCCGCGACCGCGCGGCGCTCGAAGCCGCAATCGCGCCGTATCGCAACGACCCCAGACGCCAGTGGTCGATGATCACGCCGTCGCTGGAGGACGTGTTCATCGGGCTGATGGCGAAGGCCAGGGACAATTTGCAATGAACGCACTGTTCCGCGAAAGGGCGGCAGGGTTCTGGCGGCGCGTGGGCGCCATGATGCGCAAGGAGTTCGTGCAGCTCAGGCGCGACCGCGTGACGTTTGCCACCATCATCACCATTCCCATCATGCAGCTCGTGTTGTTCGGGTATGCCATCAACACCACGCCGCGCGGGCTGCCGACCGCGGTGCTGTTGCAGGAGCACAGCGACGTCGGGAGGTCGGTTCTGAAGGCGCTGGAGAACACCAAATATTTCAAGATCACGCACCAAGTGCGCGACGTGGCGGAGTTCGACCGGCTGCTCGCATCGGGGGAGGTGTTGTTCGCGGTGGAAATTCCGCGCGGGTTCGAG
>FWPU01004014.1_pt1 | contig 18192 bp, 22 predicted proteins | sample 2228361 | NCBI WGS metagenome assembly FWPU01 (sample SAMEA103939777, study PRJEB20133) | metagenome
GTCATCCTGAGAGGTTGCGGTAGGGTAAGGGCAACCAGCTTGCAGTGCGTGACGGGTGTGCCTGCCCTCTGTAAACAGGGGCAGGCGCTCTTTGTAAACGCCGATCAGGGTAATCTACAAACAAGATGATGGAGGGTATAGAGATGGCCAATCTTAAATTGCGACCTCTAGCTGACCGTGTTGTTGTCGAGCCAATTGAGCAGCAGGAACGCACGGAAAGCGGGCTGTACATCCCAGAGACAGCCAAAGAAAAACCCCAGCAGGGGGTGGTGGTGGCAGTTGGCCCGGGCGCCCACCGCGAGAACTCAGCTGAACGCATCCCGCTAGATGTGGCGGTTGGGGACCGGGTCCTGTTCGCCAAGTATGCCGGAACCGACGTGAAGCTGGATGGCAAAGAGCTGAAAATCCTGAAAGAGAGCGATGTACTGGCCGTCGTCGAGGGTTAACTTCTCGCTCAAGAGCCTGTTTATGCCTGCTGAGATAGGAGGTTAAAGGGTTATGGCAAAGCAACTGGTTTTCAGCGAAGATGCACGTGCCAGACTCAAGCGCGGCATCGACAAGGTAGCGATGGCCGTAGCGACCACCCTAGGCCCCAAGGGGCGCAACGTAGCGCTGGACAAGAAGTGGGGTGCACCGACGATCACGCATGACGGCGTGTCGGTTGCCAAGGAGATCGAGCTGGAAGACCCCTATGAGAACATGGGCGCCCAGCTCCTCAAGGAAGCCGCCACCAAGACCAACGACATCGCCGGGGACGGCACCACAACGGCGACCGTGCTTGCCCACGCGATGATCTCGGAAGGGCTTAAGAACGTGGCGGCAGGTGCGAACCCCATGCTGATCAAACGCGGCATCGAAGTAGCCACTGACCGCATTATCGAGGCCATCGGCGCACAGGCGGTTGACATTGACACGCAGGAAGAGATCGCCAACGTGGCCTCCATCTCCGCCCAGGATCGCGAAATCGGTGAATTGATCGCCGAGGTGATGAATAAGGTTGGCAAGGATGGTGTCATCACCGTCGAGGAGGGCAAGGGGCTGGGCTTCGAGACTGAATACGTGGACGGGATGCAGTTTGATCGCGGCTACATCAGCCCGTACTTTGTGACAAACCCTGAGACGCTGGAAGCCGTGATTGAGGAGCCTTACATCCTTATCCACGAGAAGAAGATCTCAGCCGCCACCGACCTGGTTCCTCTGCTGGAGAAGATGCTGAACCGGGGGAAGCGCGACTTGGTCGTCATCGCTGAGGACGTTGACGGCGAGGCGCTGGCCACGCTGGTGCTCAACAAGCTGCGCGGCATGCTCAACGTGCTGGCGGTTAAGGCCCCGGGCTTCGGCGACCGGCGCAAGGCCATGCTCCAGGATATCGCCATCCTGACCGGCGGCACAGTCATTTCGGAAGAGGTTGGCCGCAAGCTGGAGAGCGTGACGCTGGAGGACCTCGGCCAGGCTGACAAGGTTGTCTCGACCAAGAACGAGACCACCATCATCGGCGGGCATGGCAAGGAAGAGGCGATCAAGGGGCGCATGGAGGAAATCCGGGTCGAGATCGAGAAGAGCACCTCGGACTATGACAAGGAGAAGCTCCAGGAACGCCTGGCCAAGCTGGCCGGTGGGGTGGCCGTGATCAAGGTCGGCGCAGGGACCGAGGTTGAACTGAAGGAGAAGAAACACCGGGTCGAGGACGCCCTGAGCGCCACTCGCGCAGCGGTCGAGGAAGGCATTGTTCCCGGCGGCGGCGTGGCCTTCATCAACGCCATGTCTGCGCTGGATGATGTGAAGATGGAGTACAGCGACGAGCAGACGGGTGTCCAGATCGTGCGCGCGGCGCTGGAGATGCCGATGCGCAAGCTGGCTGCCAATGCCGGGATGGATGGCGCAGTGGTCATCGAGAACGTGCGCCGCGCTCAGGCCGAAAACGGCAACTCGCATATCGGCTATGATGTGATGGCCAACGAGTATGTAGACATGCTCAAGGCGGGCATCATCGACCCGGCCAAGGTGACGCGCGGCGCGCTGGCGAACGCAGCCAGCATCGCAGCCATGATCCTGACCACCGAAGCGCTCATCGCGGATGTGCCGGAGAAGAAGAAGAAAGAGCCAGCCACGCCGGGCGGCGGCGAGATGGAAGACTACGACTTCTAATCCCTGCTCACTCCATCATGGCTGAAGCAGAGAAGGGCGGGCGCTTGGTCGCCCGCCCTTTGCATGAGCACGCCATCCGGAAGAACGGCCCCAAGGTGAGGCAGGGGTGGCGCTTACGTGTTCAGCAGGCTCTTTGCCAGCCGGACCGCGCTGGCGGCGTCAGGGGCGTAGCCATCAGCGCCGATCTCGTCGGCGTAAGACTGGGTCACAGGCGCACCGCCAACCATCACCTTGACCCTATCCCGCAGGCCTGCCTCCACCAGCGCCTCAAGGCTCGCTTTCATAGCCGGCATGGTTGTGGTGAGCAGCGCTGACAGGCCGACGATCTGCACATTATCCTCCACAGCCGCAACAAACCGCTCTGGCGCCACATCGACACCTAGGTCGCGCACCTCGAATCCGGCTCCCTCCAGCATAAGCCCGACTAGGTTTTTACCGATGTCGTGCAGGTCCCCCTGGACAGTCCCCAGAACAACCACTCCCCGAGTCTGCACGCTGGTGCCGGCTAGTTTGGGGCGGAGGATCGCCAGGCCAGCCTTCATCGCATGTGCTGCTACGAGCATCTCAGGGACAAAAAACTCGCCCGCCTCATACAGCGCACCGACCTCGCCCATTGCGGGGATAAGAACATCATAGAGCAGCCTTTCAGGGGCAGTGCCCGCTTCCAGCGCAGCCTCCACCCCGCTCTCTACGGCAGCAGCGTTCCCTTCAATCACGGCCTGCCTGAGTGCTTCAAACTCCATCGGTTACCTCCGTTCGGGTTAAGTTGATTGGCAGGGACAGCCCCGGCGGTCGCTCATGCCTGAGCCAGGATGTCAGATGCCACCAGGCTGTCGGTTATGATAACATTGACGTAGCCGCCACGCAGCGCGCCTTCAATAGCCCGTGTCTTGACTGCGCCGCCCGCAATGCCGATCCGGACGGGAATGGCGAGCAGATCATCAAGGTCGATCCCGATGATACGGTCATAGAGCTTGGTGTCAATGGGCCTGCCATCACGGTCGAACCAGCGCCCATAGACGACCCCAACCGCACCAGCTCGCACAAAGTCCTGAAGTTGGGCGGGGGTGATGTTGCCGCTCAGGCAGTAGCTGCAATACTGGGGGTCTGTCCCGCCGATGCCAAGCAGGGCGATATCGCATTCGCGGGCCAGTGCGATAGCCTCACGGATGCCGGGCGTTGCGGACAGGGCGGCCACCATCTCCTCATCATCCACCAGCAGGGGTGAATTCAGGTAGAAGGCTTCTGCGCTGAGCTGGTGGGCCAGACGGCTGATCAGGGCGTGGCCGTCATACACGCCGCTGCGCGCGCCGAGCGCCCCGGATAACTGGACGATCCTGACCGGCGGATAGATCGCCCTGGCTTTGACGGCCTCAACAACGGCATTCATCGTCGTGCCCCAGACAAGCCCTAGGGTCATGCCCGGCGCGAGGTAGGAATCTAGCACGTGTGCCCCGGCAGCGCCCAGAAGTCTGAGCAGCCGCTCGTGGCTTTCGTAGCGGTTGGCTACGACAAAGGCATCCTTCAGGCCAAAACGCTCAACGAGGGCGCTGGATAGGCCCCGGTCGAAGTACAGCTTCCGGTTAACTTTTATCTCGACAATGCCCTGCTGGCGAGCTTCGGTCAACATCCGCGAGACCATAGAGCGCGTAACGCCGATTTTCTCCGCGATTTCGGCCTGGATCTTCCCCTCCAGGTAATACATCTCCGCCACATCGGCCAGCAGATCAGCCCGCTCGGTACTCTGACTGTGATCCGTCATCACCTTCTCCCCTACCTGCGCGGCTCCCGGCGCAGACAGCTAGCGGCACTGCCTGACGAGGGCGGGCAGGACCTCGCAGACATAATTAATCCCGTCGGCTGTGGTGGGGTAGCCCATCGAGAGGCGCAGCGTGCCCTCAATATGATTAACAGGCAATCCCATCGCTGTCAAAACGTGCGAGGGGTCAATTCTCTCCGCGGTGCAGGCTGACCCCATTGAGGCAGCAATCCCGCATGCGTTCAGCCGGAATAACATCATCTCACCGTCCGCGCCGGGGAAGCTTATGGAGGCAATATGTGGCGCGCAGTCCAGGGCTGGGCCGTTCACGACCGCGTCTGGCAGACAATCGGTCAGGTTGTCAATCAATCTCTGCCGCAGGCCAGCCAGCCGCTTGCGCTCCTCGGCCTTATGCTCGCCGACCAGCCGGATGGCCGCCCCCAGCCCGGCGATGCCGGGCACATTTTCCGTCCCGGCCCGCAGCGTGGCCTCCTGCGGGCCGCCAAAGAGGAGGGGAGTGATCGGCGTGCCGCTGCGGACGTAGAGCGCCCCGATGCCTTTGGGGCCATAAATCTTGTGCGCGGAGAGGGAAAGCAGGTCAACCCCCAGATCGTCCACATCAACATCCAGCAGACCAACTGCCTGCACGGCATCTGTGTGGAAGAGTACGCCGTGTGCGCGTGCGATCTGCCCGATGGCGCGAATGGGCTGGATAGTACCCACCTCATTGTTGACCATCATGACCGAGATCAGGCGGGTGTCAGCTCGGATGGCGCAGCGTACATCATCGGGATCGACCCGCCCGGTGGAGTCAACCGGGAGGACTGTGACGGAGTATCCCTCGCGCTCAAGCGCGGCGGCGCAGTGCAGGATCGCATGGTGCTCGGTGGCCGCCGTGATCAGGTGACCTCCGCCTGATGTGCGCAGGACGCCCGCCAGCGCCAGATTGTCGGCTTCAGTTGCCCCGCTGGTGAAGTAGACCTCCTCCGGGGCGGCGCCTATCCCACCCGCGACGCATGCCCGAGCCTCGGCGACCATCTGGGCGGCCTGCTGGCCTGCCCAGTGAAGGCTGGAGGGGTTGCCGTATACGTCTTCGAGCGCGGGCCGCATGGCCTGGCGCACAGCAGGATGGACGGGCGTGGTCGCGCAATAATCCAGATACACTCGGCGCGTCAAGTTGGCCTCCTGACGGTCGCCCCGCCGGGTTCTGCCAGAGGGGATAGCCCTGGCATCAGGCTATTTGTGAGTCCAGAGGCGATCTCGCGCTGCCCGGAACCCCTCCATGAGCGATTTTGATGGTGGATGGGGCGTTTGATCGTCCACACCGCTTGTCGCAGCTCTGTCTGGTGTTCTAGGCGCCGCCTGGTGTGCCTGCTCAAGGGCCTCGAATATCTTCCGCATCGTGGGAGGGTGGTCGAGGTCGATCAGCAGCGGCTTGATGTTGATCAGCGGGCAGCCAATCTCCTCTTCTTTAAAAGCCGGGAGGAGCTGGAGGACGAGGTCCACGTTGGGCGGAAGGGTCGGCATCTGCCAGATATTCTGGTTGGTCAGCCGACAGTCATACCCGGCCCGCTCGATCAGTGCGGCCAAGTGCTCGTGAATGACAAACATCTGGTTGCCGCACGAACCGCCAACAATCCGGACGTGGATCCTCGCCATGCCCTGCTCCGTGATATACTCAAGGTGTGCCTCAGGGTGTTCTCTGCCGGGGACCGGATACCTCCGGCAGAGAACACCAAACCTCAACCTACAGGACTGACAGCCCCAGCAGCTTGAAGATCGACAGCAGCAGGAAGCCCAGTGGGTCGCCGCCCACGTCCCAGCTCGCGAGCTGGGAGCCGGCCTCGATCTGCTCGGTGAACTGCCCCAGGTTGGCGTAGGCAGCGGTGTGCTCCGGGGCCGTGAGGGTCGAGAAGTACATGTAAGGGATCAGGAAGAGAAGGATCACGATCACGGTCTTGATCACGTTGCCCCTGGTGTAGGGGACAACCGCGCCTGCGAGGAAGGGGATAACCGCCAGGCTGGCGATAGGGAGCATACTGACGCCGGGCAGGGCTGCCGCCACCAGCACACAGATGGGGAACAGGATGACGGCTGAGGCCATCACCGCTGGATGGCCCAGCAGCACGGCGCAGTCCACTGCGACAAAGATCTCGCGGTCTTTGAACCGCTCACGGAAGAACTGGACAACCGACTGGGTAATGGGAACCAGGCCTTCGGCGATGATCGACACCATGCGGGGCAGGATGAGCATCATCGTCGCGACCTGCATACCCAGTATCAGGATGCCGGAAACAGTGTAGCCCGCCGCGATGCCAATGATGATGCCCAGGATCAGGCCCAGGATGGCCGGCTCACCGACCAGCCCAAAGCGCTTGCGGATGCCTTCAGGCGAGGCGTCCCAGTCTTTGATGCCGGGGATCCGGTCGAGCACCCACACCACCGGTATCGCGAAGATGCTAGACATGACGGTTGGGCCGCAGGGCACACCGATACCCGGCATGTCATTGAATTCCTGGTAGCGCTTGGCGGTCAGGTCGCTGAGCCAGGCCCCAATCGTCAGGTAGATGACCGCGCCGACCACGCCGTAGGTGATGTTGCCGGTCAGCCCCCAGATGATGCCGCCGATGGCCGAGCCATGCCAGTAGCTCCACACATCGGTCCAGATCGTCTTCTGGAGTTTCAGCACCACCAGGATGACGTTGACCACGATGATACCGAGGATGACCGCAGCGACGCCGGGCCACCCCCAGGCGATGCCGCAGTCGGCCCAGTTCACATCAACCAGGGCCAGCGTGAGGCCGAGCCGGTCAGCGAGAGCCTGGACGGCAGGCTGGAGGGCATCCACGATCAGGTTGACAATCAGGAATAGACCAGCCAGGCCAATGCCTGTTGTCACGCCGCCGCGGATGGCCTTCTGCCAGCCCACGCGGAAAATCAGGCCCAGGATGATCAAGATGATGGGGACCATCACGGTTGATCCCAGGCCCAGGAACCAACCTACGGCGGCTGAAATAGCTTGTCCAACACCGGCCATTGTATAACCTCCTTTTCAGATATAATGAGACGGCTGCAAATTGTTCAAGCCCGCAGCCGGATAGGGGCCTCATGGGGGCATCCTCAGGACGGGTGACGCCCAGAGGGCTGCGGGCTGTGAATCCAGATTGGACTACGCCTTTTCCCTCATGATCCGGACGATTTCGTCAAGCAGAACCTCCTTCTCTTCCTGCGTGCCGATCAGGAAAGGCATGCCTTTGAGGATGGGTACATCGAACTCGCGGAAGATCTTCATCATCGAGACGACCAGGTCCATCCGGCCAATGTATTTGTCAATGTCGGCCATCAAGATGCGCCTGACCTCGACATCGCTCATGCCCTCCTTGTCGAGCCGCTCACGGATCATGTCTTCGGCAATGGTCGAGGTGTTAATCCCCGCCCCGCACGCCACAACAATCAGCTTGCCCATAATTTCTCTCCTTGCCGCTTCGGTCTGCTGGGGCTGATCCCCGGCGAAAAGCTTTGTTCTCACCCGCGCGGCCAGGCCTGTTCGCGCGTGACAGGCAGGCCGCCGGGCCGTTACTCAGGTGTAATTTCCCGCTTAAGCCAGGTCGCGATCTCGGCTGGTGAAGACAGCGACCGCAGAGCGACCAGCTTCTCCGGCTGCCCGAACACAAGCGCCAGGTTGCGTAGCGCCTTGACCTGTTCCTCAGGGCTGTTGTTCGCCAGCAACAGAACCACCTCGACAGCCAGCTCCTCGTCTGGGTCGGCCATGTTCCGGAAGGTGACGGGCTGCTTCAACGTGGCGACCGCCAGCGCCGAGCGGAGCACGCCGTTTGCATCGGCGTGAGGGATCGCGATGCAGAACGGCTTGGTCGGCAGGCCGGTCGGGTGCTCCTTCTCGCGCGCGATGGTGGCTGCTGCGTAGCCAGGCCCGACAGCGCCCGCCCGGTACAGCTTGGCCGCCAGCAGGTTGATGATCGACTCGGCATCCGGGGCCGCAACGTCTACGGCAATGTAGTCGTCGAGTATCTCAAGCAAAGAACAGCCCCTTTCCCGCTATGGCTGACCCTTCTGACCGTAACGCTGGGTGTAGTATTCGTACGACGCCTGCGCCTCAGCCTGAGTGAAGATGAGCGGATCGCCCAGTGTTCTGGCGATGGCATAAATCTTGGCCGACTCCTCAAGCGTCACAGCACGCTCCAGCGCGTGGGCCAGCGTCGCGCCAACCGTGATAGGGCCGTGCCGCCCCAGCAGGACAGCGAAACCATCCCCCAGCGCCTCGACCGGCGCAGTCAGGAAATGGCTGTCTTCGACGTGGGCATAAGGCGCTACGCGCACTGGCTGGCCGAACCAGTCGGCCATCGTCTCGGTGATGACTGGAATGGGTTGGTTGACCACTGAGAAGGCCGTGGCAAAGGGCGAATGCGTGTGGACGATGGCGTGGACGTCCGGGCGGGCACGCAGGATCGCCACCCAGAGGTTGAGGGCAACGGAGGGCCTCAGACGGCCCTCCACAATGTGCATGTCCATATCGGCGACAATGACATCGGACGCGGCCAGAGCGTCGTAGTCCAGCCCGCTGGGGGTCACGACAACGTAACCGGTCCCCGCATCACGGGCGCAGACAGTGCCCCCCGCCATCCAGACCAAACCATACGCCCGGAGGGCCTTGGCGGTGTCAAGCACAGCCTGCCTGAGCGGTTCAAGGATCATGGGCGGGGCCTTTCCAGCTCGGCAAGGTCGAATTCGAGCGGGTAGCAACCGAACTCTTTGGCCGCCTCGAAGAAAGCCAGGATGTTCTCCAGGGGAATGTCGTTAACAAAGTTATGGGATGGCGCACAGATATAACCGCCGCCGGGAGCCATCTGCGCGATGCGCAACCGTACCTCGTTCCGGACGTCCTCGACGGTTCCGCGGGCGAGCGCTTCCTTCACATCCACACCGCCCATAAAGCACAGCTCGCGGCCAAACTCTGCCTTGAGTTCAGCTGGGTTCATGCCGGGCAGGTTCGACTCGATGGGGTTCAGGATTTCAAACCCGGCTTCGATGAAGTCCGGGATGAAACGCCGAACTGCACCGTCGCAGTGCAGGAGCACTTTGGCCTGTGGGGCTTTTCTCTTGATCAGGTTAATGGTCTCCCTGTCTTTGGGCTTCAGGATTTCCCGGTAGAATTGGGGGTTGATCATCGGCCCCTGATTGGTACCCAGGTCGGCGGCCATCTCCACGATCTGCACATAAGGGCCAACCACCTCCAGGAACGCCTCGTAGAAACCGTTGAGGACCTCGGTGAGTTTGGTCAGGAGTGCATCCATCAGCTTGGGTTCCAGCACGGTCGCCATGAGCGCCTTTTCCATCCCCAGCAGCAGGCGGGACATCTCCCAGGCGTTGCCGTACACAGGGCGGTGGGCGGCAATGGCGTAATCGGTGTGGTAGTAGAGGTGCTCGACCTCTTCCTTAACGCCTTCCAGCCGGACGGGGTCGTAGGGGTCGGGCCAGGGAAAGTCCCTTATCCCCTCCAGCGTGAAATGGTCGGCCAGGGGAGCACCCGCCAGATCGTAGTAGCCTGATGTTAGGCGATGCGTCAGCCCCCATTCATCGACAAACGGCTCAAACGGCTCAAGCAGCGAATGGCTGACGTAGCTCTTGGGGGGGCGGATATGGATGTACCGGATGTCTGTTCCCAGCTTGTCCAGCAGGGGATTATAATCAGGGGTGGTGTAGAAGCCGACCAGCGTGCGGCGCGGCACATCCTCCAGCCCGAAGTAATCGCGCAGCAGGACGTAGCGCTCCTCGGCCAGGTGGTTAGCCGAGCCGCCTAGGCTGATCGGCACGCGGTCAGGTTCCCGGTGGTCAAGGGCAACCGCAACGCGCTCGCGGGGAGTCAGAGTTCCCACAGTGATGCTCCTAAAGTGAGGCCGCTTCAGCTCTCGCGCGAGGTTCTCCGTTCCATTTTCTCTACACCCAAATACTCAACAACAGAACAGGGAACCCTTGGCGGATGGGATTTTCACAGCGTAGTGGACAATAAAGACCCGGAAAGTGGTATAGTGGTATTTTTCACAAACTCACATATGTGAATTACAACTCACATATGTACATTATAAGCCAAAATCGATCCCTGTCAAGCCCCCCGGAAGGGACGGAGTGTATCCCCGAACCGTGAATCGCTGGGAAGACGCTGCCGCGCGGGACCCAACCGGTCACGCCCGGTTGAGTTCTAACACCTGTGACGCCGTATCACTGTCAGTGACCAGAATATTGATATAGTTCCCACGCAGCGCGCCGAGAACGGCCCTCGCCTTGGCCTCCGCGCCTCCGGCCACGCCCAGTCGTTTAGGAATCCTGAGCAGGTCTTCCCGCGCGATGCCGACCAGATGATTGTGAAACTCTATATCCGGCGTATGGCCGTCAATGTCAAAGTGCTGACCGCTGACATCGCCCACCGCCCCGGCCTGTTGAAGGGCTTCAAGCTCGGCCAGCGTGATATGCCCCCCCTTGTAGAGGCTGGAGTAGCGCGCGTCGGTGGTTCCCACGCCTAGCAGGGCAATGTCACACCGCTTGCCGATCTCAATGGCTTCGCGGATGCCCTGGTTATTCAGCAGGGAACGGACCATGTCCTGGCTGTCAACGATGAAGGGCGTGTACAGGTAAACACCCTCACCGCCCAGCTTGCGCGCCAGACGCTCGACCAGCGCCTGAGCATTGTAGACGTGGCTGGTGGATCCCAAAACCCCCACCAGTTGAACCACCTTCACGGGGACAGGGTGCTGCACCTCCAGCGCCTCAATGGTCGCGCTCACCGTCAGACCCCAGGGCACGCCGATCACCATCCCCGGCGTGAGGAGGTTGCTCAACACCCGGGCCGCCACGACGCCCAAGCGCTCCCGGAGTTCCTCGTAATGGTCCTTCTTGTGCCAGACCAGAACGTGCGCGTTTTCAAGGCCAAAGGCGTCGATCAGCGCCCTCTCCAGAGCGGGGTTAAAGCGCAGGGGACGGCGGACTCTGATCTCGACGATGCCTTTATCGCGTGCTTCGGTCAGCATCCGGGAGACCGCGGAGGCCGTAACCCCCAGAGAGTGGGCGATCTCTGCCTGGGTCAGCCCTTCGTCATAGTACATCTCGGCCACGTCGGCCAGTACCTCATCGCGGTCTTCGCCCCGTGTGCGTTTGACCATCTCGCGGCTCCTCTCAGTGTCTCCTGTTGGCGCCTGCCGGATTTTGGGTCGGAGTCCGGCCTCCGGATCGCATCGCCAGCAATGGGTTGACAAAGGCGCTGTTTGGGCATAAAATCATAAACATGAGAATGTAACTCATATTTATGAGTTTACAACGAACCTTCCGGCGAGTCAAGAGATTTCCCCTGAGCTGCCGGAACGGCCATGTTGTGGGGTTGTTTCTGCCGGGGGCCTAGATCATGACAGAACAATGGACTTCGCGGCGGCGGGTTGAGGCGGCGCTCGCTCACCAGGAACCCGACCGGGTTCCAACGGACCTCAACATCTCGCTGAACGCCTACCTGCGGCTGCGTGAATACCTCGGTTTGCCCCCTGAGGAGAACGTCAAGGCCGACCGCTTCTTCGAGGTGCGGCCCGGCCTTGACCTGCTTAAGGCCCTGGGGGTGGACATGACGTTCGTCCGGCTGCGAGGGCCTGCAACCTGGACGCCACTACCGCCCCTGCCAGATGGGAGCGTGTTAGATGAGTGGGGGGTCGGGCGCAAGCTGATTCAACTGCCTGCCGGGAGCTACCTGAACGAAGTTTCGTATCACCCGCTGGCTGGTCAATCACCTTCCGCCATCAACCTGGACGCCTATCCCTGGCCCGACCCCCACGCTCCCGGACGCCTGGATGGGCTTGAGGAGGAAGCCCGCCATCTGTACGAGGACACAGACCTGGCGATTATGGGCCGCTTTGGCGGCCCCATCCTTGAGATCGGTGCCTACCTGCGCGGGTTTGAGCAGTGGATGATGGACCTGGTGCTCTACCCCGACTTCAGCCGTGACATGCTCAACATCATTGCCGATATTCAGATCACACTTGATGAGGCGGCAATTGCGGTTGCCGGAAAGTATCTCAGCGTGCTCAAGGCCAGCGGGGAAGACCTGGGGATGCAGGATCGCCCCCTGTTCTCAATGAAGGTGTGGCGAGAGGTGCTGTTCCCGGTTCTGGAGCGGCGCTTCCGTGCCGCCCGCGCGGCCCTTGACCGGCACGCGCCCCATGTCAAGATCATGCTGCACTCCGATGGTGCCATCCGCCCCTTCATCCCCGACCTCATCTCAGCAGGGGTCGAGGTGCTGGACCCGATTCAGGCGGTCTGTACAGGCATGGAGATGGTCGGGCTTAAACGTGACTTTGGCGATCATCTCACCTTCCACGGCGGGATCGACACCCAGCACGTCCTGCCCTTTGGCACGCCTGAGGAGGTGGAGCGGGCGGTCATCGAGTGCATCAACGCACTGGGGCCGGGCGGCGGCCTCATCGTAGCGCCCAGCCACTTCATCCAGCCAGACGTGCCGCCTGAGAATATCGTGGCACTCTACCGGGCCGTTCACGAGCATGGGAACTACCCGCTGGTATGCAGTCATTAGGGATTTGACCAGAAGTGTCTCCAGAGCACTTTTAGTCAGACCCTTAGAAGGAGTCAAAGCAGGGGCATGAGTTCAATACCCATCATACAACTGGCCTTGGACTATGTGTCGCTTCCGCCGGCCCTGGCGATGGCCCAACTGGTGCGCAACGAAGTCGAGGCTATCGAGGTTGGAACGCCGCTGTGTAAAGCCGAGGGCATGAAGGCCGTCAGCGCAATCCGGGAGCTGTGCCCGGACAACATCATCATGGCCGATGTGAAGTCGCCGGACGTGGGCGGTCTGGAGGCCAAGATATGCTTTGACGCCGGTGCGGACTGGATGACCGTGCTCGGCGCGGCTCCACTGGAGACGGTTGAGCTGGCGTTGAAGGAAGCCCGGTCGCGCCCCGGCAAAGAAATGCTGATCGAGCTAACCGGCATCCGGGACATCCTGGCCCGCGCCAGAGAGTGGCGTGCCATCGGTGTTGACCGGATGGTGTATCACCGCGGCTGGGACGAGGGCAATATCTCGCGCACATGGGATGCCCACGACCGGGCCACCATTGAGGAACTGGTGCGCATGGGGTTTAAGATCTCCGTTGCAGGCGGGCTTGACCTGGATACGATAGCCTTCTTCCAGGGGATCGACATCTCCGTCTTCATTATTGGGCGGGCCATCCGGGAGACGCCTGACCCCGCCGCCACGGCGCGCCGGTTCCGCTCAGTGATCAATCAGTACTGGGGCGGGGCGGCCAGCGGCTTCGGCTTTGAGGACCTGGCGGCCAAAGCTATCCGCTGGGCGGTAAGCGAGATGGGGCTGCTGCTCACCGTTGACGGGCGTGCATGCCCCGGTTGTGATGCGCCGGGGCGGTTCTGCACGGGTACGCGGACCGAGATCGTGACACCGCCCGGTGTGGACAGCCAGGCCCTCGTCAGCCGGATCGCGACCATGCTTGACCCGGCTGGCGGGCAGGCAGTGGGTTGGGCGCAGCCCGGCACGTTCTACCTGGATGTGCAGGGGTTGCCCCGCCTGAACGAGTCCGCTGTGATGGGTCTCATCTCGACGACCGGTGCAGCCCTGAACGCGCTGGGACATGCGGTTGATACCAGCGCGGCGCTGAACATCGCCCAGCGCGTACTCGCAGAGTGCGGTTAGGTGACTTAAAAGCATCCCACAACCCAGAAAGGGACTGAGCCATGAGCAATGATTTGCCTATGAATGCCCTGGGGATGGTGGAGACCCGGGGCCTGGTGGCGTCGATTGAAGCCGCTGATGCGATGATCAAGACGGCCTTTGTCACCCTGGTCGGCCAGGAGGAGATCGGAGGCGGGTACATCACCGTATTTGTCCGCGGTGAGATCGGCGCGGTTCGGTCGGCGGTCGATGCGGGGGCGGCGGCAGCAAAGCGGGCCGGGGAGTTGGTCTCCGTGCATGTCATTGCCCGCCCGCATGATGCCGTCCAGAAGCTACTGCCGAAGGGCGTCAGGGTCGCCCGGCCAGCCGTAGACTGACGGGCAGAGCCAGAAGAGACCACAGCCCATTCAGGGGAATGAAGACATGACGCAGTTACGGACCTATGTATTGATCGACCGTATGCAGCCCCAGTATGCGGCCTTTACCGGCAAGCGCACTGAGGGCATGATCCCGGTCGAGGGGATGGCACAGATTTACATTGAGGTCTCGCCAGCCGCCGATATTTACCGGGTCATGGACGTGGCGCTGAAAACAACCGACGTTCGTCCGGGCTATCTCGTGGTCGAGCGCGAGTACGGTTTCATGGAGATCCATTCCGAGCATCAGGAGGCGGTTAAGGTCGCCGGGGCCCGCGTCCTCGAGGAGCTGGGGCTTCAGGAGGCCGACCGGCTCAAGCCCAGAGTCACTTCATCCAAGCTGATCACAAACATCGACCCTTACCAGGCTCAGATGATCAATGCCCGGTCGTCGGGCGGTCTGCTCCTAGCTAGGCAAACGCTCTGCGTGATCGAGGTGGCCCCAGCAGCGTACATCGTGCTGGCAGCCAACGAGGCTGAGAAAGCTGCCAACATCACCCTCGTCCACTATTCGCAGAGTGGGATCTACGGGCGGCTGTACATCAGCGGTACCGAGTCGGACGTCCGTCAGGCCCGCGACCATGCCGTGCCGATAGTCGAGTCGCTGCCTGGCAGGGAGAAGTGAGGTGGTGCGGGTATGAAAATCTTCTATACCGGGAGCGATATTGAAGAACTGGCAGCTACCGGTGTGAGGCGGCTGGAGATCGGCCCCGGCGTGACGATCACCGACGTGGGCCGTGAGATGGCCGAGGAGCTGGGCATTGAGCTGGTCAGGGTGGGCGCGGCGCCTGCACCAGCGCCCCAAGCTCAGGCCCAGCCTGCTCCGGCGCCGGGTGCCAAACCACGCGGCTGCCAGCATGGGCCGCTGCCCGACCTCATGAGCAAGCCCCCTGGCCCGGCGCACAGCAGCGCCGCCCCCAACCGTGTTGACGGGATCGTCAGCCGGCTGGTCAACATCGTCAGCCGACTGGCCGATCAGGGAGGATGAGAAATGCACATCGCCAAAGTGGTGGGCGCTGCGGTCTCAACGGTGAAGGACCCCCGGCTTGAGGGGGCCAAGCTGCTGCTGGTAAGCGAGACCGATCAGACGGGTAAAGTCCTGGGGAGGCCCTACATCGCGCTTGATCTGGTGGGGGCAGGCGAGGGCGAACTGGTGATTGTTGTCGCGGGAAGCTCAGCACGCGTCGCTGCCGGAGACGTCAGCACGCCCATCGATGCTGCCATTGTCGGTATCCTCGACTCGCTCCGCCATGAAGGCAAGCTGACATTCAGAAAGAGCTGATGGTCTCTTTCGATCACGATACGGATAAGGAGAATCGGTGAGATGGCGCAAGAGAAGCCTGAAGTAATCGGGGCGCAGGCGCTTGGAATGATCGAGACTCGTGGCCTGGTCGCCAGCATCGAGGCGGCTGACGCGATGGTCAAAGCCGCCAACGTGACCCTGCTCGACAAGCGCGCGATTGGTGGCGGCTATGTAACCGTTATGGTGCGCGGAGATGTGGGCGCTGTCCGGACGGCGTTGAGCGCCGGACGCGAGGCGGCCAGCCGCATCGGTGAGGTTGTTTCAACGCGCATCATCCCCGGCCCACACCTGGACATCGAGAGCCTACTGCCGGACGTGATTGCTCCTGAAGCCGAGATATAGCGGGCGGGAGTCCTCAGGGATGGGTGAACGGGCGAAAGTTACGGCCTCGTTGCTGAAGCGCAAGAAGCGCGACGGTCAGAAGATCACGATGCTGACCGCCTACGACTATCCTATGGCCAAACTCATTAATGAGGCGGGGGTCGATATTGTGCTGGTCAGCGATGCGGTTGGCACCGTCGGCCTGGGGCGGCCAGAGGCCGTCTCGGTCAGCGTTGAGGAGATGATCTACCACACTCAGGCGGTGCGCAATGGCGCCGGAGCCTCGATGGTGATCACCTCGCTGCCATTCGGGTCGTACGAGACAGCCGAGGCCGCGGTAGACACCGCGGTGCGCATCATGAAGGGCGGGCACGCCGATGGGGTTCACCTGGAAGGCACCGAGGCGGATGCCGCAAAGCTGAAAGCCATCGTCGATGCGGGCATACCGGCGATGGGGCATCTGGGCATCACCAAGCAGAAGATCGTGCGCTCCGGCGCGTTCGCCATTCAGGGGCGCACCGCGCCCGGCGCGGCCAGGGTGCTGTCCGATGCGCTGGCCTTTGCCCAGGCAGGGGCATTTGCCCTGGTCTTGGAATGCATTCCTGACCGGCTGGCCGAGATCATCACGCGCAGCATCGACATCCCAACCATCGGCATCGGGGCCGGCCTAAGCTGCGACGGGCAGGCTCTGGTGACTCAAGACATGCTTGGCCTGTTCAAGGAGCTATCCCCGCGTTTCCTGAAGGTGTATTTGGACCTGTCCGACATTATTGTCGAGGCCCTGACCCGCTTCCGGACTGAGGTCGAGCGCGGCGATTTCCCCACCGCCGATCACGGCTACACCATCAGCGACGAGGAACTAGATCGGCTGCTTTCTCAACTGGAGGGGCGTTCCTGAGCACTCCCCAGGCGCCGCAGCGGGGGAAGCCGATTTGAGAGTGCCCAGGGGAGAACTGCTACAGCCCTGATTGGATTGACAGACCGGATGACGGGGCAACGGATCGAGGGGTCTCAGCCGGCGTCTTCCGACCCTCATGCTGCGTCGGGAAGGATGCGCCACAGGCCCAGATCGCGGCGCAGCCGCTCCGCGTCCACGAATATCCCCACGTCCAGACCAAGCCGGACGGTTGCCATTGCCCGCACCGGGTCATCATCGACCAGCAGGCTCCGGCCCGGGGCGATGATACGGGCCGATACCAGCGAGTTCAAAAGCGCCACGAGTGAACCACCCGGTGGATAGTCCTCAATGACAATAACCGCTGCGTCTGGAAAGCGCTGCGCCAGGCCGGTGCGCTGCGCGACGGGCGTCAGCCAGCGGCGGGGCAGGTCCCACAGCATGTGGAGACGGTATCGATGGCTGGCCAGCTCGTCCACAACCGCCAGGATGCCGGGCACCAGGTCGAGGCGGTTCTCAAGGTAGGTAGCCAGGTCGGCAGGCGGCATTGAGGCCCCCGCCAGCTCAACGGCAGCCCGGCAGTATGCCTCAGGACTCAGCAGAGCGGCTGATAGCTGTCTCTCCAGGTTGATCAGGCCGAAGCAGAGACCAGGAGCGGGCTTCTCACCGGGCGGCCAGAGCACCTCTTGTGTGACCTGGGCAACGCGCCGGACGAGCACTCCGCTGGCCCAGAGGGCGAGGTGGTCGATGCGCGGCATGGCTTACTCTCCCGTGACCTGGATGACAACCGAGCGCGTCTTCTGCTCAGAATCCATGTCGATCACGATTATCTCCTGGTAGGTGCCCAGCAGCAGGTCAGCCTGAGCGACCGGGACCGTAACAGAGACACCCAGAAAGGCCGTCCGCACATGAGCGGCGCCGTTCAGGTCATAACCTCGCCGGTGGTGGGTATAATCGGCCCCTAGGGGGATGATCCTTTCCAGCACATCCTCAAGGTCAACCAGAATACCGGCCTCGTGCTCAATGATCACCACTGCGCCGCTGGTGTGCCGGTAGAACACCAGGGCCGACCCCTCCCTGATGCCTGAGCGCTGCACCACATCCCGCACCTGGTCGGTGATGTTGAAGGCGTGGAAGCCACCCTCGGAAAGTAGGGTGATCTCTTCCGTCCGGATCATCACAAGCTCCGCAGAGCCAATTGCTTGTGGGCACAGTTGCAGACCATTGCCTTACCGGGAGAAGTATTTGACCAGTTGCTCGGCATGCAGGACGCCATCGTAATCCAGACCCTCCCCACCGGCCTTCAACACGCCTCGCTCACCGTCAGGGTCACCGAGGCTCGTTACGACGATGTCGGCCAGGCTTAGATCTTCGCGCTCGGTATAGAAGTTCGTCGTTGCGACAATGTGCATTCCGGCTGAGTGCGCCGCCATCACGCCGTTTTCCGAATCCTCGATGACGATGCACTGCTCAGGCTCCAGACCCGTTTTTTCCAGAGCCATCAGGTAAATCTCAGGATCGGGCTTTTTCTTCTTCACCACATCACCAGCCAGGACGAAGTCCAGCTTGATGTCCTTCAGGCTTCCGTAGGCAACCGCGTGGGCCGCACGCTGGTTCGATGTTGTGCAGATTCCCAGCACCAGCCCGGCC
>FWPU01008169.1_pt1 | contig 18192 bp, 14 predicted proteins | sample 2228361 | NCBI WGS metagenome assembly FWPU01 (sample SAMEA103939777, study PRJEB20133) | metagenome
GCTCGCTGCCTCAGCGCCTGCTCATCGCCGCCGCCTCCACTGCCCCGCAGCCGCTGCGCAGTATCAGGGTTGCTGACGTTCCTTGCTAATCAGGTTTAAGCAAAGAAGTACGGGCGTCTGCCCCGTTTCTTGGCGCCTGAAGTGCCCGCGCCAGCCGGTAATAATCGGGGTGATTACGCGGCCCCATGGGCATTCGCCGTGCGCGCTTTTCCTGCTAAGAACATCGAATCCGTGGAACGAGACCGATCCGTACCGCCGGAGTCCGATCCGCCGTTCTGGCCGGCGGGTGCTGAGATGGTCCAGCCGCGATCCGCTGCCGCTCTGACTCCGGGCACCTGGCAGCTCGCGGACACCGACGGCACCATCATCGGTTTCGTCGCGATCGATCGGATCGTGGCCGGGCGCAGTTGCGGCGGTATCCGGGCCGGGCCGCAGGTCACCGCTCGGCAGATCGAGCGCATCGCACGCGTGATGACGTTGAAGTGCGGGTTCGTGGGCATCGCGGCCGGCGGTGCCAAGGGCGGCGTCATCGTGCCGGTGGACTTCACGGATGAGCAGCGCGCCGCGCGGCTGCAGGCTTACGGCCGGGCGGCTTCCGCGCTCCTGCAGTCCGGCGTCTGGTCCCATGGCGCCGACATGGGCACGAACGACTTCGACATCGCCAGGATTCGCCACGCCGCAGGCATCGGGGCCGATCCCGGTGATTTGCGCGCGCCCGAGACGGGCGGCGATACGTCGAGCGGTGTCGCGGCGGGACTGACTGTTGCACTGGCCACCGAGGCGGTGCTTGACGGACTGGGCATTGCGCCCCGGGGCGCGCGCGTGGCCATCCACGGCGCGGGGGCTGTCGGTTGCGCTGCCATGAGCGCGCTCGCGGCGGCCGGCGCGCGAATCGTGGCCGTTTCGACCCTGACTGGCGCGATCTGCGACGACGCCGGGATCGATGTGCCAACGGCACTCGAACGGGCGCGCACCGTAGGCGACCGCTTCACCTCAGGCGGCAGCGCGCCGGAGGCGCCCCTTCGCGTGGCTTGCGATGCCCTGCTTTTGTGCGGCGGGGCGGACGTCATCGATGCAGCCGCCGCGGAGCACGTCCAGGCCCGCGCGATCGTCTGCGGTGCGAACATTCCGTTTACGGACGACGTTGGCGAGCGGCTGCAACGACGCGGCATCACGATCGTCCCCGACTTCGTGGCGGGCGGTGGGGGGGTGCTCGGGTCCACGTTGGTTGCGGTCGCGGGACTCACCGCAGAAGAGCTCGCGGCCGTGCTGCAGCGGCAGTTCAAGCCGCTCGTCGAGCACACGATCGCGCAAGCCCGCGCGCGCGGCACCACGATCGCCGCGCAAGCGCGTGAGAGAGCGTTGCGCACGCTGGCGGCCTGCGACGCTGCTTATGGCGCGCAGCGGCCGGCGACGTTGTTGCCCGAACGGCTCGCAGCGCCGCCGAGCGTTCCTTTGCGATGGATGCTCGCGGCGGAGCGCCGCGCGCGCGGATCGCGGCGGCTGGCGCCACTGGCGCGTTGGCTTCATGGCACGGCCGTGGCGCAGGCAGAGCGCGTCCTGTCGGCTACGCGCGAACTCGGAGCGGCCGCATGACCACCATTGCGCCGTCGAGCCGGTTGTCGCAGTTGCGACGGCGCGGCGGCGACTGGATCCGTCATGCGCTGAGCTACACGCCGCAATTCCTCTTGCGGCCGCCTGCCGGCTACCGCCAGGCGCTTGCCGAGCTACGCGAGAGCGAGTACTGGCCGGCCGAAAGGCTGCGCGAACTGGCCGACGCGAAGGTCCGCCGACTGATCGGCTACGTCGCGCAGCACGTGCCGTACTACAAGGAGCTCTTCGCGCGCGAGCGCCTCGACCCGCGCGAAATCCGCGGCGTGGCCGATCTGCCGAAGATTCCGGTGCTGACACGGGAGATCCTGCGCGAGCGATTCGAGGATCTGAAGTCCGACGAATTCGAGAAGCACGCACCGGTGCTCGGTCAATCCGGCGGTTCGACCGGCGAGCGCCGCCGGTTCTGGCTGTCCCGGCGCTGCATGGATCTGGAGTTTGCCGCGGCACGCAGACATTACGACGCGGCGGGCTACCGTGCGGGCGATCGCTGTGCGGCGCTGTACTTTCCGCTCGAAGGCGCCTTGTCGGACCGCCTGTACTTCGACGAGTGGCGCCACCGGATGAGGTCTTTCAACACGCGGGTGCTGAACCGGCGGAACCTGGAACAGTTCGTCACGGCCGCGGTGGCGTTCAGGGCAGAGGTTTTGTGGGCGTATCCGTCGCACCTGGAGCTGTTCGTTCATTACGTGGAGGAGACCGGCGACGATCGTTTCCGGCCCCGAGTGGTCGTCACCAATGCGGAGGTCTTCTACGAGCATCAGCGCGAGCATGCGCGCCGCGTGCTGGGGTGCGACGTGTTCGACTGGTACGGTCTGGGCGAGCACGTCGCGGCGGCGGCGGAATGCGAGCACCACGGCTACCACATCCCGGAGGAGATCGTCGCCGTCGAGATCATTGCGGGCGGTCGCGAGGCGGCGGAGGGCGAGCCCGGCGAAATCGTCGGCACGTGTCTCGAGAACCTTGCGCAGCCGTTGATCCGCTATCGGACCGGCGACTTCGCGATCCGGCGTCACGATCGCTGCGGCTGCGGCCGAGCGCACGCGATGCTGCGCGAAATCGGCGGCCGCACGCAGGACATCATCTCCACGCCGGAGGGTGGTTGGAAAGCCTTCAGGCACGGGCTGTTCGGTACGGAACTCGTCCCCGGCCTGCGCGCCGTGCAGATCGAGCAACTGGAGATGCAGCGCTTCGTCGTGCGTGCGGCGGCGCCGCAAGGGCTCGACGAAGCGGCGCGGTCTCTGCTTGCCCGGCGCCTGATCGAAGCGATCGGCTTCGAGGCCGCCGTGGAGATCGTGCTCGTCGACGACATTCCGCGCACCGAGCGCGGCAAGCGTCGCCTCGTCATCTCGCGCGTGCCGGTGTCGTTGCTCGATGCGCCGTCGGTACGGACGTCGATGCGATCGGATCCGACGTGAGCGCCGAGGCAAACGGCGCAGACGCCATCTGCGCGGCGCTGCGAGCCGCTGGCGTCGATACCGTCTTCGGCGTTCCCGGTACGCAAACCGTGGCGCTGTACGAAGCGTTGCGACGATCCGGTCTGCGGACGCTGACGGCCACCGACGAGCGGGCGGCGACCTTCATGGCGCAAGGCTACTTCCGTGCGAGTGGCCGGTTGGCGGCGGTATCTGCGATTCCTGGACCGGGCTTCGCGTTCGCGCTGTCGGCGCTGCCGGAGGCGTACCTCGATTCCACGGCCGTCGTGCTGTTGACGGGGCAACCTCCCATTTGCGACCTTGGACGGCGCCGTGCGCAGTCGATCGGTCAGGCCGCGATGGCTTCGCCCGTGGTCAAGGCGGTCATCGATGTCGACGAACCCGATCAAGTGGCCGCTGCCGTACGCACCGCGTGCGCGCAGGCGGTGTTGGGTGAACCGGGCCCGGTTCTGGTCCAAGTGGCCCAGAGCGTTTACGGGCAATCCGCAAGCGCCCCGACATCGTCGCTACCGAACGGCCTTGGCGATCAGACAACGGATGACGGCAGCGTGCGCGAGGCCGCCGCGTTCTGCGCCTCCGCCGACCGCGTGCTGTTCTACGTGGGGCAGGGCGCGGCCGATGCGTCCGAAGCGTTGCATCGCGTCGTCGCCGCACTGGGTGCCTTGGCGGCGACCACGCCGTCCGGACGCGGTGTCCTGCGTGAGGATTGGGAGCGCGTGCTGCCGCTCGATGCGACCGGCGACGCCGAGGCTTTCAATTCGATCGCTGCCCAGTGCGACGCCATCGTCGTGCTCGGTGCGGCGCTGAGCGAAAACGGCACCGTAGGCTTCGGGCTGGACTTTCCGGAGGAGCGTCTTGTCCGCGTGGACCGGTCGCCGAGCGTGCTCGCGGCCGCGCCGCGCGCGCGCTTTGCGGTGCAAGCGTCCAGCCGCGCGTTCATCGATGCGCTCGAAGCGGTGTTGGCTGCCCGCCGACCGCGGAGCGCCGAGCAAGGATTGCGGCGAGCGTCGCGCAGAGCGTGCGCGCGCGATTCCGCGACCGCAGGATCGGTGGCCCGTCGGAGGCGCGCCTCGGCGGCCGCATTCCGCAGGAATTCTTCACGGCGCTGCGGCGCGCGGTCCCTGCTGAAGGCTGCCTCGTCCTCGACTCGGGGATGCACCAGCTTCTCGCGCGCCGGCACTTTCCGGTACTCAGTCTGCGCGGACTTCTGTTTCCCTCGGACTTTCAGTCGACGGCGTTCGGGCTGCCCGCGGCAATCGGGGCCAAGATGGCGCAGCCGCAGCGCGCCGTCGTCGCCTTGATCGGCGACGGCGGCTTTGCAATGAGCGGGCTGGAGTTGCGAACGGCGGTGCAACTCGGCCTGTCGCTGCCGGTCATCGTGTTCGACGACCGGGCACTGGGTTTGATTCGCCTCGATCAACTGCTTTCGTACGGGCGCGCCCACGCGACCGAAGTTGCGCCGCTGGACTACGCGGCGATGGCCGACGCCATCGGTTGTGCGCATGCATACGCCGACTGCGAAAACATCGGATCGGTGCTGGCCGCCGCGTGGCGGCACCCCGGCCCGACGCTGATCGTTGTGCCCGTGGGCGATGCGCCGCTGCTGAAACGTGCCGTGCGCAGACATCGCATCAGGCAGGCGGGCGGCATGCTTCTCGGCCCGAGACTGACCAGTTTACTGAGAGCGATACGAAATCGGCGCTGACCGTCACGCGGACGCGGCGCCGGGCCGCGCAACTGCGAATCATCCGGTCAACTCGAGCGGCCTGCTTCGCGCGGCGGGTCGCTGCGCTTCGGTTCTCGCCGATGCGCGCACCTGCGCCAGTGCGCGATCGAGCTCGAGCGCGAGCGCGGCAGCGAACCGGTCGTCTCGCATGCAAAGGAAATGCGGCGCGAGCGTCCCGAACCGCTTGGCGATCCTTTCCATCCGCGGATCGGGCGCACCCAGCGCCAGGCGAACGACGCGCATGCGCGGAAAGTAAGGCCGGAGGCGGGCCGCAATCAATCCGGCGTACGGAGTCAAAGGCTCGATGAGCAACACCGACTCGTCGTACGGTGCGATCGCATACGCGCGTTGCGCGCGCGCCTGGATTGTGTGTTGAATCGCGATCCGCTCGATCGTTTCTGGGTCGATGCCAGGCATAGCCGCGGCGATTCGTGCCTGAAGCATCCGCAGCGTGCTGTCTTTTGGCTCAGCCGGAACCTCCGCGTCCGACAGATCCACCGGCACACCCGAGTTCAGTCCCATCAACGCGGCCAGCGCCATCAGGTGACCGCGGGCGGCGACGGTTTCGGCTGCAAGCTGCTGGAACTGCTGCGGCGACAAAGCGAAAGAGCGTGCGGCGCGTCGGTTCGCAAGCGCGCGCAGCAGCGGCGCCGCGGGCCACCGCAATCGGCCTAACTGTGATCTCTCAGTAGGTTGTTCATCCGGGGTGAACTCCCCGAAGCTTCAGGTGCGACCCAATCCACTTGAAGGAGGTCCCGGATGAACAGCCACAAACATGCCCGATTGACGCCACACGGTCGAGCCCTTCTGGTGCGACGCATGCTGGAGGAAGGGTTTCGCGCGGAAGATGCCGCGCAAGCCGCTGGGGTCAGCGTGCGCACTGCCTACAAATGGCGCAGGCGCTATTTGGACGAGGGCGAGGCCGGTTTGCGGGATCGTGGCTCGCGCCCGGCACGCTGCCCGCACCAGACGCCCCCAGTGCTGTGTGAGCGGATCATCGCGCTGCGGCGCGAGCGGCGCACCTATCGCCATATCCATCAACTCACCGGGGTGTCGATGGCCACCATCGGCCGAGTACTGCAGCGTGCTGGGCTCAATCGCTTGTCGGAGCTAGACCCACCCCGGCCGGTCAGGCGCTACACCTGGGAGCAGCCTGGCCAGATGCTGCATCTGGATGTGAAGAAGCTCGGGCGCTTTTACCGGCCAGGCCATCGCGTGACCGGCAACCGGCGCATCGCCTCGGATGGGGCCGGCTGGGATTATGTCCACGTCGCCATCGACGATGCTTCCCGTCTGTCGCTGAGCACCGTGCATCCCGACGAAAGCGGGCGCAGCGCCTGCCGAGCGCTGGTACAGGCGATTCGCTACTACCGGGGCTTCGGCATCACCATCGAGCGCGTCATGACCGACAACGGGTCCTGCTACAAGTCAAGACGCTTCGCCAAGCTGCTGCGCCGACTCGGCATCTGCCATGTGCGGACCAAGCCCTACACCCCGCGCACCAACGGCAAGGCCGAACGCTTCATCCAGACCGCCCTGCGCGAATGGGCATACGCCCGCAGCTATGACAGCTCCGCACAGCGCACAGAGCATCTACCTATCTGGCTCCATCAATACAACTGGCATCGACCTCACGCCAGCCTCGGATACAAACCACCCATCAGCACCCTGGGCTTGTCCGTGAACAACCTGGTGGGTTTACACATCCCATCAGCACCAACACGTTCAGCGCCGGCGCGCGAAAGCTCGGCAGATCGAGGCTGGCTTGCATCGCGGATGGCACCATCAGCAGACGGCTGACGCCGCGCGACCGCACGACCTCCCAGAACTGCTCGAGGTCGCGCGCCTGCTCATCCGGGACGACGACCGTCGGGGCACCGGCCAGCAGCGGCTCGAACAGCTCGTAGATGCCGTGCGTGGTCGTCGAATGCGCCTTGTGGCAGCCGACCTCGCCGGGCGCGAACGGATGCCTTCGCCACGTCCATGACAGCCGATGAAAGAACGAGCGGTGGCTGCGGACGATCATCTTCGGCCGCCCGGTGGAACCCGACGAGCACGGCACGGAAGCCGGTTGATCGGGTTCGCCGTCATCGGCCGCCGCGATGGCCGGCGATGCAGGCGCCGTTGCGCACAGCGCGTCGAGGTCGAGCGGCAGGCGTGTCAGTTCGGACCCGATCGGCGTGGATTCGTTGTGAACGACGCCTTGCGCGCCGGCGTCGGCCAGGATCGCGCTCAACCGCGCGGGCGGGTGATTGGGCGGCAGCGGCAGGACGGTGGCCTGCGTGCGCAGGATCGCGAGCACGGCAACCGCCCAATCGATCGAACGCTCGACGTGCAGCCCGACCAAGGCCCCGGGGCCGATGCCCGACGCACGCAGACCGGCCGCGGCACGTGCCGAGCGTACCTCGAGCTCGGCGTACGTCATCGCCTGTTCGCCGTAGAGCAGGGCGAGCCGGTCGGGTGTGCGTTTCGCCTGATCGACGAATCGTCGGTCGAGCCGCAGCGGCAAGGGGTTGTCGCGCATCTGGTGGCGATGATCGGGGAAGCGGCAGGCCGCGTGGCCGCGCCGCTTACGGCACTATAGAGAACCGAATCATCGCGGTATTGGCTCAATGAAGGGAAGTTTTCCGGCGGATTGCGCGGAGGCGCGAATCGGTGCGCGCATTGCCGGCTCGACTGGATGCAAAGCGTCTGCCTTGCGGTCCCGCACCCGCTCGGCCCGGGCGTGCTCGTTTGGCGCCTCGACGTCCCGTCGGAAGCCATCGTCCCGCCTGAACTGCTCGAGGAAAGTGAGCTGCAACGTGCCGCCCGAATGAACGACCGCGTCGAAGCGCATCGTTTCCTCGCAAGCCGTGCCGCGCTGCGCGGCCTGCTGGGCGAATTGCTCGGTCAACCGGCGCACCGATTGCAGTTCGTGGCCGATGAGCGCGGAAAACCGCGTCTGGCCGATGACCGCGCACGCTTCAGCCTCAGCCGCAGCGGCGCGGCGGTGCTGATCGGCGTCAGCGAGCGGCACGACGTCGGCATCGACATCGAGCGCTGCCGCGACGTGCCCGAACTCGAATCGCTGGCCCGAACGCATCTGTCCGACGCCGAGTACCGGGCATGGCGAAGCGCCGATGGCAAAACGGCCCATCAGCGCTTTCTAAGCGCATGGACCCGCAAGGAAGCCTGCGTCAAAGCGGCGGGCGTCGGACTTGCGCTGCCACTGCCGTGTGTCGATGTCGGCTGTGACGAGGACTCTGCGCCGCGCCGTGTCCAGATGCGGTACGGCCTCGAGACGTGGACCGCGCAGGTCGTATCGCTGCCGATGCCGGTGGGATACGTTGCGGCGGCGGCCGCGATTGGGCATTGACTGCGAAGCTTGCAACGAGTGGCGCCTTCGGCGACGCGCGCATCGTGACGCATCGGTCGCGGACCACGGGCGATGGCGTCGTCACGTCTGTGCGCCCGGGGCAGGTCGCATCCACCGCATGAGCCGTTCAAGCAGAAGCTGCTCGGCGCCGTCAGGGCGTCCGGCAAGCAGCCAGATCAGACCGATCGCAACGAGGTAGGTGGCGACGCCGGTCGCGACGGCGGCCGCGAGCGCGGGCAGGGCGCCGAGTGACGAGTCGCCGGCCGGCAACGCAGCGAGCAGGCGGTCGACTGCATAGGCCATCGCTGCCGCTGCCGTCACCGGACGCCACAGGCGCGAGGCGTAATCGCGCGTGGAGATCTCCAGCCGCCGCATCAGCACAGGCAGGCTCACGACGAAGGCGACGATCGTCGTGATCAGCTCGGCGTAAGCGGCGCCGATCAGACCCATCCGCGCGGTCAGGATCAGCGCCAGCGGCACCAGCACCGCGACCCGGACGGTCGCGATCAGCGTGATGAAACGGGGCTGCCCCAGCCCGAGATACGCAGCGCCATTGCCCGAGCTGACCACCGTCACGGCGGCCGACAAAGCGAGGATCTGAACGATCGGAACCGCGTCGAGCCACTTCGTGCCCAGCATCACGAGCACGAGCGGGTGCGCGACAGCCGCGATCCCCACGGCCGCGGGCAGCGCGATCAGCGTGGTGACCGCCATCACATCGAGAAACGTTTTACGAAACTGATCCGGGTCATCCGCAAGCCGCGAATAGCTCGGGAACAGTACGCGGTTGATCGGCGCGATGAGATCGGCGGTCGGTATCTGCGCGATTTCGGCGCCGACCGTAAACAGGCCCAGCGGTTGCGGTCCGAGAAGACGGCCCACGGCGAAGTGGGGAACCTTGGACTGGACGACGGTCAGCACATTGTTGGCCAGCATCCAGATCGAAAAGCCGAATAGTTCGCGCGCTGCCTGCAGACTCGGCCGCGGCCTGAAACTGTGCAGCCAGTAGCTGAGCGCCACCCCGAAGGCGCGGCCGGCGATCGATCCGATGACCAGCGCCCAGTACGACCGCAACGCCAGCGCAAGGGTCACTGTCAGCGCGAACCCAAAGACGCGCTTGGCTGCCATGAAGTAGAACTCGCGGCGAAAGTCCAACTGCCGCCGAAAGTCAACGACGCCCGTGTTCTCCAGCCCCGCGAACACCCACCCGACGGCTAGCGCCAGCATTACAGGCGTCAGCCGCGGCTCGCCGTAGAACAGCGCCGTCGGGTAAGCCATCAGCGCGGTCAGCGCCGCGCAGCCCAGCGACAGCATCGCATTCAGCGTCCAGGCCGTGTCGTAGTGAACGCGCTGCAGCTCACGCCGCTGGATCAGCGCGACCTCGAAGCTGAACGAGGTCGCCAGCTCAAGGATCGCGATCACCGACATCGCCATCGCGACCAGCCCGAAGTCGGCCGGCACGAGCAGACGCGCCAGGGTCAGCGTGCTGACAATGGCCAGGCCGCGGTCGATCAGCTTGAACAGCACCATCCAGCCAACGCCGGAGGCGATCTGGCGCTTCATCGAATTACGGTGATCACGAAAGCCGGCAGGGGCGCGCAGTGTACCGGGCGGGCTTGCAACCGCTGCGCTTGCCTCCAACAACGACGCCGGGCCAGAAGTGGCGGGGCGATGCCCGGCGACCTCTCAAGGTGAGCGGCGGTGGGTCAGCAGCGCCGATGCACGAGTTCTCGAGCGCGCGCAGCCGCCGAACTCATGAGCCGCCACGAGCCAAACCCTTCCGATCTACGGTGTCGATTCGAGCAGCAGAGCCCAATCGCTGTAGCCCGAAGCGTTGCTGGCAGGGGGGGTGAATGCCCGGGCGCCGGAGGCGGAGAAAGGCGAGCCGGAGACGGCGGCGTAGGTGCCGCTGCTCGGGTCGAACCAGCGGGCGTTGACGCGCGGGCCGGCAAGCTGGCCGAGGTTCACGGTCACGGTGCGCGCGCTCGGCAGGTAGGCGATGGCAAAGGAGCCGTCGGCGGCGCGTGCGGCTACGGCGCGGTCGGCGCCGGACTGAACGCCAGCGGTGAGTAGCGTGTTGCCCATATCAGGCACCAGCGACCACCACATGCGTGGAGCGAACAACGAAGCGACGTGTGTGATGCTGCGCGCCCCGGGACTGCCAAGGGCCTGCTGCCAACTCTCGCTTGTGGGATAGATGGGTCGGCCGTTGAAATTCCAGATTGGATTGTTGCCGAATACGTGCCCCATGGCCCCTGATAAGAGAGCCTGATACGCCTGCTGCCGTACGGTGTGTGCGGACGCGCCCTCGTTCTCGTAGCTCGCCTCGATCAGGAAAAACGGCATCGTGGAGCGTCCGTACTCGCCGAATGCCTGCGACACGATGGTGGAGGCGTCGGTGTAGATGTTATTCACCGTCATCCACGGAGCGCTGGTGTACTGCAAAGCGCTGCTGAAACGGCCGCCGTGAAAGGTCTGCAGTTTGGCCGGATCCGTGCTTCGGATGCCGCTCGCGATCGCATCGACCAACGCCCGGTCACTGGCACTGGTGGGAGCCTGATCACCGCCGTTGACCCATAGGATATTGGGAAATGCTCGGTAGCGATTCCCGAGGTACTCGCCGTACCGCGCCAGCTTGGCGGTTCCGCTGTTGCGCATGTGCTGCAACCAGCCGTCGCCGCAGCAGCCAAGGTAAGAGGGTGTCATGAGCAGCAGTAACCCCTTCTCGGCGGCCTTGCTTACGACGTAATCGACATGCGCGAAGTAACGCTCGTTCGGCGTGGCAAAGTCGCCCTCGCTCGTGAATGGCGCGTCACCGTAGGCGTTCCTGGGCGGATTGTTGGCGTAATACGATTCCAGCAAGTTCACCAGGATCGCGGTGAATCCCTTGCTGCGGCGGTCCTCCAGGTATTGATCCGCCTGCTCGCGTGTCAGTTGAACGAGCAGTGACCAAGCCGTATCGGCATTCAACAGGAAGGGCCTGCCAGAGGCGTCGATGAGGTACCGTTTGCCCGACTCCACGCGCAGCGGAAAGGTCACCCCGGAAGACGGCGGCGGTGGGGGCGCGTAGTGGACGTTGACGGTCGCCGAACCGCGGTTGCCCGCAGCGTCGTAAGCGTTGAAGCTGATCGTGTTCGCGCCTTCGACCAGCCCGCTCACATGGGTGCTGAACGATGCGGACGCTGTGGCACTGATCGGGATGTCGACCTCCGCTGCACCATTCAACTGGGCGGTGATGCGCGTGACGGAAACGTTATCGGTCGCAACCCCGCTTGCAGCGACAGAGCCTGAGCTGAGCGTTGCGCCGTTGGCAGGGGTCGTGACGCTGATCACCGGCGCCACCGTGTCCGCCGGCGGATCGAGCGTGATGCGCAGTGTCACGCTGCCTTTGTTGCCGGCCGCATCGTACGCATTGACGACGATGACGTTGCTGCCCGAGAGAAGTCCTGAGATCGCGCGGCTGAAACTCGCCGAGGTGCCGGCCACGATGCTGGCATTCTGCTCCGCGCCGCCGTTCAACTGGATCGCCACACGCGTCACGCCGACGGCATCCGTGGCGGTGCCCCGCACTGTCACGCTGGACGTGCTGGTGGTAAAGCCGTCAACCGGCTCCGCAAGCGACACAGCCGGCGCGGCGACGTCGGGTGGCGGAGTGGGCGACTCTACGATCACGCCGACCTGCGCCGTGCCGACATTGCCGGCCGCGTCGTAAGCAGCGATAACGATGGCGTTTGTGCCGGCACGCAGTCCCTCGATCGTGAAGGTGAGGGTGGCACTGACGCCAGAAACGGCAATCGCCGTCTCGGCGCCGCCATTGAGCCGCCACCCCGCGCGGGACACGCCGACGTTGTCCGCTACGCTCGCAAGCACGGCGACCGAGTTGGTGGTCACCACTGCACCGGCGGCGGGCTGAGCAATGGAGACGGTCGGTGCCACCGTGTCCGACACGGGCGGTAGCGGGGTAGCCGACGGCACGGTGACCGTGCGGATGACTGTGCCGCGGTTGCCGGCGGCGTCGTAAGCATGCACGGCAATCGAGTTCTGACCAGCCCGCAGACCAGCGACTTCGCCGTTGAACTGAACCGTGCGTGCGGCGCGGATCGGCAGCGACTGTTCCGCGGCGCCGTTCACCTGCACCGTTACGCGACTGACGCGTCGGTTGTCGCTTGCGGTCCCGGCCGCGGTCAGCGTGGTCGAGGGGATCGAGGCGTTCTCGGCAGGATTGGATAGAGCAACGGCCGGCGGGGCACTATCCGGCGTCCGCCGGACGCGCAGGGTCGCGTATCCAAGCCGGCCTTTACGGTCGTAGCCGTTGACCACGATGGTGTTTTCGCCGTCAACGAGTTCCGCGGCAAACGAAAACGGCGCGCGGGCGGTGGCGGCGATATCGATGGGCTGTTCTTCTCCGCCGTTTAGCTGATAGCTTGCCCGTGCCACACCCAAAGGGTGGGCCACCGTTCCTTCCACCTGGATCGAATCGGCGTCGATCGTCTGATCGTTTGCCGTCACGAAGCTGACCGTTGGCGCGCCGCGCTCCTCGTCGTACCCCAGGCAGCCGACGATGGCCGGAATGATCGCGGCCACCAACGCATATCGGGCACGCGTATTCCACGCGCGCCCAGCGATCGACTTCATTGATTCCATTTCATGCAACCCGCGGAATCGACTTCGGGATGCTAACGACGGCAACACGCGGCCGAATCGGACATTCGGCTGGCTGCGATTCCCGTGCGTTAGCGATATGCCAGATCCTTGCGCGAACAAAAAAAGGCCACCGCCAGTCGCATTTCGAGGCTTCGCGGACCGGAGCACCGGAACGGTCCGCCGTCAGACGCGCCGCCGCCAATCGGGCGCGTAGGCAGAACCGGCTATCTCAAGCGGCGTCGAGCACCAACACCCGTTCGCCCGGCCACTGAAACGAGACGCTCCCGGAGTTCTTGAAGGGCGACCCTGTGACCGTCGAGTACGTTCCGGTGACCGTGTCAAAGAATCGGGCACGCACGGTGGCAGGTGTCAGTGCGGCCAAGTTGACGTTCAGAGCGCCGGATCCCGGTTTCCAAATCATCGCAAAACTGCCATCGCTCGCCAGCGCCGGACATACGCGCGACGTGCCGCTGCCGAGAGCCGATGACACGAGGCTCGCATCCGTGCGCGGCTGGAGCTTCCACCAATCGTAAGCCGTGAACAGCGCCTTCACGTGCGCCATGTGCTGAGTGGCGGTCGTGTTCAGCGCGGACGACAGCGCGGCCGCAGCGCCTGCGCCGCCGTTCGCGTTCGGCTCACCGAAGCCCCAGATCGGGTTGTTGCCGAAGAAGTGCCCGCACGCGCCGGACAGAATGCTTGCGTACGCCTGCCTGCGGCAATCGGCGGGGGTGGCGGTCTCGCCGTCGTAATAGCCTTCGATCAGCACGAATGGCATCGGGCCGAGCCGCGCATAGGCGGTGGCCGCGTAGGTGTATTCAATGCCGTCCGTGTAGATGTTGTTCAGGTTGAACCCGGTGTAGCCGTTCCAGTAAGCAAACGCCTCCTGCGTCCTCGCGCCGTGTCCGGTGATGATCGCGCTCGGCGTCACCGAGCGAATGCCCGTGGCGATGTTCCACTGCTTGTCGCGCTCGGCCGTCGTGCCCGCGTAGTCGCCGCCCATCACCCAGATGACGTTGCCGAAGCCCTGACCGTATCGCGTGGCGAGAAACGCGCCGTAGCTTTGGAGGTCCGCCGCATTGGCGTTGACCACTGCGCCGTTCCAACCCTGATCGCTACTGCCGCCAGCGCCGCCGCCAAACCCAAGATAGGCCGGCGTGATGAAGCACACCATGCCGCGCGACTTCGCGCCGCCCACGATGTAGTCCATCGTCTGCCAGTACGTCTCCACACGCGAGGTCCACGAGCACGAGCTCGCGGTCGTGGTGGTGAACGGATCGATCGAGGACTGCGCATTGCGCCACGGCGGCGTTTGCGATGAGAAGTAGTGCTCCATGCACTGGAACAGCAGCGCCGTGAAGCCCTTGGACGCACGATCGTTCAGGTACGTGTCGATCTGAGCATGCGTCAGTTGCGCCTCGATCGACCATGGCGTGTCGCCGTGGATGAAAAACGGACGGCCGGCGGAATCGAGGAGGTAACGCTTGCCCGGCTCGATCCGCAGTGGGAATGACACGGACCCCGTTGGCGGAGTTGGTCCCGGTGCCGGTGCTGGCGGCGCCGGTGGAGGAGGCGACGCCGGAGGCGGTGACGGCGGCGAGCCGGACGTGCTTCGCTCACTACCCGAACCGCAGCCGGCAAAGATCGGTGCGGCGGAGAACAACGCTGCCGCGAGTGTGAAGCGTCGACGATCCAGCTTCATCGTTCCCGGCTCTGGGCCACAGCGGGTTTAGTTATAGGCACGGTAAACCGGTTTGACCGAAGGTCCGACCAAGTAGCGCCCAATGCCATCTTCCAAGGCTGCGCGGTACACGCGCAGCGCGCGGCCGGCTACTTCGATGGTGTGGTCGATGGACGCATCGTCGTGCGCATAACTCACGATGAATGATGGTGCGATGACACCTCCCTTGATCATCTCCTGCAAGAAGAGGGTCCGGAAGGCCTGGGACGGCCTGCGCTCCGCGTCCAATGTGGCGTAAAGCAGATTACAGGACCGGCCCGCAAGCTTGAAGTGCTCTGCTACGCCGTTGCTTGAGGCGGCGTGCTCAACACCGCGACGCAAGCGGTCGCCCGCCTCATAAAGGCGCTGCACGACTGGCTCGCGGCGATAGATCGTCATGGTCGCGATGGCGGCGGCCAGAGACGGACACTCTGCGCCGTGAGTCGTCGACAGCAAGAACACGCGCTTGCTCGAATGCCGGAGGCCTCCCAGCTCCATGATTTCGCGCAACCCAACCAGCGCCGACAGCGAGAAACCATTGGCCATGGCCTTGCCAAAACAAGCCAGGTCCGGCTGGATGTCGTAGACCTGCTGCGCTCCGCCGTTGTCGAAACGAAAACCCGTAATCATCTCATCCAGGATGAACAAGGCACCGTTTCGATGGCAGAGTTCCCGTGCCCGATGGAGAAAGCTGTCGCGCGGCTCCTCGGTACGTGCGGCTTCGAGCATCACGCAAGCGATGCGGTTCGGATGCTGCGCGAACAGTGCGGCGAGGCTGTCGAGATCGTTGTAGCGGAACGAAAGCGTAAACGTCTTTTCCTCGGGCAGGACACCGCCGTCCATCGCGGTCGTACCAATGAACCAGTCGTTGTAAGAGAAGAACGGGTGATCGGCGCAAATCGCAACCATCGGTCGCCCGGTGTAGGCGCGCGCCAGCTTCAGTGCCGCCGTATTCACCGTCGATCCGTCTTTCGCGAACTTGACCATCTGCGCCCGCGGTAAGAAATCAAGCAGCGTTTCCGCGCACTCAACCTCGATCGGCGCGGGACGTCCGAAGTTGTTGCCGAGCTGCATTTGCGCATACGCCGCCGCGATGACTTCCGGATGCGCATGTCCAAGTGTCACCGCACGTAAACCCATCCCGTATTCGATGAACTCGCGTCCGTCGGGATCCCAGACCCGGCAACCCTTGCCGCGTACAAGGAACCTGGGTGCGTTGGACGGAAACTGATCGTCGCCTTTCGCGTACGTGTGACACCCCCCAGGAATCAAACGATGGGCTCTTTCGTTTAGAGACTCCTGTAGAGGCGTCTGGGTAACGTCCGTCTTCACTGCGCACTCCGCGTTGCAAAGTGGGGATCATCGCGGCTGAATCGGGTCCGTGCGCGCTCGCCAAGCAGTCCGGTCGCGAGCATCCGGTCAAAGCTCTCGTCGAGTCGCTGACGATACTCGCTGACCTTCGTTGTCACTTTTCCGCGCAAGTTATGTTCCTGCGCGAGCGCTCGCTCGGCGGCCGCGATCAGCGGTTCGCTGCGCAAGGTTGCGAGATTAAGGCAAAGGTCTGAGAGGCCAACGTCATGCATCAGGCGAGTCATTTTGCGCATGGGCGATACGGACACGACCGGCGTTCCGGCAACCAGACCGAGGATAAGCCCGTGAAGTCGAGAAGAGATGACCAAGCGTGATCTGCCGGCAAGCAGCAGGAACTCATTGAGGTCGGTGACTTGCCGCCGCTCCCAGTTCATTCTGCCCTCACTCGCTAGGTTCGCGGCAACGTGGTCTAGGGCACCGGCGTCCATCCGCTCCTGTGTGGAAAGCAGCTTGACGCTCAGGCCGCGGTCGAGCAGCGCCCGGCAAAGGGCGGTGAAAGCCCTGAGATAGGTCGAGTATGCGTCATCGTGGCTGTGTGTCCACATGCGCTCGGAGACCGGGTTGACGATCACGTACGAATGTGCGGCGGGCGGCGGTATCGCTACATCGGTCAGCTTCCAGTCGAGCGCGAAGGCGAGATCGGGTACCACGTCGCATTCGCCCCCCAATCCCATTGCCCGCAGCAGTTGAAGGGACTCGGCGTCACGAAAGGACCGATAGTGCGCCCAACGCAGCGCGTTCAGCGCCAGCGTGCGGCTCGTGCTGGAATCCAGGCGGTCGTAGCCGACAGCGTGAAATACGACCTTGACGCCTCGCATGCGAGCGGCGGCAGTCCAGAGGCACAGCCAAAACGGTAGCTCCCAAGGTCCGCCCCAGAAGTCGTCGAGAACACCACCACCGGTGAACACGATGGCGTCGAGCCTTTTCACGAAGTCGAGAATTTGACGAATTGCGCTCAGGCGTCCGGATCGCGCCGGGCGCTTCTCGTGGGCGTCGGATTCCACGACAGAGCCTTCGGGAATGAAGACACCCTCGCCATACAACGGAAAACCTGACGTCCCGAACAAGTGCGCGCTCTCCGCGGGGTCCGGTACGACGACGACCAGTTCTGCCTCGGGCAGTCGTCGTCGGAACGCGGCGACCGCGGCGGTAAATATGGCCGTGTCCCCCAGGTTCCGGTTTGACTGCGGGGACAACAGTCCGATGCGCACCGGCTGCACCCTGCTCCTGGTGTCGCCAAGGCTGTCCAGGTCACGGGCCACGCAAATCCCAGTAAAGGTGTTTCGCAAGAAGTCTCAAACAGCGACCCTTTTCTCGCTTCGATATCGGCGCGCGCAAAACGCCGATCACGAGATCGCGGTGGCGGCGCATCGTGTCGAGCAACGGTATCGAACTCACGCCGTAAAAGTCAGTGCTGGCTTTGCCGGTTAGCCCGCGCGAAAAAGTGCCTGGCCCCATGCGTCGAAACAACAGCACATTTGGCAGCAGCACGAACGAACCCCGCAAGACCAGCTCGATCATCAGCGGAATGTCGCCAGCGGGATAAGGTCGATCCAACCCGGTATCGCGCAGCGCGTCGGCGCGGATCAGGCCGCTTTGTGCGTTGTTCAGCCTCAGCTTGCTCATCAGACTGGCTAACCGATCGCTGGGGAGTTCGTCATCGATCGCAACGTCGCCCGAATACAGCTCCTCTTCGCCGGTTTCTGCGTCGACCAAGCTCGTTCGCCCGTAACAGAGTACCGCTTGCGGCTGCTGCACGAGCACCGAAACACAACGCTCGATCATTTCAGGGGCGCACAGATCGTTACACGATGCCCATTTGAAGTACGTGCCTCTGGCGACGGTTACGACAAAACTCCAGTTGCGTGGCGCGCCGATGTTGACGGGCTGGCGGATGTAGCGAATGCGGCCATCGCGCGCAGCATAGTCCGCGCAGATTGCGGGAGTCGCATCCGACGAGGCATTGTCGGAAATGATGAGCTCGAAGTCGCGGTAGGTCTGCGCCAGCAGGCTATCGAGAGCCTGCGCGAGAAACCTTGCGCCGTTATAGACAGGCAGACCGATGCTCACTACTGGCGCGCCGTGAAGGGAGCGCGCGCTCAAGGCCGACAGCGGTCCACCGGAGTGTTCTGTTCGAGCAGCTGGGTTCGTGCCCATGCGAGGCCGTCATCCGGTGATGGTCCGCAGTGTCAGAGGGCTACCACGGCCTTACGCAGATGAAACGCTTCCGCCATCCCGCTCGGCGCGCGGCACTCGACACCGCGCAGTTGCATCAGCGCGTTGAATGTCTCCGGTCGAAACCATGTGCGGCTGCGCTGGCTGCCGAAGTGGC
>FWPU01008021.1_pt1 | contig 18190 bp, 17 predicted proteins | sample 2228361 | NCBI WGS metagenome assembly FWPU01 (sample SAMEA103939777, study PRJEB20133) | metagenome
ATAAATTTTGAAATATTCAAAAATAAATTTACAGAAAAACAAAATGATATCAATTATATTGATTCCGTTGTTGACAAATTTGGATAATTTGTTATTATAGAAATAACCGACTTAAACCTGGAGAAAACCCGATGTCCATACGAACAATTCCCTGTGAGCCGAAACCGCAAATCCGCATTCAGGCGGAAGATCATTTATCCTTGAGTGGTTGGGACCAGCCCCAGATTCAAATTCGTGTTCAGGATGAAAGCCGTTTACATGTCAGGCAAGAAAACGGCAGTTGGTTCATTCGTTGTGAAGAGGATACCGTGATTCAGGTACCGATGCAAACGGAGCTTCGGGTGGATTACGTACACGGCTCAATGTCGGCAATCAACCTTAAAGGAAGTTTGAAGATTGACAATGTAGGCGGTCATCTGACGCTGCGAGAGGTTGGTGAAGTGCGGTGCGGCAATGTCGGCGGTCACCTGAAAGTTTTTAAAGTGAGTGGGGATTTGGTTGTGATCAATGTTGGTGGAAACCTTAAGGGGGGAGAAATTAATGGCGCTTTAAAGGTTGAAAATACAGGTGGTTCCATAAAATTATTGGACGTGCGCCATGCAGAAACGTTACGGGCGGGAGGAAATATCAAGGTAAAACTCCTTGAATTGTCCAATGATTTACAGGCATCGGCTGGAGGGAGCGTTAAGTTGTGGCTTCCGCCGGGTAGTGGTTATCAACTGGATGCCAGCAGCGGTGGAGAACGGATAGTATTCCAGGAGCAAGGATCACCTGTCCGACAGGTTGCTCATCGTTTTCAAGGCATTATTGGAGGCGGAGGCGTGCGGTTGAGGCTGGCAGCAGGTGGTTCAATTGCGATTATGGAGGGGGAGTGGGAAGAAGAAAATTTCGAAGAGGAATTCGGTGTGCGCCTGGAGAGCCTGGGTGATCAGATTGCCCAGCGCATTCAGGAAAAGGTGCGGCGGGCAGAGGAACGCGCAAGACTGGCTCAAGAGCGAGCCGAACGAGCTGCCAGTCGCAGAGCAGGGCGGGGGGAGTTTTTGAACATTGGGGGAATGAGTTTCAATTTTGAGAGTCGGGTGGCTGCTCCCCGCAGGCGTGCTAGCGAGGAAGAACGTCTGATTATTTTAAATTTATTGCGAGAAAAGAAAATTACTGCTGAGGAAGCCAATCGGTTGCTGGATGCGCTTGAAGGCAAGTTTTCACAACAGTGACGTTCTACTATGTAGAAATGAGCAAACGATAATCGATTCGAATTCAATTTGCTGGAGGCTGTGAATGAGTGACGAACGCCTTGAATTGTTGCGAAAAATTGAGGCAGGTGAAATTTCTCCAGAAGAAGGTTTGCGATTAATCAATGCCCTTGAGGAAGGTCCAGCAGAACAACCTCGGTTCTTCATCGAAGAAGATTTGAAGATTGAAGAGCCGGGTGAAAGGGTAAAAGAGATAGATGTAATCGAAACCGGCAGCGAAAAAAGCGCTGCACCCGATTATCGCCGCTGGAGACGTTACTCCTGGGTGATTTTTGGTTTAATGGTGCTTTTAACGGCTCTTTCGGCGGTTTGGATGGTGCAGGGATGGATGACCCGTCCATGGGGATGGGGGTTCTGGTTGGCCTGGTTGCCCTTCCTGATTGGTATTGCGGGCATGTGGCTTTCTTTTAACTCACCGTGGTTACATGTGCGTATTCGTCGGCGGAGAGGTGTAAAGCCTGAAAAAATTTCTGTTAGTTTTCCGTTACCCGTTCACGCCCTTGTCTGGTTTTTACGAACTTTTGGTCACTGGATGCCACCAAAAGTACGAGAACAAAATCCGGCAGACATGCTTACCGACTTAATGAAAAATATTTCCAGCGACGAGCCGATTCACATTCAGGTCAATGATGAAGAAGACGGAGAGGAGGTTGAGGTCTTTATCGGATGAGACGGTGGTATACACCTTTAATCCTTTTTATACTCTCCGTGGGGGTACTTCTTGTTTCTTTTTTACCTGCACCGTTTATCAATAATCAAATGGTCGTAGATACGGCTGTAATGTATCCAGAGCAATCCTCTCAAAATCCACAATTGGTTCACTTTCAAATGGTCTATCCCTATTGGGTGCGCCTGAACGAAGATAGTTCATTCCTGTTGAGGATTAATCTGGATGGCACGGATGGGGGAAACATACGAGGATGGCAGGCACGTCTTGAAATGAGTGATGTGGCGATTTCGCCGCAGGGCGAATCGCGCCAGAGAGTCGTTGCCGGAACCGAAAATGTATTCCGCTGGAAGATCAAGCCCTATACACCCACGGCTGGGCGGGGTACATTATGGGTCTATCGGGTGAGAGCTAATGGAATTGGTAAGGGGGATACCCAATTAATTTTGGCTCACCCTTTCGAAATCCGGATTTGGAATTGGATGGGTGGGAGCGGCTGGATGCTGCTGCGTGTTATGGCAGGTGGTGGATTGTTCATCAGCCTGTTCTGGGCGTGGAATGCTCGAAGGAGGGGGATTGCGATGCGAGAAAGGGGAACAAACCAAACATAAAATTAAGGGATTTGCTTTACAAGCAAGGGGTAAATTGATAAAATGGATGTATTGGGTGGGGATGGGAAAGATTACTAAAAATCCCTGGATCCTTAAACTTCGCAGGAGCGTGTATGCTGGGAAACTGGTTGTACATCGGAATCTTTGCGCTGGTAGCCCTGATGATGCCAGCGATCACCATTCTCATCGCTGGAATTCTCTCTCCAAAAAAACCGGATCCCATAAAGAATTCAACCTATGAATGTGGGGTTGAAACGGTAGGCCCCAACTGGACACAAATAAAAATTCAATATTACGTTTTTGCCCTCGTTTTCTTGATTTTTGATGTTGAGGCAGTATTACTTTTCCCGTGGGCAGTTGCGTATCAGTTCTTGCCCCTGTATGCCATAATCGAAGGCGTCTTATTCCTGCTGATTTTGGTGATTGGGTTTTTTTACGCCTGGCGAAAAGGGGCACTGGAATGGTTCTAAAACCTTCGAAGGCAGGGAAAACCAATGGATTTTTTGCGTGATCCTTTTGGCTTTGTGATTCAATGGTACGTGGGCTGGTTGAGTGGATTGGGTCTGCCAGCTTTTGGGGTGGAATTGATCTCAAAACTAACCGGTGCTCTGGTTCTGGCAACCGGCGCGATGTTGTTTGTGGTCTTTTTGATCTGGTATGAGCGAAAATTGATTGGCCGTATCCAGGACCGGTTTGGGCCGAATCGTGTCGGACCGTGGGGAATTTTTCAACCGGTTGCGGATATGCTAAAGATTTTTACCAAAGAATATATCACCCCAATTGGTGCAGATAAAGTTACCTATAATCTTGCCCCTATTCTGGCGGTTGCAGCGGTGCTTTTGTTATGGTCGGTGCTTCCACTCTCGGTCACGGTTGTGGGTACAGATCTAAATGTTGGACTGCTTTTTTTGATTGCAGTCGGTGGTCTGGGGGAGATGAGTTATATCCTCGCTGGTTGGGGTTCTAATAATAAATATGCTCTTTTGGGGGCGTTTCGTCTGGTAGCTCAGCTTATTTCTTACGAAGTACCACTTGTGCTTTCGGCTTTGGTTCCGGTGATGCTGGCCGGTACTCTAAGTGTTACTGGTATTGTGCAGGCGCAGGAGAATGTCTGGTTTATTGTAGCAGCACCAGCGGCAGCTTTGATTTTCTTTATTGCGTCCATCGCCGAAATCGGCCGCTCCCCATTTGACTTGATCGAAGCCGAATCAGAACTGGTGGCCGGCTACAATATTGAATATTCTGGATTGAAATTTGGCATGTTTTTTGTGGCCGAGTTTTTACATGCTTTTACTGTTTCGATGATTTTTGCCACAGTTTTTCTGGGCGGTTGGCGTGGCCCTGGCGCCGAACAAATTCCTGTTTTGGGTTTTGTGTATCTGATGGTGAAAACTTTCGTCGTCTACTTCGTGACAATTCTTTTCAGGGGAACTCTACCGCGCTTCCGAATTGACCAGATGATGAATTTGAATTGGAAAGTTTTAACCCCCCTTTCTCTGGGGTTAATCATGGCAATGTCAATCGTTGGTGGTTTGACCCGGCAATTGCCAGCATTCTGGCAGGTTACCGCCTATCTCATCATCAATCTCCTTCTGCTAGGAGCCACAGATCAATTGATGCATTTTGCCCAGAACAGGAAAACGAAATTGAACCTTGCCACGCAACCCGGAAAAGGGGTTTTAACCACATCTTCCAAACACGGATCAGGAGAATGAACGGTCTTCAAGTGGTTTTTTTGCTTGCGGCGCTGGTTTCATTGTTTTCAGCCGTCATGGTTGTTTCTGCACGCCGGATGATGCATGCTGCCTTGTGGCTGGTGCTGACCTTGATGGGGGTAGCCGTCATTTTTGTCACGCTTCAATCATCCTTTTTTGCGGTGGTTCAGATATTGGTCTACGTTGGAGCTATCGCCATTTTAATCATCTTTTCGGTGATGTTGACTCGGCGAGTTATGGAAGATCATGGCGATCAGATTTTACCGGGGTGGCGGGCAGCCGGTTTGGTTGCGCTGCTATTGTTTGGGGTGATCGTGGGATTTATGACACTTTGGCTGGGTTTTTCCGCTGTGCTGGTTGAACTGCCGGCCGATGCAGAAAACCTATTGGAGTTGGGGCGGTCGTTGGTATCTCCACAAGGGTATGTGTTACCGTTTGAGCTGGCGTCGGTGTTGCTTGTGGCGGCTTTGATCGGTGCCATCACGATTGCGGTGGACCGCAAGGAGGATCAAGACAGATGATACCCCTGGCCTGGTATTTGATTTTTTCGGCGGCTTTGTTCTGCATTGGATTGTTTGGGGCGCTGGCACGCAAAAATGCTGTCGCCATTCTTATGGGGGTTGAGCTGATGCTGAACGCGGTCAATGTCAATTTGATTACCTTCTGGCATTATTATGCTCAGGTGCATAATGCTCCGTATGTGCATGGGCTGGCCTTTACCACGATGGTTTTTGTTGTTGCTGCTGCGGAAGTGGCAGTTGGTCTGGCGCTGATTATCTCCGCTTACCGTAGGCGTCAAACGCCGATTGTGGATGAACTAACTCTGCTAAAAGGATAAGAGCGGGAGGAAAGAATTGCATGGCTGTTGAAACCTTGATTGTCCTCATTCCACTGCTGCCGTTGTTGGCGTTTTTCACAATTGTGTTATTTGCCCACCGCAATAATGCACTGTCCCACTGGCTTGCACTGTGCGCAGCCGGCTTGTCGTGGCTGTTGACCATGATGGTTTTTGGGCGTGCCATTCAAACCGAAGACCTCAGCCAGCATCCTTTTGTTGGAGCGATTGGGTGGTTACCGACCGGTGCCGCTACCCTCCAAATTGGAATTCAAATTGACCCGCTCAGCGCCGTGACGCTTTTCTTTGTCGCCTGGACGGTTTTGATGATCTTTATTTACAGTATTGGGTATCATAACTTTGGACAGCCCAAAGGAGAACATGATCGTCCCGGCTTACCTCCACATGGGGCAGAGGTAAAGGATGAGCATGGCCATACCCATCGTGTCCCCTCGATTGAACCGATGTATGCGCGCTTTTTTGCGCTGATCAGCCTGTTTGCTTTTGCAATGTTTTTATTAGTCGTCACGGATAATTTATTGACCCTATATATCGGCTGGGAGATCATGGGGCTTTGTTCCTACCTGCTGATTGGATTCTGGTACGGCAAGGAATCAGCACGAAATGCCATGATTAAAGCCTTCCTGACTACCCGGGTGGGGGATGTGTTCATGCTGCTGGGGCTGGCAGCACTGTATTCCCTGACTGGAACATTGAATTACCAGGCCATCCTGAGCAACCCGGCTGTTTTGAGTGGACTGGCCAGTACCAATTCGCCTCTGGCAGGGATTTCCTGGGCTGGTCTAATTGGCGTTTTGTTGATCATTGGAACAATTGGAAAATCCGCACAATTCCCGCTGCACATCTGGTTGCCGGATGCTATGGAAGGTCCAACCCCGGTTTCAGCGATGATCCATGCGGCCACGATGGTTTCGGCGGGGGTGTATCTGGTCATTCGGTTCTTCCCATTGCTCTCCGCGGGGTGGGATGGGCATCATCTGACTCTACCCATGGTGGTGATGGGTGCGGTGGGGGCATTCACGGCATTGTTTGCCGCTACGATTGCACTTGCTCAAAATGATATTAAGCGAGTGCTGGCTTACTCCACCATTTCTCAATTGGGATACATGATCGCTGCGCTGGGGGTGGGTGCGTATGTGGCCGCCGCTTTTCATCTGGTAACTCATGCGTTCTTCAAGGCACTGCTCTTTTTGGGTTCGGGTTCGGTCATTCATGGGATGGAACACGGAGTTTTACATACTGGTGAAAAAATTGACCCGCAAAACATGCTCTACATGGGTGGTTTGCGCAAAAAAATGCCGCTGACTTTTTGGACTTTTCTGTCCGGTGGATTAGCACTCTCCGGTTTTCCCTTGGTCACGGCGGGTTTCTGGTCCAAGGATGAGATTTTATCCGGTGCATATGCCAGCGGACAATTGTTGATCTTTTGGACACTGGCGGTGGCAGCCTTGTTGACGGCTTTTTACACGATGCGCCAGATCACCTTGACCTTTTTGGGTCAACCACGCAGTCAATCAGCCGAGCATGCCCACGAATCGAAGCCGGTGATGACTATCCCGTTGGTCGTTCTGGCATTCTTTGCTATTGCTGCCGGTTGGGTTGGAATTCCGGAGTACTTTCCCGCAGTAGGAGGGCTGCTACCCAACTGGTTTGAGGAATTTGTTGGCAGTATGCTGAGCTCGCACGGCGAAAAGTCTCATTTCAGTCTGCTTCCCCTGGGAGTTTCTCTGGTTGTAGCGTTGGGCGGGTTACTGCTTGGATGGTTGACCTATCGGGGGGTAGTTAAACCGGTTGACCCGCTGGAAAAGCCTTTAGGAGGGGTGTATACCTTGCTTCGAAACAAGTATTATGTGGATGAATTCTACCAGTGGGTGTTTATTCGCCCGGCGCGCTGGTTGGCTGAAACACTGACCGATCGTTGGCTGGATCGTACGATGATTGACGGGGTGCTGCATTCCATTGCCGGTTTTGGGGTTTGGCTGGGTAAATCTCTACGGCAATGGATTGATCTACCGGTTATCAACGGAGCAGGGGATATGGCTGCTACCAGCACACGCAATCTGGGGACTTTTCTCCGTTCTCTACAATCCGGCAGAGTGCAAGTTTATGCAACAGTGGGACTGGGATTGACAGCGATGATTGCCATCCTGATTTACTTCTTGTGGGTGATTGGTTGAGCGTGGAGGATGGAGAGCATGAGCTTTCTTGCCAATCATCTGTTGAGCCTGATTTTGTTCACCCCCACGGCCGCTGCGCTGGTGATGCTATTGCTTCCCAAAGAGAAAACCACCCTGTTGCGTAATTTTGCTCTGGTTGCCTCGCTGATTCCGTTTGTCCTGACTCTGGTAGTCTGGGCTGGTTTTGATCCACAGCCTCGTGCGGATATGCCGTTCCAGTTTGTAGAAAAAGCATCATGGTACAGTGCTATCCGGGCTTCTTATCATTTGGGAGTCGATGGTATTTCCCTGCCGATGGTTCTGTTGACTACCCTGCTCACCCCCCTTGCCATATTGGCTTCATATAGTATCGAGGAGCGGGTCAAATCCTACATGATTCTGTTCCTTTTGCTCGAAACCGGTATGCTGGGGGTGTTTCTTGCGCTGGATTTACTGCTCTTCTTTGTGTTTTGGGAAGTTGGATTGGTTCCAATGTATTTTTTGATTGCCCAATGGGGTAGTAAAAATCGTAATTATGCCGCACTGAAATTTGTGTTATACACGATGGGCGGTTCGCTCGGCTTGCTGCTGGCAATACAACTGATGGGTGTGGCGGTTGGCAGTTTTGATTTGCTGGAGATGTATCAGCGCTGGCCGGGGCTTAATCAATTAAGCATTCCTATTGGATTGCCGGTATCAACGGTTAAGGCAATTGCTTTTTGGGCTTTCGTGGTGGCATTTGCCATCAAGGTGCCGGTCTGGCCATTTCACACCTGGCTGCCAGATGCCCATACCGAAGCACCAACGGCTGGTTCGATGATTCTGGCGGGAGTGCTACTCAAACTGGGTGCCTATGGCTTTTTACGGTTGGTTCTACCGCTCTTCCCGGTTGAGTCTCAGCAATATGCGGGGGCGTTGGCGTTTTTGGGGGTGGCAGCCATTATTTTTGGGGCATTAGGCGCCTGGGCGCAAAATGATTTCAAGCGATTGATTGCTTATTCGTCCATTAATCATATGGGTTTTGTGGTTCTGGGTATTGCTGCTGCAGCGGCGTTGCTGAATACCTCTTCCCCGGGAGGATTGCTGGACAAGAATATCGCCCTGAACGGGGCAGTGCTGCAAATGTTCAATCACGGTCTTAGCGCTGCAGGAATGTTCTTTCTGGTGGGTGTTTTATATGAGCGTGCCCACACCCGCGATTTGAACGATTTTGGCGGTTTATACGCTGTGCTGCCGGTTTATGGGGGTGTGCTGATCTTTACGGCAATGGCATCCCTTGGGCTTCCTGGATTGAACGGTTTTGTTTCGGAATTTTTGGTGGTGAGAGGAGCGTGGCCGGTATTAACACTGGCAACGGCACTGGCGATGATTGGCCTGTTCTTCACCGGGGCTTATATTCTAAAGGCACTGAAAATGGTGTTACACGGCCCGCTTAACACCCGGTGGCAGGGTCACTTAACCGATATGACCCGCAGGGAGTTGGTGGTTATGGCTCCCTTGATGGTTTTAATGTTGTTATTAGGTGTTTGGCCAGCGTGGCTACTCGATATGATCAACCGCGCGGTAGCGTTTCTGTTTTGAGAGGTGAGTGATGCAGTTTCCAATTCTGAGCACTCTGATTTTCACTCCCATTGTAGCCGGGATCCTTTTGCTTTTACTCCCTGCCGAAAATCGAATCTGGATTCGGCGGGTTGCATTGGTGGCAGCCACACTTATTCTGCTGATGTCGCTCTTCCTGTACTTTTCTTATGATGTCAGCCGTGGAGGTTACCAATTTCTCGAAGAGGCAAACTGGCTTCCGCAGTTCGGAATCCATTACAAGTTGGGTGTTGATGGAATCAGCCTTCCATTGGTTTTGTTATCGGGTTTGGTCATCTTCTCCGGCGTGTTGGTTTCGTGGAATGTTGAAGATCGGCCGCGTGAATTTTTCTCGTTTTTGATGTTTTTGGGAGCCAGTGTCCTGGGTGTTTTCTGTGCGTTGGATTTGTTTCTCTTGTTTTTCTTCTTTGAACTGGCTGTTTTTCCAAAGTATCTGATGATTGTAGTATGGGGTTACCCAAAGACCCGCGAATATGGGGGGATGAAGTTAACCCTCTATCTTTTTGTTGGTTCGGTGATTGCACTGGTTGGTACGCTGGCGATTTACTTCGGCTCGGGATTGCGAACTTTCGATTTGCTGGCATTGGAACAAGCCGGCTTCCCAATTGAGTTTCAACGGCTGTGGTTCCCGTTTGTGTTTCTGGGCTTTGCGATTTTGGGCGGTATCTTCCCCTTCCATAGCTGGGCTCCCGATGGTCATGTGGCTGCCCCTACCGCCATTTCGATGCTGTTGGCTGGTGTTGAAATGAAAGTTGGTGCGTTTGCGGCTTTGCGAGTCGGTATTCAATTGCTGCCCGAAGGGGCGCAGTATTGGGCGCCAGCTATCTTGTTGCTGGCAACAATTAATGTAGTGTATGGGGCGTTTATCGCCATGGTACAAACCGATTTCAAGTATGTGATTGGTTTCTCGTCGGTTTCACATATGGGATTGGTGTTGATCGGCTTTGCAACCCTCAATCGAGATGGCTTGTTGGGGGCTGGGATGCAAATGTTTTCTCACGGTGTGATGACGGCTCTCTTCTTCGCCATCGTTGGAATGGTGTATGATCGGGCTCATACCCGCGAGATTGGGGCTTTGGGCGGTTTGGTGCGAAAAATGCCCTGGGCAGCCGTGGGGTTCATCATTGGCGGTTTGGTTTCGATGGGGATGCCGGGTTTTTCCGGCTTTGTTTCGGAAATACCGGTATTCATGGGGGCATGGCAGGTGGCTCCTCTGGTGGCTGTGGTAGCCATTCTTGGCATTTTGATCACGGCCGCCTATATCTTTCTGGTCGTACGGCGGGTGTTTTTTGGAGAAATCCCCGCTGAACTATCTGCCAGGGTCGGCGATGTGAGCCGCAAAGATAAATTGGTGATTGGGATGTTATCCGCGGTGATGATTTTGCTGGGTTGGTTCCCTTCCCTTTTGACCCGTTTGATTGAACCGGGGGTTCAGTCCATCTTAGCCCTGATAGGAGGTGGCCGGTGAGCAGTGACTTCACTCCTCAAATGTGGCGCTCCATTTTCCCTGAAGTCGGGTTGCTGATTCTGGCAATCGTCTTATTATTTTTCGATCTTATCTGGCTCAAACGACCACAGATGCGTGCCAGGTGGCTGGGGTGGATAACCAGTATTGGGATTGTCCTGATTATGGGGGTTGCGGCTGGTGTTTCGATGCCGCAGGGGCAGGGCAGCATAGAATGGGGTGGAATGCTGCGATTTGATGCAGCCGGTTTTGTGTTTCGGATGATTTTCATGAGTGCAGCAGCGTTGACCGCCTTGTTTGCCAGCCAATTTGAGGCTGTGAAAAAACGTGGTGAATTCTATGCTCTTTTGCTGATCAGTACCCTTGGTATGAATTTAATGGCTTCGGCGGCGGATTTAATTTTGCTCTTTCTCGCAATCGAAACCACTTCGATCCCTCTCTATGTAATGGCTGGGTTTTTAACCCGGGATGATCGTTCGGTCGAGGCTGGTATTAAGTATTTTCTTTTTGGGGCAATAACCTCAGCCGTGATGTTGTACGGCTTCAGCCTGATTTACGGGCTCACCGGCACAACCCAGATTTATGAGTTGAGTTCGGCTTTTCAAGCGGGTAATTTGCCAGTTGGACTGGCGGGTCTGGTTATTGTTCTCGTGCTGGTCGGTTTCGGTTTTAAGATTTCTGCAGTGCCGTTCCATTTTTGGGCGCCGGATGTCTATCAGGGGGCGCCAACACCCGTGGCTGGTTTCCTCTCAACTGCCAGCAAGGCGGCCGGCTTTGCGGTTCTTTTACGTGTTTTCCAAATTGTGTTTGCCGGGCAGGGCAGTTTATGGATGGTATTGATCGCGATTCTGGCCACTGCCAGCATGCTGATTGGCAACTACCTTGCGCTGGCGCAACGCAGTATCAAACGACTACTGGCATATTCCTCAATTGCGCATGCCGGTTATTTATTAATCGGGATTGCATCTGATTCGGAATTAGGTACACTTTCAGTAGTCTATTACCTGATCGCGTATCTGGTGACCAATCTGGCCGCTTTTGGCATTGTGAACCTGATCGAGAATCGGGTCGGATCGGATGAAATTGGTGCATTGGCGGGGCTTAACCGGCGTTCAGCAGGCCTGGCACTGGCTATGCTGGCTGCCATGCTGTCGCTGGGGGGCATTCCACCTTTCGCTGGCTTCTTCGCGAAACTTTTGGTCTTTGCGGCTGCTGTTGAGCGAGGGTTGATCTGGCTGGTGCTGATTGGTGTATTCAATGCGGTGGTCGGTTTATATTACTACTTAAATGTTCTCAAAGTCATTTACCTGCATCCGCCGATCGAAGAAAAAGAAATTGTCCCGGCAACCCCGGGGTGGAGGCTGGCGATGTGGGTGTGCATGGCAGGCATCCTTCTGGTTGGCTTCTGGTTTTCGCCGTGGTATTCGTTGGCACAGGCTGCTACAAGTGCAATTTGGGTTTATTGACGCGCAATTTTCCATCTGATATAATGTTTTCGTCATGAGCCACCCAAACGCCGACGAACCATCACGACGCCAAAAAATTCTCAATTTGACCCTGGCAAGTGTAACGGCGCAGGTGGGGTGTATTACACTGGTGATTGTGTTGGCCGCCGTATTCGCAGGTATCTGGCTGGACAATCGTTTTGAAACCCGACCATGGTTTACATTGGGATTATTGGTGGTGAGCATTCCGGTATCGCTGGCAATCATGTTTCTGGTTGTCCGAATGGCGGTTTCAAAGATCAAACCGGGTTCTGGTCAGTCGAACCAATCCGAAAAGAAGGAGGAAACGGGTCTTGGAAACAACGCGTAAATGGCGCTGGGGAAAAAACCGCTGGATTGTGCTGTTGTTTATCGTCTTGAGTATTGTTGCCATAAACTTTGCTGTGCCTGTTCAGCCTCATATTCAAGTTGCTCCCGAACGAATTATTGAAGAACCATTATTCAATTTAGGTCCGCTGGGGGATTTTTATTTGATTAACACGCTGCCAACGCTGGTGGTTGTGGATCTCATTATCATTGCCATTGCTTTCGCCGTGCGGCAAAGCCTTCGAAAAGGTGACCTTGTCCCTCGCGGAATTGCCGGTGCAATGGAAGGTTTGATCGAAGTATTATACAACCTGACCGAATCGGCTGCCGGGAAACATGCGCGGCGGATTTTCCCGTGGTTTGCAACGATTATGATCCTGGTATTGGTTGCCAACCTGATGAAAATATTACCGGGTATGGAAGCAATTGGGGTGATGCACCATTCAGAACATGGCCATCCCATTCAAAACCTGTTTGGAAATGTCTACACAGTTCTTCCGGGCAAAGCAGAACATGGTGAAGGTTATATTCTGACTCCCTTTTTCCGCGCTCTTTCAACGGATTTGAATTTTACCCTGGCACTTGCTCTTATTTCGGTCTTCATGACGCAGGTGATTGGGGTGCAGACTCAGGGATTGCGGTACTTCACCAAATTCATCAATTTCACAACTATGTTCAAAAAGCCCTTTTTCGGCTTCATGGACTTTCTGGTTGGGTTGCTGGAATTGATTTCTGAGTTTGCAAAAATCCTCTCATTTACATTCCGTTTGTTTGGGGTTATGTTTTCCGGTTTTGTGTTGGTGGCATTGGTGGCTACCATGCTGCCCGTTTTTGTGCCATCCATGATTTATATGTTCGAAGTTTTCATGGGCGTCATTCAAGCCTTTGTCTTTGGTATGTTAACAATGGTCTTTATGGCAATGGCGACCCGCGGTCATGGTGAAGAAGAACATCATTAGAATTGGATTGATTCATCACAATTGAGGAGGTCAACTAACAATGGAAGGTGACATCGTTTTAGCAGCAAAATTTATCGGCGCGGGTCTGGCGATGATCGGCGCGCTCGGCGCGGGCGTTGGCATTGGGTTGAGCGTGCAGGGTGCTTTGCAGGGCATGGCTCGCAACCCGGATGCTTACGGTAATTTGCTAACGAACATGATTCTGGGTATTGCTTTCTCCGAAGCGATTGCAATTTACTGTCTGGTGATAGCATTCCTGATGTTGTTCGTGCTGTGAGGAGGGTGCTTTGGAAAAGTTAGGTATTACCCTCGGTTTCCTATTGATCCAAATCCTGAGTTTTGGGATTGTTTTTATTGTCCTCAAAGAATGGGTCTACAAACCGCTGACCGCTCAATTGGAAAAACGACGGCGCGCGATTGCGCAGGGGCTGGAAGACGCCCGTGTTGCTGCTGAGGCGCGAGCGAATGCGGAGCGTGAATCCAACCGAATTATTGCGGAAGCCCAGCAAAAAGCAGCCGAAATTGTGAGGGAGGCAACCGAACGAGCGGAGGCCGCTGCCAAAGATGTTCGTTTACAGGCCAATGCTGAGATTGCCAAAGCCCGAGAACAAGCCATGGCTGAAATTGAACAGGAACGCAACCGTGTCCTAAGTGAAGTGCGCGGTCAAATTGCAGCATTGGCCATTGCAGCCACTCAAAAGTTGATTGGTGTTACCCTGGATGAGCAACGACAGCACGCCCTGTTGGAAGAATTTTTCTCGGGTGTGCGGGGCGGCAAGGTGGTTGTTTTAGAAAATGAGACGATTAGCGGCCAGGCTGCGGAAATCACCAGTGCATTACCGCTAACCGAAGCGGAACAACAGGCAGTCAAGCAGGATGTGCTTGCCAAACTCGGTGGAGCGGCATCGGTCACCTTCCGGGTTGACCCCTCGATTTTAGGTGGATTAATTATCAAGGTTGGTGATCGGGTGATTGATGGCTCGGTGGCTGGTCAACTACAAGGGTTACGCCAGACCTTACTCTAATATTCTCTTGAGGTAGGAGATTTTTGCCACCTGTGATGTAAAACAGCAGGTGGCATTTGTTATATAAGATGAAAAGACTTGAAGAACTCATTCAAAATTTGCCAGTAAAGGTGCTGGCTGCTCAATATATAGCGGGGGTTGAGGTGGGCGGTATTGTGCTGGATTCGCGTCAGGTACAGCCCGGCTACCTTTTTGTGGCGCTAAGTGGTGGAAACACGGATGGCCATTCCTATATACCCTCGGCCGTGGAGCGAGGGGCGGCTGCCGTGATTGGCAGCAAACCTTTGAATGAAATCCCTGCTGACCTTCCATACCTTCAAGTGGAAGATACCCGCTCGGCTCTGGCCTATCTTTCGGCGGCTTTTTACGACCATCCTGCGCGATCCCTGACAGTGATTGGTGTAACCGGCACGGATGGGAAAACGACTACATCCACCCTCATTTATTCCATACTTCGCAGTGCTGGATTGAGTACTGGAATCATTTCTACCGTTAATGCGGTGATTGGCGACGAAGTCATTGATACTGGCTTTCATGTTACTACGCCAGAAGCACCGGATGTACAACGCTATCTGGCAAAGATGCGGGATGCGGGTTTGACGCATGTTGTCCTGGAGGCGACTTCGCATGGGTTGGCACAGGAGCGGGTGACTGCCTGCGAGTTTGACATTGGGGTTGTTACCAACATCACCCATGAACATCTGGATTATCACGGGTCGTATGAGGCTTATCGGGCGGCTAAAGCGCGATTATTTCAACATTTACAAACTACGGTTGCCAAACCTCAGGGAAACCCACGGCTGGCAGTGCTTAACCGTGATGATGAGTCTTATGATTATCTGAACGGTGTGATCAGTGGCAGGAAGATGACATACAGTGTAGGCAACGAGGCGGATTTTATGGGTTTTCATCCTGAATATACGCCCGCTGGTCTGGCCTTTCAGGTTCGTTTTGAGGGGGATAAGCTTTTGAAAATTCACAGCCGGTTGGTCGGAGAATACAATATATCCAATATACTGGCAGCCTTGGCGGCAACCATTGGCGGACTTGGCATTCAACCAGCTGCTGCAGCCGAGGGGGTAGAAAAAATGAAACCTGTGCCGGGTCGGATGGAACAAATTGACCTGGGGCAGGATTTTATCGCGATTGTAGATTTTGCTCACACCCCCAATGCGCTGAAGCGAGCGCTTCAAACGGCACGTCAGATGACCCATGGAAAAGTGATTGCCGTCTTTGGTTCGGCGGGGTTGCGGGATCGGCTCAAAAGAAGGATGATGGCGGAAATTTCTGTAGAATTGGCGGACGTGACGGTCTTGACTGCCGAGGATCCGCGCACCGAGTCGTTGGAAGAAATTTTGGAGGAGATGGCACAAGCCGCGAGATTGCGAGGTGGAGTTGAAGGAAAAAATTTCTATCGCGTAGCCGATAGGGGTGCGGCAATTCGACTGGGTGTTCAATTTGCCAAAACTGGTGACGTGATCATGGCTCTTGGAAAAGGGCATGAACAATCAATGTGTTTTGGGGAAATCGAGTACCCATGGGATGATCGTGTTGCTATGCGGGCTGCTTTGGCAGAGCGGCTGGGATCGCAAGGCTACACCATGCCGTATCTACCCACCCAGGATGAATGAAAAATCAACCGCCTACCGAAACCGGTAGGCGGTTTGTATGATTAACTCTCGTTATGTTTGTCTATCAGCGTCGGCGTTGACCACTGCGATTGTCAAAACCGCGATCCCCACCGCCGCGCCGTTCACCACTACCCGATCTTCCACCTCCGGATGGGCGGTTGCCCCCTGAGGGACGCCCACCGGAAGGTCGGCTTCCGCTGCGGCCATTGCGGTCATTTGCCTGGGCTTCTTCCAGTGACCAGCCTTCTAATACGGCCTGTCGTGACAGGCGAATTTTTCCGGATTCGTCAATACCGGTCACCATCACAGTAATCTCGTCGCCAACATCCACAACATCCTGAACGCTGGCTACCCGTTCGCTATCCAGCTGCGAGATGTGAACCATTCCATCAACGTTGGGTAAGATCTCCACAAACGCGCCAAAGTCGGTAACCCGAACGACTTTACCGGTATAAATTCGGCCCAATTGAGGGATTTCAATCAGGGATTCAATTCGTTCACGGGCGGAACTTTCACCAATGCCATCCGTTGCGGCAATGTAAACGGTACCATCATCGTCAATATCAATTTTGGTATTGGTTTCTTCTTGAATGGCACGAATGATCTTGCCGCCTGGCCCGATGATGGCTCCAATTTTGTCCACCGGCACCTGTATGATGGTGATTCGTGGAGCGTGTGGTTTAAGTTGAGGACGCGGCGCTGGGATGACTTCCAGCATTTTATCCAGAATGAACAAACGCGCCTGCCGAGCCTGTTCCAGAGCCTGGGTCATCAATTCAGCCGTGATGCCTTTGATTTTGATGTCCATTTGCAGGGCAGTAATGCCTTCGCGGGTACCGGCTACCTTAAAGTCCATGTCGCCTAGATGATCTTCCATGCCCTGAATATCGGTGAGGATTTGGAAGCGGTCTCCTTCTTTGATGAGACCCATTGCAACGCCAGCAACCGGCGCTTTAATGGGAACTCCGGTATCCATCAAGGCCAGGGTGGAACCGCAAACGGACGCCATTGAGGTGGAGCCGTTTGAAGAAAGCACTTCGGAAACCAGACGGAGGGTATAGGGAAATTCTTTCTCGGGTGGAATAACGGGTACTAGCGCCCGCTCTGCCAAAGCACCGTGGCCGATTTCCCGGCGGGATTGACCACGCAAGGGTTTTACTTCACCGGTTGAATAAGGCGGGAAGTTGTAGTGATGCATGTATCGTTTGGTTTCAACCGGAGTCAGGTTGTCCAGTTCCTGGGCTTCTTTGGGTGTACCCAGCGTAGCCAGGGTCAACACCTGTGTTTCGCCTCGTGTGAATAGACCAGAACCATGTGCGCGGGGCGAGACATCCACTTCGCACCAGATGGGACGGATTTCAGTGGGTGTGCGTCCATCCGGGCGTATTCCGCGGTTTAGAATGCGGTTGCGTACAACTTCTTTAAGGACCTGATCAAAGGCTTCCGTTGCCGCTTTGGTGAGGGTTTCATCCTCAGCAGTGAATTCGGCCACGACAGTTTCGCGCAATTCGTCAAGGCTTTCATTGAGTTCGGCTTTGGTATGGGGAGCATCCAGCCGTGCTTCAATTTCAGCCGCTGCCCGCTGGCGTACACGTTCCACCAGACCTTCATCGAGGGTCTCAATGGTTACTTCCCGTTTGGGTTTGCCAATCTCTTCAGCCATTTTTTCCTGAACATCAATAAGCGGCTGAAGAGCTTGATGACCAAACATCAAGGCTTCAACCATCACATCTTCAGGAATAATGTCCGCGCCGCATTCCACCATGAGGATGGCTTCACGGGTTCCTGCGATGCGCAAGTCCAGGTCGGATTGTTCTTTTTGCTCAAAGGTGGGGTTGATAATAAATTCACCATTGATGCGTCCTACGCGCACGGCTCCAATCGGCCCGCCCCATGGAATATCCGAGATCATCAATGCGGCGGAGGCGGCATTGACAGCCAGGATATCCAGCGGATTGTCTTTATCAGCAGACAGAGAAAAGCAAATCACCTGCACTTCATTGCGCATGTTTTTGGGAAAAAGCGGGCGCAGGGGGCGGTCAATCAGGCGGGAAATGAGAATCGCTTCATCAGATGGTTTCCCTTCTCTGCGGAAGAAAGAACCCGGAATGCGTCCTCCTGCATACATGCGCTCTTCGTAATCAACTGATAACGGGAAAAAGTCAATTCCTTCCCGAACGCCGCCCATGGTTGCAGCGGCAAAGACAATGGAGTCACCAAGTCGCAGGGTGACAGCGCCACCTGCCTGACCGGCTAACTTGCCCGTTTCGATGGTAATAGTGCGACCACCAACCTGGGCTGTGTAAATTTTTGCTTCAGGTTTACTCATATTTTTCCTCTCGTTTATTCCCCCACCCGGTTAGGGACTGAAAGCTGGCGAGGATACATTCCTCAACAGGTTTCAATACCCAACCGTGGGGGTGATTCTGAAATATTCGATTA
>FWPU01008173.1_pt1 | contig 18184 bp, 9 predicted proteins | sample 2228361 | NCBI WGS metagenome assembly FWPU01 (sample SAMEA103939777, study PRJEB20133) | metagenome
CCCGGTGGCACGCCCTGAACGCAAGTGAAGGGCGTGGCAAAAGGCCACGGCCATCGCTCCGCTCTGGCCGTGCCACCCAGCCGCTCCACCGGGGGCTTACGCATACGGCTCCACCTTGGGGTGCGTGGTCTGGGCGCGGGCTTCACGCTTTTCGCGTGGGTGCTGAGCACCCACCCTACTTGGCTGGGCGCGGGCTTCACGCTTTTCGCGTGGGTGCTGAGCACCCACCCTACTTGGCTGACCATTTTCGCGTGGGTGCTGAGCACCCACCCGACTTGGCTGACCATTTTCGCGTGGGTGCAGAGCACCCACCCTACTTGGCTGACCATTTTCGCGTGGGTGGTGAGCACCCACCCGACTTGTCTTATAATGACAAGGAACTGGATGGATTGTGGGTCGAGGGGATTGCGATGCTGATCTATATTGTCCGCCACGCCTGGGCCGAGGACCCCGACAGCCAGCGATGGCCCAACGATGAACTGCGTCCGCTGACCGATAAGGGGGTGAAACGGTTTCGGCAGTTCGTGCGTGGGCTGGCTCGTCAGGGATTCTCGCCCCAATTGGTGGTTACCAGTCCCTTAGTGCGGTGTCGCCAGACGGCCGAAGTGATTGCGGAAGAGACTCCGGGCCGGCCGACGGTGGTCTCCAGGGCGGAGTTAGCTCCAGGGGGGGATGGCCGAGCACTGGTCGCATGGACGGCCGAACGCTCCAAAGGGTTGGAGCAAGTCGCGTGGGTGGGGCACGCCCCCGATGTCGGCCAACTGGCCGCCCAGTTGATCGGCGAACCCTGCGCAGCCATCCGTTTTTCCAAGGGGGCGGTGTGCGCGATTGAGTTCAACGGTCCCCCACAAGAGGGACGCGGCGAACTCCAATGGCTCGTTCCCCCCAAGATGTTGGGGGTGTGACCTGCGGCGGACATGGTCGTTTCAGCCAGCGGTGGTCTCGTCCCCACCCGCTAATAGACCGGCGTGCTCAACGGCAGACTATTTTTGCAACCGCCGGCTTGCAATATTCAACCTTCTGGCCTACAATACGTTGGGATTGGCGTTTGGCATCGCCGGCCCAGGCGTGGCGTTGCCGCCCCGGTTTGCGGCATCTAGAATTGCCGCGACGGTGTGAGCCGGTAACGAAGGGCCAAGTGGGTATCCCATTGGAGTAGGTGGAACGATATTCCCTAGCTTTGGGGGTGATCACTTTCCAACGCCGAGTTTGGTGGGAGGCCGGAGGCGGTGCCCTGGTTTGCCGGGAAGGACGAGATGGTGGCCCACGAAGACGAACTCTACCAAGACCGAATCCTGGAGCATTATGAAGAGCCGTATCACCGCGGCTCGTGCGCCCATTGCACCCATTGCCACGAAGACCGAAACCCCCTGTGCGGCGACCGGGTAGTGATGAGCCTGTGGATCGACGATCATGGCACGCTGAAAGAGGTCTACTTTGATGGCGAGGGGTGCTGCATCAGCCAGGCGGCTGCCTCGATGCTGGTAGAGCGGTTCGACGGCAAGACGGTGGACGAGGTGCGGCGGTTCACCGCCCAAGACATGCTTGATCTGTTCGGCGTGAAGTTGACGCCGGCCCGCCAGAACTGCTGCCTGCTTCCTTGGCGGGTATTGCAGGCGGCCATCTATTCGCCTGTAGAAGGCTGCGCCGGACCGTCCGACGGAAAGGAGCCGGCCCCCAATGTCTGCCACTGAGATTTCCGTGGGCGCGGTGCGGCCACTGGATCCCGACCGGTATCGCGCCGATTTCCCCATCTTTGCCGAAGGGGCGCGGAACGGCCGGCCCCTGGCCTACCTCGATAATGCCGCCACGACCCAGCACCCCCGGCCGGTGATCGAGGCGATGGTCGAGGCCTACCAGTGCTATTACGCCAATGTCCATCGGGGGATCCACTGGCTGGCCGACCGGACCACCGAACTCTACGAAGCCGCCCGCGACAAGGTCCGCCGGTTTCTCAATGCGGCCCAGCGCGAGGAGATCGTTTTCACTTCCGGGGCCACGGCGGCCATCAATCTGGTGGCTCGCAGTTGGGGCGATGCCAATCTTCGGCCCGGCGACGGCATCCTGCTGTCGGAAATGGAGCACCACTCGAACCTGGTGCCGTGGTACCAATTGGCCCAGCGAACCGGGGCCGTGGTGCGGCATCTGCCCCTGTCGGACGATGGGCGGTTGGACCTCGGCCAGCTCGATGCGTTGCTGGAGCAACGGACCCGGCTGGTGGCCATCACGGCGGTTTCCAACGTGCTGGGGACCATCAACCCGCTGGAGGAGATCATCCGCCGGGCGCACGGAGCCGGGGCCCTGGTGCTGGTCGACGGGGCCCAAAGCGTCCCGCACCTGCCGACGGACGTGGTGGCGTTGGGTCCCGACTTTTTGGCGTTCAGCGGGCATAAGATGCTCGGGCCTTCGGGCATCGGCGTGTTGTACGGCAAGCGGGAGCTGTTGGAGTCGATGCCCCCGTTTCTGGGCGGGGGGAGTATGATTCGGGAGGTGACCCTGGGGGGCTTCAAGCCGGCCGATGTGCCAGCCCGCTTCGAGGCCGGCACGCCCCCCATCGTTCCGGCGATCGGGTTAGGGGCGGCGGTGGACTACCTGGCGGCCATCCCGCGCCAGGCCATTGTCCGGCACGAACGGCTGCTGACCCAAAGGGCGCACGAACTTTTGGGGACGATCGCCGGGCTTCGCATGATCGGGCCGGCCGTGGAGCACAAAGCCGGCATCGTCAGTTTCGTCCTCGACCGGGTCCATGCCCACGATGTGGCCCAAGTGCTGGATCGCCACAACGTGGCCGTCCGCGCCGGACACCACTGTGCCATGCCGTTGCACAAGCGATACGGTTTGACGGCCACCACGCGGGCGAGTTTCTACTTTTACAACACCCTGGCCGAGATCGAGGCCCTGGCCGAAGCAGTCCAGTCTGCCCAGCGGCTGTTCTCCCGACGCAAGTAGTGGGGGAAGTGGTGGGGCGGGTGCGGGCCCAAGCCGGGCGCGTGGGTGTTTTCCCGCCGGTCTTGCCGGGATGCTCTGGAGCCTGCGCCGGTTGGCCCGTGATGTCGGCTGGGCTCGGACACGCCGGCATAGCCCGAATCGCTCCTACATCCGGACCGGCGTTTTGACCGGGGATGGGGTATGGCCTATAGGTATGTATGGGCCTGCGCGATGTCTTGCCGAGCGCGCCGCTGGAGCGACCGCGTTTGGGGGGGTGTCCGCGCAGGGGTCTGAATCCTCGACTGCTGCCGCCGCCGAGTGCGGACCATGGAAGAGCCGGCCAATCTGGTGCCTGCGGAAAGCCCGCTTGACGAGGCCTTTGCCGAGACCATTCGCGTGCAGCAGCGCCGCGCCTGGGAGCTTCTGGCCGCCCACCGGCAGCGACTGGACCAGGCCCAAACTCTCATTGGCGGCCTGGTGGACCGCCTGGCCGAACAGCTCGAAGCCGATCGCCGGGCGGCGGCGCTGCGCGAGGAGGAACTGGCCCGGCAAGCCGCCGACCTCCACCACCGCGAGGCCTCGCTGCGGGAACTTGACGAGGCGATTCAGGGCCGGCTGGCCGAGTGGCAGAGCGCCCAATCCGCCGCTTTGGAGCCATTGCGCCTGCTGGCCGACCAGTTGGCGGCGCGAGTGGCCGAGATGAACGCGCTTGGCGCGGAGAGGCCCCCGTCGGACCAAGGGGCTCCACAAGCCCAGGCGCTGGTGCGCGAGGAGGTCGAGGCCCTGGAGCACCGCGCCCAGGCCGCCCTCCAACGCCAGGCCCAACTGGCCGCCGAACTCGAAACCCTAAAGCGGCGGGCCGCCGAACTCGAAGCCCAGTGCGAAGCCGCCCAGCGGCGCCACGCCGATTTGGCCTCGGAATTGGCCCAGCAGCGCGCGGCGTGGGAAACGGCCCGATCGGCTTGGGAGGCCGAGCGGACCGAGCTGCACCAGCGACTCCAGACACTCGACGAACAGTTGGCCTGTTGGCGCGACCAATGCCGCCAGGCCCAGCTTGCCGAGCAATTGGCCAGGACTCGGGAATCAGAACTCCTGGCCGAAATCCAGACGCTGCGAGAGCGCCATGGGGCCCTGGCTGGCGAATTGGCCCAGGCCCAGGCCCGGTTGCACGAGGAGGCGGCGCGGGGACAAGCGCAAGCCGACGAACACGCTCGGCTTCAAAGCGAACTGGCCGAAGCCCGCCGGCAGGTGGCGACTTTGGCTGGCGAATTGGCCCAGGCCCAGGCCCGGTTGCACGAGGAGGCGGCACGGGGACAAGCGCTAGCCGACGAACACGCTCGGCTTCAAAGCGAACTGGCCGAAGCCCGCCGGCAGGCGGCGACTTTGGCCGGTGAATTGGCCCAGGCCCAGGCCCGGTTGCACGAGGAGGCGGCGCGGGGACAAGCGCAAGCCGACGAACACGCTCGGCTTCAAAGCGAACTGGCCGAAGCCCGCCGGCAGGTGGCGACTTTGGCCGGGGAGCTGGAGGCAGCCCGACAACGGGAAGCGGCGTGGCAGGTGCAAAGCGAGCAATCCGCCGCCCATCAACGCGAGGTGGTGACCGAGTTGGCCCATTCCAAAGGAGCCCTGGCCGACCGCGAGGCGGAGCTGGAAGTCCTTCGCTTGCGTGAAGAGCGGCTGGAGGCGGAGCTGAAATCGCTGCGACTGGCCGAGGCCGACTCGGTTCTCCAGCGGGAGCGTCTGGCGGCCGAGCGGGCCGAGGCCCTGGCCCAGTTGGAGTCGCTCCGCAATCATCATGCTGCACTTGGCAAGGAGTTGGTCGAGCTACGGGTTCGCGAGGCCCAAGCCGAAGCCGATCGCCAGGCCCTGCGGGTCCGCGAGGCGGGGTTGGAAGAGGAGCTTCAGGCTGCGCGGGCCAGGCACGCCGAACTGGTGGGCCAACTCGAGGTGCACCAGCGTCGCCAGCAGGAGTTGGAGGCCGAAGTGGAGGCGGCCCGGGCCCGGCAGGATGCGCTGGCTGCCGAGTTGGCCGAAGCACGCTTGCGCGCCGAGCAATGGGCTGAGGCGGCGGGGGGCTCAGACCCGGGCGCCGTGGCCGCGCTGCGCCGTGATCGCGAGGCGCTTGTCGCCCGGCTGGCGGAGGCCGAACAGCGGATCGCCGGCCTTTTAGAACGCCTGGCGGCCGCCGAGGAGGCCCTCCAGTCCGCGCCCGAGGCAGCGGCCTCGGTCGAGCAAGAGGATTATCGGCGGCGGTATGAGATGGCCGTCGAGGATCTTCGCGAGTTGCGGGCCAAAGTGGCCGCGCTGGAGGCCCAACTGGCCGCGGCCTCAAGCCCGGCTTCCGCCGGCCCGCTGGATTGGGAAGCCCAGAAGCGTCGCCTGCTGGCGGCGCTGGAGGCCGAGGGTGCCGAGCCGACCCCCGAGGAACCGAGTCGGCGCCTGGAGATCGAGGAGGTGCTGCGGGCCACGGACCAGGCAGTGGCCCAAAAAGACCGCGAAATCGCCGAACTCCGCCAGTTGCTCGAGGACCAAAGCAAGAACCTGGGCAGCGTGGCGGTCGGCGCCGCCGCTTTGGGAGAGATGCTCGACAACGACGCCATCATCCGCGAGGAGCGCGAAAACCTCCGCAAGCTTCAGGAAGAGTGGCGCGAAAAACTCCGCCAGGCCGAAATCGAAATCGCGGTGGAACGGGCCAAAATCGCCCGGCAACGCGCAGAACTGGAAGAACGCCTGCGCGAGCTGCCGCAAGGGGGCGCCTCGTCCCCTGCGGCCGAAAAGGCCGAGAAGCCGGCGCGCGGCCGGTGGCTAAGCCGCCTGGGCCTGGCCGATCCGGACAAGTCTTGATGACCCTTTCCCCTTGCTCCGCGTTGGGCCGGCGGCGAAGCGGCTGTATCGTCCCCTCTCCAGCGGCGGATTGGCTTTCGGGCGGCAACGGCGGTGGGGGTTGTATGTGCCGGTGGCCCCGAGTAGGATAGGGGCGGTTCGAACGGAAGGCCGCTTGTCTTTCGGGAGGGATTCTGATGTCCGGCAGTGCATTCTTCGTGCAAGCATGCCCGACGTGCGGGCGGCGCCTGCACGTGCGGGTCGAACACCTGGGGCGCAAAGTGATGTGTCCCCATTGCCGAGCGTGGCTGGTGGCCACGGATCCGAGCAGCGTCCGCGGTTCGGAAGGTTTGCAAGGAGGGCCTCCGCTATTGCGGCGGGCCGAAGAACTGCTGAGCCGGTGCGAGCACCAGACGACCCGCCGGCGGGGCTTTCCGCCGCGCTAGCAGGGCGGCTCTTCTGCGAGCGGCCCGGTGGAGTTTGCCAACCCAAAGGGTCCCTTTTTCAGGGCAGCGCACAGGAAAGGCACGGATGATGGACCGGGTGCAGGCAAGCCGTTTGAATCGGCGGCAGTGGCTGGCCGGGACCGCCCGGGCCGCCGGTTTGGCCTTGGGCGCCAAGGTGGCCAGTTTACCGGCCGCCGAGCCTGCCGGGATGTCGGCCGCACCCAAGTCGCAACCCGATGTGGTGGTCTATCGCGGCAGCTATCCGGGGTGGCCGTGGGTGGCCCGGGCGGGCCCTAGCCATCTGGTGTGCGTCTTCCGCGAGGATGGGGTGCACGATTTCTCTCCTACGGGGAGAGTGCTCTGGAGCGAAAGCCGCGACGACGGCGCAACCTGGACGCCGGCCCGCGTGGTCGTCGACTCGCCGGGCATCGATGACCGCAACGCCGCCATCGCCTGCCTGCCGGACGGCCGCTGGATGGTGTGCTATAACACCTACACGCAGTCGCGGGTGTCCCGGCCCATGGTCCTGGTCTCGTCCGACCGAGGCGCCACGTGGCAAGCGCCCCGGCCGCTGGCCGATCTCGATGCCCGCACCCGCGCCGCCCCCCTGGCGCTCAGTACCGGCGATCTGCTCATTCCTTTTTACCGGGCGCCGGGCAATGGGGCGCTGGCCGCCCGCTCCTCCGACGGCGGAAAAAGCTGGCAAGTGGTGCCGGTGCCCGGCGTGCCGGGTTTTTTAGGCGACGAATGGTCGCTGGCCGAGGTCGCCCCAGGCCGGTTGGTCGGCATCCTGCGGAACAGTGGGGCGCGCGACGGCTACTTCTGGAAGACCGAAAGCCGCGACGGCGGGAAGAAATGGGACCGACCCCAAAGGACCAATGTTCGCGACGCGCGGGCCACCTCGCCGGCCCACCTGGACATGCACGGCCAGGTGCCGGTATTGACCTACGCCGACCGCCGCATGGTCTCGGTTTCCATGATCACGTGCCGCGATCCAGATTTCCGCCGCTGGGAGTTGGCCAGCCGCATCTGCTGCTACCAGTATCGGCCCGATGGCCAGGCGATTGCCGACGCGGGCTATCCGGTCTCGGTGGCCGTGGGCCCCAGGCGGCGCTTCATCGTGGACTACGAGATTCGGCCCGAGGCCAGGCAAATTGCGGGCTACTACGTCGATTTGCCGGCCGACTGGGAACAGCGGGGCTAAGGACCGGCTGGGGGCGCGGTTGGAGTGCGACGGCAGGGCCGCTGCAGTTCATCGATCCCGGCATGTGTGGGTAACACGCCCGGTTTGGTCCCAACGGGTCCGAAGGTGCCAGCCGGCGTGCGCCCCGCAATCGATCCGGCCGACCTCCTTGAAAGCGGCAATCCCCGCGTCGGCCCCGGCCAATCATTCGCCCGCATCCAGCCGCACCGGAATCTGGAGTTGCCGGCCGGCACGGATCACGGTCAAGGTTACCGTATCGCCGGGCTGTTTGCTTTCGATGATGTCGATGAAGTCGTCGGCCGTCTTTACGGGCTTGCCATCCACGGCCACGATGAGGTCGGCCGAGTTGCGATCGATCTGCTGGAACTCGTACACCAGAAAACCTTGGCGTTTCTGGCGGCGGACGATGCGCGGGCCCTGAAGGCCGGCGCGTTCGGCCGGCCCGTTCGGCGCCAAGGTGGCAATCAAAAGACCCCGTTCGGTCTCGTACACCCGAACGATGCCGATTTCCGGGCGGATCACCCGGCCGGTGCGGATCAGTTGCGGCACCACACGCGCAATGGTATTGACGGGGATGGCAAATCCCACGCCCGCGCTGGTGCCGGTCTTGCTGGCGATGGCCGTGTTCATCCCGATCATGCGGGCCCGGCTGTCCAACAGCGGTCCACCCGAATTGCCCGGATTGATGGCAGCATCGATCTGGATAATCTGCTTGATCTTGCCCGAACCCCGCCGGCTGGGCAACCAGCGGTCGAGACTGGAAATGATGCCGGTGCTGAGCGTTCGCTCCAGCCCAAACGGATTTCCCAAGGCGTACACCTTCTGGCCCACCCGCAACCGGGACGAGTCGCCAAAGCGCACAGGAAAAAGTTCCTCGGGCGGGGCATTGATGCGGATCACCGCAATGTCGGTGCCCGGGTCGAATCCTACCAGCCGCGCCTCATAGCTCTTCGAGTTGAACAGTGTAACTTGGATTTCCTGGGCACCTTCGATCACATGGGAGTTCGTGACGATGTGCCCCTGCTTGTCGATCACCGAGCCGCTCCCCTCCCCCTCGGATGGGACCTCGAGGAAGAAGAACCGGTCGCCCCGGTACCCGCGGGTCGTTATGTTCACCACGCTGCGGTTGGCCTGTTCGTAAACCGCGATGTTGACACGCTCCTCGGGCGTCAGTTCAGCCAGATCGAGATCGTCGGCCGGATCGACCGAAGCCCCGCCTGCGGCCGGGTTCGGCGAGCCGGCCAAAGCCACCGGGGGGACCGCGTCTGAAGTGCCAAAAGCCGGCTGCGCCGATTGAAGCGGAACCGGGGGTTCCGGGGCTGCTCCACCGGGGACAGCGAAGTAGCCGGGCGGCTGGGCCGCGATGGGCCGGGCACCGTCGAAAGGCCCCACCAGGCAACTCGAAGCCAACGCACCCAGCAACGCAGATAGCCCGCACAGCAGTAGTGTCCGCCTCATGCTCGCTCAAGCCCCCAAGCTTTCGCACGGGACCTCCGCCCGGAAGAACTCCTCCCGGGTGGCCGACTGGGTTTTCCCTAAGGAATCTGTTGGCATGATACGCGATTTTGCCAGCGCCGGCGAGGTCATCTGGCACACGATCTGAGGGTGGCCGGCCCAATCACCCCCAGCGGCGCCCCAGAGACCGCTGCCTGGATTCGGCGCTTGCACCTGGCCAGCGGATCGCAGCCGAATTGGCAAGCGCCGGAATCTTAGAACCGGCGGTGGAGAGACGCCCTGGCTCTGGAAAGGGCGTTGAAGCATACCCCTGAATCTGGTTCCCTATTACCCACCAAAATGGTGGACTCGCGTAAGGTCGCCTGGATTCGCAACAGCGTTTTTTGATTGGCAATCGGCGCGGCAGGGAATTAGAATGACCGGTAGTGGGGAGTACCCCGTCTCTAACGATGGTGGAGCGTGTCCGGGCGGTCGCTGCGGAACACGTCGCTCGTACAGCTTGGTCGTTCGTGCCGGAGATTCGATTAATGACCAGACACCGTGGCTTGGTGTGGTGCGTGCTGGCCGTAGTGGCGGCAGCTTCAGCGGCCCTGGGGGCGGAGCTGGCCCCTGGCGAAGCTCGGCTGGCTGCTTTCACGCACGCCGATGGTACGCAGTACTTTGCCCTGGGCCTGAGGCCCGCGGCCCCCGCCGCCGCCGCGTCGCACGACGTCGTCGTGGTGGTCAACACGTCGGCCAGCGTGCACGGGGCTTATCGGGAAAGTGCGTTGGCTGCCTTGCAGGGTTTGTTGGCCAACCTCAAGCCCGACGATCGCGTGCACCTGATGGCCGCCGATATCCACGCGGTGCCGCTGACGCCGGGCTTTGTCTCGCCCAAGGGTCCTGAAATTCCGGCCGCCCTGGCCAAGCTCCAGCGCCGCGAGCCGCTGGGCGCTACCGATTTGGAGCAGGCCCTGCAGGCGGCGCAGGATAGTTTTGGCCAGGTCGAAGGCCGGGCCCGGGCGCTGGTCTTTTTGGGCGAAGGCACCAGCCGGGCAAACCTCCTGTCGCCCGAAAAACAGGAGCAACTGGCTGCGGCCTTGGTGGCCAAACGGGTGCCGGTCATCGCCTATGCCGTCGGGCCGAACGTCGATTTGGGGCTTCTGGGATATTTTGCGGCGGCTACCGGCGGCGTGCTGGCCGAGGCCGACAAGACCCCCGGGGACCGCGCGGGCGCCGTGCTGGCCGAGGCGGCCAAGGCCCCGGTCTATTGGCCCAAAGCGGTCGCCTGGCCCGCCGGATTCACCCAGGTCTTTCCCAAGCGCACGCCGCCACTGCGGACCGACCGCGAGTCGGTGGTCGTGGGGGTGCTGCAAGGGGCAGGCCCCTTTGAGATCCGCGCGACCTGCGAAGGCCCGTCCGGAGAGCAAGCCCTTTTGTGGAACGTTGCGCGGGCCGAGGTCCAGGAAGAAAATGCCTTTTTGGCACAATTGGTGGCCGCGGCGCGGCGGACCGGCGGCGTCGGCCTGCCGCTGGTGGACCTCCAAACCCTGAAGCTGGCGGCGGCCTCGGTCACCCGTGGGGCGGCCGAACTGACTCGCCTGGCGGCCGAGGCCCTTGGGGCGGGCGATTTTGCCAATGCCGCCCGCCTGGCCCAGGCAGCCCTGGCCCAGGACCCGACCTTTGAAGACGCCCGATCGGTGGCCGCCGCCGCCGAAGCGAAGCGGACTGCGCCGGCAGCCCCGGCCGGGGGGCCGGCGCCCGCAGCGCCTTCCCCTGCGACGACCGCCGATTTGAACCTCAGCGGGCCTCCTCTGGCCGAAGGCTCTCTGGTTCAGAAAGTCGAACGCCAGCAGGCCATCATCCGCCAGCAACTGACCGCCGAGGTGCAAAACGCGATCCAAGACGGTCGAAGGCGATTGGCCCACGAGCCCGATGCGGTGATCCAGGAGTGGAAGGTCCTGCACGACCGGCTGCGGGAAGTGCCCGGATTGGATGCTGGCGTGCGGGCCCAACTCCAGTCGCAGCTCGAGGCCGCCCTGCGCGAGGCCTCGCGGCGCAAACAGGAACTCGAGGTGGCGCGGCAGCGGGCCATGCAACTGGAAGCCCAGGCCAAGGAGCGCCAGTTGGTGGCCCAGCGCCTTCTTCGGCAGCAACTCAAGGCCGCCGAATTGATGGACCGCTTCAGCTCGCTGATGGACGAGGCCAAATACCGCTCGGCCGAGGAGGTGGCCCGCGAAGCCCAGAAGATCCTGCCCGATACGGCCGAGCCGGTCGCCGCCACTTTGAACTCGCGCACCGTCGGTTATCTGGCCGAGGCCCTGGCGCTGCGCGTGGCCCGGCAGCGGGCAGTGGTCGATACCCTCTACCAGGTGGAGAAGTCCCACGTCCCCTTCCCGGACGAGCCGCCTATCGTGTATCCCGATGCCGAGGTGTGGCGGCAGCTTAGCGAGCGCCGCAAGAAGGAATACAGCTCGATGAGCCTCTCGAAGCCGGGCAAGGCCGAGCAGCGGATCATGGAGGCCCTCGAGGAACCCACCAAGATCGATTTTGTCGATACACCCCTTTCGGAGGCGATCGACTACCTGAAGACCCTCCACAGAATCAATATCGAGTTCGACAAGAAAGCGCTGGACGACGCTGGCATCGGCACCGATACGCCGATCACGCGCAACCTTCAGGGGATCACGCTCCGCTCGGCCCTGCGCTTGATCCTGAAAGAACTGGGCCTGACCTACGTGATCCAGAACGAGGTGTTGTTGATCACCACCCCGGAGGACGCCGGCACACGGCTTTCGACTCGCGTGTACCCGGTGGCCGACCTGGTCATGCCGGTGCAAAGCCTGGGCGGGATGGGTGGCTTTGGCATGGGCGGCTTCGGTGGCTTTGGTGGCATGATGGGGGGCGGTTTCGGAGGCATGGGCGGTTTCGGAGGCATGGGCGGATTCGGAGGCATGGGGGGATTTGGCGGAATGGGTGGACTCGGAGGAATGGGCGGCCTGGGCGGCGGCTTCTTCAACGTCCCCCCCAACTTCCTCCCCAACAACCTCAATCTCAACCGCGGCAACCGGCCAGGCTTCCGCGCTTTTGCCGTGGCCGACGACCTTAACCTCACCCCAGAAGGCACGCCGCGCCAGCCCAGCGGCAGCGCCTCGGCAGCCGAGGCAGCCTCTGCGACCCCCGCGCCCGAGGCCACGCCCACCCCCCAAACCCATCGCAAGCCCCAGCGGATCCGGTTGGAATCGTCGGGCGACCCGGCCAAGGCCTGGGACCGCTTCTTTGCCGCCAATAAGCCCTTGCCGGCCGATGTCCGCCAGACGGTCCGCGAACTCTGGGCCGAAAAGAGGTACGACGACCTGATCGCCCTGGTCCAGGCCGCCCTCCGGCACGGTCAGGGGCAGCCTGCCTGGATGTACGAGGCCCTGGCCCTGGCCATGCAGGCGGCGGGACGTTCGCCCGAGGAGATCGAACGTGTGGTGACTTCGGCCTTGGACTTCGCCCAGTCGCCCGACGACATGATGTTCATCGCCCTTTACATGGAGCGCCTGGGGCTGAAGCAGCGGGCGTTGCGGGTGTTCCGCCAGGTCTCGCAACTGCAACCGCTTCGACCCGAGCCTTACGTGCAGGGCCTGCGCCTGGCCGAGGAGCTTCAGGACTTGCCCGGCATCCAGTGGGCCACCGTAGGCATTCTCAGCCAGGCCTGGCCCGAGGAGCACAAGGAAGTGTGGCTGAAAGGTCTGCGCGTCGCCCGGGCGACGCTGGAACGCCTCAAGGCCGAAAACCGGCAGGACGAAGCCAAGGCCTATGAGGCCGCCCTGGACGATGCGGTCGAGCGGGACTGCGTGATCGTCGTCTCGTGGGTGGGCGATGCCGATATCGACCTGATCGTCCGCGAGCCTTCAGGCACCGTGTGCTCGCCGCGGAGCCCCCGGACCACCGCCGGCGGTGCGCTTCTGGCCGATGCCCGCCTCCAACTGGGCAAAGAGAACCCCGGCAGCTCCTGCGAGGTGTACGCCTGTCCGAAGGGGTTCAGCGGCACGTACGAAGTGCTCATCCGCCGCGTGTGGGGCCAGGTGGCGGCCAACCAGGTGCGGGTCGATATCTGCCTGCATTACCTCAGCAAGCGCAAAAACGCGCAAGGCGGGCTCCTGGAAGCGATCGAGAGCCGGTACGTAAAACTCGATCAAGACCAGGTCGCCGTGCGGTTCGCGCTGGCCGACGGACGGCGCAAAGAGCCGATCGAAGAGCACCAGATTGCTGCGGCCATCGCGCGGGTGCCCAGCGTGGCGCTGCGGCAGCAGATCCTGGCGCAGCAGGTGGCCAACGCCGCCGATGCCAGCGCGATGTCGAACCTGGCCAGCTCCCGCAGCAGCGGGTCGCTGGGCGGGCTGACCTTCCCCTTCGTGCTGGGTGGCGGCGCGGTGGGCTATCAGCCCGTGATCATCACCCTGCCCGAGGGCACCAATCTGTTCGCCTTTGCGGTCATCTCGGCCGACCGACGGTACGTGCGAGTCAACACCATGCCCCTGTTCTCCGGCATTGCCGAGGTGAACGTCTTCAACTTTGCCACCGGCCAGAACACTCAGGGCCGCGGCGGCACCGGAGGTTTGGGCTTTAGCGGCCTGGGCGGCGGGTTCGGTGGGTTCGGAGGGGGATTCGGCGGAGGTTTTGGCGGCGGTTTTGGCGGCGGCGGTTTTGGCGGCGGATTCTTCTAATTCAATCCCCGACGCCCAGGTGTACCACTGTTTGAATGCGGCTGGTGAAAGGCTTCTGCGGAGCCAACGATTCCGCCCGGCCGCATCCCAGCCCTGCCGTGGAAGGTCGTCGCTTTGCACGCACGCGGCGGACGTTTGACCGTGCCGTTGGAGGCGCACGGCTTGCCCGCATCCGCCGGAAAGCCGTGGCACCGCTGCGCCCATCCCGGGGGCAATGGCCAATCTATCGCTCAACCGGTTTTATCTCCGGCGGGGAAAGGCGCTGGTCGTCGCGGACGTCAGGCCCCTCGGGGTTCAGTTTGCGCAAGAGTTCCTCCGGCACCGGGGGCGGCAGGGGGTAGGTCTCCGGCTGGCCGTCGTCCAGCACTTCCCACGGTTCCTCGATCCACAGGCCGCGCTCGTCGAGTTGCATGATGCCCATATCGCGTTCGAGTTGCATGCGGGTGGCATAGTAGTTCAGCCACACGCTCATGAAGTTGTTTTGGGAGCTGCGGAGGTCGGAAAGCGCGGTCAGGAGGTTCAGCGCGGCGGTGGGACCGAGCTGGGTGGCTGGCTTTCCCGGCTCGGGGGGCGGGGGCGGCTCGTTGAGTACGTCGCGGGTCTGATCCACCCGCCGGATGGCGATGATGACAGCCCGGCGCTGGATTTCGAGATTGACCCGCAGTTGTTCCAACTGCCTGAGCCGCCCCCGCAGGGTCTGGTGGACCGCGTCCTCGAACTGGATCAACTGCCGCCGGGCCTGCTGGTAGTCGATGAGCACCTGGCGGAAGTTGTTGCGTTCCAAGAGGCGGGTAAACGGGGCGTCGAACTGGAGGGTGGCCCGCAAGGTGCCGGTCGGGGCGCGGAAGTTCAAGGGGTTATCGCCCACAGTCCGCATGTCGCCGCTGAGCCCGACGCTCAGGTTCGATTGCAAAGCGTCGGCATTGAACTGGATCAGGCGCCAGGTATCGACCAGCGAGGCCCGGTTGTTCATCCAGTCGAGGCGGTTGGCCCGCGCGATCCGCAAGGCCTGTTCGGCGGTGATGCGCACCGGGGTGACAGTCACCAACTCGAGGCGCGCCCTGGCCTGCACCAGCGACAGCTCGTCGATCAGCGTGGCGAAGGCCGTCAGCACATCGACGAGTTGGTCGGCCGTCTTCTGCCGCGCCTGGGGTTGGACTTGTCCGGCGAGGGCCTCTAACCGCTTTGGAATCGGTTCGAACCGTTTTTGCAGGGCCGCGAAGGATTCGCGCAGGCGTTCCATTTCCTTGGCGAAGGTCTGGGCTTCGGCCGCCTCCATTTGCCGGGTCCGCTCCGGGATCTTGTCGGACAGGGCCCGCAGGTCGTCCTCCACCTGGGCGAAGGCGGCGCGGGCGGCGGTGACCAACTCGGCGGCCCGGTCCACAGTTCGCTGGATGGCTTGCGGCTCGGGGGCCAGGGGGAGCCGGCCGAACTCCTCGATGGCGTCGGAGAGGCGATTCTGCAAAGCGCTCATCTGGGGATCGATGAACTGGAAGCGGCGGATCATTTCGGTATCGAGGCGGATGGGCAGGTCGGGGGAGACTCCCAGGGTGCCTGTTTTGAACGAGTCGAGACTGGTTTCCAAGGAGTTCTGGGCCTGGAGGAGGTTGGCGCGTTCCGACTCGATGCTTTGCCGGAACTGGTCGACCTGGGTCAGATCGATGGTGCCAGCCTGGAGATAGGCTTCCAGGAGGCGGAGGGTGCGGAGTTGGGCGTTGAGGCTTTCGCGGGTGTTGCGGATTTGCTGGTGCTGTTGGAGCAAACCGATGAAGCCGCCGACCTGGCCGGCGCCGCCCCCGGCAAAGCCGGTCACTCCGCCGGCGCCGGCCCCTCCGCCCCCGCCGATGAAACCGGTCCGGCCGAAACCGGTGGCCTCGCCCACCCCGCCGAACCCGGCGCTGCCGGTGCCGGTGAATCCGGTCAAACCGGTGCCGCCGAAGAAGCCGCCTCGGCGCTGCGGCCCGCTGACCCCCAGTTCGCCAATGGCTACCAGCGTGTACATCCCTTGCCGGTAGCGCTGGAACGCCCGGAGGTTGGCCAGCAGGGCCCGCTCGGCAATGGTCAACTGTTCCAAAGCCACATCCCGCCCGGCCCCCCGCAACAGGGGTTGCACCAGATTGAAGTTCAAAATCGAAAGCGTGGCGTTCGTGTCCGGACCGGCAAACTGCCACACAAACGAGTTGGCGAATCCCACCAGAAGCTCACCGGCGGTGGCCAGCCGGCGGCGAAGCTGGAAGTCGGTTTCCGTCGTCAAGGTGTTCTGTTCGCCCGCGGGGGTCCGCAGCCGCCCCTGATGCACAAAGGTGGTATCGTTGCCGCCGAAGAACTGGACATCAAAGCGGAAGCGTTCCGTGCTCACATCGAGCGCCGAAAGGTAGATCGTCTCCAACTGCTGCTGGTAGCTGGGCGAGTTCATGTAGGCCATGGCCACCGCAGCCGGCAACGTCAGATGCACCTCGCCTTCGGGCGTCACCTCGACATACTCGGAAAGCCGCTGGCGCCACTCCGGGTTCTCGAGCGTGGTCCGCGTGCCATAGCGGTGCCAATGCGGCCAGCCGCGCTTCCCGTCGACGCAGTGCATGTATTGATGCGAGGCCGGGTCATCGGGGGGCATGGGCGGGCGGACCTGGTCGCAGGGATCGTAGAACCGGCTTCGCGGGTCCATGTCGATGGTGAAGTCGGGCAGCGCCCAGCGCGGGTCGTCCGACTTTTCCTGGACCAGCAACTGGACCTCTTGGTTGGCCTGGCGGTAATACCGTTCGCGCGTGCACCCGGAAGCCAAACCCAGCCCCACCCCCAGCACCGCCATCAGCACCCTCGGCAACCACCGCGGCTTGCGCAGCCCCTCAAAGCGAATATCCGAGCTGGGCATCGCTCTTTATCCATCAAATTGACAAGAGGTCGGCGGCCGCACTGACCGGCGCGCGGCCCCGCTGAGCGGCTCCCCCAATTCATGGTTCGGCTGCAAAGAGTATTCGGCTTGGGACGAAAACGCCGGTCCGCGCGATTCTGCGGACTCTGCCAAGTTTGCCAGAAAGTCCGAATACGCCGATTTCATCGGGCCGCTGCTCAAAGCGGCATGGCAAGCCATGCTCGCCCATCCAGGCCGCCCTTTACTCGAAAGACTTGCCTAATTAGGGTGGGTCAAAGGGCGGTAACCCGAAGTGGGACTGGCCCGTGAACCTCCACTTCGGTACAACTCTGATGGAGCCGATAATACACTTTGTTGATGAGTCTAGTTTAGATTTGTAGACGTGCGGGTATGGGCTTCGACGCACTAGTTGCCATTGCCGTTGTGCTCTTGGTGTTGGTGCTCTTGGCCACGTCGAGGTTTCCGGCAGACCTGGTCTTGCTGGGGGCCCTGACCGTGCTGCTGGTTTCGGGCGTGCTTTCCGAGGCGGAGGCCCTGGCCGGGTTTGCCAACGAAGGAATGGTTACTGTTGCGGTGTTGTTTATCATCGGTGCAGGGATTGTCGAGACGGGCGGGGTTACCTGGATTGCGGAGCGGCTGTTTGGCAGGCCCAAATCGGTTTTCGGGGCCATCCGGCGCGTAATCCTTCCTACCGCATCCCTTTCAGCAGTGATGAACAACACGCCTCTGGTGGCCATGCTTATTCCGGCCGTCAACGACTGGGCCAAACACCATCGGATTGCCGCTTCCAAGTTGATGATCCCCTTGAGCTATGCCGCCATTCTTGGGGGAACGTGTACACTCATTGGAACGAGCACCAACCTGGTGGTCAATGGAATGCTCCTTCAGGCATGGCAGGTGGGGGGTGGCAAGTATGCCGGCATTTCGATTCCCAACGGCTTGGGCTTTTTCGACATCACGTGGGTCGGGCTGCCGGCCGCGGTGATTGGACTTGGTTTTCTCGTCCTTACGGCCGCCTGGCTGTTGCCGGAGCGCGTTTCGCCTATCAGGGCCGTAACGGATCCCCGCGAGTACACGGTGGAGATGTTGGTCGAGCCGGGCAGCCCGCTGGTGGGCAAATCGATCGAGCAAGCGGGGCTGCGGCACCTGCCCGGCGTGTATCTGGCCGAAATCGACCGCGACGGAGTCGTCCTGCCGGCGGTTGGGCCGGAGGAGGTCTTGCGGGCCAACGATCGCCTGGTCTTCGTGGGCGTGGTCGATTCGGTGGTCGAGCTCCAGAAAATTCGCGGGTTGGTGCCAGCTACGGACCAGGTATTCAAACTCGATTCGCCGCGCTCGCAACGATGTTTGATCGAGGCGGTGGCCAGCGATAGCTGCCCTGTAGTGGGGCGGACCATTCGCGATGGGCGCTTCCGCTCGATCTACAATGCGGTGGTGATTGCCGTGGCGCGGCACGGGGAGCGGATTCGGGGCAAGATTGGCGACATCGTGCTCCGCGCGGGCGACACCCTGTTGCTGGAGGCCCATCCCTCGTTCGTGGCCCGGCATCGCAACAGCCGCCACTTCTTCCTCGTCAGCCGGCTGGAGAACTCGACGCCCCCCCGGCACGAACGCGCCCTGGTTGCCCTGGCAATCCTGATCGGGATGGTGGCCCTGGTAGCGGTGGGCGAGAATCTCGGCCCGCTGCCTGGGATTGGCCAGATCACGATGCTCAAAGCCGCGCTGGTGGCGGCCGGCTTGATGCTGGCCACCCGATGCTGCG
>FWPU01008174.1_pt1 | contig 18183 bp, 19 predicted proteins | sample 2228361 | NCBI WGS metagenome assembly FWPU01 (sample SAMEA103939777, study PRJEB20133) | metagenome
GCGGGGCGGCGGCGGGTGCGGCGGGGAGCGGCGGGGCGGCGGCCACCGCAGGAGGAGCCGGCTTCGCAGCCGGCGGCGGGACCAGAAGGCGCGCCGCGAGCACCGAGGGGGCCACCGCGATCACCTCGTAGGCGGTGGGCGCGGACAGATCGATGACCACCCGCACCGTGTCCTGCTGAAACTGCCCGGCACGCACCCGCAGCACGGGAGGATGCGCCACAGGCAGCACGGCGGGCACGGTTTCGGCCAGCCGCGCTCCGGGCAGGTCGATGAGCAGGCGGAACGGGCTGGCCATGGTCGAGGCGCGGAAGCGCAGCGGACCGGAGCCGCTGACGGCCACCTGGACCACGCCAGGGAAGACCTTCACCCCGATGGCCGTGACAAGCACCGCCGGAGAGGCGGCATCGGCGGGCCAAAGGGGAAGGCCTGTGGCCACAGCCAGAGCCATGATCAGGGTGAGCGGGATGCGAAGGCGTCTGCTGCATAGACCGGTCCGCCACATGGGCTGTCTGCTCCTCCTCTGCACTATCCGAATCGCACCTCGAAGCGCTTGCCGTCTTCCACCAGGACGACCAGACCTTCCCTGGCGTCCACCAGCTCAACGCGGATGGTGTTCTGAATCATCTCTCCCTGCGCGACGATGTAGACCTGGCCGGCGATCCTGAGGATCGCCACGCGCCCGGTATCCCCCAGGACGCCGATCAGCTCGGCCGCCTCGGACATCCGCGGCGGCGGCGGGGGCGGGGTCGTCTCCGGAGCCGGAGCCGGCGTCGGGGCTCCGGGAGCCGGAGCTGCAGGCGTCGGCGGGCCGGGGAAGATCGGCGGAGGCAGCGGTGCCGGGGGCGGCAGGCTCATGGGTCGCGGGGCCGAGGCGGGAGCACGGGCCACCTGCGCCCTCACCAGCGGGACAAACGGGTCGGGGCGGCCCGCGGCCTGCGGCGGAGGGGCGGGCGTTGCGGCGGGGGCCGGAGAGACCTCTGTAACCGGTGCCTGCGGCGCAGGAGCCGGAGAGGCTGCCGGTAGGGGTGAAGGAGCCGGCGCAGGCTGGACGGCTGGAGGTGGAGAGGGGCGGGAAGGCCGCAGGAGGATGACCCCTGCCACGATGGCAACGACAACCGCGATTGACGCCAAAGGATAGCGACGTATCAGGGTCCTGAGACGGTCCATTCAGCGCTGGCTCCTGATCAGAGTCTGTTTAATGTCGGAACCCCTCCGTCATGCCTTCGATAGACAAAACACGTTCGACATCCGGATGCCGAATCCTGCCTTTGAGTGCCATTCCCGTGCTGCTAGAGGCCGCGCAGCGGCCAATTGATATACCACTCGACCAGCACCTGGCCCCAGAACAGGGCAGCCAGCCCTCCGGCTGCCAGAAAGGGTCCGAATGGGACGGGATCCTTGCGGCGGCGGCGGCCGGTGGCCAGCAGGCCCAGGCCGACCACGCCGCCCAGCGTAAAGCTGATGAACAGAGCCGCCGCCACCACCGGCCAGCCCAAGAAGGCGCCCATCACGGCGGCGAGTTTCACGTCTCCCCCTCCCATGCCCCCCCGGCTTGCGGCCGCGATCAGGAAGAAGAGCAGCCCCGCGCCCAGTGCCGCCCCCAGGCTCCCCAGCAGACCGCGGGGGCCGGTGGGAACCGCCAGGATCACCCCCAGCGCCAGGCCCGGAAAGGTCACGGCGTCGGGGATGATGCGGTGGTCCAGGTCTACGAAAAACACGATGACCATGATCAGGGCAAACAGCCAGGCGCGCAGAGCCCCCAGGGAGGGGCCGAACCAATGCCAGGCCCCCAGAAACAGCAGCGCGGTGAGCGCCTCCACCAGGGGGTACCGCCAGGAGATGGGTCGGGCGCAGTCGCGGCAGCGTCCGCGGAGCCAGAGGAAGCTGACCAGGGGGATGTTGTCTCGCGCCCGGATCGGGTGACCGCAGTGGGGACAGCGCGAGCGGGGTGCCACCAGCGACTCCCTCCGGGGCAGCCGGTGGATGGCCACGTTGGCGAAGCTGCCGGCCATGGCCCCCAGGAGCGTCGCCGCCAGCGCCTCAGCCACGGCCAGGGTCCACCTCACTGCAGGAAAATCCGCGTCCCGGACGGCAGGAGAATCCGCCCTCCTGACGAACAGAAAATCGATATTTGTCGGACTTACATGCCGCGGGCCGCGCCCGCGGCGTCATCGGAGCTTCGGACGAGGAGGCGTCTTCCTTGCGACTCCCCGCGGTCGGACTGGCATTCGGAGTTCTGCTCGGCCTCTCCTTCCCCCTCGTCGCCCAGCAGCCCCCCACCGCGCCCTCGCCCGTCCTGATCGTCCCCGGGCAAAGCCTGGCGGGGATCATCCTCGGCCGGTCGGTGCGCGCCGTGATCACCCGACTGGGTCCTCCCTCCCAGGTGCGCGCGGTGCGGGACAGCACCCTGTACGTCTTCGCCCGCTTCGGCATCACCGTGTACGGGGACGGGGACGTCATCCGCGCTATATCCGCCGCCAACAGCCTATTCCGCACCCCCGAGGGGATCGGGCTGGGCTCCTCGGAAGGGGAGGTGCGGCGCGTGTACGGGCCGCAGTATACCCACATCGTCGTCGAGGGCATCCCCGGGGTGGCGTACGACCACCTGGGGCTGGCCTTCGGATTCGACCGCGGCAGTGTGGCCGTCATCCTCGTCTACACTCCCCACATCCAGGCGCAGGCCGCCTTTGTCTCGCTGCCGAATGTGGAGAACCTGAAGCCCTTCTCTCCCGAAACCGAGTTCATGTCCCTCTCCGGGTACCTCCGCTACCTCGTCTTCCAGCAGAGCGGCATCTGGCTGTCGTACCGCGAGGCCGCGCGGATCATCCGCGAGCAGGCCGCCGCCCGCAGCTAGTCTCAGTCGGCCAGCAGGATCCTTCCCCCTCCTCCTGCCTTTGCCTCCAGCAAGGCGATGTCGGCCTTGCGGATCAGGGCTTCCGGCTCGTCGGCGTCTCCCGGAAACTGGGCGATCCCGGCGCACAGGGACAGCTTCACCGGCACGCCGTCGCGCCCCACGAACACCTCGCCGTTGACGGCCGCCTGGAGACGGGTGATGATGGCCAGGCCCGCCGCCGCCGGGGTCTCCGGGAGGATCACCACGATCTCGTCGCCGCCGTAGCGCGCGGCGATGTCCACGGCCCGCAGGTTCCTGCGCACCACGCCGCAGACCTGCTGCAGGATCTCGTCGCCCACCAGGTGGCCGTGGCTTCGGTTGAGCTCCTTGAACCCGTCCAGGTCCACCATGACCACGCACATGGGTTTGTCGTAGCGCTCCGCGCGCTGGATCTCCTCGCGCAGACGGAGGAAGAAGTAGCGCCGGTTGTACAGCCCCGTCAGCTCGTCGGTGATGGCCAGGGTCCACATGCGCGACATCAGCTCGAAGTTGGAGAGGATCCAGGCCAGCTGCGCGGCCACCACGGAGATGATCTGCAGGTCGTCCGGCGTGAAGTCCTCCGCCCCGGAGAGCTTGCCCACGTTGAGCACGCCGACGATCCGCTCCCGGGCCCGGATGGGGATGACCATGGCCGAGCGGGGACGGAAGTTCTTGCGCCGGGAGGCGATCTTCCCGATGATCAGCCTCGGCCGCCCCTGCACGGCCACCTCGCCGGCCGGCCCCTCGTGCAGGCCCACCCGCATGCCGGGCCTGACCTCCCGGTCCAGGCCGCGCGAGGCGACGATGGAGAGGGCGTCCTCCTGGAGAAGCATGATCGACCCCTGGTCGGCGCCCAGCCACCCAAGAAGACGCTCGAGGTAGCGCTCCAGCGTCCCCTCCAGGTCTCCCGCTGGCACGAGCTCGGCGGCGGTGTCGATGACCCAGTTCAGCGTGGCGTGCAGACGGATGGGTTCCAAGCTACTTGGGGTATTCCCCCGCCCGCGCGAGGGTAGACATCGGGGCGGCGGCGTGGCCTGCGGCCTCAGGCGACCGGCTCGCCGGAGTGCAGCTCGTCGGCGCTTACGACGGTGTTTCCGCCCAGGCGGCGGGCCCGCAGCAGGGAGTCCTGCGCCGCCGCCAGCAGGGCTGCGGGGTGGTCCGCGTGCAGGGGGAAGGCGGCCACCCCCACTGAGACGGTGAGCTGCTCCACCAGCGGCGGGCGCGTCGCGCCCTGCTGGGACTGGACAGCGGTGCGGATCCGCTCGGCGACCCGGGCGGCCCTCCCCAGGTCGGTCTCCAGCAGCAGGACGGCCAGCGTGCCCCCCTCCAGGGGGAGGCGCGGGTCCACCTCCCGGGTGTAGCGGGTGACGATCTCGTTTACCACGCCCACTGCCGCCTCCGCCACCGCGTCCCCGTAGAGGCGCCAGCGCTCCTCGTGGCCGTCGGCGTGCACCAGCAGCAGGGCCAGGGGCCGGCGGAACCGCAGCGCCCGGCGGGTCTCCGCGGCCAGCAGCCGTTCCAGCTCCGCCGCCGGCTCCCCCTGGGGTACGCCTTGCCTCTGAGCATGGCGTGTCACCTCTACCAGCAGGAGGTCGAACGCGGCCACCAGGCTGGCGTAAGCGCCCTCCGCGCCGGCCACCGGACGCGAAGACAAGAGCTGTGCCCCCTGCTCCCGCAGGGCCATCAGGCCGCGCAACACTTCGGGCAGGTCCGCCTCGCGCAGCAACAGGCGCACAGCCTCGCTGCCCGCCGCGGCGCGCACCGCCGCCGGGTCACCCGTCTGCAGGTAGCGGACCAGGCCGTCGATGGCGGCGCGGCCGGCCTTGTCCAGATCATGGACGGGGCGGTGGCTGAACTCGGCAAAACGCTGGCCCAGGGACCGCGCCCACCCCTCCGCCAGGCGATCCCGCTCCTCTGCCAGCAGCGCGGCCAGGTCTGCACTCACATGTGCCGGTTGCTCCGGGTCCGGCGGCAGGGTCTGTCCCGCCCGGCCATCCCTAGCGCTCCTCCGGAAGCACGAAGGTGTTGGAGGTGACGGCCAGACGCAGCGTCGGCAGTTCCTGCACGGCCAGGGTGAACTGCGTCATGGCGATGAACCGCGGAAAGTTCTCCAGCCGGCGGAGGAAGGTCACCACCCGGTCGTAGGAACCCTCGAACCCCAGCTCCAGGCGGAACTGGCGGTACGGCGGTGCCGCCTGCTGGCCGGCCGGCTGCCCGGCGGGAGCCGCCGCGCCCGGCTGCTGGCCCGCCTGCGGAGCCTCCAGCGGACCGGGACGCAGCAGCGTCAGCGTCACCTGGCTCTCCGCGGCCACCGCCTGCATCTGTCGCAGCAGCGTGGGGATCTCCCGCGCCGGCGGCAGCTTGGCCTCGATGGCCTGGATGCGCTGCTGGCGCGCAGCGTACTCCTGCTCCAGCGCCTGCCGCTGCGCGGCCACCTGCTGCATCTCGGCGAGGCGCCCCTGCCGCTGCTGCAGGACCGCGCTCAGCTGGGCGCGCCGCGCCGCCAGCGGCGTATATGCCAGGAAGTAAAAGGCGGCAAGGATGGCGAGGGTGACCAGGACGCTGAGGAGGAGACGTTCTCTCCCGCTGAATCTCATGGGCGGCCCTCCGGCACTTCGGCTGGGCGGACCAGACGCCCGTTCACCGAGAACTTGACCACGGGGGTGGTTCCGATGCGGTCCCGCTCCGCGCTGGTCAGGTCCATCCCCTCAAAGATCCCGGCGCTCTCCAGGTTGTCCATCAGCCGGGCGACGGCCACGTAGCTCATGCCGTACCCTTCCAGGGAGAAGGTACGGGTGTCGGGCACGGTGAGGGTGGTCAGCCAGACGTCGCGGGGGATGAGCACGCGGACGTTGGTGAGGATGGCCGAAGCGGGAAGCTGGGTGGCCAGCAGCTGGGCCAGGAGGTCTTCCTTCCGACGCGCCTCCTCGATCCGCCGCTTCAGTTCCTCCACCGCCTGCACCTGGGGCTGCAGGCGGGCAATCTCCGCCTCCGTCTCCTTGACCCTCCGGTCGATGGCGGCCACCGAGGCCTGCAGGCCCAGGTAGTAGACGACCACGGCCACCAGCACCACCAGGGGGACCCCTATCTCCAGCAGCGGCCGCCCGCTGATGCGCCGGCGCGGCGCCCGGGGCAGCAGGTTGATCCGTATCACGCTTCCTCCCCTCCTCGTAACGCCAGTCCCACCGCGACCGACATGATGGGTCCCATGGCCGCCAGGACGTCCGGGGGAAAGACCGCACGATTCACCTGAAGGCCGGCGAAGGGATTGCCGATCTCCACGGGGATGCCCAACTCCGCGGCCAGCACGCGGTTGAGGTTGCGCAGCCGGGCCAGGCCTCCGGTGAGGACGATCTGCGAGACCACGGCGGCGCGGGCGCGCGTCTGGTAGTAGTCCAGGGAGCGGCGGATCTCCGTGACCAGATCCCCGATCTGCGGGGCGATGGTGTCGTGGATGCGCTGCACCGTCAGGTCGTCGGGGATGACGTTCTCGTCCAGGATCTCGGCGCGCTCCTCCAGCATGGTCTTGGCGGTGGCCGCATCCACGCTCAGGGTCTCCTGCAGCGCCTGGATGAGCGTGTTTCCGCCCACGGGGATGTTGCGCGTCAGGCGCAGGCGCTTCCCCTCGCTGATGACGATGTCCGAGGCCTCCGCCCCCAGGTCGATGTAGACCACCGTCCGCGCCTCCCCGCCGTCGGCGGCCAGCGAGCGAAAGAGGGCGAAGGACTCCACGTCCATGATCGCCGGGGTGAGGCGCGCCGCCTCCACGGTCTCCACCAGGCGCTGCACCACGTCGCGACGGGTGGCCACGACGATCACATCCAGCATCTTGCGGCCGTCCTCGCTGCTCTCCCCCATGACCTGGTAGTCCATCTGCACGTCCTGCACGTTGTAGGGGAGGTAGCGCTCCGCCTCGTAGCGCACCGCCGCGGTGAGCTCCTGGGACGTCATGGGGGGGACCCGGACCTCGCGCACCGTGACGTTCTGCCCACCGGCGCCGACGACGACGCGGTCGGTACGGATGCCCGCCTTGTCCATCAGCGCCCGGATCTGCGCGCCCACCTGATCGGGCGCGGCGGGAACCCCGTCGCGGAATGCGGCTGCGGGCGAGGGGACGCTGGCCATGCGGGCCAGGTGGTAGGTCCGCCCGGTGCGGGTCAACTCCACGACCTTCAGCCGGTCGCTGCCGATGTCCAGTCCCACCAGGGTCGGAGAGGGTTTGAAGAAGCCCATATGGCGACCGCCTTTCCGGTCTGTTGTAACTCCAGTTAATTCGACGGCGAAGGCAAAAGCCCTGCGGCCCAGGACGCTGCACACATACTCCCGGGTGGCATCGGGCACGCCCCTCCGGGGAGGGGCCGCAATGAGCATCCTGCCCCTTGCCCGGCTGCTCTAGACGCTTCCTACTGCGGTGTGATGGTCACCCGGCCGCCCACGTTGACCGTGACCCGGCGCTGCTCGCCTGCGGGGCTGCGCAGGAGGATGGTGCCGGCGTTAGGATGGCCGAAGGGGGAGACGGTGAGGACGCCCCCGCCGAAGGTGGTGCCGAGGAGGTCCACGCCGGGGGGGAGGCGGCGGGGCGCGGAGGTGTACCCCGCCCAGCTCCCGCGGCACCCGCCGGAGGGCGTCCACGTTCCCGCGGCCAGGTAATGAATCGCGTAGCTGTCCGCTCCCGCGTCGAACACCACCCGCCAGCAGCGCCGCTCCGCCCTCGCCCGCTGCTCCACCCAGCGGATCTCCGTCCCCACGACCCGTGCCGCCCCGGCCAGCCGGCGGTTGTGGACCAGGCCGCGCCCGGAGAGGGCCAGCGCCGCGGCCAACCCCAGAACCGCCAGGGCGACGGCGCCCTCCACCAGCGAGAAGCCTTCCATCCCCCGGGCGGACCCCGCTACCCGGTCCTTCCGGCACTCGAAGCCGCGCAGCGCAGACATCGATCGCCTACCAGCCGGCCAGCTCCTCCCAGAGCGGGCGGTCGTAGAGCGGGTCGGGGGAGAGGCGGGGGAAGCGCGGGGCGGCGTATCCCCCTCCCCCGGCCGCCCCGTCGGAGGAAGTGGCGGCGACGATCAGCACCTGGAAGCCGTGGGTCGGCGGCGGTGTGTCGAAGGCCGCAGAGCCCGGGGAGCGGCTGGCCAACCAGGCACCGCAGCCGGTCAGGTTCCCGGGGTTCTTCAGGCAGACGGTTCGGGCGGCATTCCCGGTGCCGCCGGTGGCCACGACGAAGTAGTCGAACCACATCAGGTAGGTCTCCCCGCCGCCGGAGGCGCAGGTGTTGGCGGCGGGAGGGACGCCGTTGTGTGCGGGGCGCACGTAGACCCTGGCGTACAAGGAGCCCAGCAACCCGCCGTCCGAAGCCCGCACCTGGACGGGTGCGCCGGATGTGCCCACGTCCAGGTATGCCCGCCGGGTCCCCGGGGCGATCGCATCCTCGTCCACCCACCCGGGCCCTCCGTATGCGGCGATGACCTCCCAGCCCCGGTTGGCCAAGCATGCCCCCCGGAGGAGCGCCGGGTCGGCGGAGCGTACGGCGGCGTCGAGGTGGGTGGAGAGGCGGCGGCGCAGCTCGGCCAGGGCGCGGTACGCGCCCGCCTCCGCCAGGTAGAGCGCCTGGCTGCCGCGGTGCTGGTCCAGGGCGTGGACCGTCTCCCCCATGGCCGCCAGCACCAGAGCCGCCACCACCACCGTGAGGAGGAAGGCGACGACCATGGCGCTGGCCAGCGCCGCTCCCCGCTGCCCCCCTGCCATCACTCCCTGTGCCACGCTCCCCTGATCAGCGCCGAGGTCAAGCGCGCCGCGGGACGGCCACCGTCCCGGAAGAATACCTCCACGGTCACCCAGCGCAATCTGTTGTCCTGGGCGGGGCCGGCGTCCGTGGCGCAGTCGGGCGCATACCCGGGCTGCCCGCCGCAGCCGTCCCGCGGCCACTCCACCGACCAGCAGGGAAACAGCAGGTCCTCCTGCCCCGGTGAGGCGGCCACCGCCTGCTCGTTCAGCGTCACCCGGTAGCTGTAGGCTCCGTGGGGCTGCGCAAAAGCCCTCAGCGGCTCCGCCGCCACCTCGCAGAAGGCCCTCCGCCAGCTCATACGGTCGGGCTGCGCCTCCACCCGCGTGCGGATCGCCTCCATCTGGCGCGCCGCCAGGGCCGAGGCCACCGTCACCCGGCCGCTCCACCCGGTCACGGAGAGCACCGTCACCAGGGCGCGGGTTGCCAGCAGGACCACCGCCGCCAGGAGGGTCAGGGCCACCAGGACCTCCACGATGGTGAAGCCGGCCCTTTCCCGAACTGCCACGGTCGACCCCAATCCGACGTCCCGCACTTTTCCGCACCGCATCCCTGTCCGGGGTCCCTGCCCCAGGTGCCCCTTCCTCCCGTGTCTCATAACGGCATCGGACCGGGTCTTTTCAGGGGCGGTGCGCGGCGGGACTTGAGCTTTCTCCCGTCGAATCTCCCGCCGGCGAGAGGACCTGCCCTCGTATGCTGCCGTGCCTCCCTTTGCATCCCGCGATGCCCACCCTCTCTTCCCCCGTCGTCCGGTGAGCGCCCAGAAGGGCGAGGGGCCGCACGCTGCCCGGCGTCGGTGGCTGGAGACTGCCGCGGTCTTCGTCGTGGTGTTTTCGGTCTACCTGGCCGCCACTCCGCGAACCAACCAGGCCTACCGCCACTTCGTGTACATGGCCAGGGGCTTTCTCCAGGGGCGCATGGACCTTCCGGGCGTCCCGGCCTACTACCACGACGTCATCCCCCTGGGCGGGCGTACCTACGCGCCGTTCCCGCCGGTGCCGGCCATCCTGCTTCTCCCCGCGGTGGCCGTGTGGGGGGAGGCGACGGACCAGGGCCGGTTCGGGCAGGCGGTGGCGGCCACAGCCGTCGCCGTCTTCGTTGCGGCCCTGCGGCGGATGGGCGTCCCGCCGTCCGTTCGCCTCTTCTGCGGCGCCGCTCTGGCGTTTGGCAGCGTCCTGTGGCCGGCGGCCGCCATCGGTACCACCTGGTTCTTCGCCCAGGAGGTCGTCGTGCTGGCCACGGCACTCCTGGCCTGGGAACTGGCCGGCGGTGCGAGGCCCCTCGTCCTGGGCGCCGTGGCTGTGGGAGGATGGCTCACCCGCGTCACCGTCCTGCCGGCCACACCAGCGCTGGCGTTGCTCATCTGGCTGCGGCACCGGAGAATGGCTGCGGTGCTGGCCTTCCTGGGGGCAAACGCCGTGGGGGTGCTGGTCTACCTGGCCTACAACCTCCTGCGGTTCGGCGATCCCCTGCAGACCGGTTACGGCATCCTCTCCATGGCCGCGCCCAACGCCGAAGCGGTGGCGCGGTGGGGGTTCTTCAACCCGCGCTACGTCCCCCAGCACCTCTACGCCATGCTCCTGCGCCCTCCCGACCTCCTCCCCGCGCCGCCCTACCTGCGACCGTCACCATGGGGGATGTCCCTGCTGTTCACCAGCCCCCTCGTCGTGCGCATGCTCTTCCCCCGCAGCCGCGCGGGATGGTCCGGGTGGGGCGTCCTCGTGCTCTCCATGGCCCTGCCGATGCTCTTCTACTTCTCGGTGGGGTGGGTCCAGTTCGGCTACCGCTACAGCCTCGACTGGTGGGTCTTCCTCCTGGTAATGCTGGCCGCAGCCCTGGGAGACCGGCCCCGGCCGGTGGACTACACCCTGCTCGGGCTGTCGGTGGCGATGAACGCGCTGGGCGTCTACTGGGTGCGTGCCCTGGGATGGTGAGGCCTCCGGCGGGGGTGCTGCGGTGAGGCAGGCGGAGGGGACATTTCCACAGATCGGCCGCGAAGAGCCGCTGGCCACAGCGCCCCCCGCCGCACCCGAGGTGCGGCTGTGGTGGACGCTGGTCGTGCTGGGAGCGCTGGTCCGCGCGGTGGTCATGCCCTACGGAGGGTTCCCCACGGACATCGCCACCTTCAAGGGGTGGGCCGCGGCCCTGGCCGAGCGCGGCCCGCGGGGCTTCTACGGGACGGGCTTCGCCGACTACCTGCCCGGCTACCTTTACGTCCTGTGGCTGATCGGCGCGCTGCACGCCCACCTGCGATTCAACGAGCAGGCACTGCTCTTTATGCTCAAGCTGCCGGCGGCGGCGGCCGACCTCCTGGGCGCCGCGCTGCTGCGGCGGGTGGCCGGGCGGTTCGCCTCGTCGCGCGTGGCCCTCCTGCTGGCCGCGCTGTACCTCTTCCACCCCGCGCTGATATTTGCGGGTGCCTACTGGGGGCAGTCGGACAGCGTCGGTGCCCTGCTGGCCCTGGCCGCCCTCGCCCTCTTCCTGCGCGGCGATCCGCTGGCCTGGATCGCGGGGGCCGCCGCCTTCCTGGTCAAGCCGCAGACGGCCCCGCTGATGGCCGTGCTGGGGGCGGCTCTGGTCCGAAGGGCGCTGCTGCCGCCAGGGCGTCCGGTGGGGTTCCGCCCTCGTCCCGACCTGGTCCTGGGAGCCGCGCTCATCGCCGCGCTGACCGCTGCGGTGCTGAGCGCGCCCTTCAGGGTAGGGCCGGGGAGGCTGGCGGCGCTGGTGCGCAACGCCCTCGGCGTCTACCCCTACGGCAGCGTCGTGGCCTTCAACCTCTGGGGCGCGGTGCAGGGTTTCTGGCGCAGTGACGCCGAACGGCTGGCCGGACTGCCGCTGGCGCTTTGGGGGAGCCTGCTCGCCACCGCGGGGGTGGCTGTTGTCCTGGCCGGGACGTGGCGACGACCCTCCGACCGCGGGATCGCCCTAGCGGCAGCCTGCGTTCTGGTCACCACCTTCCTGCTGCCCACGCGCATCCACGAGCGTTATCTCCTGCCGGCTTTGCCCTTCCTGGCACTCGGTCCGGCGGTGGACGGGCGCATGTGGGGACCCTACATCACCCTCAGCGGGCTGCTGACGGCCAACCTGACCTACGCCTACACCCGGCCCTACCTGCAGACCTTCACGCTTCCTGCGTGGATCGAAGGGACGCTCTTCAGCGACCCGGCCACTCGGGCGCTGAGCGCAGTGGCCCTGCTCGCCCTCCCCTGGTTGCTCTTCATCCTCTGGCGTCCCCGGCCACGTCCCCCCGCTGGTCCAGAGCACGACGGTCGCGTGTGACCTCGCTTGCCGCTCCATCTGGGCTGCTACTGCCCCTCAGAAGCCGTCAGTGCACCCCGCCCTCCCCCCGGAAGACCGGCGTCGGCGGGCCGATGCTAAAATCGGACGCGGAGGTGGGACCCGTGGGCGTGCAGCTCAAGCGGTGGACCCGCGACGAATACCGCCGGCTCGTCGAGCAGCGGGTGCTGGGCGAAGACGACCGCGTCCAGCTCATCGACGGGGAGATCATCGAGATGCCACCGCACAGCCCTGCCCACTCGGGGACCATTCACCTGGTGGCGGAGGCCCTGCGCGCCCTCCTCCCTCCGGGCTATTGCGTGAGGGTGCAGTTGCCGCTTGCCCTCTCCCCGGCTTCCGAGCCCGAACCGGACATCGCCGTGGTCCCGGGAGCGCCGCGCGACTACCTGGCGGAGCATCCTGACTCGGCCGTCCTGGTGGTGGAGGTCGCCGTGGCCACGGGGGAGTTCGACCGCGGCCGCAAGGCCCAGGTTTACGCCGCCGCCGGTGTCCCCGAGTACTGGGTCGTCGACCCCGCAGCGGGGACGGTGGACGTATTCCGGGATCCGGAACCAGGAGGATACAGAAGCTGCGAGCGCCTGGCCCGCGGCGACCGGGTCACGCCTCTTGTGGCGCCCGGCCGCTCCGTCGCCGCCGGCGACCTCCTCCCCTGAGGGCCGGCGTCTCCCTGCCGCGTCCGCCGCGCGCAGGGCGCCGGTGGCCTTCAGGGCACCTGGTATGAAATGCCTCCGGCGGGGTTGACCGAGACGGTGCCGGTGCCGGTGCTGTTCAGCACGGTGACGGTGTAGGCTCGCCTCTGGCCAAGCTCATCCACCGGGCGGCCGAAGGCGTCGAAGGTAACCGTCTGGGTGGCGGTCGCCGTCACCCCTGCGGGGAGGGCGGCGTTCTCCACGAACCCTCCGTCAATTCGGGCGATGACGTACGCGGAGGAGCTCTCGGCAAAGGTAACGGTGTAGCTCGCCCGCTCCGCCTTCGCCCGCTCCTGGGCCTGGCGCAGGTCGGTGGCCACCTGGACCGTGCCGTAGCGGAGGCGCTGCTTCGCGGTGTAGCCCTGCCACCCGGTGAACGCCAGCGCCAGCAGCACGGCCGCCAGCCCCAGCGCCACAGCCAGTTCCAGGAGGCTGAACCCGCAGTCGAGACCCCGCCTCACGGAGCCCCCTCGCGCCATGTGGGCTTCACCCCAGCCAGGTTGTTGGCGTCCACCCGAAACAGGCTCGCCGTAGGGAAGTACGGCGGGGAGAAACCGCGGGCCATCCTCCGGTCGTACCGGAAATCCCGCCCGTACCCGCTGCGCGGCGCGCCGGTGCGGGCGTCAAAGGTGCCGAATGCCCCGTAGTACTCCTCGATGATCCCCCCCAGCAGGTGCACCTGCCCCTGTACCGGACGGGTGCTGTAGTTCTGGGCGAAGACGGCGCTGTTGTGACCGTCGTCTACACCTGGCTCGCCGGCCATGAGCACCGCGTGAATAACCAGATCGTCAGGCACCCGCGCCCCGCCCGGGATCCGCTCGGGAATCCGGATGTCATGGTTTGCTGAAAACAGACCGAGCACGTTCAGAGGGTTGCTGTTGGGGTCGGCCGGGTCGGGAGGGCTCTCGTACCTCAGGTGGCCTGTTATGTCGATCCTCCCGTAGGGGCACGGCCGCTGGCGAGGATAACAGCCGGTCACCACGGTCGCCTGCTCCTTCTCCTCGAGGGTGCCGCTGAGAGCGCGGATGTCTCCCTCCACGTAGACGAGCATGACGTTGGACGGGTTGGGATCGAGCTGATAGCCCTTGGGCACGCCGGAGAAGGTGCGGGTCTGGGGGGAGGTCCAGGCGGTATCGGTCACCGTCGTCCTCTGCGCAGCGCGATCCACGATCACGGTGACCGTCCTTCCACCCTGCACGAACCGGTAGAGGGCGCACCCGTCCGGCGCGGTACAGCCGGGCGACCCGAACCCCACGGTTTCCAGGGTCAGGCTGTCCAGCTCTCCCTGCACCAGGACCGCCCCGGCGAGCGGCTCGTCGGGGTCCGACCGACGATTCCCGTTGTCATCCCGCACCGGGATGTAGATGCCCGGGGGTACGTTGGCGTCACCGTCATCGAGTTCCGGGATGACCCGGCGGATCTGTCTGTTCCACTCCGCCTGACCCCATCCGTTGGGCCCCGCCATGTCCATCGGATCATGCCCGATGGCGATGGCCTTCTGGTTGAAGGTGAAGCGAGGGATGACCACCACCGGATCGACTCCGCGCTGGAAGTCTGCCGGGGGATTGTCCTGGTCGTCTGCGGGGGTGCCGTCGGGTTTCAGCGGAGCGTCGATCCGCCGTCCCAGGGCATCCACGTTCTCGTAGGGACCGGGGGCACACAGCCTCAGGTTGCTGCCGGTGTTGTTGTATAAGGCGCAGGGGCTGACGCTGGTCACCTGATCGGTGAACTTCGGGAAGAAGGCAAAGCGAAACTCGTTGTCCGTCCCGCTTCCGTTGGTGTGCACGGGACCGTCGAAGGTGGTCCTGCTGGTAAACCAGATGGCCGCACCCAGAGGGCCGCCATCGCCGCCGGGCATGGTGTGCGCGTGGGTGAAGAGCGCGTACTTGGCAAAGTTCTCCCTGCGCACGGTGATGCTGAATCGCCCCGCAAGGGTTACGCGGCGCCGAAACCGCGAGGCGGCCTGGCCGTCACTGAAGACGCGGTACTCGAAGAAGAACTCGTATTCCTCCTGACCGGGCTCGGGGTTGAGCTGGTGGACGAAGCACGGCCCGCCGGGAGGGTTTTCCTCTCCAGAGCAGGTCCACTTGCCGTCCCTGCGTCGCCGCGAGTTCTCCTCCACGGGCAACAGCAGGACCGTGGCGCGGTAGCTTCCGGTGCCCAGAGGGTTGGCTGGCGGAAAGGCCACACGCTGCGGGTCGGCCGGCGGTGCTCCTGACCCGGTCTCCGGATCCCCCAGCTTCAGATGAGGGTTAGCCAGGCCCCAGTCGACAGGGAAGACCGCCCAGCGGGTGCTGCTGGTGGCGGGCACGTCCAGGCGCCGGCCGTCCACTGTGAAGAAGCCCAGGATCCTCAGAGGGTTCTGGTCGCCCGGCCTGCCCCTCGCCCAAAGGGTCTCCAGCACGGGTCCGTTCAGAGAGGCATCGACCCGCACGGTAGCCGTCCCCGCACCGGCGTTCATCACCGCCATGAGGGCCGAGCGGGCGGCGTAGGCCCCGCCCTCGGCGATGGTCATCGCCTCCGCCCCTCTGGCCCGCAGCGCGCTCAGCCCCACCTCCTTCCCGCTGAGGTAAAGCACAAGCGCGCTGAGCACGGTGAGCACGAAAACCACCGCAAGCACCGCCACAAGGGCAAGTCCTGCCTGGTTCTCCCCGCGTCTGGTCATCGGCTGCCCTCCGCTCATGGCCGGGGTGGCGGGTACGCCCGCAGCGCGGCGTCCGCGGCAAAGGTCCGGCTGACCTCGCCCACGGTGGTAACGACGGTCACGCGCACGCGGGCTACGGCCGAGAGGTCCGCAGGCGCGGACCCCAGGGAACTGCCCCCGGCCGTAAAGTACTCAAACACCACCCCCGCGCCGCCGTCTTCACGAACGAGGTTGAATGCGACAACCTCCGCCGGCGCCGCACCCACTCGCCGGGTGAGCGTGCGCGCGGCGGCGTCGTAGGAGAAGGTCACCGTGTAAGGGCCGGGAGAGAACGGTGTGTCCCCCGGGACGGACAACGTGACGAAGTCCGGCCCCGCGGCGGTCACGGCCTGGGCCCACCGCGCCTCGGCCACGACGTTGTCAATGGCCGCCCGCACCTGGGCCTGAGCCTGGAGGAAGTCGTTGGTCACTCGGGCCGAGCGTCCTCCGGCCACGACGAATGCGTAGATCCCTCCCAGGGCCAGCGCCAGCAGCGCCAGGGCCATCACCAGCTCCACCAGGGAGAACCCCTCTGTCAGGCGGGAGTGACCCGGACGCCCTGAGTGGACTCGGTCAACTGTCATCGAGGATCGTGGTAAGGGTCACCAGCGGGGAGCTGTCGGGATCCCCGGGTCGGTAAACCCGTACCGTCACGGTGGTCAGGGTGAGCGCGTCGTCCAGGCCGACATCCACCGCGATCTGGAAAACGTGCGGCGTCGGGTTGACCACGCCGTCGTAGGGGCTGGGCAAGGGCAGCGAGGTACGGGGCAGACCGGTGAAGCCGACCATCGTGTACGGATTGGCGCTGGCACGGATCTGCTCCATCACCTGCATGCCGAGGGTGGTGGCGGCGGCGCGCTCGTTGGACCGCCCCGCGTGAGCCATCCCGGCGATGAACGCCCGCAGGATGAATATTGAAACAAGAGCAAGGAGCGATAAGGCCACGAGGAGTTCGATGAAGGAGAAACCGGAGTGGGCGGTCGGCCGTCTTGACCCGCTGCTGCCCTGTCTCGCCGAGCGATCGTTCGCCATACGGGGTTAGCCAAAATTCCACCCCGACAAAGCAAAATCCTCTCGGAGACGCTACGCGCGAAACTGCACCGATTATGCTCCGGATATGCCGTGTTCGACCCCGCTTGCGGATTCTTTGCCGGGGTTATCTTGCCTGCAGAGGGAAGACGACGAAAATCCCTCGTACGAGCAATACTGCCTCTGCCGGGCTCGTCCCTTGTTCGTCGTTCGTCCGGGGGAGCAATCCGCCGGCGAGGTACTCGCCGACGTGGGCTATCCGCCGCCGGGGAAGCGGCGGAGGCGCCACCACAGGCGGGCCAGCTCGGCGTAGGCGCGAAGCACCACGGGCAGGCTCCCCCCTGTCTGCCGCCCCCGCCGCCGCGGCAGGTGCGTCACCGCCACCTCCACCATCACCGCCCCGTGACGGCGAGCCTTCGCCAGCAGCTCCGCGCTGATCACCGCCCCGCGGGCCTGCAGGTCCAGGCCCTGCACCAGCGCCGTGCGCATCAACTTGAACCCACAGTTGGTGTCGCGCACCGAAACCCCCAGCAGCGCCCGCACCAGCAGCCTCCAGACCGCCGCGAAGAGGCGCCGCAGCGCCGGGTCGGCGCGCGACCGCCTGTAGCCCAGCACCAGGTCGGCGCCGGAGGCCGCCTCCACCAGGCGGGGGAGCTCCTCCGGGAGGAACTGGCCGTCGGCATCCAGCAGGAGGATCCACTCGCGCTGCGCCGCCGCAAACCCCGTGCGCAGCGCCGCGCCGTACCCCTGGTTGCGCCCATGGCGCAGCAGCCGCAGGGACGGCACCTCCTCCGCCAGGAGGCGGGCCGCCTGCGCGGTCCCGTCGGTTGAGCCGTCGTCGACCACCAGGATCTCGTAGTCCGCGGCCACATCACCAAGGACGGGGACCAGCGCGCGCACCGTACGCTCCAGGTTGGCCTCCTCATTGAACGCCGGCAGGACGGCGCTGATGGTGGGACGGCCGGCGCCGGTGGTGGGGGAGCCGCTTACAGCCACGTCCCCAGCCACATCAGGCGGTAGAAGCGGGCGGCGGCCACAGGCACCGCCGCCAGCACCGGGTAGTAGGCCACAAACCAGGCGACGGCCACCCCCAGGTAGAGGAGCGGCACCGCTTCGCCCAGGGCGGCCCTCAGGCGCGCCAGCACCGCCGCTGTGGCCATGACCATGAACGGCAGGGCCGGGAGCATGTGGTAGAGGAAGAGCGGCCGGCCGATGAAGGCGTACGGCACGTAGCTCACCAGGAAGCCTACCACGATGAAGACCGCGCCGGGGTCGCGCCTCCGCGCCGCGTGCCACGCCACAAAGAGAAGCGCGCCCAGGCTGAACCACCACAGCGCGGGGTTGCCGAGGGCGACCACGCCTCGGTAGATGCCGGGCGGCGCCTCGGCGAACTCGTACCAGATCGGGCGCAGCAGCAGTGGCCAGGACCACCAGTGGGACTGGTAGGGGTGCGTGGCCGTCAGGCCGGCGTGGAAGCGGAACATGAAGGCGTGGAACTGGACCAGGTCGCGCAGGGAATGGCCCAGGAGGAAGTACGGCGTCCACGCCGCCAGGTAGACCGCGGCAGGGACCACGGTGTAGGCCACGGCCAGGTGCAGCCAGTGGCCGCGCCGGGGAACGTTCCAGCCACCCTGCCCCAGCAGGTAGACCAGGTAGATGGGGATCGCCGCCAGCGGTGCAAGGCCTGTCCACTTGGTGGCCACCGCCATCCCCGCCGCCAGCCCGGAGAGGTACGCCCATGCCGGCCTCCCGCCGCGCAGGTAGCGCCAGAAGGCCCAGTAGCTGGCGACCAGGAAAAGCGCCAGGAAGATGTCCGGCTTGGCGATGCGGCTCT
>FWPU01008175.1_pt1 | contig 18181 bp, 17 predicted proteins | sample 2228361 | NCBI WGS metagenome assembly FWPU01 (sample SAMEA103939777, study PRJEB20133) | metagenome
GGGGCCTCACGCAGGTCGGCCCTGGGTGCAAGCCCTGCACTCCTTGGCTTACCCTTCTTACCCACTAAACTGAAACAGATACCGCACCGACAGGCCGCTTGCGCTGCTATGCCCGTCCATCGGGCCAGGAGGTCCAGGCTGGGACTGCCCGGTGCCCGCAGCCAGGGGCATCGCGCGGCCTCAAGGGGGTGAGACCATGATGGGCATTTTCAAGCAGGCGGCCGGCCTCCTGGGGCTGGCCATCAGTGCCCTCCTGATGGTCCTGGCGCTGATGGCTGGCATCATCATGATGTTCAGCGGATTTATCGTAGGGCCAGTGTTGATCGTGGCCATCCTCCTGGCCCCGGCGGCCGTTCTGCTGGTCGAGTTGCGTGGCCGGTGGCAGGGCCGCGAAGTAGCCGGCGCCCCCGCAGGCCCTGTGCCGGTCATGGCCGGCGATAGCGCAGCACCGGAGCATGTCGTGGCGGCGCCGGTCCGGGCTCGCAGGCCCAGGCTGGGCTGGGTTGACGTGGCGGTGCTGGCCGGCGTGGCTGCCCTGATCGCGGCGGAGGCTGCCGCCGCCATTGGCGGGCTTGGCCCCATCGTCGCCATCGTCGCGCTGGGCTACGCCCTCGTCCTGGGCCTTGTCTACTGGCTGTACAGGCATGCCGCGCCAGCCCCCACAGAGGTCAGCGTGGCTGCCGGCGCAGAAGCCCGGGCGCCCGTGGCAAGACGGGCCGAGATATTCGCCGGCCTCTCTGACTGGCAAGCCGCCAGGGTCATATCCCTGGGCCGGCTGGTCCAGGTCCCCGCCGGCGAGGCGCTGGCACGCGCCGGAGAGCCTGGCGACCAGTTCTTTATCATCATCCGCGGCCAGGCGCAGCTTTCGGCCCACTCGCGCCTGGGCGAGATCACGGTGCGCATTGCAGGGCCGGGCGAGTCCTTCCCGCTGGCGGTCCTCATCGGCCCCGGCACCATGATCACCTCGGCCAGGGCCATGACCGACATGGAGGTGCTGGCCATCCCGCGCTCCCGGCTGCTGGCCCTGTTCTCCCAGGAGCCGGAGATCGGTATGCATATCTATGCCGCCGTGGCCGAGGTGCTGGGCAATCGCTACCGGCGGACGCTGGCGCACCTGACGCACAGCGCCGAGCAGGTACTGAAGGAAGCCGACTTCTTTGTGGGGCTGTAATGGCCTGTAGCAGGGGGGCTTCAGATGGCGACCATTACCATCGGTAGCCTGGAGGGTGGCGGTGGCGTGGAGGTAGGCCACCTGGTGGCCGAGCGCCTGGGCTACGATTACGTTGACAGGCTCATCCTGGCGGAAGCGGCCAGGCACGCAGGCGCGACGGTGGAGGCGCTCTACCAGCGCGAGGAGCGCCCTCCTACCATGGGCGAGCGCTTCTCACGAGTGCTCCAGCGCATCCTGGAGCGTTCGGCTATGGCCGGCACGGGCGACTTTTACATGGGGCCGGACACCCTGCCCTTCCTGACCAGGGAGTACGAGGAGCTGCCCCAGCCGCCGGTGACCAGGGGCCACGAGCTGGAGGATGCCCGTTACATTGAGGCTATACGCAAGGTGATGACGGGCCTGGCCGAGAAGGGTAACGTCGTTATCGTTGGCCGGGGCGGGTCGGCCATCCTGCGGGACAACCCCACCGTGCTCCGCGTCGGCACCGTCGCCCACAGGGAGGACCGCATCAAGCGGGCCATGGAGCGGCTGCGCCTGGACCGCCAGCAGGCCGAGAGGACCATAGACGCCAGGGACAGGGCACGGGCCTACTACTTCAAGAGGTTCTTCGGCATCTCCGACCCCATGGACCCCGAGCTGTTCCACATGGTGATAAACGTCAGCGAGGTGGACCTGGCCTACGCCGCCGAGCTTGTGGTGAAGGCGGTCCATGCCCTGGAGTCCGGCGGCCTGGTGCAGGGGATCAGGTCAGGCGCCTAGTGGTCTGTCACTCGTGAATTCACGAGTGACAGACCACCAGTACTGCGTCAACTTTGTTTTGACGACAGGCTTGGCCCCCTCTCTAGAGCCTCTTGCAAAAGTCTAATATAAGGGTTAGTTTTTGGCTGAAGAATGCAGAGGAGACTTCAGCCATGGCAAGCAGTGACCTGTCCGATGCCCAATGGGCAGTACTCCAGCCCTGCATCCCTCGGCAAGGCCGCATGGGACGGCCCCGGGCCGACGATCGGCGCACCCTGAATGGCATCCTGTGGGTCCTGCGGACCGGCGCCCGGTGGGAGGACCTGCCCCAGCGATATGGCCATCCCTCCACCTGCTGGAGGCGGCTCCGACGCTGGCAGGAGGAGGGGGTATGGGAGCATCTGCTCCAGGCCCTGCTGGGCACCCTGGATGCCCAGGGGCGGGTGGACTGGGAACGGGCGCTCTTGGATGGGAGCTTCGCCCCGGCAAAAAGGGGGGCGAAGCAGTCGGCCTGACCAGGAAAGGGAAGGGGACCAAATGGATGTTGGTGGTGGATGGCCGGGGCGTGCCCCTGGGGACGCTGCTGGCCAGTGCGCAGCAGGCCGAGGTGCTGCTGGCCGAGGACACCTTGGCCCAGGTACGGGTGCCCCGCCGAGGCCGAGGGCGGCCCCGGTCGCGCCCCAGGGAGGTGGTGGCCGACCGGGGGTACGACAGCGCCGCGCTGCGCCAACGGCTGCGCCGCCGGGGCGTGCGCCCCTGTATTCCCGAGCGGCGTGGCAAGCGGCCCCGTCCCGGCCGGAAGGCGGACGTCAGCGGCTATCGTCACCGCTGGCCGGTGGAGCGAACCTTCGCCTGGCTCGGCTTCTGTCGCCGCCTCCTCGTGCGGCACGAGCGCCTGGTCTCGGTCTACCACGCTTTCTTTCTCCTGGCTTGCATCCTCATCGTGCTCCGCCAACTTTTGCAATAGACTCCAGTGTGATCCAGCGGTGCTGCTCCAGCGCATACAATTAGCAGTGTTCATGGCGCAAGTGGCCAGCAGACTGATGGAAAGGCACCAGGAACACACATATTTTCACTGTTGGTCATAAATAGGTGACCTTTTTTACACTGCATAAGTCACATCCCTGTGGTAGAGATTGCATTATGCATATCTGACCGGGCATGCTCTTCCCACGGCCCAGGACAGTGCAGGTCTGGGTGCGGAGCGCCGTGTAACATAGAGGCCTTGCCTTGTGGCGGCACTGAAGCCCATAGCCCGGTCAACAGAGTGGAGAGAGTAAGCCTGAGCTGAGTCAGGCTGTCCACCTGCATGCTGCAGAAGCGGCTACTGGAAGGAGGTGAGTCAACCCCAAAAGAACTGCGCGCGGTCTCCTTAGAAAACGTTGGTATGTGAACAAGCACCCAGAGGGGGAAAATGAGTAGAACACTTTCATCGTCCCGCTTGTGGTGGAGCGCCTTTGTCATTGCGGCGCTAGCCATCTTTCTGGCGTTCGGCCTGCCTGCGTCCATCACCCGCGGCGCGGACCACAGGGATGCGCCCCTGGTGCAGACGGACGGCAGGCTGGACATCAATGATGTCTATGCCTTCCAGTCGCCTGTCAACCCAGAAAATACCGTCCTCATTGTGACCACCAACCCTGGCCTCGGCGTCCTCAGCCCCACGACCTTCTATCCAGGGGCCGAGTACCAGGTTCTGGTTGACAACGACGGGGACGCCCGGCCCAACGTCAGGTTCGTGTTCAGGTTCTCCGAGCCGGACGAGGATGGCCTTCAGCGAGTGAGGGTCTACACCAAGGACGGCCTGGAGGGCAGGGGCAAGACACGGGACCTGGAGAACATATCCTTGTCCGGCGGCGGCGAGGCCCACGCTGGCCCCTTTGACGACCCCTTCTTCTTCGACCTGGAAGCCTTCCGCGATGGCCTGGACTTCTGCTCCGAGGCCCATCCCGGCACTGACTTCTTCGCGGGGCTGAACACCAACGCCATCGTTCTTGAGGTGCCCAGCTCCAGGCTGACCAGCTCCCCGGAGGACCCCATCATCGGTGTCTGGGCCGCCACCGTGGTGGACGGCGTGCAGATAGACCGCATGGGCCGCCCGGCCATCAACACCGTCTTCATCCCCTCGGACCAGAAGGACTTCTTCAACGCGTCCAAGCCCGCCAAGGACCGGGACAACTTCCGGGACGAGGTCATCGCGACGCTGCGCGCCCTGGGCAACGACCGGGATACTGCCCGCGCCCTGGCCAGGGTGCTGCTGCCCGACATCCTGACCCTGGATACCTCCTCCCCGGACGGCTTCGAAGTCCTGAACGGGCGGCGGCTCCAGGACGACGTCATTGACATAGAGTTGAGCATCATCAGCGGCGGCGCCATAACCACCGACTGCGTGGACAGGAACACTGCGCCTCCCTACGATGGCCTCAACGAGCACGGCTTCTGGAACGTGTTCCCCTACCTTGCGCCCGTCAACTAAAGGCAACGCCACCTTCGAGGCACGGCCCCCGAGGTGCCCGACCGGGTGCCCCGGGGGCCGTCCTCCTTGCGGCGCCTGCCCCAGAGGGGACTTATGACACGGCGGAGAGCCATACTTCTGGCCCTGGTGGTGCTGACCATCGTTGCCTTCTCCCGCCTGGGCCTGAGCTGGTGGGACGGCAGAGGCGATGGCCTGGACCTGGGCAGCATCGAGGCGGCGCGGCTGCCCCAGTTCGTGCCGGCGGACGAGGCCATCAGGCTATTCGAGGCCAAGGTGCAGCAGGAGCCTCGAAGCCCGACCAATCTGACGCTTCTGGGCCAGATGCACCTGCGCAAGGGCAGGGAGACAGGGGACGCCGCCAGCTACCAGAGGGCAGAGGCCGCCTTTAGCAGGGCGCTGGAGATTTTGCCCGGCGACGTGGCCGCCACCACGTACCTGGCCGCTACTCTCTACTCCCAGCACAGGTTCGCCGAGGCCCTGGACCTGGCCCGCCAGGCCTACGCCAGGGCCCCTGACAATGCCCAGGCCCTGGCAACCGTGGGCGATGCTCACCTGGCGCTGGGCAACTACCAGGACGCGGAGGCCGCCTACCAGGAGCTGATGCGGCTCAGCCCAACATCTTCTGCACTAGCCCGCATGGCCCACCTGGAGGAGCTACACGGCAGGAACGATAAAGCACTGGAACTGATGCTGCGCGCCGCCAGCGAAGCCCTCAAGTCCGGCCTGTCGGGCGAAGACCTGGCATGGTACCTGGTGCAAGTGGGGGAGCTATACTTCAACACAGGCCACATAGATCAGGCCGCCTCCCACTTCCAGGCCGCCCTCTCCGCCTTCCCCAACTACTACCTCGCCCTCTCCGCCCTCGCCAAGGCCCGCACCGCCCAGGGCAACCTCCCCGACGCCATCGCCCTCTACCAGCGATCCACCGCCATCCTCCCCCAGCCCTCAGCCCTGGCCGCTCTGGCCGATATCTACTCCAGGCTGGGCAGGTCCCAGGAGGCCCAGACCCTCTACGACACCATCGCCCTCATCGCCACCCTCCAGTCCCTCAACCAGCAGCTCTATAACCGGGAGCTTGTCCTCTTCTACGCCGACCATGACCTCAAGCTCCCTCAGGCCCTGGCCCTGGCCCAGCAGGAACTGGCGGTGCGCAGGGACATCTTCGGCTATGATGCCCTGGCCTGGGCGCTGTACAGGAATGGCAGGCTTGCCGAGGCCAGGCAGGCGATGGAGCAGGCCCTGGCCCTGGGGACTCAGCATGCCAGCCTGTTCTACCATGCGGGGATGGTATACTACGCCCTGGGGGAGAGGGAGCAGGCCCGGGTCTATCTGGAGCGTGCCCTGGAGTTGAACCCCCATTTCTCCTTCCTCCTTGCCGACTCCGCCAGGCTCACCCTCAAGGAGCTGCGTTGAGGCATAGCACCCCGGCCATGGGAAGGGCAGGGCAATGAGGCGTGACGGGCGCGGGCGATACAGGTGGATATATATCGGGGTGGCCCTGCTGCTCCTGGCCGCCTTCCTGCTGGCGCGCGGGCCGCAGGCGGCGCAGGCCCATCCCCTGGGCAACTTCACCATCAACCGCTACAGCCGCATTGAGCTTGCCCCCGATGGCATCTACGTCCGCTACGTGGTGGACATGGCGGAGATACCCGCCTTTCAGGAGATAGCAGTCATTGACTCCGACCGCGACGGGCAGGTGGGCGAAGCGGAGCGGGAGCGCTACCTGGAGCAGAAGGTGGAGGAGCTGCGCCGCGGCCTGCGCCTGTCCATCAATGGCGCGGCGGCAGCCCTGCGGCCCGTGGAGCGTGAGCTGGGCTTCCCCCCAGGCCAGGGCGGGCTGGCAACGCTGCGCCTGAGCGTCCTGCTGCGGGCCGACATGCCCCGCCACGAGGGCCAGGAAGCCCAGCGCCTGGACTACAGTGACACCAACTACGCCGAGCGGCGGGGGTGGAGAGAGATTGTGGTGCTGCCAGGGGATGGCATCTCGCTGCTGGCCTCCAGCGTGCCGCAGCAGGACCGCAGCAGGGAGCTGCGGACCTATCCCCAGGACCCGCTGGCCAGCCCCCCCACCGACACCGAGGCCCACGCCACCTTCGTGGTCTTGAGGCCAGCCAGCGCCGGCCAGGAACGGCCGGCCGCCGAGGCCGAAAGCGCGCCTGCCGCAGCGGTGCCAGGACGTAGAGACGCCTTCGCGTCGCTGGTCTCCGCCGAGAGGCTGAGCCTGCCAGTTGTCGTGCTCTCGCTGCTGGCGGCCATCGGACTGGGAGCGCTGCACGCCATCTCTCCGGGCCACGGCAAGACCATCATGGCCGCGTACCTGGTGGGGACTCGCGGCACCGCCCTGCATGCAGTATTCCTGGGGCTCACAGTCACCGTTTCCCACACCCTGGGCGTGCTGGCCCTGGGCCTGGTGACGCTCTACGCCTCGCACCTCATCGCCCCGGAGGAGCTGTACCCCTGGCTCGGCCTGGCCTCTGGGGCCATAATCATCGGCATCGGGCTGTGGCTGCTGGCATCGAGGCTGCGAGAGGGCCGGCGCGGCCTGGCCCACGCCTCGGACCTGGCTGGCTGGGCAGGCATTGCGGGCCACCACACCCACGTCGGCAACCCCGGCCACAGCCACCCTCATCCCCACGCCGGCGGTGCTGCCCTGCGCATCACCTGGCGGAACCTGACGGCGCTGGGCGTGGCCGGAGGGCTGCTGCCCTCGGCGTCGGCGCTGGTGGTGCTGCTGGCTGCCATATCCCTCAACCGCGTTGGCTTCGGCATCCTGCTGATCGTGGCCTTCAGCGCGGGCATGGCCGCCGTGCTGTCTGGCGTCGGCCTGCTGCTGGTGTACGCCGGCCGGGTGGTGGAGCGCTTCGGCACCCAGGCCCCGCTGGTCCAGCGCGGCGCCCGGCTGCTGCCGCTGGCGACGGGCCTTGTGGTGCTGGCCTCGGGGCTGGTCGTAACCGTGAGGGCGGCGCTCCAGATGGGGCTACTGTAGGGCCGGTCACCAGCCGTGGTTACATTGACTTAAACATGTTTTGTTTATAGAATAGTGAAGAAAGTACCAGCAGTAATCTCCTGGTACCAGGGGAGGTACTTGATGCCTCAGGCACAGCAGCCACTGACCATCACCATAACCAAAGAGGCCGCTGAACATGTGCGGCGCTTCGCCCAGCAGGCTGGCAAGCCCACTGCCAACCTGCGCGTCGCGGTCAAGGGCGGAGGCTGCTCCGGCCTCACCTACGTCCTCGATCTTGTGGACGAGCCTGGCGAGAACGACAAGATTATCGAGTCCCAGGGCCTGAAGCTGTTCGTGGACAAGAAGTCCTACGTCTTCCTGGCCGGCACTACCCTGGAATACTCTGGCGGGCTGAACGGCAAGGGCTTCGTCTTCCATAACCCTAACGCCAAGACTACCTGCGGGTGCGGCACCTCCTTCAGCGTGTAGGCCGGGCTGGCGCAGCACCCGGGCCATGGCAACAATTATCTAGGTCCGCCCCGATACGTCGGGGCGGGCTGTTTTGAGGGTGCACTACCGTGCTCACCAGTCCAGTCCTTCAGGTACACAAGCAGTCTGGAGCAGTCATGGTGGCGGCCCACGGCTGGGAGCTGCCCCGCCGTTACACCTCGCTGGCCGAGGAATACCAGGCCTGCGCCGAGGCCGTCGGGCTGGTGGACCGCTCCTACACCGGCAGGCTCCAGGTATCGGGCAAGGACGCGCTGGACCTGCTCAACCGGCTGTCCACCAACAAGCTGGCGGACCTGCCGGCCTGGCAGGGGAAATACACCGTCCTCACGACGCCCAAGGGGCGCATCCTTGACCTGCTCTTCGTCCTGAGTCTGCCGGACGGCCTGCTGCTGCTGACCTCGCCCGAGACCCGCCAGAAGGTCGTGGAGTGGGTGGACTTCTACACCTTCAGCGAGGACGTCGCCGTGAAGGACGTGACCGGGGCCACGGCCATGCTGGGGCTGGCTGGCCCCAGGGCGGGCGACCTGCTGGACAGGCTGACCCACCAGAAGGCATCGGCCCTGCCCCCTGGCGGCTCCCTGCGCGCCTCCATCGGCGGTGCGGTCGCCCTGGTGGCCCGTACCGATTTCCTGCCCCTGCCGGGCTACGATATCGTCCTGTCCGCCGAGGAGGGCGTGCGTGCCTGGAAAGAGCTGCTGGACCAGGGCAGCCAGCACGGGGTACGTCCTGTGGGCATGGAGACGCTGGAGGCACTCAGAATCGAGCGCGGCATACCGCTGTACGGCCGGGAGCTGAGCGAGGGCTTCAACCCCCTGGAGGCGGGCCTGATGGGGTACATCAGCTTCGACAAGGGCTGCTACGTAGGGCAGGAGGTGGTAGCCAGGCTGAACACCTACAAGAAGGTCCAGAAGCGCCTGCTGGGGCTGTCCTGGGGATCCGACAGCCTGCCGCCCTCTGGCGCCAGGCTGCTCATGGACGGCCGTCAGGTGGGGGTACTGACGTCAGCCGCCGTCTCTCCCAGGCTCAGGGGGATAGCCCTGGGGTACCTGCGCAAGGAAGTGGCCCAGCCGGGAGGCCTGGTGACAATAGAGACGACTCAGGGGGAGATAGCCGCCAGGCTGGAGGAGCTGCCCTTCAGGCCCTGAGGGACAGGCCGCCGTCCACGACGATCACCTGCCCCCGGACCATCCTGGCGTCTTCGCTGCACAGGAAGGCCACCACCGCGGCGATATCCTCGGGCGTCAGCATGCGCCCTGCCGGGGTCCTGGCCCCTTCAGCCAGCATCTCCTGGCGGTTGGGGAAGTGCTCCAGCGCGCCGGTCTCCACATAGCCGCCTGAGACGGCGTTGACCACGATGCCCCTGGGGGCAAGCTCCACGGCCAGGTAGCGGGTTATGGCCTCCAGCGCCGCCTTGGAGGTGCCCACCGAGAAGTAGTAGGGCAGCACTCGCTGGGAGCCGAGGCTGGTAATGTTGACGATGCTGCCGCCGTCGCGCATCAGGCGCGCCGCCTCGATAGCGCACAGCCAGGGCGCCCTGGCGTTGATGTTCATGGTCCAGTCCCAGTGCTTCTCCTCCAGCTCCGCCGCCGCCCTCTGCACGCCCGAGGCCGCGTTGTTGACCAGGATATCCAGGCGGCCGAAGGTCTGCTCCACCCGGGCGAACAGCTCCTTGATTCTGGCGGAGTCGCCCAGGTGCGCCCGGACGCGCAGGCAGCGCACGCCCAGGGCCTCGATGTCGCGCTGGGTCTCGGCGGCGGCCTGGTGGTTGCGCAGGTAGTTGAAGGCGACATGGGCGCCGCGCCGGGCCAGCTCCAGGGCTATGGCCCTGCCGATGCCCCTAGAGCCGCCGGTCACCAGGGCGACCTTGCCCTGGAAGCTGTTAGCCTGGGCGCTCATATAGCCATGCCGCCGTCCACGTTGATGACCTCGCCCGTGATGTAGCGGGCCTTCTCGCTGGCCAGGAAGGCCACCAGGTGGGCCACGTCGTCGGCCTCGCCGAAGTGGCCCTGGGGAATCCAGGTCAGGATGCGGTCCTTCAGCTCCTGGGACAGCACGTCCACCGTCTCGGTCTTGATGTAGCCGGGGGTGACGGTGTTGACGGTGATGTTGCGCGTGGCGACCTCTTTGGCCAGGGACTTGGTGAAGCCAATGATGCCTGCCTTGGAGGCGGCGTAGTTGGTCTGTCCCGCGTTGCCTCGCAGGCCCACCACCGAGCTTATGCAGATGATGCGGCCCCAGCGCTGGCGGAGCATGCCCCGCAGCACGGCGCGGCTGCAGTAGAAGACGCTGTTGAGGTTGGTGGCTATCACCCTCTCCCAGGCCTCGTCGGGCATGCGCACCAGGAGGTTGTCGTCAATGATGCCGGCGTTGTTGACCAGTATGTCCACGTGGTCCCAGACGTCGGTGACCTTGTCCACCATGGCCTTGACCTGGTCCGGGCTGCTCACGTCGGCCTGGACGGCGAAGGCCTCGACGCCCATCTTCTGAATGGAGCTTACGACCTCAGCGGCGGCATCAGCCGAGGACCTGTAGTTGACCGCGACCTTCACGCCCATCTCCGCCAGCCTCAGGGCGACAGCCCGGCCAATGCCCTTGGAGGCGCCTGTTACCAGGGCGGCTTTTCCCTCGATATCGGACCTGCTCAATTTGCCTCCTGTTTACCCTGAAATGTAGGGCCTGGCGGCCCGGCCTGATGGCAGCATGGGGCAAGCGCCGCAGGGCCTCACCCCCCAGCCACCTCTCCACACGTGGAAGAGGGGCCATAGCTCAGCCAACGCTGCGCCCTTAAACACTGGGGATGAGGTCTGCCAGCGCCTGTCTCACCCCGCCCGCCGCCTTTTCAAAAAGTGTCGCGCAGTCAACCCCTGTGGGGGAAGAGGGAGAAATACGGCTTCTCGCACACCTTCCAAGGCCGGGGCCGCTACCCGCTCGTCCTGGAGCGCACGCGGGCAAGCTCCTCGTTGAGCCTGGAGATGAAGCCGCTCTCCACCGCCAGCTTCGCCGTGCCGATGGCCCTGGCGACGGCGCCGGCCCTGGCCCGTCCGTGGCCGACGACGCTGACGCCGTTGACGCCGAACAGCGGCCCGCCGCCTATAGTCTCCACGACGTTGTGTAGCTCGTACACTTCCCTGGCCAGCAGGTCCAGCTCGGCATCGGGCAGCCTGCCCTTGAGCTTCGCCCTGAGGTGGTCAGCCATGGCCTGCCCCAGGCCCTCGGTAAGCTTCATGATGATATTGCCCACGAAGCCATCGCAGACCACGACCTCCGCCTTGCCCTGGGGCAGGTCGTGGCCTTCCACGTTGCCGACGAAGTTCAGGCCGCTCCTGGCGAACAGCTCCGCCGTCTCCTTCACCTGCCGGTTGCCCTTGCCTGCCTCGGCGCCGACGCTGAGGAGGGCCACGCGGGGCTTCTCGATGCCCCAGAACAGGCGCGCGAAGACGTCGCCGATGACGGCGTAGCTGAGCAACTGGACGGGCTTGCAGTCCAGGTTGGTGCCCAGGTCAATGATCACCGAGCGGTTGGCAAAGCCCACCACCGGGCCTCCCAGCGCCGGGCGCTCGATGCCCTCGATGATGCCCAGCACCACGGCGGCCGCGGCCATGGCGGCCCCAGTGGAGCCCATGCTCACGCAGGCGTCGGCGTGGCGCTGCTTGACCAGCCCCGTGGCGACCAGGACCGAGGCCTTCGGCTTCTGGCGCAGCGCCAGGGCAGGCGGCTCCCCCTCCTGGATGACGCCCTCAGAGGGTATGGCCGCGATGGGCAGGCCCCTGGTGTTGTACCTGGCAAGCTCCGACTGCACCTTCTGAAGGTCGCCCACCAGCATGACCTGGACATCGCCCTTGCTGGCCGCCTGGACTGCGCCCGCCACGATCTCGGCAGGCGCGAAGTCGCCTCCCATGGCATCCACGGCCACCCTGACAAGCGTGTCTGCCTTAGCCAATTGTTCCCTCCTGCCTGGCCCCAGAATGTTTCAAGGGGCCTGGCGGGGCACCAGCACCACCGCGTCGCCGGTGACGGCGGCCTCGCCGCTGGGCTTGCGCACGCCCACGGCGCAGGTGACCTCGGTGACGCCATCACTCTGTCGTACCCCCTTCACCTGGCCAAAGGTGGTCACAGTCTCTCCCGGGAACACCGGCGCCCTGAACCTCAGCTTGAGCCGTCCGCTCTCAAGCCAGCGCTCCCTGAAGGCCGCCGTCATCATCTCCGAGACGAAGGCGGCGACCAGCATGCCATGGGCGATGGTCCTCCCGAACTGGGACCTGGCGGCGAAGTCGTGGTCCACGTGGATGGGGTTGAAATCGCCAGACGCGGCGGCGTAGCGCTCCACCTGCTCCTGTGTGACCAGCTTCGTGATGGCTGGCAAGGGACTGCCTTCTTTCATCGAGACCGCCTTTGCTGCAAGGGCCGGTCCCTCGGCGCGTGGCTAAGGGCCGGCTGGCACGGTGATGGTGCTTTTGCCCTCCATGACCTTCTGCCCCTTGCCATCCGTGACCTGGAGCTGCACTACCATGAAGCGCCACTCGCCGCGAAGGGAGTTCTGGAGGAGGGTGGCCCTGCACTCCAGGGCCTCGCCCACCCGGACAGCCTTCAGGAACTCCAGCTCCTGGCCCAGGTGCAGCGTGCCGCCAGGGATGGCCAGGTCTGCTATGACGCCGCGCAGGCCGAGGGCGGCTATGGCCATGGGTGGCACATATGCCCGGCCGCCATCAGGCAACGAGCTATCGCCCACGGCCTGGACATAGCGTGACACCGTCTCGGCATCCACACGGAACGTCCGGCTGGATATGACCTGCTGCGGGGCTAGCCTGGAATAGTCAACTGCCATCTTGGTAGAACGGCCAGAGGCCGCAGACGATTATAGAGGCAAGCCATTGCCAAATCAACGAGGGCCTTCCGGGGCGGGCCTGTTATGGTAGCCGAAGCCCTGCCCCCTGTGGGGGAAGGCATGGGCCTGTCCCGAGCTTGCCGAGGGAAAGGGGGCCAGGCCCCGGGCCTGTCGAGGGGATGGGGGCATGGTGCCGTCCCGAATTACCCTTTCAAGTTGTCAATCTTCCTCTCGGAGAGGGGGCCATAGCTCAGCCGACGCTTCGCCCTGGCATACCCGGGGCTGAAGTCCGCCGGCGCACAGGATGGCCTGGCCCTGTCAGGGACCTGGAGGACCGCCAATAAAGAACGCGGCGGACATGCGGGCAGCCTCCAGTTTTGGCAGCCGGCGTGCCCGGCGCAGCTTTATTCCCAGCGCCGTGCAGACAGGCTCCACAATCGCACGGACTTCGTCGCTGGCAACGTCAATCTGCCTTGGCACAGCCTCCACTTTGTCCATCAGCTCCAGCAGGTGGTCGCCCACCATGTCCAGGGGCAGCCATGGCTCATCCAGCGTGGAGTCCAGGACGAAGCCCGAGGACTTGTCCACGCACATGGTCACCCGGGGGAAGTATGGCCGCTCGTTGGGCCTGCCCGTCGGAGCGGGGGACAGGAACACGTTCACTTCCCAGATGCCCTGCCGGACCCTGGTCTTCTCCCGGACCCGCTGGACCAGGTCCTGGTTGATGGCCAGCGTAGGCATGGGCGCTGGCGCAGCCTCCGGGACAACCGGCTTCACCCACTCGTTATGCCACACATACCCCTCTGCCCGCTCCTGGGGCACCCGCACAAGCAGCCTGTCCTCCGAAAACACCGGGCTTACAGAGTCGGGGGCGAGCTGCAACTGCCGGGCTATCTCCATGGCCTGCTCCAATGCAAGGGTAAAGAAACGCGCCTCCTCCTTGTCCAGGAACCAGGGCAAGAACCCTGGCCGCGTGCTCCTGAACAGGGGCCACTGCCTCTGGCCCCGGAGCTTCAGCCCCACGGAGCGGACTGCTGCCAGGTCGCGGTCTTCCAGCTCCTCTTGGTCCGCAAAAATGAGCGATATCATTTGCACGTTGAATAGCATGTCGAAGGCCCTGATGGCGATATCTTCCTCTTCCATCTGGTCCTCTGGCGCAAGCAGCAACTCCAGGCAATGGGCCAGGCCGGCATCCCCCATGAAGACCATGAGGCCAGGGTTCCCCAGCTCCTCATCTTCCCCACCTGAGACACAGCAGTAGCCTGTGGTCCCACTAATGGGGTCCCTTACCCCGAAGATTTCATCTTCCATGAGCCACTCCCAGGGTTCCAGTCGCTTGAACTCGATGGCCGCCTGGTACAGACGTGCCCAGTCTTTTTGCGAAGGCGGCTCGTAAGGCTGCGTCGTCATGGCAACTCCCCTTCTTATACACTCTGCCCACGGAAGGACTGTACAGCCTATTATAGCGGCCATAGCGTGAGGGCTTCTACGACACCGTTGAAACCGACGCGAATTCCCTATATCTTGGAGGCTACAAACTCGGCGGCAGGAGCACTCCCATGATGATAGACCTGACGGGCAAAGTAGCCATAGTTACCGGCGGAGGCAGCGGCATAGGCAGAGGGATATGCCTGGTGCTGGCGGAGCAGGGCGCAGATGTCGTGGTCGCCGACCTGAACGCGCAGGCGGCGGAATCGGTGGCGTCGGAGGTGGCCGCCAGGGGGCGCAAGGGCGTGGCCAGCGTGGTGGATGTGACCGACAGGGCCTCGGTAGAGAGAATGGTGGCTGAGGCCCTGGCCATGTCAGGCAAGATTGACATCCTGGTCAACAACGCCGGGATTGTGGGCGCTGCCGGCTGGTGGGAGCGCCCCATCCCCAGCAACGAGGACTGGGAGCAGGTGCTGGCCGTCAACCTCAGGGGCGTCGTCATAGTATCGGAGGCCGTAGCGCCGCACATGAAGGAGCGCAGGTACGGCAAGATCATCAACATCGCGTCCATAGCCGCGCGGCAGGGCGGCCCCGACATACCCCACTACAACGCCTCCAAGGCCGCCGTGGTGAGCTGGACCCAGTCCCACGCCTTGCAGCTTGCGCCGTACAACGTCAATGTCAACGCCATCTGCCCTGGCCTGCTGTGGACACCGCTGTTCGAGCGGCTGGCGCAGCGCCGGGCCACCTTCAACACCGACCCGGCCTTCGCCGGGCTGAGCGGCCGGGCCTTCTTCGAGAAGCTGGTGGAGACCACCATTCCCATGAAGAAGGAGCAGACGCCCGAGGACATCGGCAAGCTGGCGGCCTTCCTGGCCTCCGACGACGCCCACAACATCACCGGCCAGGCCATCAACGTGGACGGGGGAAGGAGGATGAACTAGTCGGCGGCGCGGACGGCCTCGCCCAGGCCCAGGAGCGGGCGAAGGTAGCGGCCAGTGGCCGAGTGGTCCATCATGGCCACCTGCTCCGGCGTGCCCTCGGCGATGACGTAGCCGCCGCGGTCGCCAGCGCCAGGGCCAAGGTCTATAATCCAGTCGGCGTTCTTGATCATGTCCAGGTGGTGCTCGATGAGCACGACGCTGTTGCCGGCGTCCACCAGGCGCTGGAGCACCCGCAGCAGGTGGGCGCAGTCCTCGAAGGACAGGCCCGTGGTAGGCTCGTCCAGGATGTAGAGCGTCCGGCCCGTGGCCCGCCGCGAAAGCTCGGTGGCCAGCTTGACGCGCTGGGCCTCGCCGCCGCTGAGCTGGGTGGCCGGCTGGCCCAGCCGGATGTAGCCCAGGCCCACGTCCCGCATGGTCTCCAGCTTGTTGCGTATGCGGGGTATGTTGGCGAAGAACTCCAGGGCCTCGGACACCGTCATATCCAGGACGTCGGCGATGTTCTTGCCCTTGTACTCCACCTCCAGCGCCTCGCGGTTGTAGCGCTTGCCCTTGCACACCTCGCAGGGCACCGTCACGTCGGGCAGGAACTGCATCTCGATCTGGATGTAGCCATCGCCGGCGCAGGCCTCGCAGCGGCCTCCCTTGACGTTGAAGGAGAAGCGCCCGGCCTGGTAGCCACGGGTCTTGGCCTCGAGCAGCGTCGCGAAAAGCTCCCGGATGGGCGTGAAGGTGCCGGTGTAGGTGGCCGGGTTGCTCCGCGGCGTGCGCCCGATGGGCGACTGGTCAATATTGACCACCTTGTCTATGTGCTCGATGCCCTCGATGGCGTCGCAGGCGCCGGGGCGGTCCCGGGCGCTGTAGAACTCCTGGGCCAGCTTCTTGTACAGGATGTCATACACCAGCGTGCTCTTGCCGGAGCCGGACACGCCGGTGACGCAGACCAGCACGCCCAGGGGGATGCGCACGTCAATACCCTTCAGGTTGTTCTCCCGGGCGCCCCGTATGGTGATGCTGTGGCCGTTGCCCGGACGCCTGCGCTGGGGCATGGGAATCCTGCGGACGCCGCCCAGGTACTGGCCGGTGATAGAGTCGGGCGTGTTGATGATGTCCTGGATGGTGCCCGTGGCGATGACCCTGCCGCCGTGCTCGCCCGCGCCTGGCCCCATGTCTATGATGTGGTCCGCCGCCCGCATGATGGCCTCGTCGTGCTCCACCACCAGCACCGTGTTGCCCAGGTCCCGCAGCCCCTTGAGGGTGCTGATCAGCCGGGCGTTGTCCGACGGGTGCAGCCCCACCGAAGGCTCATCGCAGACGTAGAGCACGCCCATGAGGCCGGAGCCGATCTGCGTCGCCAGCCGGATGCGCTGCGCCTCGCCGCCACTGAGGGTGGACGCCATGCGCCCCAGCGTCAGGTAGTCCAGGCCGATGTTCAGCAGGAACCGCAGCCGCGCCTGGATCTCCTTGAGTATCTGGGAGGCGATGGCCAGCTCCCGTGGGGTGAGCACCTGGGGAACGTCCCCCTGCCCCTTCTGCGGCAGGGACGCATGGGGCACCACGCCATTGGGCGAAGGCGTCGCCGCCACAGCCTCGCCCGATATGGCCCGGGTCCACTCCAGGGCCTGGATGATGGACTTGTCGGTGACCTCCATGATGTTCAGGCCGCAGACCTTGACGGCCAGGGCCTCGGGCTTGAGCCGGCGGCCCTTGCAGGACTGGCAAGGCCGCTGGGCCATGTAGCGCTCGATCTCCGCGCGGATGTAGTCGGACTCGGTCTCGCGGTAGCGGCGCTCCAGGTTGTTGAGGACGCCCTCGAAGTCGGTGTCCCACTCGTAGGTATGGCCCTTGTGGGTCAGGTGCCTTACCTTGATGGACTTGCCCCGGTTGCCGTAGAGGATGATGTCCAGGAACTTCCTGTCCAGGTGCTTGACCGGCACCCTGGTGGAGAAGCCATAGGCCCGGGCCAGGGCCTCCAGGGTGCTGGCGTACCAGGGGCTGGAGGAGCCGCTGCGCGCCCAGGGCTCTATGGCGCCCTCGGCCAGGGACAGGTCCTTGTTGGGGATGACCAGGTCCGGGTCCACCTCCAGCTTGAAGCCCAGGCCGGTGCAGGCGGGACAGGCGCCGTGGGGGTTGTTGAAGCTGAAGGTGCGCGGCTCCAGCTCCCCCAGGCTGATGTTGCAGTACACGCAGGCGAAGTGCTCGGAGAACAGCATCTCCTCGCCGTCCACGACCGACACCAGCACCGTGCCGCCGGCCAGCTTCAGCGCCGTCTCCACCGAGTCGGCCACGCGGCTGCGCTCGGCGCTCTCGCCCGTCACCAGCCTGTCCACCACGATCTCGATGGTGTGCCACTTCTGTTTGTCCAGGTCGAAGGTCTCGGAGAGGTCGTGGACTTCGCCGTTGACGCGCACGCGGACGAAGCCGGCCTTGCGGGCCTGCTCGAAGACCTCCTTGTGCTCGCCCTTGCGCCTGCGGACCATGGGCGCCATGATCTGGATGCGCAGGCCGGGAGGCAGCGCCAGGACGGCATCCACGATCTGCTCCACCGTCTGCTTCTGGACGGGGCGGCCGCAGTTGTAGCAGTGGGGGCGGCCCACGCGGGCGAAGAGCAGGCGCAGGTAGTCGTAGATCTCGGTGACGGTGCCCACGGTGGAGCGCGGGTTGTGGGACACGCCCTTCTGGTCTATGGAGATGGCGGGGGAGAGGCCGTCAATGTAGTCCACGTCGGGCTTGTCCATGCGGCCCAGGAACTGCCGGGCGTAGGCCGACAGCGACTCCACGTAGCGGCGCTGGCCCTCGGCGTAGATGGTATCGAAGGCCAGGGTGCTCTTGCCCGACCCCGAGACTCCGGTGATGACCACCAGCTTGTTGCGGGGTATGGTGACGTTTATGTTCTTCAGGTTGTGCTCGCGAGCACCCTGGACGATGATGTTCTCCAGCGGCATGCGCGCCCTCCAGGCTGGCCTGCCCGGCTGCCGTGTGCCCAGGCCCCGGGCGTGGCGATGCGACGGCAGACACTATTCTAACACCTGGCCCGCCCCAGGGTGCAGGGATTTTTGGGCATCGTCTGGAGCATTTGTTCTCTATTGACTGGGCAGGGCCTGCTGGCGCGGGGCAGGTATCCGGTGCCAGCCGTCCTTCCGGCCCC
>FWPU01003466.1_pt1 | contig 18178 bp, 12 predicted proteins | sample 2228361 | NCBI WGS metagenome assembly FWPU01 (sample SAMEA103939777, study PRJEB20133) | metagenome
TCTTAAGATAATATATTTTTGGCGTCCCATCCCTCGTGTCGGACCACACCGCGTAGGCGTTGCCCAGGCTGTCTCCCGCGATGTATGGGAAGCCGCGGCAGGTACCCGTGGCGAGCCGTATGCCGTTCTCGTCCGGACCGGCCGAGAGCTTGACCCCGTTGTTGCTCAGCTTCATATACATGCAGTCGCCGGTCGCTGATGTCCCGCCGCCAGCTGTGTTGAAAATAATGTGCACTCCGCCCAGGCCGTCGCAGCCGATGTAGGGGGGGCCGTGGGTCCAGAACGTCCCGAGCTTGTACAGCATCGTCGGCGGGGCGTCGGGAACGGGGTTGCCGTTTCTGTCGAGCTTTCCGTGGAAGACGCCCAGGTTGCTGGCGTAGAACGTCGCGTGGATGTTGCTGTTGTAGTCCGTGGTCAGGGTCGAGCCCTCACAGTACCAACCGGGGTCGGAGATTCTAACGCCGTCTTTTAGGATATTGCCGTTTACATCTAATTGGGCGTAGGCGATTCCCTCGGCGCTGTAGCCCCATCTATAGTCCTCGTAGATTATGTGGACCATGTTGTTCCTGCTCACGGCGATGGAGGGGTTGTGCGGGTACTGGGCCCCCGAGGGCACGGTCTTCTGCGGGACGACGTTGTTCCCGTTCTTGTCGTACTTGGCATACGCCACCCCAGTCCCGCCGGGCTCGAAGCAAATGTGGAAGTCGCCGTTGGAGTCGATGCCTATGGATGGGGACTGGAAACCGCTGTACTGCTCCGGAATCTGGCCATTGGCGATCTGCTTCTCGGATATCAGCTCGTTGCCTAGGCGGTCTATCTTTTTGTACATGTACTGGCCGGAGTAGGAGCTGCCCCTGAACCATATTACGTGGGAGATACCCACAGAGTCAACGACGATTTGGGGGATGCGGTCCTCCGTGGCCATGTCCGTCAGCCTCTTGTCGTCGCACCAGTAGAGGCCGTCCGGCGTGGCCATGTCTCTGGGCGCCGCCCTCTCTTTGGCCCCGCCCTGCCCGAGCACAGGAGCCGACAGCGCACTTAGGCAAAAAGCAGCCACGAGACAGATTGCGCCCGTTCCTCTCATCTCTACTCACCTATATTGGGTAATAGGTGAGTGAATATATAAAAGCACATTGGTATTGGCATCAAATCCTAATAAAAAGTTTGTGCCGACTGATTTAAATGGGGTCAATCGGTTCGGTGGCACGCGGGGTGTTCTGAGTTGGCGCCCAGAGTGCTTGTGCTGGGGGGCGGGCCCGCGGGGCTCCAGGCGGCCTGGGGGCTCGTGGGCGCTGGCGTGGATGCGGTGCTGGTTGAGAGGGGTCCGGTGCTCGGAGGGAACCTATCCCACAACAAGCTCCTCTTCCCACTTAGGGAGGAGGCGTTTCGGCTCCTGAGGGAGAGGTACGCCGAGCTCTCGCGCTCGCCCCGGTTCTCCCTCCGCCTGAGCACCGAGCTCGCCGGTCTAAAAAAAGAGGGGAGAGGGTTCGAGGCCACTCTCTCCTCCAGGCCCACCCACATCGACCGTTTGAAGTGCAGCCTATGCGGAGAGTGCGTGAGGGTATGCCCCGTGGAGTTCGAAGACCCGGAGAGCCTCGGCCTGGCGAGCCGAAGGGCCGTCCAGCGGTGGGAGGGGATACCCGAGGCCTTCGTCATCCAGAGGGAGAGGTGCGCCCCGGGCTGCAGGGAGTGCGAGAGGGCCTGCCCGGTGGGCGCGGTGGCCCTGGAGGAGGCGAGGAGGGAGGTGAGGGAGCGCTTCGAAGCCGTCATAGTCGCCACAGGCATCGTCCCCTACGACATGAGGCTCCTGCACGAGCTGGGCTACGGCCGCAGCCCCAACATACTCACGGGGCTGGAGTTCGAGCTGCTCTTCCGTCCGGGGGGCCCCACCGGGGGCAGGGTGCTGAGACCCTCGGACCGCACCCCTCCAAAGACCGTTGCCATTCTGACCTGCGTGGGCTCTAGGGACGAGAAGCACAAGCCCTACTGCTGCCAGGTCGGCTGCATGAACGCCCTGAGCCAGGCCCTGACGATAAAGGAGCGGCTCGGGAGCTCCGTGGAGGTCTATGTGTGCTTCACGGACGTCAGGGCCCACGGGAAGTACTACGAGGAGTTCTACAGGAGGGTCAGGGGGGAGGGGGTCAGATTCCTCAGGGGAAAGCCCTCGGAGGTCACGGTCGATCGCGACGGCTCCCTGAGCTTCGACATCTTCGACACCGCCACACACAAGCTCCTGAAGCTCAGGACCGAGCTCATCGTCCTGGAGCCGGCGCTGGTCAATGCCGCGCCCGAGCTCGCCCCCGTGCTTGGTGTGGAGCTGGACAGGGAGGGCTTCTTCTCCACCGACAGCGACCACTCCCTGCCCGTCAAGAGCAGCGCCCCAGGGATTTTCGTAGCGGGGGCGGCCTCTGGGCCCAAGGACGTCGTCAGCGCGATGGCGAGCGCCTCGGCCGCCGCCCTCGCGGCGCTGAGGCACATACGAGGGGTGGCGGAGGACGGGACCTGAGCCCGAGGGCTATCAAAGAGTTCAGCCGAGCCCCAGCTGCCTCGAAATCACGAGCTTCTGTATCTCAGACGTTCCCTCCCCAATCTCCGCCAGCTTTGCGTCCCGCGTCAGCCTCTCGACCGCGTAGGCCCTCGTCTGGCCCGCGGGGCCCATTATCTTGAGGCACCACATCCCGTTACGAGAAGCTACCTCGGAGGCGAGGAGCTTGGCCATCGCGCTCTCTCTAGTGTGCCTCGCGCCCCTGTCCTTGAGGTCGGCGCAGTGGTACACGAGCAAACGCGCGGCCTCCGTCTCCGCGGCCATCTGGGCCAAAGCGAACTGGACCCCCTGGCGTCGCGCGAGGTTTGCGCCCCCCGGCTCCTTGAGGAAACGCAGGCACTCGTCCAGTATCCCCTGGGCCATCCCCAGCGCGAAGGCCGCGATGCTTATCCGTCCCCCGTCGAGGTTGACCAGAGCCTGCTTGAAGCCGTCGCCCTCGTCCCCTATGAGGTTCTCTCTCGGCACAGCGCAGTTCTCGAAGAATAGCTCCGCCGTTGTTGAGGCTCTCACGCCGAGCTTGTCCTCGAGCCCTCCGACCCTGAAACCGGGCGCTCCCCTCTCGACTATAAAGGCGCTGATGCCCCTCGTGCCCTTGCTCCTGTCCGTGGAGGCCATCACGACGAAGGTCTGGGCGACGTTCCCGCTGGTGATGAAGAGCTTGCTCCCGTTCAAAATGTACTCGCCGCCCTTCAGAGCCGCGGTGGTCTGGGTCCCTCCAGCGTCAGAGCCGGCACCCGGCTCCGTGAGCCCCCAGGCGCTCATCGCCCTCCCGCTGGCCAGGGGCGGCAGGTACCTCCTCTTCTGCTCCTCGGACGCAAAGGTCGCGATGTGGGCGTTGCCCAGGGAGTTGTGGGCGGCGAGAATCAGTCCCGTGCCCCCGCACACCCTCGATACCTCCTCGACAGCAATCACATAGGAGAGGGTGTCGGTGTGGGTTCCCCCGTACTCCTTGGGCACCGTCAGGCCGAGGAGGCCAAGCGCCGCCATTCCCGAAACTATCTTCTCCGGGAAGCTCGAGAGGGCGTCGTGCTCGGCCGCCCTCGGCCGAATCTCCCTCTCCGCAAACTCCCTCACGCGCCTCCTCATCTCCTCGTGCTCCGCGCTGAGTCTGAGGTCCATCTGAGCTCCCGGCGCGCTTAAGAGGGGCTGCGGTTATGAAGATTTCGGGGCGGGCACTCCCACGCGCCCCCGTGCTACTGAATGACGCGGAAATTGCAAATACCATTTCCCCAATTGGTTGCTCGGGTGTCTCCGTGGGATACAGATTCTCGGCCAGGGCCGATAGTGTAGAGGAGTCAGGCATCCGCAAGATGCTCGGCATGGCCAGGCCCGGAACCATCAACCTGAGCATCGGAGAGCCCAACTTCGCGCCTCCGCCGAACGTGAGGGAGGCCCTGAAGAGGGCCATCGACGAGAACAGGAGCGGCTATGGGCCCTCCGCCGGCCTCCCCGCGCTGCGCGACGCCATCGCCGAGAGGCTGCGCAGGCTCTGGAGGGACGTGAGGAGGGAGAACATCGTCGTCACGGTTGGAGCCACGGAGGCCCTCTTCGCCGCTGCCCACATTTTGTACGAGAGGGGGGACGAGGTCCTTATCCCCGACCCGGGCTTCATGCTCTACGCCGCCCACGCCGCCATACATGGTGCCAGAGCGGTCCCGTATTCTTTGAGGGAGGACGAGGGCCGCCGGCCGCTCTCTGAAGAGCTCAAGGAGCTCATCACGCCCAAGACGAAAGCAATGGTGGTGAACTCTCCCTCCAACCCCACGGGCCAGACCCTAGGCGCCGGCGAGGTCAGGGCGATATGCGAGCTCTGCCGAGACCACGACATGACCATCATCAGCGACGAGGTCTATGACGAGCTCATATTCGAAGGAGGGCACGAGTCTTTCCTGGGGGCTGCAGAGAAGGTGGTCTACATCAACTCCTTCTCCAAGACCTACTCGACCACGGGGTGGAGGCTGGGCTATGCCGCCGCGGACCACGATGTCGCAAAAAGGCTGGAGAGAATCAGCTACCATCTCGTCGCCTGCCCCCCCACGATGACGCAGTACTCAGCCCTCGAGGCCCTCGGCCCCAGGACCGAGGACTACGTGAGGAAGATGGTCCAGGAGTTCAGGGCGAGGAGGGACCTGATGGTCCGCGGACTGAGCTCCATTGAGGGCTTCAGGTGCCGCAGCCCGCAGGGCGGCATCTATGTTTTTCCATCCTACACATTCGGCCTGCCCTCCTCAGAGGTGGCGATGAGGCTCCTCGAGGGCGGTGTCCTGACGGTCCCCGGGAGCGCCTTCGGGGCGATGGGCGAGGGGCACATAAGGATGTGCCTGGGCGCCGACCGCTCCCTGCTCGAGGAGGCGCTGAGAAGGATAGCCCGCGTAGCGGAGGCGCTCTGAGGGGGTCGCTCCGCGGCCGCTCCCGTGGCCCACCATCGCCGCCTCCCCCGCGCGGTTGTGCCCCCAACGCGCTCCCACCCTCATGCCCGACAGGGGTCGGCCGACCAGTAAAATCTATGAGCCGACGAGTGATTAGGTTGAGCGCCAATGCCCCAACCGGCCCGAGCCCTGAGGCCAGTGGTTAAGGACGACGCTGTCTTCAGCTTCAACTATGTCCCGCCATCCCTCCCGCACAGGGAGAAGCAGCTCGCCCAGCTCCGCTCTCTTTTCGAGCCTGTGCTGAGGTCCGGCGTCTCCCAGACGGCGTTCATCACCGGCCAGGTCGGAACCGGAAAGACCGTTCTGGCCAAGACCTTCTGCAGGGTGGTCGAGGCCGATGCGGCGGGATTCGGCAGAGGGCTGGTGGCGGAGCTCGTCAACTGCCGCAACCGCGACTCCCCACCAGAGATTCTGCACAGAGTCATCACCGCGCGCTTTCAGGAGCACCTCCAGGAGAGGGGCTTCAGCGTTCCCCAGCTGCTTAACATTCTCAGGGGGAAGCTCGCGAGGGGCCGCACCCATCTCGTCGTCGTTCTGGACGAGGTCAATGCCCTGATAAAGAGGTCGGGACCCGACCTCATCTACAACCTTTGCAGAATTGATGAGGACACGGGAGGAGCCCAGGGGAGCGTGTCTCTGGTGCTCATCTCCCAGCTCACGGCCTGGGAGCTCCTGCACGACGACCCCGCAATCGCATCGACGTTCAAGCAGAGCAACACCATCGCCCTGCCCCCCTACACGGCCGATGAGCTCGAGGACATCGTCCGCGCGAGGGCCGAGCTGGGTCTCCACCCAGGCACATGGAGCCCTGAGGTTCTCAGGCTCGTCGCGGAACTCGCCGCCAGCGAGGGCGGGGACGCGCGACGCGCGATCGAGGTGCTGGAGGTGGCAGCGAGGAGGGCTCAGGAGGAGCGCCTAGATGAGATAACCCCCAGCCTAGTCGAGGAGGCGGCGGCGGCGCAGTACGGAGGCCTGCCCCTGGAGAGGCTCGATGGCCTCGAGCCCGTAGCTCTGCTAGTGGCCCTCGGGATAGCCCGAGCGAGCCGGAGGAAGGCCTTCGTCACGACCGGGGAGGTGGAGAGGGCCTATCGAGTGGTCTGCGAGGAGAGGGGGGCGGCTCCCCTCGGGCATACCCAGCTCTGGAAGTACATCCAGCTGCTTGAGGGTCACGGGATTATCGACACCGCGGTCGAGAGGGAGAGGGGCGCGGGCACGACCACGAGAATTCTCCTCCACGACACCACGGGCGAGGGCCTGGAGAGGATGGTTCTGCTCCAATTAGAGGGGAGGAGATTCCCGAGGAGGGGATGATGCGGGCGGGGAGGCGGAGGGGTCTGCTGGCCCTGAGCGCTGTGCTGGTCGTTCTGGTGTTGGTCCTCTGCGCCACCACCCTGCCGGGGATTTTGTCCCGACCCCAGCCCGCCCACCACATTCTGGTCGTGGACACTAGCTTGGGCGTCGCGGCGGTGGCGCGCCTGACCGGCCTGGGGCCGCGCCTCACGGGCGGCAAGGCGGAGGGCTACGGAGCAGAGTATATTGCGCAGGAGTTCAGGAGCGCGGGCCTCAGCGGTGTTGAGATTCTGGAGTACAACATCACCTGCTACGACGTGACTCGGGCCTCCCTGGCTCTGGTCCAGTACATCCATGGGCCTCTGGGCCTCGTCCCAAACCCAACCGTGGCCCCCCTGCCCTTCCAGCACAAGACGGACTTCACCGTCGGCGGCTACTCGGGCTCCCGCTCCTACGCGAGGTGGACCGACGACCTCGAGGTGGTTGACGTCGGCAACGGCTCTGATCGAGCGGCCTACTCCACCATAGGTCTCCGGGACGCGGCGGTCATCGCCACAAACGATGGTGAGCTCGACCAGACCGAGCTCCTCCTCAGGGCCTGGGAGGAGGGCGCGGCCGCCTGCATCATCCACAACGTCGTCATCAACGAAGAACTCGGATGCCCCGCCATCGGCTTCAACCACAACGCAAAGGACCCCTCAGGCCACTGGATACCCCTGCCAGACAACTACTCGGGCAACGGACCGGACATACCCTCCATCATGGTCTCCAAAAGGGTTGGGGAGCTGATAAAGAGCGGCATCGCCCAGCACTCTCGGGTCAGGATGGACATCGAGGTGGTGATTGAGGAGAGGCCCTGCCGCGTGGTGGTTGGAGAGAAGAGGGGCCAGGAGCTGCCCAATAAAGTCATTATCGTTGGGGCCCACCACGACACGGTCTACTGCAGCCCCGGCGCTGTGGACAACGCTGTTGGCGTGGCCTGCACAATCGCGATCGCGCGTGAGGTGTGCAAGCTTCAAACGCGGAAGACCCTTCGCTTCATGACTTTCGGTGGGGAGGAGGAGGGGCTTCTGGGGTCGTACGAGTACTACAAGGCCAACTCCGAGGCCCTGACCGGCAGGCTGGAGGCGATGCTCAACCTGGACATGCCCAATGTTGACACGAAGAGGTCCAACAAGCTCCCCATCTCAGTATCGGACGAGCGTTTCTTGAGCCCTCTGGAGAGCATAAGAAGGGAGGCAATGACTCAGCTCCCGCAGCTCTCCGGCTACGAGGTCTCATTTCACCTGAGCAACCTGACGAGCTCAAGCGATATGGCGACGTTCGCTCTTGAGGGGTACAAAGTCGCCTCGTGCTGGGGGAGCGGCTGCCACGAGTACCACACCCCATGGGACACGCAGGAGCACATCAACCCAGAGTCCTTCCTCCTAGTCGGAGCGATATATGGCTCGCTCGCCATCCACCTCGCGGGCCTCAACTGACGGCGAATTAAATATTTTATTGAATTCTTTCATATGAGTTATCATCTATGGTAACAATCCCGGTGCCAATCCTCTTATCCATCACCAAAACGCCCCTCCCAACTGGTAACAGATCGCGCGCGAAAGACCATTTAACCTAGTCCGGCATACCCCCTTTCCGCGTCCCCCGGGGCCGTGTCTAGGACAGATATATGAACCTCGCAGCCCATTAGAGCTGGCGGCGCTGGGGTGAACCGGCGGGGGTGTGGAGATGAGCATGACGGAGCGCCTCTTCATCGATGGAGGAGACAAGAGCCCGGAGGACTCGAGCCGCCGCGGCGCGCTGATCAGGGCGCCGGCTCGGATGGGTGTGGTGGTCTCGCCCAACAGCAGAGCCGTTCTTGAGAGGAGATATCTCAAGAGGGACGACGAGGGCCGCGTGGTCGAGACGCCGGAGGAGATGCTCTGGAGGGTGGCGATGGCTATCGCCTCCGCGGAGAGGCTATATGGCAAGAGCGAGGAGCGTGTGCTGGCCTGGGCCGAGGAGTTCTATAGGGCGATGGCCTCGCTCGAGTTCCTCCCCAACAGCCCGACCCTGATGAACGCCGGAAGGGAGCTGGGCCAGCTCTCGGCCTGCTTCGTCCTCCCCATCGACGACTCCATGGAGAGCATCTTCGACGCCCTGAAGCACACCGCCCTGATTCACAAGAGCGGGGGCGGAACGGGCTTCTCCTTCTCCCGCCTCCGCCCCGCCCACGACATAGTCGCCTCGACCAAAGGGGTCTCCAGTGGCCCCATCTCGTTCATGGAGGTCTTCAACGCCGCAACAGAGGCCATAAAGCAGGGCGGGACGAGGCGGGGGGCGAATATGGGCTGCCTGAGGGTGGACCACCCCGACATACTCGAGTTCATCACCTGCAAGAGGCAGAGCGACCGCCTCAACAACTTCAACATCTCCGTCCTCGTCACGGACGCCTTCATGAGGGCTCTCGAGAGGAACGAGGAGTACGACCTCATCAACCCGAGGACCAAGATGGCCGAGAAGCGCTACTCCGCGCGAAAGGTCTTCGAGCTGATCGTCGACTCGGCCTGGAGGAACGGCGAGCCTGGCGTGATATTCATAGACAGAATAAACGCCGACAACCCCACGCCATCGCTAGGGGAGATCGAGAGCACCAACCCATGCGGGGAGCAGCCCCTTCTGCCCTACGAGTCCTGCAACCTGGGCTCCATCAATCTGGCGAGGATGGTGAAGCTCTCGGAGGAGCGGGCGGAGGTCGACTGGGAGAGGCTCCGGTCGACCGTGAGGCTTGCAGTAAGGTTCTTGGACAATGTCATCGACGTGAACAAATACCCGCTGGAGCTCATCGAGAGGAACACAAAAGGCAACCGCAAGATAGGGCTCGGCGTCATGGGCTTCGCCGACCTCCTCTTCCTTCTCAAAATCTCATACAACTCAGATAGGGCCCTGGCGCTGGCGGAGGAGCTAATGAGGTTCATTGACGAAGAGGCGCTCAGGGCGTCGCAGGAGCTTGGAGAGGAGAAGGGGAGCTTCCCCAACTTCGATGAATCCATCTACGCATCGAGGATGAAGAGCCTGCGGAACGCCACTCGGACCACCATAGCGCCAACGGGAACAATCAGCATCATCGCGGGGTGCTCGAGTGGAATCGAGCCCCTCTTCGCCATCGTCTTCATCCGAAGGGTGATGGACAAGACAGAGCTGGTCGAAGTCAACCCGGTCTTTGAGAAGCGCGTGAGGGAGATGGGGCTCTACAGCCAGGCCCTCATGGAGGAGGTCGCGCGCAGGGGGAGTCTGAGAGAAGTGGAGGGGATTCCAGAGGAGCTCAAGCGCGTCTTCGTCACCGCCCACGAAGTCCCGCCCGCCCAGCACATAAAGATGCAGGCGGCTTTTCAGAGGCACACCAACAACGCCGTCTCAAAGACCGTCAACTTCCCCAGCTCCGCGACCCCCCAGGACATCGAGGAGGTATACCTGACCGCCTATCGGCTCGGCTGCAAGGGCGTGACTGTCTACCGCGACATGAGCCGCGATGAGCAGGTGCTGAACATCGGCGAGGCCGGGGTGGCTGCGGAGAGGAGGGCGGAGAGGGGGATAACCCCTCGCCCCAGACCCGCGGAGACCACGGGGACCACTCAGAAGGCCGGCACGGGCTGTGGGAACCTGTACATTACTATCAACAGGGACGAGAGCGGCCTCTGCGAGGTCTTCGCCACAATGGGCAAGTCCGGCGGCTGCGCGGCCTCTCAAATAGAGGCGATCGGGAGGCTCACGTCGCTGGCCCTGCGCGCTGGGGTGGAGCCCGGGTCCATAGTGAGGCAACTGAAGGGAATAAGGTGTCCCTCGCCCCTTCTCGGCAGGGGCGGGATGACCTACTCCTGCGCCGACGCCATAGGGAAGGCTGTGGAGAGGGCAATGAGGAAGGAGGAGGGGGTTGCCCAGGAGTCGCCCCAGGAGACCACTCTCGACGCCTTCGCCACCCACACTAATAGCCGCGGGGGCAACGTCGTCGGAGCCTGCCCGGACTGCGGGGGACCCCTGACGCACGAGGCGGGCTGCATGGTGTGCAGGTTCTGCGGGCACGCAAAGTGCGGCTGAGTGCCGAGCCCCGCGCGCCGCACCCGCCCCAACGCTCGATGCCCCACCGAGGGGGCACGCTCCGCCGGCCGGGGCTCATGACTCCCGCTTCGGATCTATCGCTTCGCCGCGGCCCTGATCCTCTCCTTGGCCGCCCTGAGGGCCTCCAGGCCCGGCAGCTTCTTGCCAAGAATGAACTCCTCCAGTGCCCCTCCGCCTGTCGAGATGTAGTCGAAGCCGGTCCTCAGGCCCAGTCGCTCTATCGCGGAGGTCGTGTGGCCCCCGCCCGCCACTCTGAACGCCCCGGATTCGGCCGCGGCCTTGAGCACAATGGCCGTGCCGCTGTCGAAGGGCGGCCTCTCGAAGAGCCCCGCGGGGCCGCTGATGAAGACTGTGCCCGAGCCCTTGATGAGTCCCGCGAAGCGCAGGGCGGTCCTTGAGCATATGTCGAGGAGCGGGAGCTCCACGGGGAGCTCCTCCACGCCGACCTCCCTCCTCCGTCCGCGTTCGTCCGCGGCGAAGCCGTCGGGCAAGACCACTTTGTCCCCGTGCGTGTTTAGGATTCGTCCGGCGGCCTCGACAGCCCCCGCTTCTTTCTCTAGAGCGGCCTCCGTGGGCCCACCAAGGCGCCTCCCCATCGCCCTTAAAAATGGCATTGGAACCAGACCGGACAGGAGGACCCGGTCGGCGGTCCCTGTGTCGAGCAGGTGCGAGATGAGGGTGGTTGCGTCGGAGAACTTGGCCCCGCCTAAAACGACCGTGAAGGGCCTCCGGGGGCTGCGGAAGACCCTTGTCATAGCGCTGACCTCCGCGTCCATGAGGAGACCGGCGGCGCTTGGGAGGACCTGCGGAAAGCCCACTATGGACGCGTGGGCCCTGTGGGCCGCGGCGAAGGCGTCGAGGACGAAGCAGTCCGCCAGCGGGGCGAGCGCGGACACAAGCTCGGAGCGCGCGTGCTCCTCCGCCGATTTTTTGGAGGTCTCTCCATCCCAACCCCTGACGTTCTCCAGCATCAGGGCCTCTCCCGGCCGGAGGGCCTCTATCGCCCCCCTCGCCCTATGGCCCATCAGGTCCCGGACGAAGCGCAGCTCAATACCCAGCTCCCTGCGCGCGGCCGCGGCGTGCCTCTCGAGAGAGCAGAAGTCCCAGTCGCCCTTTCTGCCCTGGTGGGCCAGAATCACCACCCTCGCGCGCCGCTGGAGGAGGTCGCGCAGGGTGGGCTCTATCGACCGAATTCTTGCCGTGCTGGACAGCTCGAGGGTGCTCCTGTCCAGGGGGGAGTTGATGTCCACCCTGAGGAGGACCGTCCCACCCTCGAGCTCGAGCTCGTCCATAGTCAGATACTCTTTGTCCGCGTCCGCGCTTGTCTCCCCCGTCACTCTACCACTCCCCTAGCTCCATCGCTTGCCCCTCCGCGCCCTCTCTCGCGACATCGGCCCAACCCCACCGCCACCCCCACTAGTCTCGCGGCTCTCTTCGAGAGCGAGGGGAGGGGGCTCCAAACATCCTCACAGGCCTAGGGCTATAAAAGGGCTCCGCGGCGCGCTCAAAGGCCGTTTCGGGCGAGCTGGTAGGTGTACGCAACCGCTGCAGCAAGAGTCATCGCCGAGGCGACGTACATCATCGTTGTATAGTCGCCCGCGGCACCCGAGACAGCTCCGCCGATGAGGGGGCCGAGAATGCCCCGGACTGCGAGAGCAGCTGAACTGCCTCAGTGCGCAGCTCTTGCCCCCCTCGCACCCCAGACCCTACTTTTCAATAAACTTTTTCAGGAGCCTTGGAATGTCCATAAGCGTCTCCGCCACTGGCAGACCGGCCTCCCTGAGGGCCCTGACCTTGCTCGAACCCGTGGGCTTCGGCGAGAGAAAGGGCGGGAAGCCGCGCTCGGGCCAGTGGACATCCGGGCAACTGACGCCCGTGATGTAGGCGACCACGGGCTTCCTCATGCACTTGACGAAGCCCGCGGCGGTCTCCTCTAGTGCTCCTCCGGGCTGGCCCGCGAGGACCACGGCCCTCGTCTCCGGGTCCTCCTCGAACCTGCTCAGTATCTCCTCGTAGCCGCAGCCTGTGTAGAGGTCGCCTCCGAGAACAGCGCAGGTGCTGACACCCATCCCCGCGAGGTCGAGCGTGTTGGCGATGTAGTAGCTGACCAGACCGCTGCGCGAGACCAATCCCACACCGCCCGGCGAGAAGGGGCTTGTGGGAAGCATGCCGACGAGCGCTCTCCCGGGGCTTATGACGCCCAAAGTGTTCCCACCGAGAAGAACGAGCCCTCTCTCCCACGCCTTCCGCCTGGCGTGGATGATGTCGTGGGCGGGGGTGCCCTGGGTCGTTAGCACGATGAGCTTGATTCCCGCCTCCACAGCCTCTAAGACCGCGTCTCGGGCGTGCTTGGGCGGGACCCATATCGCGGTTGCTTTGATGTCCGGGTGGTGCTCCTGGCACTCGCGCACGGTGTTGTACACGGGCAGGCCGTGGACACTTTCCCCGCCCCGGCCGGGCGAGACGCCCCCGACGACCTTGGTCCCGTAGGCGAGCATGCTCTTCGTGTGGGTCCGGCCGGGCGCGCTGGTGATGCCCTGGACCATGACCTGAGTGGTTCCCGTTGCCAGTATCGCCAACTCACCCTCTCCTCGCGCCGCCGCTCTCCCGGCCCGCGCCCCCACAACCCTCTTCTTCCGCGCCCTCACGGGCCGACTCGCGCTCGCTCTCGAACGGGTCCTCTCCCCTCCTCAGCATGTCCGCCAGCGCCACTGCCTCCCGGGCGGCGTTGTCCACTGGGGTGTTGGAGTAGAAGACCCAAACCCTGCGGAACTCCTCGGGGCTCCTATCCGCCGCCTCCTCGAAGACCCTCCTCGCCTCGGCCTCGCCGTTCCCCGCCAGCCTCAGAACGATGGGCTTGGTCGGCCTCTTCTCGATTATGTAGCGCACCATCTCCCTCGCCCAGTCCTCCGCCCTGGTCAGACCCGCCCAGCGGCAGCCAAAGACCGTCGTCACCCGGGGGTCGTCCAGCAGGAGGTCCATCATCGCCCCAATCCTCTCGGGCGTGGGCTCTCCACCGGAGTCCATCAGGTTGGCCGGAGAGCCGCCCACGCTCCTCACGATGTCCAGGACCGCGAGGGCGAAGCTCAATCCACCGGGGAGGAGGCCGATGTCGCCCTCGAGCTCGATGTAGTTGACTCCGGCCTCACGAGCGGCCCGCTCCCTCTCGCTCTGCTGCCTGGTGTGTCGGAGCTGGGCGGGCTCAAGAGCGCCCTGGAGCTCCGGGTGCCTGAATAGGGCGTCGTCGTCCACCTCGACATCCGCCCTCCAGACACAGAAGCCCTCGGCGCTCCTGCGGAACCTGAGGTCGACCCAAAGCGCCTCCAGCTCCACGAGAACCTCCTGGGCCGCCACGACGAGCCTCTCCAGCCTAGTTTGGTCAGTGCCATTGAAGCCGGCGCGCCTCGCGAGCTCCCGCCCAATGTGGCTCTCAGCCCTCTCCCCGGGCTCGAGGTACTCCCTCGCCACATCGCGGGACTGGCTCTCGAGCACGAGGCTCCAGTCCTCCACACTCTTTTTCGTTAGAAGGAGCAGAATCTTGTGGGAGGCCGGGTCGAGGGCGGCCATGAGAGCTCCCTCCGGCTCCGCCAATGGCGGCTCCTCGCCCTCCGCCCACGCGACGCCCTTGGCGGTGATTAGCGCCGCCGCCCTCTCCATCCCGAGCCTCAATTCCAACCCCCTCTCTATGGGCCCCAGCACCGGTCCGCGGCCGCGGCGCTACTCGTAGCCCTTTTTATCGTCAGAGAGGTGCTGGTTCCAGAGGTTGTAGGGCGCGTAGTCCCTCTGGGCAGACGATATGTCCCTGGCCACGCCCGCGAAGTAGGAGCCGTACCTCTCCCTTATCTGTTCCTCGACCGGTCTCGAGCGCTTTATCGCAGCCCTGATATGGGAGGCCTCGATGAGGCTCGCCCCGGAGACGACCGCGAGGTCCCCCGCCGTCCTTATCAGACCACCGAGCTCCCTCAGCCTGAGCGTCAGGGCCCTGTCCTTGCCGTCCAGCGCCTTGGCCCTCCGCCTCGCCTCCACTATTATCTCCTCGATTCCCGCCCTGCTCACGTGCGGAATCCTTCCGTCCATCGCGACCTCCTGAGCCACGAACTGCGCGATTCTGCCTCTGCTCTCCTCTGTGTCCGGCATCGTCGTCTCAACCAGAACCTCGTACCCGGAGCCCGATATCCTGGACCTCAGGGGCGATAGGATGTTCGGGAGGTCCTGGATGTTGCAGGCTCCGACGAAAATGAAGTCGCAGGGCACGCTGTCCACCCAAGCGCTCGCCCCTGCGCTCTGGGGGTTGCGGCCGGAAATAGGGAAGCGCCTCTCCTGCATGGCGGTCAGTATGTACCTCTGGAGGTGGGCGAGGTGGGGGAGCTCGTCTATGAACAGAACACCCTCGTGGGCCTCGTGTATACCCCCGGGAATCACCCGGTCGTAGGGCAGGGAGCCGAGCTGGGGGTGGCCCCCGTAGGGGTCGTGCCTGACGTCCCCGAGCAGCTCGGTCTCGCTGGCCCCTGTGGCCATGACGAAGGGGTTGCGCTGCAGTGGAACTAGGACCTTGCGGGGGTTGGCCCTCTCGACCTCCCTCCTCTTCTCCAGGGCCTTCTGGTCCAGCACCTTTATTCTCTCCCCATGGCGCTCAAAGACGACCACCTCCTCCCTCCCCCCCCGCTTCCTCGTCGTTGTCACTCTGCTCCGCCCCGCCGCCCCGAGCTGATTTATGGTGACCTCGACGATGCCTCCGAGGAGGTCGCTGAAGGGGTTGTTTGTGCTGAGGCCCCGCAGGGGCTGGAGCTTGGACCTCTCGCACGCCGGGCAGATGCTCTCGGAAGGGGAGGAGTAGCTCCCGCAGCTGACGCACCTGAAGCCGAGCTGCTCCGCCACTTTTATCGGCGCCGCCTGGGGCTCGATTAGCTCGCCCTCGGCGCCCTCCCGCGCCGCCTGCTCCCTCTGGACGTCTTGGGCGGTCTTGACCTCCACGAATGGCCTCTCAGGCGCCTCGGGATTGTGGACGACCTGAATCTCCTCCGAGGGCCTGGGCAGATGGAGGGATATCGCCTGCGCTATCATGGACTTGCCTGTTCCGGGCGGCCCGACGAGGAGGAAGTGCCTGTGCTGGCGGGCGGCGATTCTGGCGAGCCCGACGGCATCGTCCTGGCCCACGACCCTCTCGAGAGGGTCGAGAGGAATTCGTATGTCGGCGGTGCTCCGGATGTCCTCCAGCCGGCCGCCCCTGCGCATGTCCACGGCGTCGGTCTCACGCGCCGGAATCATCCCCGCTCACTCCAGCTCGGGCTTGGTCCAAACCTCGATGTTGGCTGGCATCTTGGCTATGGTGGAGGCCTTCATTCCCACGATGTGCTTGAGACCGCCCTCCGCGGCTGCGTCCAGCACCCTCTGGGTCACTATGCCGTCAAAGACCACGGAGACCGTCTCTGGGGGCGGGGACTTCACCGCCTCGGCCAGGTCCCTCACGGGAATCTCCGACACCACCAGCCCCTTCCCGTTCACCAGATTGGCCCTTCCCGTGCCCGCGAGCTTGTCCAGTAGCTGCTTCAGGCGCGCCTGCTCTGGTGAGAGCCTTTTTCCAGCCGGAGAAGCTGTGGCCGGCTGGGGGGTGGGAGCGGCCGGGTGCAGCTCCGTCCTTCCCTTGCCCATTATGGACGACAGCCACCCCCCCCTCCTCTCATCCTGGGGGCCGCCGAGCGACGCAGAGGGGTCGGGCGGGGGCGCGGGGACTGGGACGCCGGGCTCAGGGACCATAGACGGTGGTGGAGTTCTCGGGTGCGCGAGCCCGGGAGGGGCCTCGGGCTTTCCCGCCACTTTCTCGTCGGGCTCATCCTCGGGCGGCGGCGGGAGCGTGAATTTGGCGTTGGCGTGCAGAGCGGCGGCGCCGCCCACTGACTCCATGAACTGGTCTATCCCCATCTTGTTCCTCAAAGCCTTCATTATCTGCTTCTGGGTCAGCTCCTCGACCTCCTTCCCTCTCGGAGCGCGAGCTACGTAGTCGACCTCGGCGACCTGCAGCAGCTCCCTGAGAATCAGCTCGCCACCCCTGTCCCCGTCCACGAAGACAGTGACGATGCGCTCCTTGCTCAGGTCCTGAATCGTCTTGGGGATGTTCGTGCCCCCCACGGCAATGGCGTTCTTGATTCCGTGGCGCAGGAGGTTGAGCACGTCCGAGCGCCCCTCGACCACCACGATGGCGTCGGAGTCGGCCACGTTGGGGCCGGCGTCGCACCTGTCCTTTCCATAGGCGACGACCTCCTCCTGCTGGAGGGAGGCCCTGACCGACTGGGTCAGGTCGGCGCCCCCCGCCTTGGTCTTCTCCATAAGCTGCTGGAGCAGCACCCTCGCCCTCTCAACTATCTTGTTCTTCTTCTGCACTCTCACGTCTTCTATGTCCTCCACTTCTATCTTTGCCCGGCACGGGCCAACCCTATCTATCGTCTCCAGGGCGGCCGCCAGGATGGCGGTCTCGACCTGGTCTAGGCTGGAGGGCATGGTGATTTTGCCCATTGACTTCCCCCTCTGCGAGTCGACCTCGACCTCTATGCGGCCCATCCGGCCGCTCTTCTGCAGGTCCCTCAGGTCGAGCTCGTCACCTAGAAGTCCCTCCGTTTGACCGAATATCGCCCCCACGACGTCCGGCTTCTCAACTATGCCGTCCGTCTGGAGCCTCGCGTGTATCACGTACTTCATCGCCGTTGGGTCTATGTTCATCTCTCTTCCTCCCTGTCTCAGCTTGCGCTCGAAGAAGACCTCAGGGAACTCGCACCCCGGTGCCCCTGGCGCTCCTCGCCCGGGCCCTCGGTCCGCAGGGCGCTCCGCGCCCGCGGCTCATCTAATTGGACGGATGAGAGTGAGCTGGGATTCGCGTTCCAGTGCTCTTCTTCGAGAGCGCGCTACGACTCTATACTATAAATACTTTGTGGCGGAAGGGATTTCTCTCATTTACGGCATCGGGTTCGTGAGGGACTGAAATGCCCGCTACTAAGAAAGAGGGGGAGAAGCTCCTGGTCAGCGATTTCGTAATCACCGACGAGTTCGACACCGTCGCCCTGGGCGCATCGGTCAGGGACACCGTTAAGAAGCTGCTCGACATGAGGAGAGGGGTAGTGCTTGTTAAGGAAGGCGATAGGGTCCTCGGAGTGGTCACAGAGAGGAAGATTCTGAAAGGGATTGTGGAGCAGCAGCCCCAGGCGGACCCTTTGTCGATGGACATATCCAAAGTCATGGACACGCACATAATGTACGTGAAGGACACGGACGAGCTCGAGCTGGCCCTCGAGGATATAAAGAAGAACCGGCCCGCGGCAGTGATCGTGAGCGACGGCGAGGGCAGGTTCAAGGGCTACTTCTCGCCCGTAGACTACATCGAGGCTGAGGGCAAGCTGAAGGCGATAAAGAAATAGGACGAGGCGGGCGGCCCGCGGGCGAGCGGAGGCTTTTGAGTAAAGGAGAACCGTGGAGCTAGAGGAAAGGGGCCTCAGCCCGTTCAATTGTTATCACTCCAATGTCCGCCACGTTCGTTCCCGTGGGTCCAGTGAGCAGGAGCCCGTTGGTCTTTGCAAAAAAATTGTAGGAGTCATTTTCCTCGAGGAAGGGGGCGGCACTTAGGCCTAGCTTTCTGGCGTTTTCCAAGACATCGATGTCCGCGAGCGCTCCCGCGGCGTCCGAGCTCCCATCTATCCCGTCTGTCCCGAGCGAGGCCAGGGTCCAGCTCTGGCGCCGGGTCCGCGCGCTCGAGCCCCTCGCCCCGCCCTCAGCCCGCCCTTGAGAGACCACTCCCCCCTCGACCCAGTCGATGGCCGGCCGA
>FWPU01002869.1_pt1 | contig 18177 bp, 20 predicted proteins | sample 2228361 | NCBI WGS metagenome assembly FWPU01 (sample SAMEA103939777, study PRJEB20133) | metagenome
TTGCTTTCTCTCGCACCGATGCTCCCCTTCGCCCGCAGCGTGGGAGAAGGGGCCAGGGGTTGAGGGGTGAAAAGTGCATAACACGCTCTAGAAACCCAGCGACGCCCCGCCATCTATCAGAATCGTCTGGCCGCGGATCATAAAGGCTTCTGGTGAACACAGAAACGCCACCACGCCCGCCACGTCTTCGGCAGTGAGCAGTTGTCCGGCGGGCGTGCGGGCCAGTGCGTAGTTGAAGCGCTCTTCGAAATGTTCGCGCATACCGGGGAAGTGTTGCAGCGCGTCGGTCTGCACCATCCCCGCCGACACCGCGTTGACCACGATGCGCAGCGGAGCCAGTTCCACCGCCAGGTAGCGCGTCACCGCTTCCAGCGCCGCCTTCGACGCGCCCACCACCACATATTCCGGTAGCACGCGCTGCGCCCCAATGCTGGAGACGTTCACGATCGCGCCGCCGCCCCGCCCGGCCATGATCGGCGCGGCGCGTTGCGCCAGAAACAGCGCCGCCCGCGCGTTGATGTTCATCGTCCAGTCCCAGCCCTTGACGCGCTGCTCCAGCACGGGGCGGTTGTAGCCCGACGCGGCGTTGTGTACCAGAATATCCAGGCCGCCCAGGGCGCTCACCGTCTCGTCTACCAGACGGTTCAAATCCTCAGGATCGCCTACATCCGCGCGCACCAGGTGCACCCGCCGCCCCAGGGCGCGGATGGCTGCGGCAGTTTCCTCGGCGGGAGCGCGGTTGCGGAAGTAGTTCACCACCACGTCGGCCCCTTCGGCGGCCAGGCGCAGGGCGATAGCCTTGCCGATCCCGCGCCCGCTACCAGTGATCAGCGCGATCTTGCCCGCAAAACGGAGAGTTGGCTGCTGCATGGGGATACTCCTCTCACAGCGGTTGGATTTCGATGGTATCGAGCGCCAGCCATTGCGGTTCCAGCGTCGCCAGCAGGCCGAAACTCAACCGTCCTTGCGGCGTGACTACTGCGTATTGATTGTCCAGCCAGGCGATGAAGCCCAGCGGTCCACGCGGGGCGCAGGGCGCTTCGTGCACCGTCGCCCCATCTACAGCGAAGCGCACCCGATCGGCGCGCCATTCCAGGGTATAGGTGTGCGGCTCGTCCAGGCGGACGGGCAACAGCGCTTCCGACACCGCCATCGCCCGTTGCGCCAGCGGCCACAGCGCCCGATAGAGCTGAACCGAGCGCATCAGCAGGAAGCCGGGCAGGGCCAGCGGGAGCATCGCCGCAAACGACAGCCGCGCCGCGTCTATGGTGGCCGCTTTCCAGCCCCAGCCGGGCACGTCGCGGGCCAGGGCCATATTGCTGGGCGGTGAGGCGAAGAAGAACCACACTGCGCGCGGGAGCCGCGGCCATTTGCGCCAGCCGGGGACAAACGGCTCGTTCCACAGCCCAAAACCCGCCGTGCCCCGCAGCGCCCTGGCGTCGTGCGAGGCCCAGGCGCGCACCGTCAGGCGCAGAGGAGGTCGCCAGGGGAACGCCCAGCGGGGCAGCCCGGCGTAATCGCTGATCTGCGCGTCGCTGTACTGGTGAACGTCCGCCAGCCCCAGCGTGCAGCGCAGCACACCGTCTCCCAGCTTCAGCGAGCCGCTGCCGCTCGTCCAGGGATGCCAGCGCGGGTCGAGCGCTGGGCCGTCGAACGTTTCGATCACCGCGGACGTGCTGCTGCTCACAGATGGCCTGCCCTCATCCCTCATCCACTTGCCAGCGCCCCAACCGAGCGCAGATGTTCTCCCAGCGTCTGACGGAACGCTTCTGGCAATTCGCGATGAATGGCGTGTCCACAGTCAAACAACACCAGCCGTCCCTGTGCGGTGCGGGATACGAATTCGTGGGCGACGTGTGCGGGGTTGAGCGCGTCGTGACGGCCCAGCATCAGCAGCAGCGGACAGGTGATCTCGCCCGCCCGGCTCAGGCTGACATCGCCGCCGCTGTCAATGATCTGCTTCATGGCCGTCACCCAGCCCAGCACCATACGCTCGATGTGCTCCGGCCCGTGCAGGGCGCGCAGCTCATCAGCTACCCAGTTGGGCGGCCACTTCCGCTGCACCAGCGGGCGCAGTTCCGGCGGGAAGTAGCCCACTGCGCCCCACGCCGCCACCGAACGCACCAGGTCGGGGCGCAGGATGGGCAGCAAAAGCGCCACTTCGCCGCCGTCGCTGAAGCCCACGATATGCGCCTGCGCGACGCCGAGCGCGTCGAGCCAGGCGGCCACATCTTCGGCGTCGCGGCGGTAGAAGTCGCGCGGATAGGTGCGCGGCTTGGGGCCAGAGCGCCCGTACCCGCGCCGGCTGAGCGCCAGCACGCGGCAATGGGGCCGTAGCCAGGCGATCTCCGGCGCGAAGGTGTGATCCCACGCGCCCAGCCAGCCGTGAATGAGCACGACAGCGGGTTTGTCGCCGCCGGTGTCTTCATAGTCAATAGTCGCGCCGTTGACGGGCAGGATGGGCATGGCTCACTCCCGCGCTGACTTAGGAGTCGAATCGGACAGGTAGGGGGCGAGTTCTTCGCGCAGATTGGTCTCCGGGCGGAAGAGGATGGTATGCATCCCCACCGTCTGTGCGCTGCGCACATTGGCCAGCGTGTCGTCAATGAGCACGGCTTCGCGCGGCGCGACGCTCAGTTCGTGCAGAGCCACGCGGTAGGCCGTCGGGTCGGGTTTCATCACGCCGATCTGCGCCGAAACGATCACGGGTTCGAACAGGTCGCGGATGCCCAGCTCGCGCAACCTGTTCTCCAGTTGCAGGGATTCGTTGCACAGCATGGCTACGGTGTAGCCCTGCTGACGCAGTTCGCGGATGTAGTCCAGCACGCGATAGTTGAGACGGTCGCCGCTGAAGTAATCGCGGCGCAGTTGGCTGATGTCGTCTCCGCGCATGTAAAGCAGCTCGGCCACTCCGCGCCAGTACGCCGCTTCGGAGATGCGCCCCAACTGCGCCTGCACCCACAGATCGCTATGATGCACGGCGCGCTCCACGCTCCCGATGGGCAGGCCCAGGCGGACATCCCAGTCATGGCGCGGACTGTAGTCTTCGGTGCGCACGATCACGCCGTCGAAGTCGAAGATAAGCGCTTTGATCATGGTCTTGTGTGTTAAAATCTCCTCAGGAGGAGCTGCCAAGACACCTCAACAAGCATAACGAACCGGCGCATGATTTACCAATGACCACCCCAACTGCCACCACCCGACCGTTGCCAGGCCGCCGGGCGCGCCCGCTCCGTTTCTATCAGCGCTGGTGGATTCTGGCCAACACCATGAGCGATGGTCTGCTCCAACATCTGTGGTGGGCCATTGATCGCTTCTCCAAGCACGGCCCGCGCGAGTCGGCGGCGCTGGCCTACTATGCCACTTTCTCGCTGTTCCCGCTGCTGATTCTGCTGATCATCGTCATCGGCACCTGGCTGGGGCCTGCCGCCGCCCGCAACCAGATTGATGGGGTATTGCGCGTCTTTCTGCCCGCCTCCACAGCCAATTTTCTGCAGGATAGCATCGCCGAAACACTCAACCAACGCGGTTCGTTCGGCGCAGTAGCGGGTATTTCGCTGTTGTGGTCGTCGCTGGGGTTCTTCTCCAGTCTGTCGTCGGCGCTCAGCCGTACCTTCCGCGACGAAAAAGGCTACAACACCTGGAGCGGACGGCTGATCGGGCTGGGGATGATGGTGGCGCTGGGCGTGCTGCTGGCGGGATCGCTGGCAACCACCCTCGTTTTCAATCTGCTCGACCTGATCATCTTCGGCTCGCTGTCGTGGCTGACGGCCACCTCGCTGGTGGTGCCTTTCAGCCTCAGCGTGGCGATCTTCGCCTTTCTCTACCGCTTTATTCCCCGCCGACGGGTGCGCTGGGATGCCATCTGGGTGGCGGCGCTGCTGGGCGGTAGCGCCTGGGAAATCGCCAAGCGCCTGTTCACCTGGTACCTGGACAACCTGGCGTCCTACAGCCTGGTGTACGGCTCGGTCGCCACCATGATCGTGTTGATGTTCTGGGTCTATCTGACGGGCATCATCATCCTGCTCGGCGGCGAAATCTGCGTGGCGCTCGACGACTGGATGAGCAAACGGTCGGTGCACAGCCCAGAACTGTCCAGCACCGAGCGCGAGGAGTGATGGGCCTCGTTGTCCCCTCTTGAGGGTTGGTTCAGAATCACGGACAATCGAGAAATATAGTAAACTGCGCTGGGGATGAGGTGAACAGACGCAGAGTTTTCCTGTGCACCCTCTTTTGACAACCGGTTTGCAGACGCGGTACGCTTGAAGTGCCCGACCGTAACACGTCGCCAGAGACACTTATTGAGCAGACCATGCGCGTTGAACTGAGGAATATTAACAAGTCGTTTGGCCCGATCCGCGCCAACCAGGACATTTCGCTGACTTTCGAGAGCGGGCGTATCTACGCCATCCTGGGCGAGAACGGCGCGGGCAAGAGCACCCTCATGAAAATCATGTCCGGCTATCAGTCCGCCGACAGCGGGACGATCCTGGTGGACGATCAGCCGGTCGAACTGCACGCCCCCACCGACGCCATCGCTCATGGCATTGGGATGCTCTACCAGGATCCGCTCGACTTCCCACCGTTCACCGTCCTGGAGAATTTCATCGCTGGCAGGCCGGGGGGCTTCCTGCCCGACCTGGAAAGCGCGCGCCGCGACTTCCTGGCGCTGGCCGGGCGCTTCGGCTTCGCGCTCGACCCCGACGCCTATGTGGATATGCTCACCATTGGCGAGCGGCAGCAGCTTGAAATTCTGCGCCTGCTGTCACTCAACGTGCGCGTGCTGGTGCTGGACGAGCCGACGACCGGCATCAGCGCCGAGCAAAAGAACGCGCTGTTCGGCGTGCTGAAGTCGCTGGCGCGCGACGAGGGCATGACCATCATCCTGGTGTCGCACAAGCTCGAAGACGTGATCGAGCTATGCGATCACGCCTTCGTGTTGCGACGCGGGCGGTTGGTGGGCGAAAAAGACGTGCCGTGCCCTATCAGTGACCTGGTGGAGCTGATGTTCGGCAAGGTGATCGAACGGCAGGAGCGCGTCGCCGTGCCCGCTGGCTCACCGGTGCTCATCGTCGAGGACCTGTGCCTGGCCTGTCACCGACTGACGGTCGAACGGTTGTCACTGGAAGTGCGCGCGGGCGAGGTGATCGGGCTGGCCGGGCTGGATGGCAGCGGGCAGGCCGAGTTCATCCGCGCCTGTACTGGTCTGTATCCGCCAGAGAGCGGCGCGATCCGCATCAACGGGCGCGACATGACCCATGCACCCTATCATGCTTTTCGCCAGGCAGGGGTCGCCTTTCTGCCCGCCGGACGCCTGGAAGAAGGGCTGATTCACGGCATGACCCTCACGCAGCACTTCGCGTTGACGTTGCCCGGCAAAGCACCCTGGGTTAACTGGATGCGCGCCCGCCAGGTGACAGACGAGCGCATCCGCCGCTTCAACGTCAAAGGGCGGCCCGGCAGCCCCGTGCAGACGCTCTCCGGTGGCAATCAACAACGCTTCGCCCTGTCGCTGTTGCCAGAACAATTGAAGCTGTTGCTGCTGGAACACCCGACGCGCGGCCTGGACGTGGAGAGCGCCAACTACATCTGGGAACAACTGCTGGCCCGTCGCGCCGAAGGCACGGCCATTGTCTTCATCTCCGCCGAACTGGACGAAATCGTCACCTACAGCGATCGCATTCTGGTCTTCTTCGGCGGACGGGTGACCCTGGTAGACGACCCGGCGCACATGACGGCCAGCCGGCTGGGTGAATTGATCGGCGGGAGGACGTAGCATGGCTTCGACGGCCCGGCAAAGGGTATCGCCCGCACCTGGCTGGCGGGCAGAAATGCTGTGGCGCGCGGCGCTGGACCTGCTGCCAGCGGCGCTGGCCCCTCTGGTGGGCATTCTCGCCGCGCTGCTGGTCATCGTGCTGATCCTGGAATGGCAAGGAGCCGACCCGCAGGTGGCCTGGCGCTATGTCTACGAGGGCACGCTGGAGTCGGCGGCCAAACGCGCCGACCTGGTCGCCTTCTGGATGCCGCTGGCGATCACTTCCTTCGGCCTGGTGCTCACCTACACCGCCGGTCTGTGGAACATTGGTGTTGAAGGGCAACTGATCATGGGGGCCATTGGCGCTACCTGGGCCGTGCGGCTCTTCGCGGAGAGCAAGAACCCGCCGCTGGGCCTGGATATGGGGCGCAATGGCATTCTGACGGCCTGCTTCGTCTTCGCGGCCATCGCCGGGGCACTGTGGGCAACGCTGGCCGCAGTGCTCAAGACACGCGGCGGCGTCAACGAAATCTTCGGTGGCGTGGCGCTCAACTTCATCGCGCAGACGTTCAACATGTACCTGATCTCCAACGGCGGCCCCTGGCAGCCGCCCGGCAGCCGTGCGACGGAGACGGCGCGCTTCCCGGAGATCGCCCGCCTGCCGGTGTTCGAGGAGTATCGCCGACTCAGCCCGACGACGATCTATTTGACGATCGCCGCCTTCGTCGTGGTCTTCCTGATCATGTACGTCTCGCACTGGGGGCTACAACTGCGCGCGCAGGGCAAGAACCGCAAGTCGGCTTTCCTGCTAGGTGTGCGCACCGAACGCAATACCGTGCTGGCGATGGCCCTGTGCGGCGCGATGGCCGGGCTGGCCGGAGCCTTCCGCGTGCTGGCTCCCGACGTGATCAAGCTGACAGCCACACCATCGGGCGGGATGGGTTTTCTGGCGATCCTGGTGGTGCTGCTGGCGTCTGTCTCGCTGGTGCTCACGCCCTTCGTGTCGTTCGTGTTCGCCGTGCTCTCCAAGGGCGGGCAGCGCCTGGAGAGCGGTTTTCAGTGGGATTACGGGCTGACGCTCGACCGGTCGCTGGTGCGGGTGTTGCAGAGCACGATCGTGTTGATGGTGGTGCTGGCCTTCGGGGTGCGTAACCGCTTCTTCCCGCCGCGCAGCGCACAGCCGAAGACTGAGGATGAAGAGGAAATTGACCGAACCTGAGAGCTATGCCTGCTGTACGTTGGGAATATCTCACCGTCTATCTGTCTGGCGCGCTCGACTTTCCGGAGGCCGTAGACCGGGCTGAGCAACTGATCTGGGCGGGCAAGTCGCTCACCCAGCAACTGAACGAACATGCCGCGCAGGGGTGGGAGATCATAGACCTGCGCTGGCTCTCGGAACTGGAGATGATGGTCACCTTTCGCCGCCCCAAGCCCCCCGCGCCCCGCGCGCAACCAGGCTCCAAACGTGGCGGTTGAGATCGGGCACGACGAACGAGGCGACAATGACTGGTCTGGAAAGCACTCTACGCGGGATCGTCCGCGCGGCGGCCCCCATTGTCATCGCCGGGCAGGGCGAGCTGATCACCGAACGCTCCGGTGTGATCAACCTGTCACTGGATGGGACGATCATGCTTTCGGCCATGACCGCGCACGTGATCGTGCGCGAGACGGGCAGCCTGCCGCAGGCAGTGCTGGCGGCCATGCTGGTCGGCGCGGCGGTGGCGTTCGTGGTGGTCTTTTCCAGCATCGGCCTGCGGCTCAATCAGGTGGCCGTAGGGTTCGTGCTGACCATCCTGTGCGCCGACCTGGCCATCTTCCTGGGCAAGCCGCACTTCAATCAGCCGGGCAAGGAAATCCCGCATATGCCGATCCCCCTGCTGAGCGATCTTCCGCTGCTGGGGCCGGTGCTGTTCGATCACAACCCGCTGATCTACTTCAGCCTGCTGCTGACGGTGCTGGTGTGGTTCTACATCTACCGCACGCGCCCCGGCCTGACGCTGCGCAGCATCGGCGAACAGCCCGAAGCAGCTTTTGTGCGCGGCACGCCGGTCAACCGGTTGCGCTATGTGTATACCCTGGTGGGCGGCGCGCTGGTGGGGTTGGCGGGGGCTACCTACTCGCTCTCGGTCAAGCTGGGCTGGAAGGAAGACCTGAGCGGCGAAGGCTGGATCGCCCTGGCCATCGTCATCTTCGGGCTGTGGATTCCCTGGCGCGTGGCCTTGGGCGCTTATCTGATCGTCGGGCTGCGCTCGATCGCCATTGATCTGCAGGACAATAAGGTGATCGATCTGCCCGCGCAGATCGTCAACATGCTGCCCTGGTTCCTGATGATCCTGACCCTGCTGCTGGCAACCAGCGGCGTGCTGACGCGCCTGGATCGCTATACGCCGGAGCGCTTCCGCCCCTACGTGCGGCGCTTCACGCGGGCGGCTCCGCCCCGTGCCCTGGGCACGACCTTCGAGAAGCACTAGAGCGTGTCAGGCACTTTATCCCCCGGCTCCTTCTCCCACGCAAGGTGGGAAGAAGGGGAACACTTGTACGAGAGTGGGCAAGCCCCCTCGCCCCCGACGCAGCCGCGAGGAAGAGGGGAGCGAGGCACAGAGGGCAACAGATCGCGGCAAACTCCCTGGTGCACCCCCCGGCAGTGCTATTGACAGCCCCTGACCGCTCTGTATAATCGTCACGGCACGACGGGGAGCGAGTACACCGCTCCCAACATCCCAGGGCTACAGAGGGAACTATGCTGGCTGAGCTACGGCATATCGCCCGGACACGCTGGAAAATCATCGGGGATGTCTACGGCGATTTTCAGGCGCGGCTGTTTGCCGTCCTGTTCTACTGCACCGTTTTCGTGCCCTTTGCATTGGCGGTGCGCCTGTTGGCCGACCCGCTGCGCATCCGCAAACCGCCGACGACCTGGCTCGAACGCGCGCCGGTCGGCAGCTCGCTCGACGAAGCACGCAGACAATTCTAGGCTACGCGATGGACATTCTCGGCGTTTCCTGTTTCTACCACGATTCGGCGGCGGTCTTGCTGCGCGACGGGCAGTTGGTGGCCGCCTCGATGGAAGAACGTCTCTCGCGCAAGAAGCACGACAACGGCTTCCCCGCGCGCGCCATTGATTTCTGCCTGGCCCAGGGCGGTATCAAAGGGCCAGACCTGGACTATGTGGTCTTCTACGAGAAGCCCATGGTCAAGGTGGGCCGTATCCTGCAGACGGCGCTGGGCACGTTTCCCCGTTCGTGGTCGTTCTGGCGCGAGGCCGTCACCGCCTACGTCAGCGAGAAGTTCTGGATCAAGAGCCTGCTCCAGCAGTATCTGGGCGTGCCGTCGGAAAAGATTCTCTTCTGCGATCATCACCTCTCGCACGCGGCCAGCGCTTTCTTCGCCTCGCCCTTCGATGAGGCGGCGGTGATCACAGTGGACGGCGTGGGCGAGTGGACGACCACCACCATGGGCGTGGCCAAAGGCGCGTGGAACGGGACGGGCGAGAACTCGATCAACCTGTTCTGGGAGCAGCGCTTCCCGCACTCGCTGGGGCTGCTCTATTCGGCCTTCACCGCCTTCCTGGGCTTCGAGGTCAACGAGGGCGAATACAAGGTGATGGGCATGGCTCCCTACGGCGAGCCGACCCAGGTAGACAAGGTGCGCAAGCTGATCACCATTCACGACGATGGCAGCTTTCACCTCAACATGGACTACTTCGCCTATCACTACTCGGCGTCGCAGAGCTTCAACCGCAAGTTCATTGACCTGTTCGGCGAACCGCGCGTGCACGGCGATGACTTCTTCACCGCCCGCAGCGCACCGCACCGCGCCAACGAGACAGCAGCCGTGCGCCGCAATCAGTACTACGCCGACGTTGCTCGCAGCATTCAGCAGGTGACCGAAGAAGCGCTGTTGGCCATGGCCAACGCGCTCTACAAAAAGACCGGTGCCAGAAAGCTGGTGATGGCTGGAGGCGTGGCGCTCAACAGCGTCGCCAACTATCGTATCCTGGCCGAAACCCCCTTCGAGGATGTCTATATTCAGCCCGCCGCCGGTGACGATGGCGGGGCATTGGGCGCGGCGCTGTGGGCCTATCATGTGGTGCTGGGGCAACCGCGCAAATTCGTCATGACCGACACCTACTACGGCCAGGAATTCAGCGATGCCGAGATTCGCGCCTTTCTGGATCGTGAAGGCATTCCTTACGAAGAATTTAACGACGAAGACAGGCTGATCGATCGCGTCGTGGACGAAATCCTCGATCAGAAGGTGATCGGCCTGTTCCAGGGGCGCTACGAATGGGGGCCGCGCGCCCTGGGCAACCGCAGCATCCTGGCCGACCCGCGCCGCGCCGAGATGAAGGACATCATCAACACCAAGATCAAGTTCCGCGAGCCGTTCCGCCCCTTTGCGCCGGTGGTGTTGCAGGAACGCGCTGCCGAATTCTTCGACTATCCCAACGTGGAAACGAACATGCTCCCACGTTTCATGCTCGCCGTCAGCCCAGTGAAGCCGGACAAGCTCGACGTGGCCAAAGCCACCACGCACGAGGGCGGTACCGGGCGCTTGCAGACGATTGACCGCGCCACCAACCCGCGCTACTATGAAATGGTACGCCGTTTCGGCGAGGCGACAGGGGTGCCGATCCTGGTCAATACGTCGTTCAATCTGCGCGGCGAGCCGATCGTCAGTTCGCCCGCCAACGCCTGGTGGACCTTCAGTCACAGCGAGCTAGACTGGCTGGTGATGGGGTCGTTCCTGGTGGGCAAAGACGCCAAGAAGAGGTCGTGACCATGTCTTCCAAAGCTTCTCCTCAGCGCCGCGGCGGTGCGCTCAGCGGGTTGAGAACACGCCTGGGCATCCTGGGCGAATTGTTCGCTTTCCTGTGGGCCGCCAAAATGTGGTGGCTCATTCCCATGATCATCGCCCTGATCGCCTTTGCGCTGCTGATCGTGCTTGGTTCGGCCAGCGGCGGCGGCCCTCTGATCTACACCCTCTTCTAGGAGGTGCGCGATGACCGATTGGGTGATCGCCGTGCTGATCGGCGCGGGCGTAGGGCTGTTGCTGGGCATCAAGATTGCGCACGATTCCAACGCCCGCCAACCCGTGCTGGGGGGCATCCTTGCCAGGGTGTTTCACTACCTGGCCTGCGCAGGCTTGAGCGGGATGCTGCCGTTCATCATTGCTGGCATCGTCGTCGGGCTGTCGTTTCTGGCCCTGTTTGGGACGGCGATCGGTTTCCTGGTGCTGACGGGCGTCTTTCTGCTGGCCTACGCCGGCTTCGAATCCGGCAGGGGCAGTCGCTCAGCCGCGCACTGAGACATTGCGGCTTCGAACGGAATAAGCAGGGGGAGCAGACCGATCTGCTCCCCCTATTTCTTCAGGCGAGGCGTTGTACACTGGCGTATCTCATGTTCAGGGTGGAGCGCAGAGATTGCCCTTGCCCTCCGTGCTCCTCAACAGCGAATACCGCCCCGCTACGGACGCGGCTCCAGCGTCACCGGAATCTCCAGCGTCATGCCGCTGCGCAACACCCGCAACGTGATCTTGTCTCCCGGCAGGGTGTTCACTTCCAGATAGCTGATCAGGTCGCTCATCTCCTCGATCGGCGTATCATTGACCGCCACGCTCACATCACCGCCCACCGAAAACCGGCCATAGGGAGTGGTAATGGTACGGGCCGAGCCGATCAGACCTGCCTTCTGCGCCGGGCCGCCGCGTGTCACCTCGTTGACCAGCACGCCGCGCACATCGTCGGCCAGACGCATGGCCTGGCGCTGTTCGGGCCGCAATGTCATGCCCGCGATGCCCAACCAGCTATGCTCATATTTCCCCTTGGCGATCAGGTAGGGCACGATGCGCCGCACCGTGTTCGACGGGATGGCGAAGCCCACCCCCGACGCCGAACGCGAACTGCTGAGGATAGCCGTGTTGACGCCGATCACGCGCCCGTCCGCATCGAGCAGCGGGCCGCCGCTGTTGCCGGGGTTGATGGCCGCGTCGGTCTGAATCAACTCCGGAATGCTGAAATTGTTCTCGTTCTGCAGGCTGCGATCCAGCGCGCTGACAATGCCCTGCGTCAGGGTGAAGTCCTGGCCAAAGGGATTGCCGATGGCATAGACCCGCTGGCCCACAAAGACTTCGTCGGAGTCGGCGAAGGTGACCGGTTTGAGCGAGACCTTCTTCGGGTCCACCTTGATCACGGCCAGATCGGCATCCGGATCACGGCCCACCAGTTCCGCCTGCAAGATGGTGCCGTCCACGAAGATGACTTCGATGTACTGCGCCCCTTCGACGACGTGATTGTTGGTGACGATGTGCCCGTCGGCGTCAATCACGAAGCCGCTACCCGTTCCACCGCCGCCGCGCATCACCACTGAGACATGCACGACGGAGGGGGTCACCTCTTCGTACATGCGGGCCAGGCGCAGTTCGCTATCGTCGGGCGTATAGGGTGCTCCTGCGGGCAAGACCGCCAGCCGATCCCCGCCGCTTTGTGCCTGCACACGCCACACGCCGGCGATCACGCCTGTTGTCAAAATCACTGCCAACACCAGTGCAGCAAGAGCACGCTTCTTCATGGCCGTTTCCCTTTCCTGGAGCAGGGAGTCGAGAATTGTGAGTGCCAGGGAACGGATTCGCTTTCCCATCACTCAAAACTCCTGACGCACGACTCCGTATCGTCTGCTAATGCGATCCTGTTCAGTGATACTCCCGCAACATAGAAACTGCATTGGAGCTTGGTGAGAAATCGCTAAGAAATCTCTCAGCAGCGACCTATGCCCTGGCAGCCTACCTGAGGAGTTTTGTAACTATCGGCGCAACGGGCAGGATGCTACACTGAGAGCAGGCGCACAGTCAGCGTCATCGTTCGTCCAAGAGAGTTTAGGAGAACAGGAGTATATGCGAGGCAGCTTATGACCCCCTCAAAAGTGATTACGCACGATGTCGTCGTGGTCGGGGCGGGGTTGGCTGGAACCTGGGCCGCCATGACCGCCATGCAGGAGGGCGTGCACGATGTCGCCGTACTCTCCAAGCTGCACCCCCTGCGCTCGCACAGCGGCGCGGCCCAAGGCGGCATCGCCGCCGCATTGAACAATGTACGTCCGGTCGCGGGCACCGGTCCGCGCGGCCCCTTGGAACAGATTCCCCCCGACGCCGAGCCGATTGATAGCTGGGAACTGCACATGTTCGACACGATCAAGGGGTCGGACTGGCTGGGCGACCAGGACGCCATCGAGATCATGGTCAAGGACGCCATCGAGATCGTCTACGCCTATGAGCACATGGGCTGTGTCTTCAGCCGCACGCCGGATGGACGCATCGCACAGCGGCGCTTCGGCGGGCACAGCGTCCCCCGCGCCAACTATGCCGCCGACTGGACGGGGCATGTCTTGCTGCACACCGTTCACGAGCAGGCGCTCAGGCACGGCGTCAAATTCTACAGCGAGTGGTTCGCGCTCGACCTGATCGTCCAGGACCGGGTCTGTAAGGGCGTGATCGCCATGAACATTCACACCGGCGAGATCGTCACGCTGCGGGCCAAAGCAGTCATGTTCGGCACGGGCGGCTATGGCCGCGCCTGGAAGATCACCTCCAACGCCACCTCCAACACAGGCGACGGCGTGGCCATCGCCTACAATGCCGGCGTGCCGCTGATGGACATGGAGTTCGTGCAGTTCCACCCGACGGGGCTGTACCGGCACGGCATTCTGATGAGCGAAGCGTGCCGCGGCGAGGGCGGCTATCTGCTCAACAAACACGGCGAGCGTTTCATGGAACGCTATGCGCCGGACAAGATGGAGCTGGCCCCGCGCGACCTGGTCAGCCGGTCGGAGCAGCGCGAAATTGACGAAGGGCGCGGCGTGGAAGAGGACGGACAGGGCATCTACCTGGACCTGCGTCACCTGGGCCGCGACAAGATCATGGAGCGACTGCCGCAGGTGCGCGACATTGCGCTCAAGTTCGCCGGCGTAGACATCATAGACGAGCTGTGCCCCATTCAGCCAACCGCGCACTACAGCATGGGCGGCATCCCCGCGACCGCCGACGGCCAGGTGATCGCCGACGCAGAAGGAACGCCCATTGTAGGCTTCTACGCGGCGGGCGAATGCGCCTGCATCAGCGTGCACGGGGCCAATCGCCTGGGCACCAACAGCCTGCTCGACGCCTCGGTCTTCGGGCGGCGGGCGGGCCGCGCCATCGCGGAGTTCGTCAAGGGCGGGGCGGCACTATCCCCCATCGAGGGCGATCCGGCAGCGGCAGTGCAACAGCGCCTCGCCCGCCTGATGAGCGATCCGCCGGACGGCAAGGGCGAATCCTGGGCAGCGATTGCACGCGCGCTCAAGGAGACGATGACAGCCAACGTGGGCATCTTCCGCGACGAAGAGCGCCTGAAAGCAGCCCTGGCCGACATCCGTGCCCTGCAGGAGCGCTTCAGCCGGGTGCGGGTGATGGATCGCAGCGCGCGCTTCAACACCGACGTGCTGGGCGCGATCGAGACGGAAAATTTGCTCACCTTCAGCGAGGTGATCGCTGTCAGCGCGCTGGCGCGCACCGAAAGTCGCGGCGCGCACGCCCGCACCGACTTCCCACAGCGCGACGACGAGCACTGGCTCAAGCATACCGTCGCCCACAAGACGCCGGACGGCCCGGCGCTGAGCTACCGTCCCGTGACCATTGATTGGGAGAAGTACCCGCCGCAGGAGCGGAAGTACTGAGAGAGTTGTCAGTTGTCAGTTGTCAGTTGTCAGTTATCAGTTATCAGTTGTCAGTGATCAGTTGTCAGTTGTCAGTGATCGGTTATCAGTCCGTAGCTGGCAATGTATCTTTTGGTAGCACAAAGAGAGCGCAGACAGATCGCCAGTGAACTGACTACTGAGCACCGATCACTGAAAACTTTCGCCGGAGGCACCCTTTATGACAACCAACGGTTCTGTCCCCACCGTGACCATCCGCATCCAGCGCTTCAATCCGGACGTGGACAAACGACCTTACTGGCAAGAATTCACTGTCAAGGCGACGCAGGGCAAGACCATCCTCGACGCGCTGCACGAGATCAAAGAGGAGCAGGACGGCAGCGTCACCTTTCGCCGCTCGTGCCGTCATGCCATCTGCGGGAGCTGCGCGGCCAACGTCAACGGCAGGAACATGCTCATCTGCGATGCGCCGCTGCGCGACCATGTGGATCGCAAAGGGCGTGTCAGCCTGCGTCCGTTGCCCTACCTGCCGGTGATCAAAGACCTGGTCGTGGATCGCACCATCTTCTGGGAACAATACCTGCGCGTCAAACCCTGGTTGATCCCGCCAGAGAACATCCCCGAAAAGGAGTTTCGTATCAGCCCGGCAGAGGTGGCCGCGCTGCGCAACGCCGAGCGGTGCATCATGTGCGGCGCGTGTTACTCGTCGTGCCAGGTGATCGCCCTCACCAAACAGTACCTTGGCCCTCACGCCCTGCTGAAAGCGTTTCTGCGCGTGCTCGACCCGCGCGACAGCGCGCCCAAAGAGCGGCTCGACGACCTGGATCGCGGAGATGGGGTCTATCGCTGCCATACGATCTTCAACTGCATTGATGCCTGCCCCAAAGGGTTGAACCCCACCGCAGCCATCGAGACCCTGCGCAAGCTGGCCATGAAGCGGCAGGCGTTCGCCGCGGCCCGCCGCGAGCGCCAACGCCATCTCGACCAACCCATCGAAGTGGTGGGCGAGGCCCCTCAGCTTTCCGGAGGTGAGTGATCATGTACCGCAGTTCCGGATTCATCGCGTTCTTGCTGCGCCGCGTGACCGGTGTGGCGCTGGTGCTCTACCTGTTGCTGCACATGTGGGTCATCGGCGGCATCAACAGCGGCGCGCAGACGTTCAACAGCCGCATGGACTTCCTGGGCAAGCCCATCTTCCGCCTGCTGGAGATCGGCTTGCTGGCGGCGGTGGTCTATCACGGCGTGGACGGCATCCGCCTGCTGATCGTGCACTACTTCGACGTGACCGAGTACCGGCGTAGCCTGTTCTATGCGGCGCTGGTCGTCTCCGCCATCCTGGTCATCGCGGGCGGCCTGCCCATTCTGCTGTTCGCGCTGGAGTGAAGGAGGGCCATCATGCGCATTTTCCTGATGCAACGCTGGACGGCCATCGCGCTGCTCTTCTTCCTGACGCTGCATATGGTGGTGGTACACTATCCGCCAGGGCACATCAACGTAGATCGCGTGCTGGAGCGGCTGGACAACCCGCTGTGGAAAGCCATTGACATCGCCTTCCTGGGCGCGGTGCTGATGCACGCCCTGGCGGGGGCTTACGTCGTCATCACCGACGTGCAACGCTTCAATGTCTATCGGCGGGCGCTGGCCTGGGCGACCGTCATCGGCGGGGCACTGCTGTTTGTCTACGGTGTTCAGACCATCCTGGCCTTCTGAAGCGGATGTATTTGGCAGGTTCCTTAAGGGGCACGGGCGGTAACGTCCGCTGTCAGTGCCCCTTTACGGAATTGCTCAATTGCGGCAATCCCGCCCCGCGCCGCAATCGAGCAGATTGAGTCGGGAGTGGTGCGGTCATAGATGTAGGTAGGCGCGCTTACTCTGACTGGCTTCACCCCAGCCTGTACGGCGCGCTGAAAGAAGGCATTGCCGGCGGAATAGGTCAGCGCGGGGAAACCACCCAGGCGTAGAAACAGGCGACGGCGGATCACAAATGTGGCGTCTATGACGCACTGAGCCAGATGCACCAGCTTAGTGGGGTCGTCGCGATCAGCCACATAGGGATTGCCGATAATCTGCACACCGCCGTGCAGAAAATCAACCGCCGGATTCTGCTCGATGACTCTCCAACGGCTGGTTAAATGATCAGGGGTCAACCAGTCGTCGGAATCTAAGAAGGTCAGGAATTCTCCTTGCGCTAGGCGTGCGCCTGTGTTGCGACTGAGCGCCAGCCCGCAATTCTGGTGATAGAAATAGCGGATGTTTGGCGCTCTCTGAAGGTAGGGTTGCACGACAGAAGGTGTATCGTCGGTGCTGCCGTCGTCAACGATAATTGCTTCCCAGCTAATGTCTCTCTGGGTCAGCAGGGAATCCAATGCACGCGGTAGCAGGCGAGCGCGGTTGAATGTGCACAGGATGACCGAGAACTGCGGCGATAGCAAGTATGTTCTCCCTTTCTGAGCGTCATCCTATTGATCGGGACCACCTGTTACGGATTGGCTCTGTCATCTTCACCTTTGATCTGAGGAGAGTATAAAGAAAGCCCCCTGTTTTGCCCACCGATGTGAGGGGCAGGCGCATTCGCTTTTGGGGACAGCGATCTCGAACTGCCGAAATCACCGAGGGCGCAGAACAAAATCGGTCAGGTGCTCTTGTGAACTCGGGAAAACGGTTTGATTTCGCCTTTTTACCTCACCCCGGTCTCGCGTATCAGCACCAAGGGGGGTGAGGTCAACACGGTGCACTGTGCCAGCATCATGGGCAAGCCCGTATTGAGTTCTCGCCCCTTAAGCCAAAGGTGCTCTGGGTGTCCTCATCACGCTTTATACTCGCTGAGGTCGAATGCACTATACTTGGGGTGTAGTGGGGCATGGACAAGGAAGAGGTAATGTTGTGGAGCTATTGATCTTGTTGGTAGTCGCGCTGGGAGCATTCATGGCCTTTGTGGCGGGAGTTGTCCTGCTGGTGATCTATCTGCGAGTCAGCCGCGCTCCCGCCGAACCGCCCTATCGCGCGCCAATGGCGGGCACGGTCATCTGCCCGCGCTGCGGGGCGGGCAACGCGCCCGGCGCTACTGTTTGTGGGCGCTGCGGCGCTCCGCTGAGCGCTGCCGCATCCCGCCCGGCCATGCCTCCCCCCGCCGCGCCTGCTCCGCCTCCATCACCGCGAGTGATGCCGCAGGCCACTCCGGCCTATGCCCCTGGCGCTGCCTCTCGTCCGGCCAACATGCCACACGCCTGGCTAGAAGGCGTGAGCGGGGCGCTGGCAGGACAACGCTTCTGGCTCCAGAAGGCCGATACATTGGTAGGGCGTTCCACTGTGTGCGACGTGCAGATTCCCGACCCCAAAGTGTCGCGGCGGCATTTCATGATCCGCTTTGCGCAGGGGGCGTTCTTCCTGCAGGATCAGCAGAGCGCCCAGGGCACGTGGATCAACGGTGAGCGGGTGCTCGCGCAGCGCCTGCACAACGGGGATCGCATCACCATTGGCGACTCAGTGCTGATCTTCCGCGTGGAGGGCTAGAGGCTGTTATGAACTTTTGCGCAGTATTTTCCCCTCACCGCTAAATCCGTCTCGCTCGCGACGGTGTCGCGGGGCGGGGGAACTTGCCTGCTCTCACACTAGAGCGTGTTATGCACTTTTCCCCTCATCCCCTGGCCCCTTCTCCCTCGCGGGTTCAGGGGCGGATAGAGCTGGAGCAAGCGTAGAGGTTGGCTCGCCCCCGTTTACCTCACCCCCAGCCTC
>FWPU01008177.1_pt1 | contig 18177 bp, 16 predicted proteins | sample 2228361 | NCBI WGS metagenome assembly FWPU01 (sample SAMEA103939777, study PRJEB20133) | metagenome
CGTTGGAGTAATAGGAAGTTTGATTCGTTTGTCAAAGTGCAACGGTACAGTTTTGTCGTTTGTAACCAGGACGTATCCGTGTCCGGCAAATGGGTTGTCGGCGTTCATCAGCGTTTATCTGCGTCCGACAATTTTGGTTGCGGCCAGCGGCCGCGCTATGTATGCGAGGCTCAAGTGGAGTAGATGACGGTGAAAGCATTTGACATTGCCTGGAAAGACCTGCTCATTCGCTTCCGTGACCCGGGCGCCCTGGCGCTGTTGCTGGTCACACCTTTTGCGCTGACGCTGACCATTGCCTTTGCCTTCGGCGGATTGGGCAGCAGCGGCGGCGGCGGCCTGGCCGACATCCCGGTGATAATCATCAACCAGGACACCGGTGAGTTCGGCGCCTATCTGGTGCAGGCTTTCGCTTCGGACGAGTTGGCCGAACTGGTGGAGCCGGTCGTGTTGAGCGATACCGTTGCCGCGCGTGCCGCCGTGGATGCCGACGAGACGGCAGCCGTTATCATCATCCCCGCCGGTTTTTCCGCCAGCCTGATGGCCGTCGGACAGGGAACAGAGGCCGAACCGAGTGTGATCGAGATCTATGCCAATCCGGCCCGGCCCATTAGCGTTGGGGTGGTGCGCGGGATCGTCGCCGAGTTCCTCAGCCGATTGACCGGTGCAATAACGGGCGTGCGGGTGTCTGTCGTGCAGGTGATGCGTGATGGCCTGGCCTCACCCCAGGAGATCCAAGTCCTGGCCGGTCCGATCGGCGAGCGCGCCTGGCAGCAGGTGTCGGCATCCCGTCTCGTCGCCGTAAGGAGCGAAAGCACAGCGCAAAGCAGTAACGGTGGCTTTGACTGGGCAACATATATGGCGCCCAGCATGGCGATCGTGTTTCTGATGTTCACCGTGACGGCCGGCGGGCGCAGCGTGCTGGCCGAGCGTGAGGGGGGCACACTGGCGCGGTTGCTGGTCTCCCCGACGACGGCAACGCAGATTCTCGCCGGCAAGATGCTGGGCATCTTTCTATCCGGCGTGGTACAGGTCACGATTCTGATCGTCGCCAGCAGCCTGCTGCTGGGCTTGCGTTGGGGGGCGCCGGCGCTGGTAGCGCTGATGGTACTGGCGCTGGTGGCCGCCGCCACCGGTTGGGGCACGCTGCTGGCCGCCTATGCCCGCACGCCAGGCCAGGCCAATGCAATCGGTACGATGCTGACGCTCGCGTTCGGGGCGCTGGCAGGGAACTTTTTGCCGCGACAATGGCTACCCGGATGGGTGCGCACGTTGAGTTACATCTCTCCCAACGCCTGGGGGCTTGAGGCTTTTGATGCGTTGATTTCCGGCGGGAATCTGGCTGACCTGGCCGTGCCGCTCATCGCCCTGCCGGTGATGGCGCTTGTGCTGTTCGCCGCGTCCCTGCCGGCCTTTCGCCGCCAGTTCAAGTAGCAGGGGCCTCGCGCCCGCAAGAGGGTCTACGACACAACATCGAGTGGAGAATCGTATGCGCAAAGTCTTCGACGTGGCCTGGAACGATGTACGGATCGAGTTCTCCTCGCGCTGGACGCTGGTCTTCTTCTTGCTTCTGCCCCTTGTGTTCACCGTGCTCATCGGCGCCGGACTGAGCGCTATGTACAGCAGCGATGGCGAGACCGATACCCGCTTCCCGCTGCTGGTGGTAGACGAGGACCACAGTGACCTGTCGGCAGAACTGGGCGCGCTCCTGACGGCTTCTGAGGTGATCCGCCCGCTGTTCGCGGAGCGCGACGAGGCAGAGAAAGCGTTCGTGGAGGGCAAGGCGCCGGCGCTTCTGGTCATCCCATCCGGCTTTGGCGATACGCTCAAGGCTGGCAAGCCGGTGGAACTCGCTCTGCGCAAGGCGACGGGCGACAACCGCGTATTCGCCGTGGAACAGGCGGTACGTGCCGCTGCCGGTCAGGTCAGCAACGGCGTGGTGGCTGCCCTCGTCGGCGTGGCCGAGCGGGAGGGCCTGCAGCCTTTCGAGAGCGACGCCGAGCGCCAGGCCCGCTTTGAAGAGGGGCTGGCGTTGGCCCAGGAGGCCCTTCGCAAGCAGCCGGTCACCATCGAGACCACCTACGCGCCGGAGGTTGAGATTCGGATCGCCAGCGGCTTTGAACAATCGTCGGCCGGGCAACTGGTCACCTGGGTCAACATCACGCTCATCGGCGCAGCGGAGGTTTTCGTCAACGAACGGTTGGGCGGCACATTGCGCCGCTTGCTGATCACGCCCACGCGCAAGGCGACGATCCTCGCCGGCAAGATCGTGGGCCGCCTGGGGATGGGCATTGTGCAGATGACCCTGCTGATCGGATTCGGCAAGTTTGTTCTTGGCGTGGAGTGGGGCCGCTCGCTCGTGGCCCTGGCGCTCGTGGTGCTGGCCTTCGGCCTGGCAAGCGTGGCGCTGGGGGTACTGCTGGGGACGTTCGCCAGGACGCGCGGTCAGGCCTCCGGGTTGACCATCCTCTTCTCAATGCTGACGGCGGCCCTGGGCGGCGCCTGGTGGCCGCTGGAGGTCACGCCCCCGGTCTACCAGACGGTTGTCAAAGTCCTGCCCACCACCTGGGCCATGCTCGGCTTCAACGATGTGATCGTGCGCGGCCAGAGTGTGGCTGGCGTACTGCCCGAGGCGGGGATTCTGTTGGGCTTTGCACTGGTCTTTTTCGTCGTCGGCATCTGGCGGCTCAGGTACGAGTAGCGTCGGCGAGGCATCGTTACTCTTGGGCGCACCCATAGCGCGGCCTCCGGCCACAACCAATTCAGCGGACACGGATAAACACGGATTCACACGGATTGAAAAATAAAAATCCCCATCCGTGTTTGTCCGTGAAAATCCGTGTCCCACAAATCCTGTTAGCGCGCCAAACCGCTGGGGCGGGGTCACCCCGCCTCTACTTTGGCGCGAAGATTGTATGCGCCCGTTTCTCTTCCCCCTTGACAACAAGTAATTTTTATGGTAAAATACTTTATGCTGCAAAGTTACCAGGAGGAGACGATGGATTCCAAGCAGGCTTTGGACGATCTCAAGGCCATCCGCCAGATTATGGAGCGCACTCGCCAGGAGTCAGGTCGGGAGGGTGGATGGATCATGGTGCTGTGGGGCATCATCTGGCTGGTTGGCTTTGTGGCCTCCCAGTTTCTGCCCGCATTCGTCGGGTGGGTCTGGTTGGTGCTGAACCCGCTGGGCATCGGTATCACCATCTGGCTGAGCGTGCGCATGTCCCGTCACACCGTACAATCCGGTGTCTCGCGCGCGATTCTCGTATGGTGGGTCGCCCTGTTCGCTTTCGATGCCCTGATAATCTGGCTGTTTCACCTGGACCTGAGCCGTGATCTGATCGTGCTGATCCTGTTGACCATCGCCTTCGGCTACTTTCAGTTCGGGCTCTTTACCGACCGGCGCATCAGTATCATCGGCATCTTGATGGCCGTCTTGACCGTCGGGGCGACCCTGTTGCTGCCGGAGTACTTTTACTTGACGATGGGCGTTCTGGGTGGCGGGCTGCTGCTGGGAAGCGGGTTGTGGTTCCTGCGCCGCAAGGAATGAGCGATGGCCGATCTGGATCCGATCATCCACCAGCCGACGCGCCTGCGCATTATGGCGGCGCTGGTCAGCCTCGATGCGGACGAGAAAGCCGACTTTGGCTTCCTGCGCGACCTGCTGGGACTGACCGACGGCAACCTCAGCGTCCACCTGCAGAAACTGGAGGAAGCGGGTTACGTGACGGTGGAAAAGGCTTTTGTCGGGCGACGGCCCAAGACGTGGATCTATGCTACACCGGTGGGACGTGCTACCTTTGCGGCGCACGTGAGCGCGTTGGCGAGGATTGTGGCCCAGGCGCAGAAGGGCGTTCCTGAAGGGCTGGGCACGTGACATTATCGGGAGAATGAAAGGGATAGGACATGAGCAACGATAAAGCAATCCGGGTTCAAGACCTGCACAAGTACTATGGCGATGTGCGCGCCGTGCAGGGCGTCAGTTTTGACGTGCAGGCAGGCGAGATCTTTAGCCTGCTGGGGCCCAACGGTGCGGGCAAGACGACCACCATCTCGGTCATCTCGTGTCTGCTTCAGCCGACCCAGGGCGATGCTTACGTGTTGGGCCACTCGGTCACACGGGAGCCGATGGCGGTCAAGGCGGCGATCGGCGTTGTCCCCCAGGAGGTCGCGCTCTACGAGGACCTCTCGGCACGCGAGAACCTTCTCTTCTGGGGCAAGATGTACGGCCTGCGCGGCAAGATGCTCAAGCAGCGCGTGGACGAGGTGCTGGAAGTGATCGGCCTGGCCGACCGGCAGAAGGGGCGCGTCGGCAAGTTCTCCGGTGGGATGAAGCGACGGCTCAACATCGGCATCGCGCTCCTGCACCGGCCCCAGGTGCTCATCCTGGATGAACCGACCGTGGGTATTGACCCCCAAAGCCGGCGCAGCATCCTGGATAGCGTGAAGGAACTGAATCGGCAGGGAGCGACGCTACTCTACACCACGCACTATATGGAAGAGGCGCAGGAACTCTCCGACCACATCGCCATTATGGATCACGGCAAGTTAATCGCGCAGGGCACGCACGCGGAGTTGGTCAAGATCGTCGGTGAATTGGATCGGATTGACCTCATGCTCAACGTCGAGGCGGCACCGGTGATCGAGCGCTGGAGGGCGGTAGAAGGTGTGCGCCGGGTTTCGGCGGAGGACGGCAAGGTCACCGTGCTGGCCGACGACAGCAACCTCGTCCTGCCACATCTGTTCGAGGCAGCGACGCAGGCGGGCGCGCGCATCACCTCGGTCGAGATTCAAGAGCCGAACCTGGAGGCGGTGTTTCTCCATCTCACAGGAAGGGCGTTGAGAGACTGAAGCGTAAAACGTAAAGAGTAAAACGTAAAGCGTAATTACGTTTTACTCCTTACGTGTAACGGGAGATACCCAATGAAAGTCCTAGACATCGCTCTGAAAGATTTGCGCCGCTTCCTGCGCAACTATTTCTTCCTGGGCCTGGGGATCGGCGTACCGGTGCTGATGGGCGCGATCTTTTACTTTGCCTTCGGCGGGCTGGCCAGCGATGGCGGCTTCAACCTGCCGCAGATAGATGTCGTGGTGGTGAATCTTGATGAGCCGGTGGCAGCCTATGGCAACTTTTCTGCCGGTGAGATGTTAGCCGGCATCCTCCAATCTGAGGAACTGGGCGGGCTGCTGGCGGTGACGGAAAGCAATTCCGCTGCCGCCGCCCGCGCTGCCGTGGATCGCCAGGAGGCCGACGTCGCCGTCATCATCCCGGCAGACCTGAGCGCTGCCGTGTTCGACCCACGGGGCCGGGCCGAGATCGAGGTCTATCACGATCCCACGCTGACCATCGGGCCGGGCATCGTCAAGTCCATCGTCACCCAGTTCGTGGACGCGCTGGCCGGCTCCAAGATCGCGGCGGGTGTGGCTTACGCGCAACTGGCCGAACAAGGTGTGACGGTGGATGGAACGACTATACAGAACATCGCCATGCGCTATGCGGAATGGTCAGCTTCGCTGGTCGAGAGCCAGGGAGCGAGCGCACTGCTTGCCGTTCAGCCCCCTGCCGGCAGCAAAGAGCAGGGCAATCGGGTGCTGGCAATGATCGGCGGGATTATGACGTCTATGATCATCTTCTACGCCTTCTACGCCGGCGCGGCGTCGGCGCTGACTATCTTGCAGGAAGAAGAGGATGGGACATTGCCCCGGCTCTCCACCACTCCCACCCCGATGTCCGCCATTCTGGGCGGCAAACTCATCGCCGTTTTCGCGCTGATCATCGTCCAGGTGTCGGTTCTGATGGCGTTCTCGTCCCTGATCTTCAAGACGGCCTGGGGCGCGCCCGGCCCCATGTTGCTGGCTATCGTCGGCCTGGTCGTCCTGGCGGGCAGTTTCGGCATCTTTGTCATGTCGTGGCTCAAGGACACCAGGCAGGCGGGCGTCGTCCTCGGCGGCGTGATGACGGTGGTGGGCATGGTGGGCATCAGCAGCGTGTTCACGGGTACGGTGCCGGGCGCAGGTGGCGGGATCGCGGCAATCCTGCCGCTCTTCACGCCGCACGGCTGGGCGCTGCGGGCATGGCGGTTGGCTATGGACGGCGGCGGCATCGGCGATATGCTCCTGCCTTTTGTCGTGATGGTCGCCCTGACCACCGTCTTTTTCTCCATCGGTGTGCTCAGGTTCAGAAAGCGGTTGGGAGGACATTGATGCGCAGTATTGATTTGATGGTCAAGGACCTGCAACAACTCGTCCGCAACTGGATGACGCCCGTGTTTCTGGTCGCCATGCCGATCGGATTCACGCTCTTCTTCGGGATGATTTTTAGCGGCGCGAGCGGCCAGAGCGATCCGCGCCTGCCGGTCGCCTTCGTGGATCAGGACAACGGCAGCGTCCTCAGCACCCATCTGCTTGACCTGCTTGAGGCGTCCGACGCGATTCGTCCGGTGGTGTCAGACGAGTCCGTTGACCGTGTGGAGAGGAAGGTGGGCCAAGACCTGGCGGCTGCCGTGATCGTCCCTGCCGGCTACAGCGAGCGGGTGCTGGCGGGGGAGGACGCGCCCTTGACGGTCGTCGCTGATGGCGGCACGGCCGCCGGTTCAACGGCGCAGACCGCGATCCAGGCCGCCGCTATGCGCCTGCGCGGCGCGGTCAAGACCGCCCAACTCAGCGCCGAGGCGCTGGAAGCGCAGGGCCAGGCCGCCGACGAGTCGTTCCTGGTGGGCGTGCTGGACAAGGCCATCGCGGCGTGGCGCCGGCCGCCGCTGACGGTCGTCGCGACGCAATCCGGGGCCGCCGTCGAGGAGGACGAAGAAGTGGCGGTGATGGCGGGTCGCTACAGCCAGGCCTCGCCGGGGATGATGGTGCAGTTCTCCATCGCCGGCATCATGGGAGCAGCGCAGATCCTGGTGCTGGAGCGCAAGTCCCGTAGCCTGCAGCGACTGCTGACGACGGCCATCTCGCGTGCAGAGATCATCGTGGGGCACTATCTGACCATGTTCGTGATGATCCTGGCGCAACTGGTTGTGCTGATCGGCTTTGGGCAACTGCTGGGGGTGAATTACATGCGCGAGCCGGTCGCCGTGCTGCTGCTGGCAGTGACGATGGCGTTGTGGACGGCCAGCCTGGGCTTGCTGATCGGCACCCTGGCCAAGACGGAGGAACAGGCCATCATCTTTTCCCTGATCCCCATGTTCGTTCTCTCCGCCCTGGGCGGTGCGTGGATGCCGCTGGAGGTCACCGGCAAGGTGTTCCAGGCCGTCGGCCATCTCCTGCCGACCGCGTGGGCGATGGATGGGATTCAACATATCATCGTGCGCGGGCTAGGGTTGGAGTCGGCGCTGTTGCCGGCGGGCATCATGCTGGCCTATGCCGTGGCGCTGTTTGCGCTGGCGGCGTGGCGCTTCACGTTCGAGCAAAGGGGACGATAGTCCCCGTATCTGGCATTGCGAACGAGCAAAATGCCATACCCGGCAGTGGCGGATTGTCGTCCGCCACGAGCAGCCCACTGTTCTGTGTTGATCCAGAGAAACCAGCGTTCATCAGCGTTTATCTGCGTCCGACAATTCTGATTGCGGCCAGAGGCCGCGCTATGCATAGCGAACGCTATGTGTTGCACACCCTCTCCATTGGTGGTAGAATACCATCGTCGCCCGTTGGTTAGAATGCTCCCCTCGACCCTCTTACACTCCGGTGACGACACCCTGCCTGGTGATCTCCCCGGGTAGGCTACAGGATGCAGAGGCGGCGTGAGGAGGTTGGGATGAAAAAGAGTCGGGTTCATGGGGGTGGGTACCTGGCCTTCACGACCTTCGCCGTGATGGCGGTCCTTCTCGTGGGCGAATCGGCTTCTCTGGCGCAGACCGGAGAACGCGTGGCCGTGATCACCGCCAAGGGTGTCATTGATCCCCTTATCGCTCAATACGTGAGGCGAGGAATCCAAGTCGCTTGGCAGGATGGGGCCCAATGCCTGGTCATCCGGCTGGACACGCCAGGTGGATCTGACGGTCCAATGCGAGACATCGTCCAGGATATACTGAACGCTCCGGTGCCTGTTGTGGTCTACGTGTCCCCGGCCGGAGCGCGGGCGGGTTCGGCGGGTGTATTTGTCACCCTCGCAGCCCACATCGCGGCGATGGCTCCTGCCACCAACATTGGGGCTGCCCATCCCGTAGGTGTGGGTAGCGAAATCACCGGGACGCTGGACGTGAAGGCTACCAACGATGCCGCAGCCTATGCCAGAGCCATCGCCGAAAGGCGACAGCGCAATGCGGAATGGGCCGAGAGAGCCGTGCGCGAGAGTATCTCGATTACGGCCAACGAGGCCGTGGAGGCTCGAGTCGTGGACCTCATCGCCGACGACCTGACGGACTTGCTGGAAGAGATTGACGGTAGGAGGGTGCCGACGGCCACAGGGGAGCGCGTTCTGGCGACCAGGCATGCAGAGCCATACGAAGTGCGGATGTCCCTACCGCAACAGATCCTGCACGCCATTGTGGATCCTAACATCGCCTATCTACTCCTCACGCTCGGCATCATTGCCCTTACTGCCGAGTTCTATCACCCAGGGGCCATCTTCCCTGGGGTGACAGGGGCGATCTGTCTGATCCTGGCCTTTGTCGCTTTCGGCAGCCTGCCTGTCAATTGGGGTGGCGTCGCGCTCATCATCTTGGCCGTCGTTCTCTTCATCCTTGACATCAAGGTCGCCGGCTACGCCCTGAGTGTGGGAGGTGTCATCGCCTTCATCCTCGGCTCGCTGATGATCTTTAGCCCCCTTGGCCCGACATCGCCCCTTATGCCACGGCTCACCGTCTCGTGGCCCGTTATCGCGGCCATGACGGCCGGGATCGCCGGATTCTTCCTCTTTGCCCTCTCGGCCGGGCTGAGAGCGCAGCGGGCCAGAATCGTCAGCGGGATAGAGACCGTGATAGGTGCGACGGGTGTGGCAACCTCTGATCTGGATCCCCGAGGCACGGTCCAGGTCAAGAGCGAGTTGTGGAGCGCCGTCGCTGAGGAAGGACAGGCCATCAAGAAAGGAGAAGGAGTCAAAGTGGTGGGTGTCGAAGGGTTGCGACTCAGAGTCACCAAGGAATAGCCTAGTTCTCGGCACAAAACTGGCCCGGAGGCCCGGCTTTAGCCGGCAAGCCCCGATAAATCGAGGCGTCTGCTGTGTTTTGGGCCGGAAACTAGCCAAAGGAGGTGTGCGATATGTTCGGAACGTTCATGGGAATCGTGTTCCTGATCATTGCTGTGATTGTCCTCTTCAGCCTGGCGATCAAGATCGTGCGGGAGTACCAGCGTATCGTCGTCTTCAGGCTGGGGCGGTGTATCGGCGCAAAGGGGCCAGGCCTTGTTCTGCTGATCCCCTTCATTGACAGACCCGTCTGGGTGGACCTGCGGGAACAGTATCTGGAGGTGCCTCACCAGACCTGCATCACCAGGGACAATGCGCCCATCTCGATTGACTTTCTGATATACTGGAAGGTGGTCGGCGCGGTAGATAGTGTGGTGCAGGTAGGCAACTTTGCCGGTGCCTCTCAAGGGATTGCCACCACGTCCCTGCGCGCAGTCATCGGCGACATCATCCTCGATGATGTGCTGGCCAAACGCGAGCATATCAACGAGGTGCTCAGGGAGAAACTGGACGAGGTCACCGAGCGTTGGGGGGTGAAGGTCACGGCTGTCGAGATCCGCGAGATCCTGCCCCCACGCGAGGTTCAGGACGCCATGACGCGCCAGATGGCCGCAGAACGCGGCCGTCGGGCCATGGTGACCGAAGCCGACGGCAAGCGCGAGGCGGCGATCAAGGTTGCTGAGGGCGAAAAGCAATCGGCGATCCTCAGGGCGGAGGGAGATCGGCAGGCTGCCATCCTGCGTGCCGAGGGATTCGCTCTGGCGCTGGACAAGGTTTTTGCGGTGGCCAAGACCGTGGATGCCAAGACGATGAGCCTCCAATACCTGGAGACTCTCAAGACTCTGGGGGCTAGCCCGGCAACCAAGTTCGTGTTGCCGATGGAGTTCACCAACCTGCTGCGTCCCTTCCTGGGCCATACGGAAGAAGCAGCCGAGTAACTATTCAGCCCAGCGGTTGAAACCGCGGGCTGAAAGGGCGCTTCGCGGCGGGCGACTGCCTGCGCGGTCGCCGAAGGCGTCCACGAAGGTGGACGCTCGGCTGAAAGCCCCCCAGGGGTGATTTTAATCGCCAGGGGCTGGATAGTGACCTGTCGTCTATGCACGAACTCTCCGTCACCCAAAGCATCCTGGAGATCGCGCTACGCCACGCGGAAAAGGCCAATGCGCGCCGCATCACGCGGCTCAATCTGGTCATCGGAGAACTGAGCGGTATCGTCGGCGATTCGGTGCAATTCTACTGGGACATCGTCGGTAGAGGCACCATCGCCGAAGGGGCCGAATTGTGCTTCGAGCGCGTGCCGGCGGCGCTGCGCTGCCTGGATTGCAGTCACACCTTCACCCTGGATGGGCGCGAATATGCCTGCCCTTCCTGTGGCAGCGCGCGCATCGCGATCGCCGGAGGCGATGACTTTCGCCTCGAAAGCATCGAGATCGAGTAGGGCGGAATATCATTCCGCCCTACCGCTGGGAGGAGTTGTGACCGTCAAAGTATCTGTCGTCGAGCAGATCCTGAGCGCCAACGACCAACTGGCTGCCGCCAACCGCGCACGACTTGACGAAGCCGGCGTCTTTGCCATCAACTTGATGGCCTCCCCCGGCGCCGGCAAGACCAGCCTGATCACACGCACCGTCGAGGCGCTGACAGGGGAACTGCGCATCGGCGCGGTGGACGGCGACATTGCTACTACCCTTGACGCCGATCGCATCGCCGCGCTGGGCGTGCCGGCCGTGCAGGTCAACACCGGCGGCGCCTGCCACCTCGATGCGGCGATGCTGCAGAGCGCGTTGCCGCAGTTGCCGCTCGACCAACTCGACCTGTTGATCGTCGAGAACGTCGGCAACCTGGTCTGTCCGGCAACGTTCACACTGGGCGTGCATCGCAACGTGCTGATCGCCAGCGTTCCCGAAGGGGACGACAAGCCGTACAAATACCCGGTGATGTATCGCGGGGTGGATGCGCTGGTGCTGAACAAGGTGGACGTGCTGGCGGCGTTCGATTTCGATGTTGACTATTTCCGGCGTGGAGTGGAAGCGCTCAACGCGGGCCTCGCCTTCTTCCCGCTCTCTTGCAAGACCGGGGAAGGGCTGACGGCGTGGCTGGATTGGGTACGTGACGAGGTGAAGAAGCATGTGCCTGGGGGTTCCGGCTCGCATCGTTGAGGTCACAGCCTAGGCCCTAACACGCAGGCGATTGTGTCATCGTCCACGCCGGCCTTGCCATCAGCGCGTTGGGTGAGGTGGGGTAGCCGTCTGGAAAGCACGAAACGGGTTGCCAACCGGCAACCCGTTTGACGTTTACTCGCTCATCGCCTCAATCCGAGAGCGAAGCGTTGCACTTCTCCACCGCGCCGGACAACTGCGCTGCTGCGTCCCCGCCGTTGACAACGGCTGTGAGCATCTCGCGGATTGCCTCCCGGCACACGTCGTAGCCGGCCACACTTGGTTCCATGGCGACCTCATAGCCCAGAAGGCCAAACGCTGTCTGGTATGGTGGGCTCTGGGCAAAGTGATCCTGCAAGAGATCGGCTGTGGAAGCCCGCACCGGGAAGTAACTGAGCGCGCGGGCCCAGCGGGCCTGTTGGTCGGGCTCCGTGAACCACTTGATGAACAGCCAGGCTGCCAATTGTTGCGCTGGCGTGGTCCTGAGGACCAGGAAGATGGGGCCGTGCATATACACTCTCGGCGTGCCCCGTGTCGTGGGCAGAGGCGCCACTGACCAGTCGAAGCCGCCACCACCGGTTACTGCGCGACGATAATCGGGCAGGGCGGAAGCGCTATCAATCGTGAAGAGAACCTTTCTCTTGCCAAAATCAGCCCGGTCGCCGGAGGGTTCTCTTTCGAGGACGGCACAGCCATCGCGGAGGAGCTCCTGAATGTAGGTGAGCGTCGTCAATCCTTGGTCTGCTCCAAATGCATAGACGCCACTATCCACGTCGAGTATCTGTCCGCCCCGATTGAACAGCATGTCGGCGAAGGTGGCAGGGTCTACAGAGAGCCCATAACCGTAGGTGCCGGCCTCAGGATCACTGGCAGCACAGGCCATTTCTCGAAAGTCGTTCCAAGTTGCGGGAGGCGCAGTATAACCGAGTTCCATCAACCAATCTTTGTTGTAGTAGAGTACCTCCATAGACACGTAAAACGGCCAACCATAATAGACCTCTGAGGATGGCCGAGCGCTCGCGTCCAACGGAGCACGAAGGAAATCGGCCCTTTCCGACCATCTGTACCCCCAGCGCCGGCTCTCTGTGTAGGGCCCCAATTCCACCGCAAGCCCTTGCGAGGCGTAGGCAATGGCCCGATGCGGCTCCGCTGCCACGATGTTGGGCAATGCTGCGGATCCACTGCGTGCAACAACTTTTTGGTATATCGTGTCAGGGGAGCCGGCGTACTCGGCGATCACGGTGATATTCCACTCGTTCTCGACGTTGAACTGGTCAATCATCTCCAACAGTGTCTCCTCCTGGACGCCGTTCTGATGGTACCAGTAGACGATTGCCTGTCCACGCGGATTGAGGCGCTCCAGGGTACCGTAGACCTGGGGATCGTAGGATGGGGATGCGGCCGGTGCTGTCGCCGGCATGCGCTTGCATGAGGCAAGTCCAGGAGCAACGATGACGAGGGCGAGCAGAAATGGCACCAGTCTGGATGGCATTCGTGCGTCCGTAGCGACCTCCTCAGCAGCGTATGCCTGGCATCATAGGTTGAGGGGGAGGGCGATCAAGCACGTGTGACATGAGGCGATAGATGGTCAGAGCGCGTTGTCCTCGAAGAAGCCATGGGGCTTCGGCAAGAGTCCTATTCGACGAAACCGACGTACTGCAGCGGCCAGTACGAGAACCAGGCACGCCCTACGATGACATCAACCGACACGGGCCCGAAACTGCGCGAGTCGTTGGATGCGCCGCGATTGTCACCCATCACGAACACGTGCAACGGGGGGATGGTCAACGGGCCGTAACTGCCCCCGCCGGGGTTGGTTGCCCACGGCTCCTGGAGCGGTTTGCCGTCAATGTACACCTGCCCGTCACGCAATTCGATGGTCTCGCCGGGCAGCCCGATCACGCGCTTGATCAGCATGTCGGGCTGTTCCGGCATGTTGAGCACCACGATGTCACCGCGCCGGGGGCCATGGAACAAGCGATAGGTCACTTTCTCCACGATCACCCGCTGGGAGGTGTGGAGATTGGGTTCCATACTCTGTCCGAGTACCTGGGTGGCCTGGGCCAGAAAGACGTTGATGACCAACGCAATGAGCACGGCGGGGATGACCGTCTCGGCCACCTCGCGCAGTGCTCGCAAGGCCCAATGTCGTCTTGGCGCTCCCGGACCGGGAGGGGGCGGGTTGCCCTGGGGTTCGATGCTCTCGGTCATAGCGATCCCTTGTGGGGAAGGTGTACCTTACGCCTACCGCCGCCGCGGTGGACGGTGTTTACCGTCGCCGTGGTCTCCGCTTGGCCTGCTCCCGCTTCTGTTCCCCCCTCGGCTAGCCGTGGGTCTATCGGCTTGGCGGGCCTGTTCGGGCGTCCAGCCTTCCAGCACCGCCCGGCGCGAGAGGCGGATCTTGCCATCGGGGCTGATGTCGGTCACCATCACCATGATCTCGTCCCCGACCTTGACCTCGTCCTCGACCTTGCCGACGCGATAGTCCGCCAGTTGCGAGATGTGCACCATGCCGTCGGTGCCCGGCGCGATCTCGACGAACGCGCCAAATTCGGTAGTGCGCACGACCTTGCCGGTGTAGATGCGCCCGATCTCTGCTTCTTCGGTCAGCGTCTCGATCATCCGCTGTGCTTTTTCGGCGTTGGGCCCGCTCGTGGAGGCGATGTAGACTGTGCCGTCGTCCTCGATGTCAATGCGCACGTTGCACTGTTCCTGGATCGAGCGCACTGTCTTGCCGCCCGGCCCGATGATCGCGCCCAACTTGTCCGGGTCCACGTGCAGGATCGTGATACGCGGCGCGTAAGGCGAAAGTTGTGCGCGCGGGGCAGGGATGGTGGCAGCGAGTACGTCGAGGATCTGCAGGCGTGCCTGACGGGCTTGTTCTAGCGCCTGGCTCACGATGTCGAAGGAGAGGCCGCTTGTTTTGATGTCCATCTGCAGCGCGGTGATGCCGTTGCGCGTGCCGGCGACTTTGAAGTCCATGTCGCCGATATGGTCCTCCATCCCCTGGATATCGGTGAGAATCTGATAGCGGCCGTTTTCCATCATCAGGCCCATGGCGATGCCGGCGACGTGGGTCTTGATGGGGACGCCGGCATCCATCAGCGCCAGTGTGCTGCCACACACGCTGGCCATCGAGGTCGAACCGTTGGAGCCGAGCACCTCGCTGACGACGCGGATGGTGTAGGGGAATTCCTCTTCGGGCGGGATCACCGGCAAGAGCGCCCGTTCGGCCAGCGCGCCGTGGCCGATTTCGCGCCGGCGGGGGCTGCCCAACTTGCGCACCTCGCCGGTGGAGTAGGGCGGGAAGTTGTAGTGGTGGATGTAGCGCTTGGTGTCTTCCGGCGACAGGTCGTCCAGTGTTTGCTCCTCGCGCGGGGTGCCCAGTGTGACGACGGAGAGCACCTGCGTCTCGCCACGGTTGAACAGGCCGGACCCGTGTGTACGCGGCAGCAAGCCCACTTCGGCGGAGAGCGGGCGAATGGCCTGGGGCGTGCGTCCATCGGCGCGGATGCCTTCCTCGAGGGTGCGTTTGCGGACGATCTCGCGCAGCACTTTGTCAAAGGCCTCTTTGACGGTTCTCTCTTCCCATCCCTCCGGCAGGTTTGCGATCAGTTCGCTTTTCAGCGCGTCCAGCCGATCGTTGCGCTCGTCCTTAGTCGTCGCGCCATAGACGGCCTCGGGGATGCGGTCGGCGGCTTTTTGGCGGACGAACTCGCGCACGTGTTCTGGTACGGCGTAGGAAACGTACGGGTTCTTGGGTTTGCCCACCGCCGCGCGCATCTCGTTCTGCATGCGGATCACGTCCTGGATGGCCTCGTGGCCGCGGCGGAGCGCCTCGACCATGACGGCTTCGCTGACTTCGTTTGCGCCGGCTTCGACCATCAACAGGGCCTCGGCGGTGCCGGCCAAGCGCAGGTCGAGCGCACTGCGCTCCATCTGCGAGACGGTCGGATTGACGACCAATTGGCCATCCATGTAGCCTATGCGCACGGCGCCTACCGGCCCATTGAACGGGATGTCGGAGATGGTGAGTGCTGCCGAAGCGCCGATGATGGAGAGGATGTCTTCTTGGTGTTCCTCGTCATGCGAAAGCGGTGTGATGATGACCTGGACCTCGTTGCGCATGTCGTGTGGGAACAGGGGACGGATGGGGCGATCGACCAGCCGCGCGGTGAGCGTGGCCGACTCGGTGGGTTTCCCTTCGCGGCGGAAGAACGAGCCGGGGATGCGGCCGGCTGCATAGAGTCGTTCCTCAAAGTCCACGGAGAGGGGGAAGTAATCGAGGCCTTCCTGGGCTTCTTCTGACATTGTTGCCGTGACGAGCAGCAACGTGTCACCCTGGCGGATGGTGACCGAGCCGCCTGCCTGTTGGGCCAGTTTCCCGGTCTCGACGGTGATGGTTTCATTGCCCAGCCGGGCGGTAAACCTGTGATTATTCATTTGTGAATACCTCCGTATCTAGGCCGGCGCGGAGGTCAGGGACTGGGAGGTAGCGCGTAACAGGTTTGCTACGCGCCACTTCCCAATTCCTGGACCTGCGCCTGGCCGAAAGTGATGATGTTTCGATTGGTATAACCAAACGAGTAGATGGGAGTTCTCCCCGCATCTACTCGTTCGATTGGCCTTGTACTGCTTTGTGACGGACTATCTGCGTAGCCCGAGTCGCCCGATGAGTTCCTTGTAGCGTTCCGGGTCTTTACGACTGAGATAGGTCAGATGACGTCTGCGTTGGCCGACCATTTTGAGCAGGCCACGCCGGGAGTGTTCGTCGTGTTTGTGCGTCTTGAGATGCTCGGTCAATTGGTTGATGCGGGTGGTCAAGAGTGCGATCTGCACTTCCGGCGAGCCGGTATCGTTAGGGCCATTTCCGTACTGCTGGATGATGGCTTGTTTTTCCTGCTTACTCAACGGCACATTTCCTCCTTCTAAACGCGGGAGGGGAAGCAACTCCCGTTGTAGGGCATATTTTACCACGATTTAGCCGGGGGTGCAAACGCGGGGGATAGGCCGGGGGGTGGTATTTGCTTGACGGGATAGGCGGGTTGTGGTATGATACAGTGCGCTTGGGGGCGTAGTGTAGCGGTTAACATGCCGGCCTGTCAAGCCGGAGATCGCGGGTTCAAATCCCGTCGCTCCCGCCTCAAGTAGTTCTGCACTGCAGCGAGAACTGTAGCCTCGGTGGGTGCAGAGGCTTGAATGGAGAGCCATCCCAGCGTACTTGTCGGTGCCCGGGGTGGCTTTTTCGTCTCTGCGATGGGGCGGTTTCAAGGCGACATTTCCTTATCTTGCCGCCAGTTGTCTGTAGTACAACTCTCGTGAATTGTCACTACTCTAACCCGACCTAACTGCCTGCGCTTCCATCACGCAGCGGTCAGACTCCACAATCCCTTCCAGGCCCTTCTGCTTTACAGTCTGCTCGATCTTCTCCATCCCTGCCCGGTACGGCTCGTCGGGCAGGTTCCTCAACGGTCCACACCGCTCCCGCTCCGCCACGACCTCGCGTATTGCCCGCAACGCAGTTTGTCTCGCTTCTCGTCTGTTAGAACACGAAAACCCTGCTGTTCAGAAGTCAAGCGGGCTGCGGACGGCGAGGCCGCCACGTTGGAGGACGTGGGTGTAGATCATCGTTGTCCGGACGTCCTTGTGGCCGAGGAGTTCCTGGACGGTGCGGATGTCGTAACCGGACTGGAGGAGATGGGTGGCGAAGGAGTGGCGGAGGGTGTGGCAGGTGACGCGTTTTTGGAGGCCGGCTTTTTGGGCGGCTTGTTTGACGGCACGCTGGAGGCCGGAGGGGTCGAGGTGATGGCGGCGTTCTTTTCCGCTGCGGGGATCGCGGGAGCGTCTGGGGGCTGGGAACAGGTATTGCCAGGCGAGTTGTCGGGCGGCGGTGGGGTATTTTTCGGCCAGGGCGTAGGGCATGTAGACTTCGCCATCGCTGGCGGCCAGGTCGTCTTCGTGGAGGAGGCGGACGCGCTCGATCTGGCGGCGCAGGTCGGGGATGATGGTTTCGGGTAGGGGGACGATGCGGTCTTTTTCGCCTTTGCCATCGCGCACGGTGATGCACTTGTACTCAAAGTCAACATCTTTGACGCGCAAGCGGACACATTCCATCAGGCGCAGGCCTGAGCCGTAGAGCAATTGGGCCATCAGTTTGTGCGTGCCGCTGAGATGATCGAGGAGGCGGAGCGCTTCGTCGCGGCTGAGGACGGTGGGGAGGCGTTCGGGCCGTTTGGCGGTAGAGAGGAGGACGGGTTCGATTTCTTTGTGGAGTACTTCGCGGTAGAGGAAGAGGAGGGCAGAGAGTGCCTGGTTCTGGGTGGAGGCGGAGACGTTGCGTTGGGTGGCGAGGTGGACGAGGAATGCCTGGATTTCCTGGGCGCCCATTTCGGCAGGATGACGTTTGTGGTGGAAGAGGATGAAACGACGGATCCAATCCAGGTAGGTTTCTTCGGTGCGGTAGGAGTAGTGTTTAACGCGGAGGACGTCACGGACTTGATCGAGCAGTTTTTTAGCCATGGGTTATTGACAAACGCTTCTGAGTTGGAGTATAATATTAGGCAGGGGGCCAGGCACAGTGAGCAAGAGTTTTTACCCCGAAGGACACTGCGGCTCCACTAAGGACACAGAGGTATCCCCCGTGCCCTTTTGTGTGTCCTTCGTGCCTCTCGTTTTCGGTTCCGGCTTCTCTGGGTTAGGGAAGTGCGCTTGTGTATTATACGCGGTTATGGCATTTTGTCAAGATTGTGCTATTTAGGTTGAGATTTTCTGCAATTGATGCAGAATGCGGACATTGGTAAGATATAGGCTACGCTCAAGACCAGATTTATGGGAAGAGGGTCAAGGTTATGACTTGGTCGGGCACGAGATACAAAGTGAACCTTCGGGGTCGTT
>FWPU01008178.1_pt1 | contig 18173 bp, 8 predicted proteins | sample 2228361 | NCBI WGS metagenome assembly FWPU01 (sample SAMEA103939777, study PRJEB20133) | metagenome
GCCCTGGGAGCGCGCTACGACGGCCACCCCGATCTGGAGAGCGTCGATGTGTCCATCGTCGGCGCCTGGGGCGAGGGTGCGGGCTCCGCCCTGTTGAGCCGGCCTACCCGGGAGGCACTGGTCGACGCATACATCGATTCGTTCAACAAAACGCCTCTCCTCATGCTGCTGACAGATCACAAAACCAACTCCTATGGACTTTCACGGGCCGACGTTGGCTGGCGCGTCGATTGTCTCGGAGACATGGGAGGCTTTTCTGATCCCAATTGGTCCCATATGCAGGATTACTATCCGCAAGGTATCATTAACTTTGGAATGCGCGACGCCTGGAAAAAGGCGCCGGTATCTTTCGAGGTCTGCTGGGTGATGCAGCATTGGAAAAACAAGGGTTGGGACGTCGATTACATCATCGATCAGTCTCTCAAGTGGCACATCTCCTCTTTCAACGCAAAATCCTCCGCTGTGCCGCAGGAGTGGTGGCCGAACGTCAACCGCTGGTTAAGAAAAATGGGTTATCGCTTTGTGCTCCGCAAGTTCACCTATCCGGCGACAGTGCGACCCAATGGCAAACTGGCCTTCACCACGTGGTGGGAGAACAAGGGTGTTGCGCCCTGCTACAAAAAGTTCCTCCTCGTCCTCCGGCTGAAAAGCGCCCAGCGAACCGCCGTGCTCGAAACCGACGCCGACGTCCGAACGTGGCTCCCGGGGGACAACCTGTACGATGATGCGGTATTCGTTCCCTTTGACATGCCGCCCGGGACGTACGACCTTGACATTGGCTTGCTGGACCCTCGGACCCGCGCGCCAAAAGTCAAGCTCGCCATCGAGGGGGTGGTGGATGACGGCTGGTACCGGCTGGGCAAGATTGAGGTCGGAACCCGATCTTACTGATCGCTTCCGGAACGCCGCCGGCTACTTGAGGCGCAGCAGGATGACGTCGTCACCGGGCACCCGGACGCGCTCGCCTTCCATCGTCAGTTTGCGGGCGTCGAGAGCCACCCTCCGCTCACCGTCGATGATCTCGGCCTGCGTCAGCACTCGCAGCGGATTGGGGAGCCGCTCCGGCGCCACCGTACTCCGAACCTCCGTCGGCTGTTCACCCAAGTTCGCCAGAAGAATATAGGCCTCTCCAGGTTTGCTGTAAATCGCTGATGTGGCATTGCGGCCATCGAGGGCAACAGCGTCGTTCCGGTAGTCAGCAAACTGGTACTGCTCCAGGTCTCCCAGCGGCCTCAGAATCTTATACAGCTCGATCGCCTCCTCGCTGGCCGGCCACGGCGCGACTGACGCCATCAGCGTGGCCACGGCGTGTGCCCGATAGAGCCGCCTAGGGGCGCCGCGTGCGATCGTTCCGTAACCGATGACCGCCCTTGGGCGGGCCCCAGCGAACCTCCACTCTAACGGCAGCTCGTCCGGTGGCGGAACTGAGAGCAGCAGCTTCCCGTAGCTGAATTCCATGCCGACCACATAGTTGGCGAAGTTCTCCGTGGCGAACATAGGGACGAGTGTGTTGTGCAGAATTATGATCCCCTCGGGCCCCACCCGCTGCCGTGTCCATTCAACCAGATCCAGCAGTTCGTCGATATCCCAGTGAACCGTGCGGGATATCGCAATGGCTCCGAGACCCTTTTCTCCCGACACGCCATTGGATTCCTTGCCGACGTGCCGCGGATTATTGCAGAACATGGCGATGTTCCAGTCGTAGTAGACCCCGTCAAAGTCGTGGTTTTTCAATACCCGGTCCACGGAGAATTTGAGAAAATCCAGCCATCCCGATTTCAGGCACATGTGAGCGCCATAGTAATAGTTCGGCCTCAGGTTTCCCTGGTCGTCAACGATTCGCCCCCACTCAAGCCCGTACTTCTCAAACTCTTCCGTGCTCTGATGCAGCTCGTGGTTGGAAAAGTAGGGCGCCGTCTTCATGCCGTACTTGTGGATCAGGCTGATCGTCTGATCCATCTTTTTCATCTCCTCAGGCGGGTACGGAGGGTAGCTGCCGTCGCGCCAGAACAGCCCGTCTCCCAGCGAATCCCCGTCGTTGTGCAGGTGCATCGTAACGATCCCGCTCTCGGCATTCTCCCGGATCTCGTCCTCGGACAACCACGCTCCTCCGTTCGCCCGGTACGACCTGTTGAACCATGGGTTGTGGGCGTGCCCTTCCAGAATCGGGACGCCCACGTAATAATCGAAGCTGTACGTCCCTTTCATGGGCGCAGCGCCGCCCTTTGGAAGCTCATACCGGGAGGAGAGGATCATCGGGTACACGGAGACCGCTACCCCCAGCGGATCAGTGCTGGCCGAAACCTCGCAGTAGCCCGTGCCGGGAATCCCCGTCACCTGATAGTCCCACTGCTCCAGATCGTCGCTCATGAACCATTCGATACCCTCGACACCGTGGTTTGCAAAGACCAAGTAGCGGGGCACGTGTCGCGTGGTGAGGGGAAGATCGAAGTGCGTTCCCGGCCGGATCCTCCCCCACCGGCGGATCTGGCCATTGCGCCACGTAAACAGGTTTGGATCCATCAGTTCCCGCACCCCCGGGCGATATCCATAGTAAGTAAGGCTGGGATCGAGCACGGTCGACCACACCGCCAGCGCCCGCGTTTTCAACGGCTCTTCGGGAAATAGGACCTCTTTATGGATCTTGATGTAGCCCCAGCGATATGTATAAGTGGTCTTGGTTTTGACCCCCGACTCCCCACCCTTCCCGTCAAGCAAGGACGCCTCCACCGTGACTACGTCCCACTTCCCAGGTTTGCCGTGAAACACGTTCGGCGACCCGTCGTGGACGTCACTGTAAATCAAGGCCGTCCGCGCCTCCCGCTCGGTGAGCCGGCGTTCGCCTTTGCTGGCAAGCTGAATGCTCGTCCGGATCGGCTCGATTAGCAGGTTCTCCGCTTGGCCGTGCGTTAGGTGAATCACGGAGATCGCTCCGCCTCGCCGGAGATCGTGCTGAACGGTGTAATACGGCGTCGAGAGACGGAGCACCCCCTGACGATCATTCCGTTCCACGTGGTAAGATTGCGGCCACTGGCCCCGAGCTTGTGCAGCCGCCAGCGGACGGCTCAGCAGCAGAGCTGAAACCAACAGCAGGCCCCGAGGCCGAATTCCTCCCGCTTTCATAAGACTACCTCCTGCTCCATCGTCGAATCATTAATCGGGCTCCACCTTCTGCCACCACCGCAACCCGTCCCTCATCGGCGCGTCCGGGCATTCCCCGCCATTCCAGTCTCTGTCGGCGGCACGCGCCGCCTTCGCTGCATCCATCGCCCGGCTGAACCGAACGCCGATGAGCGCAGTTGAGAGTTTGATGAATCACTTCGAAGACACGGCCCTCTCCAGCTCAGCATCCTCTTGCGCCGCCAGCAGGATCACCGTCCCTTTTCCGTGCCGCGGTACAGTAATCTTCACGACGTCCCGGCGCACATCGGGAGCGACCTTCCACGTCTTGCCCCCGTCAATAGACGCCACATAAACGTGCCTCAGCTTTTCGGCGTCCGGCAGCCGGCAGGTCACTGCCAGATTCTCCTCAAAACCTTCGGCAGCGCGGTACGCGCGCCAGTAAGAAACCATCGTCACCATGACGCTGCCGTCCCGGAGCCGGAAGATGTTGCCGTCGGTGTGCCTCGGCAATTCCAGCGCCCGCGGGTAAAAGATCCACTCCTTGCCACGAAACCGCCGGATGAAGGGCCAATACCTTCTTGTCATCTCGGCATTGGCCGCTATGCGTTCGGCGGGGAGCCGCTTCCGCTCTTCATCGACCTCTCCGATGTCGGAATAAAACATCCCATAGCGCAAGCACGTCAACAGGAGTTTCTCGGTCCGCGTTCCCGACAGTCCGTCGAGAATCATTACGTGACGGTTCAGCCCAGTATAGCTTTGCGCTGCGATCCAGGGCGGATCTTCAACATCCGGCACGGACTCTCTCGACATCACACCGGACAATCCCTTGCAGTGCACGATCGTGGTCGGCTTGTTCGCTGTGATGCACATTCCCTTGCTCCGCAGCAGGGGCCCGATGTGCTCGCGCATCATCCGCTCATACATGAACCCTGGATAATAGGCCGGCTTGTTGTTCACCATCGTGATGCCGTCGTCGTGCGCGAAATCGAACATGTAGCTACGCCCATAAACGTCCCAGAAGAAACCGGCAATCGCCGGGTACGCTTCCACCATCTCGCGCGCCTGCGCGATCATGTGTTTGCCGAACCTCGAGCCCGGATCCGCGTTCATCAGGAAGCAGGCGCGCTTGTCGGGATACCGGTCCGCTCGATAGGCTCCAATCGGGTGTCCGTCCTCATCCCGGGCAATACTCTCAGGAAATTCCTTCTCGGCGTACCAGTGCTCGGCCTCCGTAATGTTGTAGTAGATGAACGTCCCGATGTTGAACTCGTTATTCAGCCGCGCATGCGCCGCGATCTTTTCGCGGCTGTTCGTGTAGCCCTCGCGGAAATGCGATTCGCACATCCAAGTTTTCACGTCCCGCTTTGGTATCATCAAGCCGTACCAGGGGAAGTGGCCGTGCTGCTCTTCCCAACGTGCCCCGCGAGCCCGGCGTCCCTCCAGGATTCTACGCCGTTCAGCCTCTGTGTAGGAATCCTTCATCAGGTCGTAGCCGGACACGAAGACGCCGTCCCATTGATCAAAGCGGGGGTCCGGATCGAAATATTCGCGATACCGCGAGTAGATCCAGCCGAGCGCGGGCCGCCAGTTTGCCTCATGGGACGCGATCAACAGGCTGGTTTCAACATCCCGTCGGTCACGCAGCCCAAGGTATTCGTTGACAATGTTTAGGTAGGGTCGCTCCTCCATCGGATACTTGCGCGAATTCCAGTGAAAGTCAGTCTTCGCGCCGGTGTTGCTCAGAAACCGGATCCGAATCGCCGGCGTCTCGAACGGGTGGGTGAACGATATCGCCCGCCCCTTCGGCCGCGAATAGAAAACCACTGCCGGGATTACAGTTCTCCAGCGCACCTCTCCCACTGAGCCCGACACGGACTGCCCGTATTCAATGGCGAACGGCCTGTAAGGCGTTGTCGGGAAGGGAGCGTCAGAGATGGGCGCCCAACCTTCGTATGGTCCCTGAGGCAAGGGAGCCACCTGAATCACCCGCAGGGTTCGGTCTGGGCCCTTCAGCTTCCGAATCCTGACATCCCACCGAACGTGGTCTTTGCTCACCGTGTACTCCTCACGAACAGTGAACTCTGCTCCGGGAAAGCTTTTGCGAAAAGAGATTCTTTGTCCTGCGGCGCCGGTACCCACTTTCACCAGATCTATCTTTGCGCCTTGCTTCAGATCGGAAAACTCGCGCCTTCTCAATTCGTCATATACAAGAAGCCCGACGATTCGTTCCCCGACGACGAAGTCTCTTCCCGGCACCGCGCCGGTAACAACCTGGTTGCAGTAGTCCTCGCGGCTGATCTTGTCAAATAGACGGGAGACTGTGCCGGTGGTTTTACTGACCGCGATCTCCAGCGTCGCATTGCCCGCCACCCAAAGGTCCCCCTCTTCCCTCCCTTCTGGTGTAGCGTCGAGGAAAATCGGATTCAGCAACCAAAGGCTCGCAATAGAGAAACGTGTTCGCTTCGTCATTCCACCTCTCACCACAAAGACTAGCTTAGGAGCGAGGAGCCCACACGTACATCCGTCCGCCTTTCACCGGCTGAAACTCATACCAGCCTTCGCGCGCGGGCCTCATCTCCACCTGGCCCAGACTCTTGGCTTCCCAATCGTAGGCCATCAGCACCCCCGCACCCGCCGCCCGGAAGGCGATCCGGTCGTTGCCGTAGATGTCAATAAGCTCGATCAACCGGCCGCGCTCCCGCCGCGCCACGCTCCCCGACGCCCCCAGACACCCCCGCTTGGTCCACACCCCCCGGCCATCCAGAAATTCGTACTCCGGCGCCTCCACATGGTCGATCCGCCGTCCGCCCACATTCGCCGAAAGCTCGTAAAAGCCATTCCCAGCGTTGTGCACTAGCCAGCCGGACACCGGCAGCTCGACGGATCTCCCCGCCTGATCCTTCACCACCCACACCCCCTCCGCCGATCGGTTCACATACACGTGCGTGCCGTTTTCGTACTCCACATGCAGCCGCGAATCCCGGATCGCTCCCGTTGCATGCGCCAGGCTCGGCGTCAGCCACCGCCCGTCCCGGCCCGCATACTCGATCTTCTTCGGCGGGACGAAGGCATACTGCTGCTGCAACTGCTGCATCATGTAATAGGAGCGCGCCGTCGCCTCCACCCCAAACTCCCCTTCCCCCCACCAGTCGTTCACCAGCCAGCCCATGTTCCCATACGCGATCGTCGTCGCCAAGAACAGATCCACATACTCCCGCCTCCGAGGCGACTCCTTCCACTTCCCGTCCATCCGGCTCAGATAGTAGTACGTGTAACCCATCCCGTAGCTGCACTCCAGCGGGTGAATCTTCAGCAACCGAAACGCCGGGTCCACCGGCTCCACCAGCAGGTTGTAGTCCGTGTACACCCATCCATAACTGCCTGACTCCAGGCCCGCGTACAGCCACTGATACGTCGCTTCCGATTGCGTCGGACCGTACACCCGCTGGTCGTTCAGCAGCAACTGCCCGTAGGCATAAAACGTCGCCGCAAACGTCCCCGCCCCCGGCACCCGCGCGTCATAGTCGCAATAGCGCCACGGCGCCACCGCCGTGTGCACGTCCGTGTAGGACATCTTCACGCCGAACTTCTGCTTGATCCGCTGCGCGTAATACTCGTCAAACTCCACCGCCTTGGCCGGCTTCAGAGCGTAGTTTCGCCACCAGGCCCGCCGCCACTGGCCATTCGGCTCGCGCTGTACGTAGTCTGGGTTCCAATTGGTGTTCACTGGCGCGAAGTCACAGTAATTGGTGTAGACGCCTTGCAGCCAGCCAAGTTCGTTCTGCGCGCGGATGTACCACTTCAGCAGGGCGTCGCCGCCCTTCTGTGGAGAGGCGCGCAGGCGCAGCGTGAAGCTGTCGGCGTGGTCGCGCCAGGTCACTTCATGACTGTGCTGCATGATCTTGTCGAGGCCATAAGAGCGGATCTGCCGGCAGCGTTCATGGTCGCTCTGGAAGGTCCTCGGCGAGGTCACCGTCCACACTACTCGCTTACCTTCCTCCTGTCTCAGCGAGGGAGGGTTGGCAATGGTGGGCAGCGTTTCTTCGTACGTCGGCGATACTGTAACGAAGATTCGCTCATAGAGATTGTTTCGTTGTCCGTCCGTTTTGGGAAGGTACTGCATCCCGCCATTGATCTCGGCACTATTGCTCGTGACCTGCGGCTCCCGCGTAAAGTACGGCTCGGACGCATTAGATCGGTACCAGTCGAACCAGATCGACGCGAATATCGGCCTTTCTGGAGTGCCGGCCATTAACACCCGAGGGTTGGCCTGACCATAGGTAATGTAGGGAACGATAATCAGCTTCGGATTACGCACTCCGGCCACACGCCCAAAGTGCAGCCCGGTCGCCTCTCCTCCCTCGCACCACACATCCAGCACCAGCGACTTCTGCCACAGCCTGAGTTGGTAGTCGACAATTCGCGAACGGTGGCGAAACTTTGCGGCCACAACTTCGCCTTGCATCTCAGCGGAGATGAGCTCGCCTTCGGAAACGCGGCCTTCCGGGGTGTCCGCGAAGCGCACTCCTCCTCCCGCCATAGGCCGGAATGGAGGTCCGCCGGCGGCGGCGACGGTCAGCTCGCCAAGATCCCCTGTGTCAGGGCGGTACTCATACACGAGCTTTGCGTCCGCCCCCTCATAGGCCAGTTCAAACTGCCGCGCACCGCGCTGCCGCACCGAGACGCGAAAATCCTTTTCAATGTTTGCCGGCAGAATCGTCTCCTCCCTGGCCGGAAACGGCAGGGTCCCTGGCCCGGTGTTGGTGCCGATGATCTGCCCGCGAAATGGTTTCAGATTCCGCCGCGGCTGCGGCTTGAACTTGAGCGGCTTGAGCTCCTCCAAGTAGAAAGCCAGCGAGTCACAGTAGAAGTAGCGCGGATCGGGGTTCTTGGTGTCCATCGCGATCTCGATGCCTGAGAAACTGGCTGGCCAAACGATCTTCTCCAATTCATGAGGCTGGACCTTGTAGTGGACCAGCCACCAGTGCATCCAGATCACGTCCGTCATCTGGAATCTGTGTTCTAGACCGCCGGCATCTCGAACCAGAACCGACACGTGAGTCGGCGTGCCCCGCCCGGTCCGATGCCTCCGCCGGTCGGCGTAGCCCCAGATCTCCACCGAGTCGAACCGCCCGGGAATCGGAATCGGCTCTGGGGGCCGGGCGACGACACGGGCTTTCTCCGTATCCGAGGAATAGAGAATCTTGGCCACGTACTGGCCCCACATCTGCTGCTCACGCGTCCGGCGAAGCTCGCCTTCGGCGCCGCCATAGAGTTCCAGCGTCCAACCCGCCAAGTCTTCGAAGTCAACCAGCGTGTGGGGATTCTCCTGACGCTGGACCCAGGTCATTTCATACGGTTGTTGTCCGACTTGCTGCAGGATGGTCCCCCGGTCAAACTGCCAAATGGGAATCTCATTGATGGCCGGGATGACCTTGTCAGGCTCGGCCGCGAAGGCGGCCGATAGGATCAAGAAGCAAACGGCCAAGCGAATCATCTCTGGAATTATATCCCCGCAGGCCGTCTCGTGCCCCGTGCGAATTGCGCCAGCCAAAACAGTGACTGAGCCCGTGGAATGTGCAGCCCGGAGGGTGGAAAGCCGACGGCTCAGCAGATGGACATGCACTTACGCGACCAGTATCCGGCATCGCTGAGACAGGAATACCGGCGGTCGACGCGAAAGCAGAGAACACGGCTGCTCGACGAAGCGCGGAAACGGACCGGCTTGCCCCGCAAGGTGTTGATCCGGAAGTTGGCGCACCCGACGTCGGTGGCGGGGCGAGAGGTCTGCTGTCGTGGCAAGACCTGTGGAGCGGCAATGAAAGGAGCCGCCCGGGTGGTTCTGGGAGGTGTTCGACTACCCCTCCCGCCGGCGGCTGGTGTCCATGGTGCCGAGGCGCGGACTCAGCTCTGGGGGGACGGCTCCTTCAGTTCGATGATCCGGTTCACGGGCAGTCCCGTCTGGAGCTGGCGGATGCCGCTCGGCCAGTCTATTTCGACGCGGTCGATCTTTGTAGCCCGGCCGAGCCCGAAGTGGAGCCGAAAGTCGCTCTGCGAGATATAGCTGCCGCCGCTGCGGACTTCGTCGATCTGCGTTTTGCCGCCCGCCGTCAGCCGCACCTTCGCCCCGATCGCTGACCGGTTCGACCGCACGCCAGTGAGCTTCAGCAACACCCAGTTCCCCGGCGCCTGGACCGCCGCTTTCAGCAGGCTGGGCGCCGCGTTCTGATTGTTGATCAGGATCTCCAGGGCGCCGTCGTTGTCGATGTCGCCGAAGGCCGCACCGCGCGAGGAATGCCGCTCGGCGACGCCCGGCCCCGCCTCCTCGGAGATGTCCTCGAAGGAGCCGTTACCCGTATTGCGGAACAGCGCCTTGCGGTCCTTGGCCCGAATGTCGATGTTGAGTTGCTGCCATCGGCGGAGCTGACCAGCGTACAGAACAAGAGCCTGCCGAAGCGCGACGAGTCGCTGGATCTTGTCGAACTGCACGCCCAACATTGCGGACCCCAAGCACCAGTGGTACGACTCGGTGGAGAGCGAAGGAGACTTGCTTCGCGCCCTCGGCCCCGGCATCGAGCTCAGGCGCACCCGCCACCAGCGTCGGCGAGCCTTGGCCAGAGACTGAACCCCAAAAAGGGAGCGCCGGGCCCACTAGGCCCAGCGGCCCTCGCGTTCACTCCATCCCAGAGCTCCACTCCGGCGCGACCCCTCGCGGATCATCTTGAGAGTCCAATCAGCGGGCCCCAGCGGCACGCTGGTTTTTTGCATTTGCCCCGACGACCCCGCTTCGGTTACCGATTTATTTGGCGCAACACGTGGAACAGGCTCGGGATATCGTGGATGCGCTGTTCCCGGGAGACAAGAAGAGGGCGGGGAGGTAGAGCCCGCCCTCGGGATAACATTCCGTCGCTTAACTGTCTCGCTCAAAAGATCAGCTTCATACCGAACTGAATCGTCCGCGGTCCAACCTGAACGCCGGTAATCCGTCCGAAGTTTCCCGAGGCGAAGTTTGTGACCGGATTGCCGAACACCACCCGGTTCAGCGGATTCTGCATCTCCATGCGGAACTGGTGAGTCCACCGCTCGCTGATTTTGGTGTTCTTCAAAACCGCGAACGATTCGTCCATGTACATGGGGCCCCGCGTCTCCAGATACCGCGGCGCGCTCCCGTACTTGCCTTCCGGCGGCTGGGCAAACGCCTCTTTGTTCAGGTACTGGTGAACGGCCGGGTCGAACTCGCCCATGCTCACGTTCGATCGGACGTTGCTGCTGACCAGGTCCGGCCGCAGCCCCCTGTTGAAATACGGCAGCGTGTTGTTGGTCGTCACCGCGAGCCTTTGCCCGCTGGTATAGCTGTGCACGCCGGCAAGCTGCCAGCCTTCGAGCATCTTGCCCACAAAGCCCTTCGTAGTCCCTCCGAACCGTTTCCCTGGACCGATCGGCAGCTCATACAAATAGCTGAACGTCAAGATATGCGGGTAGTCAGCGACGTTGTATGACCACTCCCGCTTATACGCGTCCTGCCGGCCAGCAAAGCTGTCGAACTGAGCCGCATCGGTCAAGAACTTCGACCAAGTGTAGGCTACGGTGCCGCTGAGCCCGCCGCGAAAGCGCTTGTCTAGCTTGAACTGGAATGAGTTGTAACTCGAGTTTCCATACGTCGACCCGTAGATCCCCACGCTGTTGTACTGCGGGAATGGACGCAGGGCCTGATTGACAGTCGCTCTGCCTTTCCATAGAGCGGCGAAGCCGCCGAATGGCTCCACTATCCCGTTCTCCAAGGCCAGCGGCGAATTGATATTGGCTCGTAGCACGTTGGCCGGCAGCCTTGTGGCAGGTTCCGGGATCTGGTTAAGCTGCTGGTTCTCGTAAAGGTGTCGGCCGACATTGGCCAAGTAAGACAAGCTGACTGAGAGGTCATCGCGGAACTGATGCTCGATTGTCAGGTTCCACTGCATCTTGTACGGTAGAATGTAGTCCTCCGGCAGGACCGCTGTCACGCTCTGCCCATTGGCCACCGTATCGCCCGTCACCGGCGGCCGTTGGAAGTCCTGCGGAAAACCATCATCCCAATTAAATGCCGGCGTGATGCCATTGTTCGGTGTGGCGAAGCTCACCGTCTGTGCATAGCCGAACGCCGGAATCCCCAACCCCTGGTTGATGTAGTTGGAGTTGAAGATCCCCCAGCCGCCGCGGACCACCGTCTCATCGGTCACCCGGTAAGCGAAGCCGAAGCGCGGCGCCAGGTTCCAGACGCGGTTTTCCAGAAACTGCTTGTCTCCAAAGACCATCGCGCCCGGCAAGCCGCCGGCCCCCGGATTCGGCTTCGAGATGTCCATGTAAGAGATCCGCGCTGCCGGGTCCTGGTGCGGTCGCACCGACTCGTTGCGCAAGCCGAAGATCAGCGTCAGCTTCGGCGTCACCTTCCAGGTCTCGTCGATGAAGACCCCTAGCATGTAGTAGCGGCCCGTTGGCTCGGTGGAACGGAAGTTCGCCGAGGCGTTGTACACTTCGCCCAGCAGGAAGCTTGCCCAAGCATCGCCGGTGGACGTCAGGCTCTTCGGATCAGCCGTCGAGTTCCGCCGGAAGCGGAAGTCGCCTCCGCCCGTGCCGAATTGCCGGTAGTTGTCGTTGTGGTATTGCAGCTCGACGCCGAGCTTGATGGTGTGGTTGCCCCGAATCAGGGTCGCCGTGTCCAGCGCGGTGTACGTGTTGAAGTAGTTGTCCGAAGCAATGCTGTCCCCGTAACGGGTGTAACCGCCGGTGTCGAATTGGATGGTCGGGAACAGATCAAACTGCAACCCTTTGAGACCGAGCTTGCCTCCGTCCGGCTGCGTCCACCCCTTGTTGAAGCCGACACTGAAATTGGGATTCCGGAACCGTGAAAACCCGAGGCCAATATGGTTCAGCGTCGTGGGCGTGATCGTCTGGTCGTAATTCAAATGAGCCACCCGCGTCGTGACCCGCTGTACGTTGTAGTTCGCCAGGGCCGTCGAGTCCGGCGGCACCGGCAGCAACCGAGATGGAGCTGGGCTCTTCATCGCCGGCCGGTCCGTATAGTTGAACGTGAAGCTTAACCGGTGCGCCTCACTGAACAGGTGGTCCACCTTGAAGCCGGTGTGCCGGTGGTCCGTCCACGGACTCGCCAGCGGCGCTATGGCATTCGCCGTCACCCCAGGGAAATCCGGCTTCGGATGATAAGGCAACATCTTCTTCGTGACTTCACTCCACCGGTTCTCCGGAATGATCTGGTTCGGGAACGGCGTGCGGGTGGCCGTGCCATCCGGGTGAATCACAGTCGACGCCGGATCATAGATCGTCCGCGGCAACTCCGAAAAGTCACCTGTTTGCATCTTCGCGGTCGGGATCGTGTTCAACCCGGCCGCTTGGCCGCCCCGCCGGTAGAACTGGTCAAAGGAGAAGAACCAAAAGCTCTTGTTCCTCCCGTTGTACAGCTTCGGCAGCACGATCGGGCCTCCGATCGTCCCGCCCCACTCGTTTTGCTTTGCCGGCGCCTTGGTCGGGCTGAAGAACCCTCGGGCGTCCAGCTTCTCGTTCCGCAAGAAGTGGAAACCCGACCCGTGCAGCTCGTTCGTTCCGCTCTTGAGCGTAAAGCTCGTGATGCCGCCCAGCGCGTGTGAGTACTCCGCTGAATAGTTGTTGGTGATGAGCTTGAACTCGGCAATGGCGTCCACCGACGGGTTCACCTCCGCGTCGTTGGACAAGTCCCCACGACTTAGCGCGATCCCGTCGTAGTACACCATATCCTGGAACGCGCCTCCGCCGCTGATAGACTTCTCCCACGTGCTCTTCGGCACCACCCCCGGCGACAGTTTGATGAAGCTCGATGGGTTCCGGATTCCACCGCCCAGCGTTAGCGGGAGCTCGGCGAAGCGCTTATATTCCACGACCATGCCAACCTCGGAGCTCTCCGTCGATATCAGCGGTATCGCCCCGCCCGACACCGTCACCGACTCGGTCACTTGGCCGAGTTGCAGCGTCACGTTGATCATCGAGGTCTGGTTCACCTGCACCTGGACGTTCTCACGGACGTGCGTCTGGAAGCCTGGCGAGGTCACTGTCACGGTGTAGATGCCGATCGGCACAGCCACGAGTCGGTACGCGCCGGTCGCGGTCGTCACCGTTTGCAGGCTCAGGCCTGTGTCCGCATTCGTTGCAACCACTTCGGCCCCCACCACGGCCGCCCCGGACGGGTCGGTAACCGTACCCGTGATAGTGCCCCGGTCACCCTGGGCGAGCAGAAGAACCGGCGCCACGGTCAAGATCACCAGCGCCACGGCGGCTCTCCGCAAGGGGCCAACTGACTTATGCTGTCGTATCTTGCGCATTGTCCACTCCTTTCGCTTCCCCGCCCCTCAAGCCAAGATCGTCCGAGCGGTCACAATGACTCAGGCGAGGAGCGCTGGGCGTATTATACACTCACCCCGGGGCAATCGCCAGCAGAGGCTAATTTTCGATCCGATCTCGGGGGATGCCTGGTGAGGCAAGGCACCAGAAAAACGTCGGGCGGTCGCCCCTCCTTCCCGCGATGCCGAAGAAACGCGCCTAGCGTATTGTGGCGCCAGGTGCGGGCCGAGTGGGCCAAGTCCAGAGTGTTTGTCGGGTTCGTCCCGTCGGACAACCGCCGCTGCTCGGTGCAGAAGTGCTTGGAGGCTACGTAGTGCTGGTGTGAGCAGGCCGCCAACACCGGTAAATCGCCGCTGAAAGGGCTAGCGAACCTGCCAGTGAACCCGGCCGGCGTGGCGCTGGGGCTGGGCCGGCGGTGGGGCGCCGGCACATGGCTTAGCTGGTGGTCATTGGCCGACGTCGCAAGATGCAATGATTTCCGCAGAGTAGCGCACCGGCCGACGCTCCAGGCTCAAGTGCGGCGCCGGCTATCGGAGGTGGGTGACCGGATTTACACCGCCTCGGATTTAATGCTCCGTCGTCCGGGGAAGGACCAGTATCCGCACGATCCGCGGCTGGGGCTGAAGACCCCGGCGGTATACTCGTCGGTGTGCGGGGACACGCTGCCCGTGGGGGCGGAGGTGAGTGTGGACGGGGGTGAGCCACCAGAAGGAGCGGCGAAACTGGGTGTTCGTGCCTTACTCAGTTTGGGTCGTGGTGGGTTGAAGGTCGCGCAGGTCTGTGGGCTAGCGCATCGAGCGGTCCACTGAAGCCCAGCCGCGGTGATCGGCATCGACCAAGTGGGTATGGCGGTCAGAAGGCAGCCAGCCGGATCGGCACGTCCGGGCGGATCACGCAGGTCCTCGCACGGCGGACCGGGCTGTGTCCGGTCGAGCCGCTGATCTGGGCGCTTGCGGTGGAGGCGGGTGAGAACTGAATGGAAGCGATGTGTTATTTGAGCGTGGATCCGTTCCGAGAGCAGCAGAAGAAGCCCCGCCGCCAAACGGCGGCCTGATGTGTGCCGAGCTGCTCCCGGCCCCGCTCTCCGCACGTCAGTCCACTTCAATCCTTCGAAAACATCGTCAATAGCCAATTCGCAGAACTTGACACACACGACTCGCAAGAGGTTTTCCCCTGCTGGCCGCCGTTTGGTCCGTCTCGCGTTTCACGAGAATCACTCTTTCTCGTGCACGTCAGTGACCCGGATGCGGAAGCCGGCAATGTAAAGGCAGACTCCGCACTTCCTTTCCTCCAACTGTGATGCGGCTGAGCTAGTCACTCGTGCCCCGACAGCGTCGGGCCAGCCGAGTGAGTTGCGACACGGTCTCCCGCTGGAAGAAGCAACGTAGACAGCTCGCGACCCCTCCCATCAAACTTAAACGAGTGCCACCCGGACTTTCGGCGTTCAGGGCCAGCAGCCGGCCGCAATCCACCACGGCCTCAGGTCAGGCGATAATGACAGGTTGACGAGGTCTTTTGGGTCGGATGTCCGTGAACGCTAACCAGCGTCGGTGGCCAAGAATACGGCCGATCCGAAGCGTCCATTGGATCGCCGTGTTGCTCTGCGTGTCGCAGTCGGCCATAGTCACCTATGGTGAGTCGGCCGAGGACCACTACCGTCGCGGGGTTCGCCTGTTTCGCCAGCGCGATCCGGAAGGCGCAGCGAAACAAATCGAGCAGTCGCTCACGCTGAATCCCAACCAACCGCAGGCTCTCAAGCTACTCGGATTATGCTACCAGCTCACGGAAGAAACAGAAAAGGCTGAGAATGCTTTCATCCGGGCATCACAAGCGGCCCCGAAAGACGGTGAAGCCTGGTTTTTCCTCGGCCGGCATTACTACGTTCGCAATTTCTTCGATAAGGCCCTTGAAGCGCTGCATGCCGCAGTGAAGTTCGCCCCCCGTGACCAGCGAATTCACACCTATCTTGGCTTGGTTCTGGAGGCTGTCGGCAGGACCGAGGACGCGCTCCGCGCGTACCGGGAAGCGATCAAATGCAACGAGGCCCTCGCACGCCCCGACTTCAGGCCCCACTATCACTACGGTGTTTTTCTGTCCAAGCTGAATCAGATGGCCGAAAGCGAACGGCAGCTCGCCCGGGCGAAGGCCATTGCCCCAGAGAACTGGGAAACCCGCTTCGAGTTGGCGAAGCTTCATTATCGCCAGGAAAGATTGGCTGACGCGTTGCGGGAGCTCAAAGCTGCCGTCGCTCTGCGCACGCTGAAGCCGGAGGATTCGGCGCGGCTGTACCATCTGCTCGCCCGGGTCTACTTCAAGATGGGCCTCGACCACGAGGCGCAAAAGGCTGTCGCGATGTGGGAGAAATTCACGCAGTGAGTCCGGGCACGCCAATCCTCCTCGCCGTCGCTGCTTCAGCATCACTGGCGGCGGCAGAATCAAATCCGGATTTCAAGCCGATCATATTTGAAGACATCGCCCGTGGAGCAGGCATCGATTTTCTCTTATGCAACGACGCCACGCCAAATAAGTATCAGATCGAGACAATGCCGGCTGGTGTGGGGATCATCGACTATAATGAGGACGGCCACGAGGACATCTATTTCGTCAACGGTGCGTCAATTCCATCGCTGACCAAAACCGGACCTCGATATTGGAACAGGCTGTACCGAAACAACGGCGACGGCACTTTCACGGATACTACCGGCCAGGCCGGCGTGGCTGGTGACGGATACGGCATGGCTGTTGCCATTGCGGATTATGACAACGACGGGTACAGCGACATATTCATCGCCGGTGTCAACCGTAACATTCTGTACCATAACAACGGCGATGGTACGTTTAGCGATGCGACTCGAGCCGCGGGCGTCGCCGGGGACCGGCCCAGAAAGTTGTGGTCGATTTCGGCCGGCTGGTTCGATTACGACCGCGATGGACTTCTCGACCTGTTTGTGGTGAATTACTGCCAGTGGAATCCTGCGACGGAGCCGTACTGTGGCCTGCTCGAACCGGGATACCGTTCCTATTGCCATCCGAAACATTACCGGGGCTTGCCCAATCACCTGTACCGCAACAAGGGCAACGGCAGCTTCGAGGACGTCTCCACCCCTTCCGGCATCTCCGCCCATATCGGGAAGGGCATGGGCGTCGCCTTCGCCGACTATGATGACGACGGATGGACGGATGTGTTTGTTTGCAACGACACTGTGCGTAACTTCCTGTTTCGAAACGAGGGTAACGGAAAGTTCTCTGAAGTCGGACTTCGCGCCGGCGTCGCCCTCAACGAGGATGGAGTGGCCCTGTCAAGCATGGGCGCGGATTTCCGGGACATAAACAACGACGGGCGGCCCGATCTTTTCGTTACCGCCTTGTCAAATGAGACCTTCCCCTTGTTTCGCAACGCCGGCGACGGCTCCTTTCAGGACATCACTTATCCGAGCAACCTGGGTTTTCTCAGCCTTCCGTCGGGTGGCTTCAGCACGGGCGTTTTTGATCTGAACAACGATGGCCTGAAAGACATTTTCGTTGCCGGATCCCACGTGCTGGACAACGAAGAGCTGTACAGCAGCCGGACCTCGCGCCAGCCGAACAGGGTGTTTGTGAATCTCGGCGACGACAAGTTCGCCGACGCGGCAGAAGGCTCCGGCAGCGATTTCTGGAAGGCGCGCTTCCACCGGGGCTGCGCCTTCGGCGACTTCGACAACGACGGGAGGATCGACGTTGTCGTTTCCTGTCTTAACGAGGACGCGGAGGTGTTTCACAACATCTCCAGCTCGAAGCAGCACTGGCTTCAGTTACGCTTGGTAGGTACACGCAGCAATCGCGACGGCATCGGGGCAAAAATCCGGCTTCTGTCGGCCTCCGGCCTGAAACAGTACAACCACGTCACGACGTCGGTCGGATACGCATGCTCGAGCACCAGACGCGTCCACTTCGGGCTGGGCGGTGATCCTGCCGTAGAGAGCATCGCAATTGTCTGGCCGAGCGGGCAGCGTCAGGTGCTTAAGGACGTCAAAGCTGATCAGTGCCTTGTCATAACTGAGCCGGACTAGCCGCGGTTCTGCCGACCTTCCGCGGAGTCCCGTCGGCGCCGGGCACACCAGCTCGCGCCGGCCATGGTATAAGAACTCCGTGAAACGTTATGCGAGACACCGGCTCAAAGGAGAGCATATGTACCCCGGCAAATGGAACCTGATCGCGCTGGCCATCCTGTACCCGGCAGCCGCGCAGGCGCAGGAAACGGCAATCATCCGGCCGAAGGAAATTGACGACGTGCTCGTCAATCCCGGCATCGGCTTCATGACCTTCCAGCGATTCAACGGCGACAAGCTGAACGAAGGCCTCAAATGGACCGAGGGCTACCCGATCGAGTACCAGCAGTTCAAGGGCACCTTGGAGAATCAGGGATACCCTGCGACCTCCATCTCCTACTTCCGCGTCTACTGGAGATTTGTAGAACCCGAGCAGGGCAAGTATCGTTGGGAGCTCATCGACAAGGCCCTCGACACAGCCCACCAGCGGCGCCAGACGCTGATGCTGCGCATCGCGCCTTACGGCACCCGGGAAGACAACGATGTTCCGGACTGGTACCGGGGTATTGTCGGGGAGGAGCCGGAAGAAGGACGCCGCATACCCAAGTGGCGCACCGATCCCGAGAATCCCAACTACGTCAGACACTTCACGGC
>FWPU01008179.1_pt1 | contig 18171 bp, 12 predicted proteins | sample 2228361 | NCBI WGS metagenome assembly FWPU01 (sample SAMEA103939777, study PRJEB20133) | metagenome
GCCCCCCAATCACCTCCACCCGCGCGCCCGGCGGCATCACTAATCGCACACGCTGATCGGTACGCGGACCCGAGCGCAGGTTGAGATAGGACGTCGTCACCGCGATCGAAGCGGAGGCGACCGGTTTCACGGCCATCAGTGGGGCAAACACGGCTCCCAGGATGACGATAGCGGCAAGCATGCGAGCAACGCTCGTGCGCGCATGCGCCAGACGTCGCGTCTGCAACATACGCATGGCGCTTCCCTCCCTCGCGGCCAGAAGCAACAGCAACGGAGAATGGCCCAACCTTGGGACGAACAAGGGCGGCATTCCCCAGTGAGCCAGCCCAGCCTGGCCAGTGCGTTCGGCTGTTCAAGACCCAAATCGGCTCATCCTGACGCCGTCCCTCGCGCGGCGCCAGGACGCCGGAGGCTCTACCCCCCGCCAACCGCAGCCATCGGTGCTTCGGGTCTCCTCCGGTGATGGCCTGCGTTATCGCACATGCACGGTGGCGCGTCAACCGCGGAGCAGCGGCACAAGACGTCAGCATCCGCTTGCATCACTGGAGTTTGACTGATATCCTCCGATCACAGGGTGTACGTACACTCTCTTGAGTCACGATTTGATCCCCGCGCCGGAGGGTGGGAATGACGATCTCGGACAGGATCGCAGCGAAGCTTGCGAGTCCCCGAGCTGGAGGAGCGCACGACCGACAACGAGGTGTGCCAGCGGCGCTGGCGATCTCTCCGAGGCGAGACCACGTATCCATCTGTGAGACCCGCGCGCGTCGCCGGGTCTTTGCACCGTGGCGCCTCGTGCTCGCCACCCTCCTTGCTGCTGCCCTGGTCGTGGCCTCCTCTCTGCCAGTCAACGCGCAGCAGCGCTATCGCGTTAAGCCGGGCGACACGCTCTGGAGCGTTGCCGAGCGGTTTGGAGTGGATCCAGAAGCCATCCTGCGCGCGAGCTGGATTCAGGACCCTCCGAATCTTCAACCCGGCGAAGTCATCATCATTCCCGATCCCGGCCAGACCCCAGAAGAAGCCGCACGCGTGGCCGCAGAACGAGAAGGGACGAGTCCCTGGGTCACCGACGCCTATTACGTCCAACCGGGTGACACGATCGAAGGGATCGCCGCCACGTATGGCGTCGATATCGACGCGCTCGTGACATTCAATAATCTGGAGAATCCCGACCTCATTCTGGTCGGGCAGCGGATCCTGATCCCGGCCACACCCGATGACATCACCGGGGACACGGTGGTCATCCCGGCCTATGAAAGTGGTCCGGCGCTGCCCTATCCCAGCAGTCCCTATTTCCCATGGGTGCCCGCCTACAAGCAGGCGCGGAATCTCAGTTGCGAGTATGCATCTGCCTTCATCGCGACCAGCGCATTTGGCAATGGCATTCCGGAGTCGGTGTTTTGGGAATCCATCCCCCAAGCGCAGAATCCACATCTCGGTTACCGTGGCGATATCGACGGCGCCTGGGGCGGCTACGAGGACTATGGTATCTACCCCGAGCCGCTCGTACCCGTGCTCAACGCCTACGGCTTCGTCGGTGAGGTGATCTACGCGGAAGGCGACCCAAGCTCATTGATCGCTCATCTCGATGCAGGGCATCCCGTAATTGTCTGGCTGGCGCTCTGGGGCGACACCGGCATCGTGTACGACGATGAGGGGACGTATACCGTCTTCGCCGGCGCACATGTGGTCACCGCCTTTGCCTACGACGACGGCGGCGTCTATGTCTCTGATCCTGGTTGGGGAAGCTATCGGTATTTTGCCTGGGATGCGTTCATGTATCACTGGACCATCATGGATGGGATGGCGCTTGCCGTCTATCCCGCCGCGGAGCTCCAATCCGCCTAGCCAAACGTCCAGGTCATCTTCCGCCCGGTTTCCGGCATACTTTGGTGAGGGGCTGGTGGCAGCCAGCCGTGCATCGCTTGGAACGGGCGGAGGAACGCTAGGTGCAGCGTGGAATGGGCCGGTTCGGCCGCATGATGGGGGGCGAGCAGCCGCCGCCCGGCACGCCCGCCCGGCCGATTGACCGCCGAACGGTCCGGCGTGTTGTCGCGTTCTTCCGCCCATACTGGAAGCGCGTACTCCTGACGGTCGTTGCCATCCTCCTCACCGCTGGCATTGGGCTGATTAACCCCATCCTCTTGAAGCTCATCATTGATGACGCCATACCCAACCGCGATCTCAGCAAGCTCTATCTCTACGTCGGCCTCATGGTCGGGCTGCCGATCGTCTCGGGCTTGATCGGCGTCGGCCAGACGTACCTCAATACCATCATCGGCCAGCGGGTGATGCGAGACCTACGCGACGCGCTGTATGCCCATCTCCAGCGCATGCCACTCCGGTTCTTCACGGCCACCCGCACAGGCGAGATTCAATCACGCCTCGCCAATGATGTCGGCGGCGTCCAGCAGGTCGTGACGGAAACGGCGACCAGCATTGTGAGCAACCTTGCCACGGCGATTTCCACCATCGTCGCCATGTGGCTCATAAGCTGGCAGCTTGCGCTGATCTCGCTTGGCTTACTGCCCGTATTTCTAGCCTTAACCTATAAGGTCGGGACCCTGCGGCGCCAGCTAGCATCGTCAACCCAACGGACAGTCGCCGACCTCACTGCCCTTACCGAAGAGACGCTCTCTGTGAGCGGTGTACTGCTGACAAAGGTCTTTGGCCGGCAGCACTACCAAGGTGAGCGTTTCCGGCAAGAAAACGCCCGCCTGGCCTCACTGCAGATCCGCCAGCAGATGGTTGGGCGTTGGTTTTTCATGATCGTCTCCACGTTCTTTTCCATCACGCCGGCCATCGTCTATTGGTACGCCGGGCGGCATATCATCGCCGGCAGCACGGCGCTGACGATAGGAAGCATTGTGGCTTTTACGACCCTGCAAAGCCGGCTCTTTTTCCCGCTCGGCCAGTTGCTCAATGTACAGGTGGAGATCCAGGGGGCGCTGGCTCTGTTCGACCGTATCTTTGAATACCTCGACCTGCCTGTGGAAATCGAAGACCGCCCGAACGCAATCTACTGTGACCCCTCCGCGGTGCGGGGCGAAGTCCGGTTCCGCCATGTCTTCTTCCGGTATCACAGCGAGCCTGCCCCGCTGCCAAACGGAGCTGCCAGCGGACACGAGTCCGGCGCCATCCCTGAGCGGGCGCCATTTGCCCTGGAAGATATTGATTTCGAGGCGAAGCCGGGACAGCTCGTGGCGCTCGTTGGGCCAAGCGGCGCGGGCAAGTCCACGATCACGCTGTTGATCCCCCGCCTCTACGATGTCGAAGCCGGATCGGTCGAGATCGACGGGCATGATGTGCGCGACATCCGTTTGGAAAGCCTCGCCAAGATCATCGGCATGGTGACGCAGGAAACGTATCTCTTCCACGCTACCATCCGTGAGAATATTGCCTATGGGAAACTTGACGCCACGCAAGCGGAGATCGAAGCCGCGGCACGTGCGGCCGCCATCCACGACCGCATCATGGAGCTGCCCGCTGGGTACGATACTGTAGTCGGAGAGCGTGGCTACAAATTGTCCGGTGGGGAAAAGCAACGCGTTGCCATTGCGCGAGTCATCCTCAAGAATCCGCGCATCCTGATCCTTGACGAGGCCACGAGCGCCCTCGATACGCATTCAGAGCGGCTCATTCAGGCAGCGCTTGAGCGACTGATGCACGGGCGAACGACAATCGCCATCGCCCACCGCCTCAGCACGATTCTGGCGGCCGACCTCATTCTCGTGGTTAGCCGTGGCCGGATCGTCGAACGTGGCACCCATGCGGAGCTGCTAGCGCTTGGCGGCCTGTACGCACGGCTGTATCGCGAGCAATTCAGCGCCTCGGCCCGGCGCTTGCCTTCCGAGCCAGTCCTGGTGACCACCGAGCTGAAGCGCGCTCGCCCATCCTAGGCTGCCCGGCGCAATAACCCTCCTCCGGCGCCGGGCTTTAGCGCGACGCAAGTTCCACCAGGATCATTCACACCGACCGTGGCCGGTCCATCTCCTTCAGCGCTGGCTGAAACAGCATCGACAGCGTTACGAGGGCTTGCACCGCTGCTACGGCCAGGAACACGGTGCGCACGCCCAGTGCCTGCACGCTTGTGCCAGCGACCAGCATCCCCACGGGCGCGGCCAGCAGGGCAATGCCAAGCACTGTGCCAAAGATGCGGCCTCTCAGGTCTGGCGGCACTCGCTCTTGGAGCAAGGTGTAGACCAGCGGATTAACCGACCCAACAGCAAACCCGAACACACCCGTGAGCACCGTTGAGACGACCACCGACGGCAGCCAGGCCATTCCTGCGATCGCGGCGCTCGACAATCCGAGTAACGCGATGCTGGCAGCTCGGCGGGGCAGCCGCGACCCGACCATACCAAAGGCAGCGCCGCCGATGAGCGATCCCGCTCCAAAGCCAGCCAGTATGAACCCGAGGGCCTGAGCGCTGCCGAATTCCTGCCGGGCGAAGACCGGCATGACAACGGTGAACGTCGGAGGACCCACGAAATTCAGAATCGCCGCGATGATCATGATGGTCAGCAGGAGCCGATCCTGCCGCAGGAATCGGAATCCGTCTAGCACCTCATCGTGGTACCGCCGTGACTGCCGCTGGTGCAAGGGCATGCTCGGCACCAGTGCTGAGATGATGAGCGCGGACACCGCAAACGTCGCCGCGTCAATCCACAACACGTTGCTGGCGCCGAGGTGTGCGATCAGCACGCCAGCCATTGCCGGCCCGACTAGGCTCGAGAAGCTCTGGATCGTTTGCATAGCGCCATTTGCGCGCTCCAGGGATGCGCCGGCACGCTGGACCAGCTCTGGCAACAGCGCCTCGCGGGCCGTGTTGCCTGGCGTATCTAATAGGGAGCCCAGAAACACGAGGATTAAGAGCTGCCAAAACGTGAGGCCGACCGTATGGTAGAGCAACGGCACCAGACCAACCGTGATGCCACTGGCCACATCGGACAGAACGCTCATCGGCTTGGGGCCGATCCGGTCAACCAGCGCTCCGCCAAGAAACGCGGCCAGCACGGTCGGCAGCATCTGCGTGAAAGCAACTAGTCCAGTCTTGCTGGCGCTGCCGGTGGTGGCCAGCACAAACCAGGGAATCGCGAGGGCGGTGAGTGCATTGCCGGAGAGGGAGATGGCATTCGCGCTCAGGAGCGCAACGACGGGCCGGCGGTCATGTGGGCCAGTCTGCGCCTCAGGCCCACCGTCTGTTTGCACACCTTGCGCCATCACAGATCGTCAGCACCTCGTTGTGACCGAACGATCAGGCCGAATCATTCTGGTCCGCCGGCATAACCCGGTTACACATTGTGTGGCATAGACGCGCTCAGCCGCCTGGGAGCGTGATGCAAAGATTCGCAGAATTGTTGACGATTGACAAGACTCCAGCACCACCCGCTCAGATACGGAAGTGCCTCATGACTGTGATCCGGCGCGACTCAACCTCATCCCTGGCTCGACTATACTCTTTCACCAAGGGGTTTGCTTCCGCATGCCACTGCGGGAAGGCTAGGGAGACCAAACGATGCCCAAGTTTCAGGTCGGCGACACGGTTCGCGTCGCGCTGCCCCGTGGATATAACAAGCGGGGGATTTACGGCATTAGCGTGATGTACACCACCTGGCCAGAGGCGCGCTTTGACGGGGCAGTAGGACTCGTAACGCAGATTAATCCACGAGGACCCCACGGCCAGCCGCAATACCTGGTCGATTTCCGGCAGCACGACAATGCTCGCCTTGGCATTCCCTGGCAGGCTCAGTGGTTTCGTGAAGAATGGCTCGAGCTCGTTGAGCGTCCGCAGCCAGCCACAGCCACACAAGGCAGCCAGCCGGAACCTGCGGCGGCGAATGCACCGGCCTGACGAGAGGGATCAGGAACGAGAGCCGGTCACTGGGGGTGTGGGCCTTGTCGAGGTGCCCTTCCTCGCATCCAGACGCCGGGGAGGGCACACGTCCCTCCCCAATCCTGGTCTGTTCCCCTCTCCAAAGCGCTAGACCTGGTCGAGCGCCTGCTCCAAGTCAGCGATAAGGTCGGACACCGTTTCCAATCCAACAGATAGGCGCACATAATCGGGTGTTACGCCCGTCGCGCGCTGCTCTTCCTCCGTAAGCTGCGAATGCGTCGTCGTCGCCGGGTGAATGATGAGCGACTTGGCATCACCGATGTTCGCCAGGTGGGAAAAGATCTTGACCGACTCGGTGAGCTTGCGCCCCGCCTCACGTCCGCCCTTGACGCCGAATCCGACAATGGCGCCGTAGAGGCCGTTGCGGTGGTATTTGCGCGCTCGCTCGTAGGCTGGATGGCTTGGGAACCCAGGGTAGTTCACCCAGCTTACCTTCGGGTGCTCCGTCAGGAACCGGGCAACCGCCATCGCGTTCTGACTGTGCCGCTCCATGCGCAGCGGCAGCGTTTCCAGCCCCTGGAGGAAGAGGAACGCGTTGAAGGGGCTCATGCAAGCCCCGATATCGCGCAGGAGTTGCACGCGCAACTTGATGATATAGGCAATGTTGGCGCCAAAATTCTTCTCGTTGAAGACATCCGTGTAGACGAGACCATGGTAGCTGGGATCCGGCTGGGTGAATTCCGGGAACCGGCCAGAAGCCGCCCAGTCGAATTTGCCGCCATCGACCACAAGGCCGCCAATCGACGTTCCGTGGCCGCCAAGGAACTTCGTCGCGGAATGGACAACGATGTCCGCACCGTGGTCAAGCGGCCGAACCAGATACGGTGTGGGCATCGTGTTGTCGATGATGAGCGGCACGCCAGCATCGTGAGCGACTTTGGCCACGCCTTCAATATCGAGCGTCAGCAGATCAGGATTGCCCAGCGTCTCCGAATAGACCGCTTTGGTCTTATCGGTGATCGCGGCAGCGACCGCTTCGGGCGTTGGCTCGCAGAACCGGACAGTGATCCCGAGCTTGGGGAGGGTGTAATTGAAGAGGTTGTAGGTGCCGCCGTACAGGCTGGTCGTCGAGACGATCTCATCACCGGCTTGGGCGATGTTAAGGATTGCCATCGTCTCCGCTGCCTGGCCCGAAGCGAAGGCCAGAGCGCCAACACCACCCTCAAGTGCGGCGATGCGCTTTTCGAGCACATCCGTGGTCGGATTCATGATCCGTGTGTAGATGTTGCCAAACTCTTTGAGCGCAAACAGATTCGCCGCGTGATCGGCGCTATTGAAGACGTAGGATGTCGTCTGGTAGATCGGTACCGCCCGTGCATTGGTTGCCGGATCAACGACCTGGCCTGCATGCAAAGCGAGCGTCTCAAACCCTAACGGCCTGTCAGTCACCGCGTGTCCCCCTCATGTGTCGCTGCCGCACACCGGCGCGTGCGTGTCTCCGTACGAACCTACTCCGGCGATTCAGCCGGCAAGACTCGATCCAAGAAAGGCCGGATAGCCTGCGTCATCATGTCCCATTCCTTGAGGAAGGCATCATGCCCATGTGGTGAATCAAGCTCCACGTAGGTCACGTCCTTGCCGAGCGCTGCCATCCGGTCTGCTAATGCCCTCACCTCCTGTGGTGGATACAGCCAGTCCGACCTGATGCCGAGCAATAGGACCGGCGCAGCGATCCGGCTCAACCAGTATTCCTCACCGCCATCCCGGCCAACGTCATATAAATCCATCGCTCGCGTCAAATAGAGATGGCTGTTGGCGTCGAAACGCCGCACCAAAGCCGCGCCGTGATAATGAATATACCCTTCGACATCGAATGTTCCTCCGAACGAGGGATACAGGCTTGGGCGCGTCGCCGGTTTGCGGCCGAACCGCATCCACATGCTCTCGTGGCTATGGAACGTTGTCATAGCGATCATGCGCGCAATTGCTAATCCCTCGGCCGGGAAGACGCCTTCGCTCTGGTACTCTCCTCCCCGCCAATCCGGATCAGCCATGACCGCACGGCGGCCCGCTTCGTTCAGCGCAATGCCCATTGGCGGGAGGGCGCCAGTGGCTGCCAGCGGCGCCGATGCCCGCACAAGGTCCGGGTGCCTGGTCGCCCACTCAAGCGCCTGAAATCCTCCGATTGAGCCTCCAATCGCCACCAGGCGCTTGATCCCTAAGCGCTCCACGAGCCGCCTTTGCGCGTTGACCATATCCCCGATGGTGATCAGCGGGAACCGCATGCCATACGGCCTGCCGGTCAACGGGTCGATGCTGCTTGGCCCGGTGCTGCCCTGGCAGCCACCCAGGATGTTGGAGCAGACGACAAATGCTCGCTCGGTATCGATCGCGCGGCCTGGTCCAACCAGCGGACTCCACCATCCTCCCTCGCCTGCCGCCCGGCTGTCCCCGGTCAGGGCATGCAGGATCAGCACGGCGTTGTCGCCTTCCGGGTTCAGCTTGCCCCACGTACGATAGGCGAGCGTCACTGCCGGGAGATGGCCGCCAAGTTCCAAGTCGAGCGGGCCGATCTCCATCGCTTGGAGCTCGCCATCCGCCGCGCCATCACTGCCCGCCTGCGGAGCCGGGACAATGTGCAGATGGGTCCGCCGCGCCGGGTCGGCGGCAACCGCCGCGCTTCCAACCACAACCGGGACATAGATTGACCCGTCATATCGCTGTTTCATCACTCCCTCCCGAGGCATGCGTGGCGTCGCCGGTGCCGGGTGGTCAGCAGATGTCGTTGTAGGCTCAGAGAACGAGAAACCCCCTGCCAGAGCAGGGGGCGTATCGTCACGCCTGTCCCTTATCTCGCAGATCGCTCTGCCGGAATTGGCACCTTACGGGTTCTCATCCCGCAGGCTGCCGGGCTTCGTCGGGCCGTCTCCCTCCACCTCTCGTGATAAGGCAGCGCTATTCAGTTGTTGACCAATTTCTACAGAATAGACTGGCTCCTGTCAAGATGGCCTCGTGCCGCCAGCGTGGCCTCCGCCGCCGCAAGATCGCCGACCTCCCGGACCCGTCCTCCGTCAATGAGCAGCGTCCGTGTGATTCCGATCGCCTGGAGAAACGCCCGGTCATGCGATACAACCATCATCGGCCCGGCGTACGACGCCAGCGCTGCCTCAATTCGCTCCTGCGCGAGCGGGTCGAGATGACTCGTCGGCTCATCCAGGAGCAAGAGGGTCGCGCCGGTTGAAACGAGCAATGCAAGCGCGAGCTTGGTTCGCTCACCATAGCTCGGGCGATGGACAGCATCACGGTCGAACAGAAATTTGTCGAGTTTGGATCGCGCCTCCGCCTCCGTGCCTGGCACGGCGCGCCGAAACACGTCTAGGACTGTTTGCCCTTCTCCAAGCCGGCTGGCTGGAAGCTCTTGCGGAAGGTATCCAGGCACGATGCCATCACCGAACCGAAGGAGACCTTCAATCGGGAGTTCGCCTGCCAGGGCCCGAAGCAGTGTCGTCTTGCCGCTGCCGTTGGCTCCGAGCAGGGCGACCCGCTCTCGGCCGTGGACCGCGAAGGTGGCCCGATCAATGACCGGTTGTCCATCGAGGAACACGCGCAATTCCTGGGCTGCAACCGCCAGGCGCCGGTCCTCGATCATACCGGAGGTCAATTCGCGGAGATAGAGCCCTTTTTCCTCTGCTGGCCGCTCGATGGCGCGCTCGCTCTTGAGCGAACGCTCTAAACGGCGCTCCTGGACTTTCGCCCGACGTGCAACTCCCTTGGCAACTTTTCGGTAGTGGAAATGGATCGTTCGCTGCTCGACCGAGCGGGCCCGCTGCTTCAACGCACGAACCTCCTCTTCCATCTCGGCGATGCGCTCCTGCTGATCCTGGTAGGCCGCGCGCAGCTTCGCCTGCTCTCGCTGGCGCGTCTCAGCATAATCGCTGTAGTTCCCTGGATAGACCGTCAGTGCGCGGGTGCGAGGATCGAGCGCCCAAATTGTCGATACCGTCGCATCGAGAAACCGCCGGTCGTGGGAGACAATCACCGCCGCGTGTGGGCACGCTTGTACCCACTGTTCCAGCCAGAGCAACGCCGGCAAATCCAGATAGTTGGTCGGCTCGTCCAGTAAGAGCACCGTTGGCTCCTCCAGCAGCAAGTGCGCCAGCGCAAGGCGGGTTTTCTGCCCGCCACTAAGCTCCCCGACGAGCAGATCCGGGGAGATTTCGCCCAACCCTAACCCGGTCAGAATCGCGTCACGCCGGTGCTCCAGGTCATAGCCTCCAAGCATCTCGTATGTATCAACCGCCGCCGCATATCTCTGCAGCGCCATATCGTGCTCGGCGAGAGACAAACCGGAGTCCGCCAGCACTTGCGCCCAGCGCTGCATAGCATCAAACGCTTCTGCCACCTCTCGGGGAGAGCGCATGAGTGCCTGGCGAACCGTCAGCGACAGCGCCGCCTCTGGATACTGAGCGAGATATCCAATCCGAATGCCTGGCTCCCGGCTCACAGCGCCAGCGTCAGGCACGAGCTCGCCAGTCAACACCCTGAGCAGCGTGGTCTTGCCGCAGCCGTTCGGTCCAACCAATCCCACCTTCTCGCCGGCGTTGAGGACAACAGAGACATCGTTAAGCACCGGACCATGCGCAAATCGCTTGGAGACATGAGAAAGAGTTAGGACAGCCATGGCCACTCCCTCCTGCCTGGCGCCCGTGCTGGCATCGCGCCATGGTGCGGAGCGGAGGCTGGCCTATCAACCGGGAAGGTTCTTGGCCCACGCGTCGGGCCATCGCTGATTTCTGGTGAGCTGCTGAAGGAAGATGGGCGGTCTCCGCGTTCGCTACCAAGGCACGCACACGCTAGCGCCGGCATTCACCGTTCCGCGCTCGTGTCTTGCCGGTGGTTAGCGAATCAACGGACACCTCCTGAGGCCAGGCACAGCCTACGTGCTTGGGCGGAATCTGTCAAGGGGAATGGCGCATCCTCGCGGCCATATGCTCGGCGATCATCACGGTTGTCAGATGCGTGTTCGCTCGCACGTTGTCTGGCATGATCGAGGCATCAATCACCCGCAAGCCCTCGACGCCGATGACCCGGCATTCGGAGTCAACGACGGCGCGCGGATCGCCAGGTTGGCCCATCCGGCAGGTTCCCACCGGATGCTGGGTATCCTGGCAGTTTTCGAGGAGCCAGCGCTCAAGCTCCGCGTCGGACGGCAGAGACGCCGGCACCTCTCCGCCAACGTACGATTCCACCCCATCACTGATCGCTTGAAACGCCGGATGGCGGACGAGCTCATGCAACCGCTTGTATCCCTCCCGCAAGCGCACCATATCGCGCTCGTCCGACAGCATCCGGATCTCAACCTCAGGATCGGCAAGGGGATCTGATGAGACCACGCGCACCCAGCCGCGGGAAAAGGTCTGGTAGGTTGCAACCACCACCAGGCCCCGGCTTCGACCTTCCTCATCATAGCCAGTGATGTTCATCGAGGCGAAGAACATGTCATTCTTGCCGGCTCCAGCGAGGCCGGATGACCACCGCACGCAGCAGTTGGTATGCCGGAAATCGAGAGAGGGCACGCGCGCCTCGGGCTTGAGGCGCAGTAGCAGCCAGATCGCAGAATGGTCAACGAGCTGCTTGCCAACCGGGAGATCTGCTACCGGCGTGATCCCGAGCTTCTTGAGCTCCTCGGCTGGTCCGATTCCCGACCGGATCAACACGCCAGGCGAATGAATCGCTCCGCACGCGATGATGATCTCTCGCGCCCGGATTTCCCGCACCCCTTCCGGCGTAACCGCGACGACACCCGTGGCACGGTTCCCTTCGATGCAGACACGGTCGACCACGGTGTCGCCTTGGATCGTAAGATTTGGGCGCGCCCGCGCCGGCTCAAGATAGCCATCGTTCGTCGAAACACGAATCCCATTGCGGCTGTTGATCGCATACGGTGAGACACCGGTCGAATCGGGCGCGTTGTGGTCCTCGTGCCAGCCATAGCCGAGGTCGAGCGCAGCCTCGCACAATGCTCGGTCCACTGCGCCCCAGTGCTCCTGAGGAGCGCGGTACACCGGAATTGGGCCGCCCCGTCCATGATAGGGCAGGTCACCGAAATTGAGGTCATCCTCAAGCCGGATAAACGCCGGCAGCACCTCGGGCCACGACCATCCGGTGCATCCCTCCTCAACCCAGAGTGCGAAATCCTCCGGCATGGCACGAATGGCGATTTGGCCATTGATTGCGGAGCTACCACCCATGCCGCGTCCCCGCCAGTACAGGCGCGGCTCCTGCGCGGTTGACCGGCGTGCCAGCAGGTGGTCGTATCTGAAACGCGCGTACGCTGGATTCCCGATGATGTCGAAGGGATTTGGAATCTGCATTGCCCGCGGGACATCGGAAGCCCGGTAGTCCGGCCCAGCCTCCAGAAGGAGCACCGAGGTTTCCGGATCTTCCGATAAGCGCGCTGCCAGCGCTGCGCCGCTCGATCCTGCGCCCACAATGAGGTAGTCGTACATCATGATGATGTTGCCCTCAAGACGTTGCCGCCGAACGGTCTGACAATCCCTGAACGGCAGTCTATCGCACCCGATCGAATGATGAGGATTCCCTGGTCACGGAGCATCAGAGCCCATCAACACCAGGACACGCACCGGAGCGCCCGTTCTCATCGCCGCCGTCCGATGAGTGCGCCCAAAAGCCCGCGAACGAGTCCGCGCCCCGCCTCGGCGCCAAACTCCCGAGCAACATCTTCAGCCGCGCTGGCAAGCGCATCAGAGAATCCTTCCTCGGCCCCTTGAACGGTACGCTGCGCTACCTTTCGGCTCGAACGACGTGCGGCCGCACGGATCTCGCCCTCAATCTGACCCTGGGCGCGTTCGACTTCCTGGCGAGCGGCACGCGCTTGCAGCATCTCGTAAGCGGACTCACGATTAACAGCCTGATCGTACTTGCCCTGCACCGGCGACCAGTTGATCACCTTGCGGCGATGCACTTCAGGGATCGGTCCAATGTGACTGCGCGGCGGGACAATCAAGGCCCGCTCAACCACTGCTGGCACACCCGTCTCGTCAAGAAAGGACACCAGCGCTTCCCCAACGCCAAGCTCCGTGATCGCCCGCTCCACATCGAGCGATGGGTTCGCTCGAAACGTCTGCGCCGCCGCCCGCACAGCCCGCTGGTCACGCGGCGTAAAGGCGCGTAGCGCATGCTGCACCCGGTTCCCCAACTGCCCAAGGACGATATCGGGGATATCGAGTGGATTCTGGCTGACAAAATAGACTCCAACCCCCTTCGACCGGATCAGCCGGACGACTTGCTCGATTCTCGACCGCAGCGCTGCCGGAGCGTCAGTAAAGAGCAGGTGAGCCTCGTCAAAAAAGAACACCAGGCGGGGCTTATCAAGGTCGCCAACCTCAGGGAGCGATTCGAACAACTCGGCCAGTAGCCACAGCAAGAAGCTGGCGTAGATCAACGGCTGGTGAAAGAGACGGTCAGCAGCCAGCACATTGATGATTCCACGGCCATCGGCATCGGTCCGCATGAAATCAGCAACATTCAACGCAGGTTCACCAAAGAGACGGCTACCGCCAGCTTCGTCGAGGGCGAGCAAGCCGCGCTGAATCGCGCCGATGCTTGCGGGCGTGACATTTCCGTACCGGAGGCTGATCTCTTTCCGGTTCTCACCGATCCACTGAAGGAGCGCCCGCAAATCCTGCAAGTCAAGAAGCAACAACCCCTGGTCATCGGCATAGGAGAACGCAATCTGGAGTACACCGGCCTGTGTTTCATTGAGCCCTAGCAAGCGGCTCAGCAGCAGCGGTCCCATCTCGCTCATGGTGGTGCGCACGGGATGGCCTTGCTCACCAAAGACATCCCAAAAGACAACCGGGTAGGCTGAAGGCTGATATGAGGTCAGGCCGAGCTGCTGAACGCGCTCCACGATCTTGGGATGATCTCCCCCGGGGAGCGCAATACCGGCAAGGTCTCCCTTAATGTCAGCGAGAAACACGGGAACGCCGATATCACTGAAGCGCTCCGCCATCGTGTGGATGGTCACCGTCTTTCCGGTTCCGGTCGCTCCAGCAATCAAGCCATGCCGGTTCGCCATCCGGGGCACCAGGCCCAAATCCCGGCTACCCCGTGCGATCAGCAGCGAATCCGCCATCACGCTGCACCTTTCCCCTTGCACGCCGCCGTGCCGAGCCGGGCGCTTCAGGCGCCTGCGGTGATGTCACGACGGCGAAACCAGCGAAATGCCAAGCCAGCAAACACCAGCGTATAGAGCGCCAGCACGGTCACGGACCGCCAGACCGGCGGCATGGGGCTGGTCGTCGCTGAGAATGGCTGGCTCAATCCCTCCGCATTCTCTCGCAGGATGGCCTCAACATTGCGGCTGATGAACGCTCCCGGCAGCCGCTCGAACCATCCACCCGCGAGCGCGAGCAACGAGAAGATCAACCCTTCAAGGAAGAACACGGCGAGTCCAATGCCGATTCCCGCCGCCATCGAGCGTGTGCCAACTGTGATCATGATGGTCAGCGCCACATAGGGCACGATCACGTATCCGGTTCGCGCCACCGCGGCGAACGTGCGTTCCACACCATCCGGTCCGAGCCCGGATGGCAGATCCTCCAGCATCGTGATCAGGGCACTCGCTCCGAACGCTACTGCAAAGCCCAAAGCCACGGTCACGGCCACGAACGAGAGCGCGGTGACGACCTTCGCCGCCAGGAATGCTTCCCGGCTCCGGGCGCGAGGCAGGAGCGTGCGAATGGTGCCCCAGCCATATTCGGAGCCAATCAGGCTGGCGGTCAAAATGATCGCCATGACGCCACCGATCTGAAACACCAGCGATGCTCCGGTATCCCGAACGGCCTCCAGCCGCAATGCCTCTCGTAGCGATCGCGCTTCGGCGTCTCCCGCGCGAATTGCCGTCCAGAGCGCAAGATAGATCAAGCAAATCAGGCCGGTGAGGATGAGCAGCAACAGGCGTGGCATCCACCGGCGAACCAGCCGGAAGATCTCACTGCGCAGGAGTAATGTCATGCCCCCCTCCTGCCTGCTGATCGCTGGTCAGTTCGAGGAATACCTCCTCAAGCGTGCTCTGGCGTGGGATGATAGCGCTCGCAAAGATGCCGGAGAGCGCCAGCGCCCGGTTTATTTCCGCGCCAGCTCCTTCTGGATCGTGCACATCGACGTGCAGCCGTCCGTCGGAAACGGTGATGCCTCGCACCACTGGCAAGTGCCGTAGGGCCGATGCTGCGCGGTCGAGATCGCTGTGCGGGAGAACCACTTCCACGCGGGCGCCGCGTCGCAATAGCTCACGCACCGGCCCAGTCTGCAACAACTGTCCCCGGCGGATAATCGCGACCCGGTCGCACACCTGCTCGACCTCGTTGAGCAGGTGGCTCGCGAGCAGCACCGCCCGTCCTTGCCGCGCCAGTGCCGGGATCAGCTCTCGAATCTCGCGCTGTCCCGCTGGATCCAGGCCATTCGTTGGCTCATCGAGAATGACGACCTCTGGGTCAGTCAATAAGGTCGACGCGATGCCCAGGCGCTGCTTCATCCCCAGTGAGTACGTCTTGAACGCGGAGTCCGCCCGGTTCGTGAGACCCACGAGATCAAGCAGCTCGTCAATGCGCCGCGCAGGGACACCCCCGGCGGCAATCGCAATCGCCCGGAGATTGTCCCGTCCAGACAAATAGGGATAGAACGCGGGCGCTTCCATGACTGCGCCGATCGCTCGCACGGTGAGATGGCGCTGCGTTCCGATCTCACGGCTCCGGAACTCGATATGTCCAGCCGTCGGCGCAATGAGACCGAGCACCATGCCAATGGTCGTGCTCTTGCCAGAGCCGTTTGGCCCGAGAAAGCCGAAGACCTCTCCCGGAAACAGGTCGAACGTCAGGTTATCAACGGCAACGAGCGCACCGAAACGCTTCGTCACATTGACCACACGCAAGACCGGCTCTCGCAAGGCCGCCGGGGACGCTGCCGCGCTCTCAATCACCCACGCGCTCCCTACCGCACTGATTCGTCCTTCTGCGAGCGAGAATGACACCATCGAGCAGGTGCATGCGAGCCAGCGGCGTGCTGGCCCGGCTTGCCCAATTGCATCGTAGCGTGTAGCTTAGTCTCGACCGCCTCGTCCCGTCGATGCATAACGCGCGGCAGCGGTCAATCGGCAGGTGGCACCGTCACGGTCGTCATTGCCCCGTGCCAACCGAAAAGGAGCCTCCCCATGCGGACCACTCCCCATCCCTCATGGACATCCCGCGTCCCGATCCGGCAGTTCTTGCTGGGCATCGTCGCCGTGGGTTGTGCGATGGTGGGCCTGGCGTTGCTCGCAGAAGCCATGGCGAGCGATGGCGGCACGGTCTACCTCGCGAAGTTCACCTCTGGCTCCAAGAACCCAACCGTCGGCCCGAGCTTGGAGGCAACGGGCTATGGGCGTGCGTCCGCTCCGGCGGAGCGAGCCATCGTTCAACTGCTAGTCATCCGTGATCTTCCCTACGGCAGCGATGGCACATCATCCGGCTCGTCGGCGAGCTCGACGCCGGTCGCGCGAGACCGCTCATCCCTATCGCCCATCATTGACGCCATTGAGAGCGCCGGCGTCGCGGAAGGATCAATTAAGATTCTTACCAGCCCATCATTGATCAGCGTGTGCAACAACTACAGCCGGTGCTCGTCGGCTCGCCTTGACATCACGCTTGATAAACCCACCATCGAGCAGCTCAACAGCATCGTCGACGCCGCCGGAAGGGCTGCGATCGCTAGCGGCATGGTTCTCCACGACGTGGGCGTCGGATATTCGATCAGCGATTGCCGCCCGCTCACCCGCCAGGCGCGCGAATTGGCCATCGCCGATGCCAAAGCGCGAGCGCAGGATCAGGCGGAGATCCTCGGCGTCACCCTCGGGCGGCTCATCGTGTCCAGCGAGCCAGGACCCGATCACCCACGGGATGCCACTGGTTGCGATGTCTTCAGCTCGACCTTCGGCGATTCCTGGTGGACCCCAGGCTCGGTCGGACTCACCGTGCCGGCGTTCGATCCCGACGCGCCAGCCGAGGCAACCGTCGCCGTCGAGGTGACGCTCGTCTACGCGATTGCCGAGCCAACCGGCGAAGAGGCCGCTTGACGACCTTGACAAATGCTTCGTGGCTCGGTAAGGTCTAGAATGTGACAGTTGTCACAATCACGGACGGTGACGTGTAGCGATAGGCCCGAATACGAGCGATGATCCCGCACCTGAGCCAGCTCCTCCGTACACGTACTTGCCGAACGGGCGCTCCCCGTTCGGCGTAGCGGCACAGCCCCTTGGGGGCTATCGGTTTTGTGGAGGATAGTGAAGGCTCAGGAGGATCCTCATGGGATCATCGGATTTTTCGGCAGATAAGCAATCTATTGGCAAGGTCGTACTGGCCTATTCTGGCGGCCTCGATACGTCATGCATCATTCCGTGGCTCAAGGAGCACTATGACTGCGAGGTTATTGCCTTCGCCGCCAATGTCGGCCAGCCCGATGACCTCAGTGGCATCGAGGCAAAGGCGCTCGCAAGTGGGGCTAGCAAGGCCTATGTCCTCGATCTCCGCGAGGAATTCATCAAGGAGTATGCTTTCCCAACCTTGCGGTCTGGTGCAATTTACGAGCGCAAGTACTTGCTCGGCACGTCGTTTGCCCGGCCGTGCATCGCCAAGCACCAGGTCGAAATCGCACTCCTGGAAAATGCCGATGCCTTAGCCCACGGTTGCACTGGCAAGGGCAACGATCAAGTCCGCTTCGAGCTAACGTACCAAGCGCTGGCTCCCCAGCTCAAGGTCATCGCTCCCTGGCGTCACTGGCACATCCGCTCCCGGGAAGATGCGCTGGAATATGCTCAGGCCCACGGTGTCCCGGTTCAAGCAACCAAAGCAAAGATCTATTCGATTGACGGGAATCTCTGGCATCTCTCCCACGAGGGCGGCGTGCTCGAAGATCCGTGGCACGAGCCACCCGCTGACGCGTTTGGCTACACAGTCGCTCCTGAAGAGGCGCCGGATGCGCCGGAGTACGTCGAGATCTCCTTCGAAGAGGGCTGGCCGGTGGCCGTCAATGGCCAGCGCCTTGGCCCTGTGGAGCTGGTCACGACACTCAATGAGATCGGTGGCCGCCACGGCGTCGGCCGCGTCGATCTGCTGGAAAACCGTCTGGTCGGCATGAAGAGCCGAGGCGTCTACGAGACTCCAGGCGGCACCATCCTAGCAACGGCGCACAAGGAACTGGAGCACCTCACGCTCGACAAGCTGACGATGCGGCAGAAAGATACCCTTGCCATCACGTACGCTGATCTGGTTTATAAT